>Ga0180223_1001558_pt1 | contig 17206 bp, 14 predicted proteins | sample eDN5th30CKraftOP_FD_151337 | JGI IMG/M metagenome (GOLD analysis project Ga0180223, IMG submission 151337) | Enriched Organic Plus compost microbial communities from Emeryville, California, USA - eDNA 5th pass 30_C Kraft OP (version 2) (version 2) ...
GCCGTGACTCGCTGCGTCTCCGTGGTCGGCTGGTCCGCCCGGGCCCCGGGGTCTGTCCGGGCCCCGGGGTCTGTCTGGGCCGCTTGGGCTGTCTGGGCCGCATGGGTCGCTTGGGCGTGTGTGATCGACATTGATCTTCTCCGAGTTCTCCGCCTGGTGGGCGGGACGTGGATTGCGGCGCCTCGTGAGCGCCTCGATCTCAGCGTAACCCCGGAGCCCGGGGAAGCATCCGCTCACCGCGTCATCTGCCCTCCGCCGCCCCTCCTCTTCAGGAATCTCGTCACGACACGCGCCGCGCGCATGGTGTGCGGCGGCGTGTCGCGACGAGATTCCTGAAGAGCGCGGCGAGCGGTGCGCGAGTGCGCGCGCCGCGAGCCGAGCGGATGCGGCTCAGCGACCCGAGCGGATGCGACTCAGTGGAAGAAGTGCCGCTCGCCCGTGAAGTACATCGTGACGCCGGCCGCCTGTGCGGCCGCGATGACCTCCTCATCGCGCACCGAGCCGCCGGGCTGGACGATCGCCCGGACCCCGGCGTCGATCAGGATCTGCGGGCCGTCGGCGAACGGGAAGAACGCGTCGGAGGCCGCGACCGACCCTGCAGCCCGCTCCCCCGCCCGCTCGACCGCGAGCCGGCACGAGTCGACCCGGTTGACCTGGCCCATGCCGACGCCGACGGAAGCGCCACCCGATGCCAGCAGAATCGCGTTCGACTTCACCGCACGGCACGCCGTCCAGGCGAACGCGAGGTCCGCGAGCGTGGCCTCGTCGGCGGGCTCACCGGCGGCGAGCGTCCACTCCGAGGTCGGCGCGAAGTGGCGGTCGGCCTGCTGCAGGAGCATCCCACCGGAGACCTGCCGCAGTTCGACCGCGGTCGGCGCAAAGCCCTCGGGCAACGTGAGCAGACGGATGTTCTTCTTCTGCGTCAGCAGCTCGACCGCTTCGGGTTCGAAGCCGGGGGCGACGAGCACCTCGGTGAAAATGCCCGACACGGTCTCGGCCATCGCGCGGGTGACGACGCGGTTGGCCGCGATCACACCGCCGAACGCCGACACCGGGTCGCACTCGTGCGCCCGACGGTGGGCGTCGGCGATCGGGTCGGCGGCATCGGGCGCCGCCACCGCGATGCCGCAGGGGTTCGCGTGCTTGATGATGGCGACCGCCGGCTCGGCGAAGTCGAACGCGGCGCGCACGGCGGCGTCCGCGTCGACGTAGTTGTTGTACGACATCTCTTTGCCGTGCAGCTGCTCGGCTTGCGCGATGCCGGGCGCCGGCGCGCCGTTCGTCGCGTACAGCGCCGCCCGCTGGTGCGAGTTCTCGCCGTAGCGCAGGTCGGCGTCCTTCGACCACGACCCGCCGACCCACGCGGGGAACGGCGACTCCTCGGCCGCCTGGTCGGGCGCGATCACTCCGCCCATCCACGAGGCGACCGCGATGTCGTAGGACGCGGTGTGCCGGAACGCCTCGCGCGCGAGCTCTCGACGCTGCGCGAGCGTCGTGCCGCCGGCCGCGACGGCCGCGACGATCTCGGCGTAGCGGTCGGGCGAGACGACGACGGCCACGTTCGCGTGGTTCTTCGCCGAGGCGCGGACCATGGCGGGGCCACCGATGTCGATCTGCTCGACGACCTGGTTCGGCTCCGCCCCCGAGGCGACGGTCTCGGCGAACGGGTAGAGGTTCACGACGACGAGCTCGTACGGCTTGATGCCGAGCTGGGCGAGCTCGGTCGCGTGGTGCTCGAGCCGCAGGTCGGCGAGCAGGCCCGAGTGCACGGCGGGGTGCAGCGTGCGCACCCGGCCGTCGAGGTGCTCGGGGTACCCCGTGACCTCGGCGACCTGGGTGACGGGCAGGCCCGCCGCGGCGATCGCGGCGCTCGTGCCGCCGGTGGAGACGAGTTCGACGCCGGCATCGACCAGCGCACGGGCGAGCTCCACGAGTCCGCGCTTGTCGCTCACGGCGATCAGCGCACGGCGCACGCGCACCTGGTCGCGTTCGCGGTACAGGCTCGGATCGATGGTTGCGCCGCTCATGCGGTGAACTCCTTCAGGTCGAGGGTGGAGGTGGCGATGTCGCGCACCGCCTGGATGAGGAGGCGGCGTTCGACGGGCTTGATGCGGTCGTGCAGGCTCGACTCGGTGTCGCCTGGCATGACCGGGACGCGCTCCTGGGCGATGATCGGGCCGCCGTCGACCGAGGTGTCGACCACGATCAGGCTCGCACCCGTCTGGGTCACCCCTGCGGCGAGCGCGTCGCGAACGCCGTGCGCGCCCGGGAACTCGGGCAGGTACGCCGGGTGCGTGTTGAGCAGGTAGGGCGAGAACGCCTCGACCACGGCGGGCGGCACGAGCCGCATGAGCCCGGACAGCACGACCAGGTCAGCGCCCCACCGTCGGATCTCGGCGATGAGCGCGTCGCCCCAGGCCTCGCGGCTCTCGTACGCCGTGAACGGCACCATGAACGTGGGGATGCCGAACGCCTCGCCGAGCGCGAGGCCGTCGGCGTCGCGATCGGCGCCGATCGCGACGACGCGTGCCGGATACTCGGGGTCTTCCGCGGCTTCGAGGAGGGCGCGGAGGTTCGAACCGCCGCCCGAGATCAGCACGACGAGCTTGAGCACCGTTCGAGCCTACCGGCTCGAACGGTGCGTCAGATGCGCGGCGTGGTCACCGGACGACACGGCACCCGCCCCGGTCGGCGGCGCCGCGCGAGCTCGTCAGGGTGCGACGGGCTCGGGCGCGGATGCCTCGGCGTCCGTGTCCGACCGCGGGCTCCGGCCGGCACGCGGCATGGCGCGCGCCGTGAACGCACCGGCCACCGCGCCGAGGAACACCGTCGCCGCGGCGATCCCGCCCACGGCCCACGGATCCGGCCCGGTGACCGCGAGCCGCCCGGGGCCGAGCGCCCCGCCCGACCACCAGGCGAGCAGGCCGAGGACGATGCCACACACGACCGCCGCGGCCGCGGCGACGACGAACGGCGCCCACCAGGCGTCGGCGCGAGCGTCGCGGGCCGTCGCGAACCGCGGCCACGAGAGGTTGGCACCCGCGAAGCCGAGCACGAGCGGAACGATGAGCCAGACGATGCCGAGCGACGCGCCCTCCGGCGGCAGCACACCGAGCAGCGGCACACCGGGCACCGGCCCGAGCACCGTGCCCGTCGGTGAGACGGTCGATCCCGCCCCGAACGCGAAGCCGGGTCCGAGCATCCACGAGGCCGCCCAGATGACCGCGTTCGGCAGGACGGCCAGCTCGGCGGCGGTGATCGCAATGCCGCCGTCGACGCCGGCGCCGAGCGCCTGAGACAGCCCGATCATGGTCGCGTAATCGGCCGCGACGAGCACCGCGACGAGGACCGCGGCAGCACCGAGCACGCCGAACGCGGCGCCGGCCCCGGTGCGCACGCCGGCGACGACGACCGCGCCGGCGAAGTCGGGCATCGCACGCCAGCGAGCGAGCAACGGACCCGCCGTGGCATCCGCCCGGCCGAGGCGCTCAGCCCTCAGCGCCTCGGCGACCGCGCCGATCGCGGCACCGATCGACAGCACGACGCCGGGCAGCACGATCGACTGCCACAGCGACGGCGTCGCGGCCGGCACGCCGGATGAGAGCCCGAGGAGCAGGCCGACCGCCGCGAGCACCACCCCACCGGACAGCGCCCCGATGTATGGATGCCCCGACCCGGCTGCGCGGCGGCCGAGGCGCACCCCGAACAGCGTCGTGATGAGCGCGAGCCCGAGCGGTGCCGCCGTGATGACGAACGGCTCGGCCGCGCCCGCAACGCCCGTCAGCTCGGCGGTCACCGGGTCGAGCTGCACCGTGAGGTCGACGCCGTGGCCGAGGAGCCAGATGTCGGCGGTCGCGCGGAGGAAGATCGACGCGTCGAGCGTGAGTCCGAAGTGCACCGCCCAGAGCAACAGGAGCGGCACGAGCACGACCCCCAGCCCGACGAGCGCGGCGAGTGCCGCCTCGAGCGCGGCGAGCAGGGCGACGGTGGTGCGGGACATGGCACGGCGAGCCTAACCCGCCGCGGCCTCCGATCTCGGCGACGGCTCCGGCGAGCCGGTGGGCCGGCGCAGCAGCTCGACGACCAGCAGGGCGAGGAGTGCGACGACGACGGTCCAGACCACGAGGCCCACGGTGATCGGACGGGTGAAGAGCACCACCGCGGCCGCGACGATCACGATGAGCGAGTAGGCGCCACCGCGCCACCGGTCGAGCCAGGTTCCGAAGGCGCCCGTGGTGACGCCGTGCGCGGCGGCCGACCGACGGATCGCGCTGAAGCCGGAGTCGGCGAGCCCGCGCGCCGCCCGGGCCGGACGCCACGGACCGGTGAACCAGGCGATGACGGCGATCAGCAGGCTGAGGACGAAGAGCGCGAGCACCGCCCCGCGGACGATCTCCATGAGCTGTTCGAAGAGCGCGATCGCGGTGTCCCTCGGCATGATCGAGGGCGAGACGGTGCCGACGAAGAAGGCCCGCCCGACCCCGACGCCCGCCGCGAACAGGATCATCGACAGCGCGAAGCCGCCCGCCGTCCACACGAGTGCCGCGGTGCGCCGTTTCGCGACGAGCACCCCGATGACGAGGAATGCGAGCGCGACGATCGGCAACCAGGTTCCCACGGCGACCGCGAGCGCGTACATGGTCGTGACGAGTGCGATCGCGTCGTCCTGCACGATCACGATGCTGCGATCGATCGACGGGATGGCCGACGCGAGCCCCACCCCATCCTCCTCGAGGCGTTGCTTGACCGCGTCGATCACGGGCCCGAGCTGCACCGACAGCGTGTCGTTCGACACGTCGAGCGCGGCGTTCGGATCTCCCTGCACGGCCGCGACGAACTGCCGGTGCGTCACCCGCAGCGCGGTCCCCCAGATATCGGCGAACGCCTCGGATGCAACGATCCGGTCGACCGCGCCCGACACGAGGGACTTCAGCCCCTCCGCCGCGGGCCCCTCGAGCAGCCCCAGTGCGTCCTGCGCGCGGGGCGGGAGGTTCAGCTGCGCCAGCCCGGCGAACAGGTCGCTGGTGAGCGCGTCGAGGTCGACCTGCTCCTCGATCGCCGCGGTGACCTGATCGGCCACGAAGACCTGCACGTCGGGGTCCTCGGCGAGCGGCGCGAAGGTCGCCACGAACCGGTCCGTGTCCACGAGCTCGATGCGCGCCCAGGCCGTGAGCAGCGCGATGGGCGCGAGCACGAGCCCGACGACCACGCACACGACCGCGACGACCGTGCGCCAGCGCTGCCGTCCTCGGCGCCGCGGGCCGGCGCCGCCTCCGTCACTGTCGCCGGCGGGGCCACCGGCCGTGGTGTCACCGGTGGCCCGGCTCCGCCGGAGCGCCGCGTTCTCAGCCTCGAGCTGCGCGATCCGCGCTTCGAGTTCGGACTGCGATGTCGATGGCATGGCGCGCCCCCTTCACCGGGCTCCCTTGAGACGACCATAGCCCCGTCGCGACCGCGCGGTCACTCCCGGGCTCAGTGCACGATCGCCTTCAGCACGATCATCGCGAGGCCGAACGCCGCCGTGCCGAGCGCGCCGAGGATGCGCCAGGGCAAGGTCGCACCGCGCCGGGTGAAGCCGACGAAGCCCAGCACGAACAGCACGACGACGCTCACCCACATGGCGACCCAGATCGCGGTCGCGTCATCGACCACCCGCGTGGTGCCGAGCAGCAGGATGAGCGACGGGATGAGCGCCGAGGTGAGCAGGCCCAGCGAGCGCTGAAGGGACATCCTGAAGGCCTCGCGGAGGCCGGTGATGCGGTCCTCCTCGAGCCCGTGGTGGGCGACGGTGCCGGCGTAGACGTGCGCGGCCCAGAACACGAACACGGTCGCGATCACGGTGGTGAACACCGCCCACGACGTCTCGGCGTGCCCGCGGGCGACCACGATCATGCCCGTCACGAGCAAGACCCCGTAGATCGCTTCCTCGGTCGCGAAACTCGCGTGCACCAGATGCACCGCGGCGCTCGGCCGTCTCCTGGTCTGCGCTGCCACGTCTCCAGGCTAGAACACCGCGGGCGCCGCGGCGTCGCCGCAGATCCCGGTGGCCGAGCGGATGCCTCGCAGCGCGGATGCCTCGCGCGGCGGATGCCTCGCAGCGCGGACGCCTCGCAGCGCGGATGTTTCGCGCCGGTACGCCGAGAGCCCCGACGCCATCCGTCGGGGCTCTCGGGTGTCTCGCGTGCGGCGGGTTACGCGCCCAGGCCCGCGTAGACCTCGCGCAGCAGGCGGGCGGTCTCGGACGGCGTCTTGCCGACCTTCACACCCGCGGCCTCGAGGGCCTCCTTCTTCGCCTGCGCGGTGCCGGCGGAGCCGGACACGATGGCGCCCGCGTGGCCCATGGTCTTGCCCTCGGGCGCGGTGAAGCCTGCGACGTAGCCGACGACCGGCTTGGTGACGTTCGCCTTGATGAAGTCGGCCGCGCGCTCTTCGGCGTCGCCGCCGATCTCGCCGATCATCACGATCGCCTTCGTCTCGGGGTCGGCTTCGAAGGCGGCGAGCGCGTCGATGTGCGTGGTGCCGATGATCGGGTCACCGCCGATGCCGATCGCGGTCGAGAACCCGAGGTCCCGCAGTTCGTACATCATCTGGTAGGTCAGCGTGCCCGACTTGGAGACGAGACCGATCGGACCCTTGCCGGTGATGTTCGCGGGCGTGATGCCCACGAGCGACTCACCGGGGCTGATGATGCCCGGGCAGTTCGGCCCGATGATGCGGGTCTTGCCGCCCTGCTCCTTGGCGTACGCCCAGAACTCGGCGGAGTCCTGCACGGGCACGCCCTCGGTGATGATCACGAGCAGCGGGATCTCGGCGTCGATGGCCTCGATCACGGCGTCCTTCGTGAACGCGGGCGGCACGAACGCGATGGAGACATCCGCCCCGGTCTGCTCGATCGCCTCGGCGACCGAGGCGAACACGGGGAGCTCGACGTCGTTGCCGGCCTGGTCCTTGTGCAGCACCGTCGTGCCGGCCTTGCGCGCGTTGACGCCGCCGACGACCTGGGTGCCGGCCGCGAGCATACGCGCGGTGTGCTTCGAGCCCTCGCCGCCGGTGATGCCCTGGACGATGACCTTGGAGTCCGTGTTGAGGAAGATCGTCATGTTCGTTCGAGTCCTTACGCGTTCGCGAGCTCGGCGGCCTTGTCGGCGCCCTGGTCCATGTTCTCGGCGAGGGTGACGAGCGGGTGCGCCGCCTCCTCGAGGATGCGGCGGCCCTCGGCCACGTTGTTGCCGTCCAGCCGGACGACGAGCGGCTTGTTCGCCGCGGACCCGAGCTCGGCGAGCGCGCCCACGATGCCCTTGGCGACCTGGTCGCACGCGGTGATGCCACCGAAGACGTTCACGAACACGCTCTTGACCTGCGGGTCGCCGAGGATGATCGACAGTCCGTTGGCCATGACCTCGGCCGACGCGCCGCCACCGATGTCGAGGAAGTTCGCCGGCTTCACGTTGCCGTGGTTCTCGCCCGCGTAGGCGACGACGTCGAGCGTCGACATGACGAGGCCCGCGCCGTTGCCGATGATGCCGACCTCACCGTCGAGCTTGACGTAGTTGAGGTCCAACTCCTTGGCCTTGGCCTCGAGGGGGTCGGCCGCGCCCTTGTCCTCGAGCAGCGCGTGGTTCGCGTGCCGGAACTCGGCGTTCTCGTCGAGCGAGACCTTGCCGTCGAGGGCGATCACGTTGCCGTCCTCGTCGAGGATGAGCGGGTTCACCTCGACGAGCGTGGCGTCTTCGGACTTGTAGACGTCGTAGAGCTTCACGAACACGTCGGCCACCTTGTCGACCAGCTCGGCCGGGAAGTTCGCGGCCTCCGCGATCTCGCGCGCCTTCGTGGGCGTGATGCCGGTGCCGGGGTCGACCTCGACTCGGGCGAGCGCCTCGGGCTTCTCGACGGCGAGCTGCTCGATCTCCATGCCTCCCTCGACGCTCGTGAGCGAGAGGTAGGACCGGTTGGCGCGGTCGAGCAGCACCGAGAAGTAGAACTCCTGCGCGATGCGTGCCCCGCCCGCGACCATGACGCGCTTGACGATGTGGCCCTTGATGTCGAGCCCCAGGATGGCCTTCGCGGCCTCCTCCGCCTCGTCGGGCGTCTTGGCGACTTTGACGCCGCCGGCCTTGCCCCGGCCACCGGTCTTCACCTGGGCCTTGACCACGACAACGCCGCCCAGCTGCTCGGCCGCCTTGCGCACATCCTCAGGCGTGTCGGCGACGATGCCGGGGAGCACCGGCACCCCGTACTTCTCGAAGAGGTCTCTGGCCTGGTACTCGTAAAGATCCACGCTTAGGTCGCTTCCAATCGTTCCGCGCGGGTCGCGCGCAGGGAAAGAGGGTGATGGCCCGGCCACGATCTCCCGCTCGGTCGGTCTCTCGACGTCAAGATATCCGCGCGGGCCGTCTGCCATGGTACTCCCCTCGCGAGTCACTGAGGAACGAGGGCCGCGGATGCTTCGCCGCCGGCGCCGCAGGATGCGAGCCGATCACACCGACCGGCTGGTACGCTCGTATCCATGCATACTGCTATCGCGTTCGCCGCCATGTCACTCGCCGCGACGCTCCCGTTCGCCTCACCCGCTCCAGCGACCGAGTCCATCGGCGACTCGGCGCCTGTCACGGCCCTTGCTGATCCCGTTCCCGCGGGCAGCGCCACGTTCGGATCATTCGAGACGATCACGTTCGGGCTGAAAGAGTGCCCCGTCGACCGCCCGTACCTCTCGAATCAGAAGTTCAACGAGGGGCACGGCTACGTGCTCTACCCGGGCATCGAGATCCGCTCCTCCAAGTCGCCGAGCATGCCGGCGAGAAACGTGACGACGGCGCTCACCTACCGCGCGTCGCCGAAGGGGGTGAGCCCGTCGGGTGTGGCCTGGGTGACGATCACCAACCTGGCCGGCACGGAGTTCGACGGCAACGAGATCTCGGTGTTCCTGCACTGCACCCGCGTCTACTGAGGCACCCGAGCATCCGTCGCGCGTCCGGTGGCCCGTCGCGCGCTTGGCGGACCGTCGCGCTCGTCGCGCGCACGCGAGCCGATCTCACGAGGCTTGATATTCTCACATCCATGCATACTGCAATGACGGTGGTAGCGCTTTCACTTGCCGCGACGCTCCCATTCCTCTCGACCGCTCCCGTGAACGACCCCGCCGGTGATTCGGTGGCCATCGAAGCCGCTTCGGAGCCTGTTCGAGCATTCAGCGCCACGTTCAAGCCGCTCGAGACGATCTGGTTCGGCATGAAGGAATGTCCCCCCGACCGTCCGTACCTCTCGAACCAGGATTTCAACCGGGGGAACGGATACGTGCTCTACCCGGGCATCGAGATCCGCTCTTCGAAGTCGCCGAGTACCCCGGCGAGAAACGTGACGGTCGGACCCATGTTCCGCCCTTCGACGAAGTGGCTGAGCCTGTCGGGCGTGCTCTGGGTGACCATCACCAACCTCGCCGGCACTGAGATGGACGGGAACGAGATCTCGGTCTACCTGCACTGCACCCGCGACCCGAGCTGAGGCGCGCACGCGCGGCGCGGTGCCGCGTTCGTGACCCAGGTGCCGTGCCGCCGACCCGCGCAAGCCCTCGTGCCCCAGGCAGCGAGGCTGCGAGGATGACGCGCATGACGGATGCCTCGGTCGACGTCACGCCAGGTGCGCCCCCCGCGCGCGCGTTCGTGGGTATCTCGGGCTGGGTGTACCCGCGATGGCGGAAGGCGTTCTACCCGAAAGGACTCCGCCAGGCGGACGAGCTCGCCTACGCGTCGGAACGACTGACCTCGATCGAGGTGAACGGCTCCTTCTACTCGTTGCAGCGTGTGTCGAGCTGGGAGCGGTGGCGCGACGCGGTCCCCGAGCACTTCGTGTTCGCGGTGAAGGGGCCGCGGTTCGTCACCCACATCAAGCGGCTGCGCGACATCGACGCCCCGATGGCGAACTTCTTCGCGAGCGGCGTGCTCGCGCTCGACGGCAGGCTGGGCCCCGTGCTGTGGCAGCTGCCACCGACGCTCCCGTTCGACGAGGAGCTCCTGGATGCGTTCCTCGCGTCGTTGCCCCGGACGCGCGGTCGGGCGGCGGCCCTCGCCGCCGGACACGACGAGCGCATGGATGGCCGGTCCTGGTTCGCGATCGACCGTGACGACCCCGCCCCGCTGCGACATGCCGTCGAGGTCCGGCACCCGAGCTTCGAGACGGACGCATGGACCGACCTGCTCACACGTCACGGCATCGCCTCGGTGGTCGCCGACACCGCGGGCCGCTACCCACGGCTCACCACGACCACCGCCGAGTTCGCGTATGCGCGCCTGCACGGCGAGGAGGAGCTGTACGCCTCGGGGTACGACGACGAGTCGCTCGACCGCTGGGCCGTCTGGGTGCGCGACCACCTCGCGGCGGGGCGCGATGCCTACGTCTACTTCGACAACGACGCCAAGGTGCGCGCACCCTTCGACGCGATGGCGCTCATCGAGCGGCTGGCCGACTGACCAGCACGGGCCGGCCGCCTCGCGCGCCGGTCACCCCGCGCGACCGAGGGCGACGGCCGCGAACATCAACGCCGCGATGGTTTCGCCGTCGCGGATCTCGCCCGCGCCGATCAGGCGAAGCGTCTCGGCCCAGGGCACGGCACGCACGTCGCTGATGCCCTCTTCGACCTGGCTGTCGCCGGGGTGCGCGCCGCGCGTCAGGCCCCTGGCCAGGAAGACGACTTCGGGCGCGCGGCTGATGCCGTTGAGGGCGTCCATGCGGCCGATCTCGCGCCAGTCCGTCGCGTCGTACCCGGTCTCCTCGCGGAGCTCGCGACGAGCCGCGACGAGCGGGTCTTCGCCGTCGGTGCTGCCCGCGGGCACCTCGACCGACGGCCCGACCGTGTGGCGGTCTATCGTGACGAGCAGGACCTCGTCGGCGTCGGTCATCGCGACCACGAAGACGGCCGTGTGCTGCACCTCGACCACGCCGTAGACCCCGTCGCGGCCGTCGGGCTTGACGACGTCGTCCTCGGTCACCCGGATCCACGCGTTCTCGTAGACCGTGCGCCGACCGCGCGTGGGCCAGGTCACAGCTTCTCGATCGGCGCGATCTTGATGAGCAGCTTCTTCGGCCCTGCCTGTTCGAAGTTCACGTGTGCAATGCGCTTGGCGCCCTCGCCAGTCACCTGGTTCACGCGACCCTCACCGAAGTCGGTGTGCCGGATCCGGTCGCCGGGCGCGAGGGTGAGGTCGCCATTGTCACGCACCTTGCCGGTGACGCGATTGGGGGCGACCCGGTTGGCCCATTCGGTCTTCGACAGCGGGTCCTTGGTCACGCTGAACCGCTCGAGGTCGCGGCTCCTCGTGCCCCAGGCGCCGCCGGATCCGGGCGCTCCGCCGCGTCGCGCGTTCAGCGCTCGTGGTTGCGTGCCGCCACGGCTCGTGGCCATGCCGGGCGACTGCTTCCAGTCGACGAGCTCCTCGGGGATCTCCTGCAGATAGCGGCTCGGCATCGCGACGGCCACCTCACCGAACTGGGCACGGCTCATCGCGAGCGAGATGAACAGACGCTTCCGCGCGCGGGTGATACCGACGTAGAAGAGCCGACGTTCCTCGGCCGGGCCTCCGGGCTCCGAGGCGGACATCTGGTGCGGGAGCAGCCCTTCCTCGAGCCCGGTGAGGAACACCGCGTCGTATTCGAGCCCCTTCGCGGTGTGCAGGGTCATCAGCGACACGGTGCCGGATGCGTCGTCGAGCTCGTCGGCTGCGGCGACGAGCGAGACCTGGGTCAGGAAGTCGACGAGCGTCGCCTGGGGGTTCTCACGATCGAAGTCACGGGTCTGCGCCACGAGTTCTTCGACGTTCTCGGCGCGGGTCTCATCCTGCGGGTCGCGGCTGTTGCGGAGCGTGTCGATGAGGCCGGACCGCTCCATCAGGAAGACGAGCACGTCGGACACCTTCGCGGCACCCTCGTTCGTGCCTGCCGCGATGGCGGCCTGCGTCGGGACGAGCATGGCCGCGGCCTCGTCGAGCAGATCGGCGAGCGCCGTGATCGCTTTCGTCACCTTCGGGCCGAGGCCGAGTTCGGCGGCCGACCGCATGGCCTGCCGGAAGGTGAGCTCGTTCTGTTCGGCGAACTGCGCGATCGCGGTCTCGGTCGCCGGTCCGATGCCGCGCTTCGGTGTGTTCAGGATGCGCCGGAGCGCAAGCTCGTCGAGCGGGTTCGCCACGGCGATGAGGTACGCCATGGCGTCCTTGATCTCGGCCCGCTCGTAGAACTTCGTCCCCCCGACCACGCGGTACGGCACGGCGGATCGGACGAAGATCTCCTCCAGCGCACGGGTCTGCGCGTTGGTGCGGTAGAACACGGCCATGTCGCGGTAGGCGACGCCCGCGCGGTGCAGCGCCTCGATCTCGTCGGTGACGAACTGCGCCTCGTCGTGCGCGGTGTACCCCGTGTAGCCGACGATCTTCTCGCCGTCGCCGTCGGCCGTCCAGAGCTTCTTGTCTTTCCGGTCGAAGTTGTTCGCGATGACCGCGTTCGCGGCCGACAGGATGTTCTGCGTCGAACGGTAGTTCTGCTCGAGCAGGATCACCTTCGCTCCGGGGAAGTCACGCTCGAACTCGGAGATGTTGCGGATGTCGGCACCGCGGAACGCGTAGATCGACTGATCGGAGTCGCCGACGACCGTGAGCGAGGCGCCGGGAATCTCACCCGCGTCGTCGGTGAGCCCGCGCACGAGCACGCCGTGCGCATCGAGCTCGTCGACCAGCTCTTTCACGACCGGGCGGGTCAGCTCGCGGATCAGCGCGTACTGCGCGTGATTCGTGTCCTGGTACTCGTCGACCAGGATGTGCCGGAACCGCCGCTGGTACAGCGCCGCGACCTTCGGGAACGCCCGGAACAGGTACACGGTCTCGGCGATGAGATCGTCGAAGTCGAGCGCGCTCGCGTCGCGCAACCGCCGCGTGTACTGCCGGAAGATCTCGAGGAACATGACCTCTTGCGGGTCGTTGGTGTTCGCGTTGCGTGCGTACGACTCGACGTCGGCGAGCTCGTTCTTCAGCTTCGAGATCTTCGCCTGCGCGCTCGCCGGCGTGAAGCCCATCGTGTCGGCGTCGAGCTCTTTGATGATGCGCTTGAGCACCGTGCGGGTGTCGGCGGAGTCATAGATCGTGAACGTGGACGAGAGCCCGATGGCTTCGGCCTCGCGGCGCAGAATGCGGACGCAGGCCGAGTGGAAGGTCGAGATCCACATGCCCGAAGAACCCTCACCGAGCAGCGCCTCGACGCGCTCTCGCATCTCGGCCGCCGCCTTGTTCGTGAACGTGATCGCGAGGATCTGGCTCGGCCACGCCTCACGGCTCTGGATGAGCCCGGCGATCCTGTGCGTGAGCACACGGGTCTTGCCGGAGCCCGCCCCGGCGACGATCAGCAGGGCCTGGCCGCGGTACTCGACCGCCTCACGCTGCTGCGGATTGAGCCCCACGGTGAGCGGGTTCTCGGTCGTGTCGGGGCCGTCGGCGAGCACCGCTGGCGCCTCGCGCCAGCCGGCAGGGTCGTCGGGGTCGAGAATCAGGGTCATGTCGCCCTCAAGTGTAGGCGCGGCCCCTGACAGCCCCATCCCTTCCGTTCCTCGCCCATCCGTTCCGTTACTCGTCATCCGCACGCGCACCCCGCGCGACGACGCCGAGGTCCGGGTGGTCGACGAAGACGCCGTCGACGCCGGTCTCGATGATCTGCCGGTACTCCCCCAGCCAGTCGCCGATGCCCGCTCGCCCGCCGCCACGCCGTCGCCCAGGCGCCAGAAACCGGTTCTCCGGCCGCAGCGTCCACGTGTAGACCGCAAGGCCCGCCGAGTGCGCGGCGTCGACGAGCTCGGCACCGGTGAGCGGACTCCCACTCCCGGGCGCGTTCGCCGGCTCCTGGACCAGCCTGCCTGTGCCGACGCTGACGCCGTCGAACCGCCCGGCGAGGGACAGCAGGCCGGCCTCGGTCGCGAAATGGTCGTAGCGCAGCGCACGCTGCCCCTGCGCGCTGACGAGATCCCAGGGCGCGCCGGCGTTCTCGAGCAGGAGCACCCGCCGCCCGCGCAGACCGCGCTCGCCCAGCCGGTCGAGCAGCGTCGGCTCGAACGATTCCATGATCAGCCGTTCGTCGCCCGACCCCCAGCCCGCCGCCTCGAGCTCAGCGGCGAACAGGTCGTCGAGCGGGAGCCCGATCCCGTCGAAGTACGTCGCGTGCTTGAACTCGGCGACGAGGCGGAGCATCCGCTCGTGCTCACCCGACGCGCGATCGACGAGCTCGAAGAGGTCGCGCAACCGCAGAACCGGGTACATCCCGTTGAAGCTCGCCGACAGGGGGCGGTGCGTGCCGAGCCGCTCGGTGGCGCGCAGCGTCGCCAGCTCGGCCCAGGTGAAGTCCTCGGTGAACCAGCCGGTGAGTCGGCGCCCGTCGATGTCGCGCGTGGTGCGCCGACCGACGAACTCAGGGCGGTCCGCGACATCCGTCGTCCCGCTGATCTCGTTCTCGTGACGCAGCACGAGCACGCCGTCGCGCGTGGCGACGAGGTCGGGTTCGACGGCGTCCGCGCCGAGCGCGAATGCGAGCTCGTAGGACGCGCTCGTATGCTCCGGTCGGTATCCGGGCGCGCCCCGGTGTCCGATGACGAGCGGATGCTCCGCGAGATCGCCCAGCATGGGGCAAGCGTAGCGACGGTGCCGTGCATGCGATGCCCGGAATAGTGCGGGCGTTCACGGCGTTGTCACGGCATATCCGGATAGATTGGTAAGACCCGGACGAAACCGTCCGGGCGATTCCCCTCCACTCGACCGATGCCGAAAGCAGAGGAACCACAGCAATGGCTCTCGACAACCCCGCCTTCTCACGCAACGAGGCGTTCTCCAGGCAGGGGGGCGTGGCCGCAGCGCAGGATGTCTCGGCCGCCGACCTGCAAGCGATGTACGACCGTCCCGCGACGCCGAATGACCGCGAGGTCATGACCGTCGAGGACACCATCTCGAAGTCCGCACTCTCCTTCGGCCTGCTGCTCGTCGGCGCGGCGGTGGGCTGGTTCACCGCAGCGGCGCTGCCCGGCCTCTGGATCGGCGCCGCGATCGTCGGCCTCGTGCTCGGCCTCGTCAACAGCTTCAAGCGCGAGCCCTCGCCCGCGCTGATCCTGACCTACGCGGCCGTGCAGGGTGTCTTCGTGGGCGCGATCTCAGCGTTCTACGAGGCGATGCTGAACGGCATCGTCGCGCAGGCGGTCATCGCCACGCTCGTCGTGGTCGGTGTGACGCTCGCCCTGTTCGCGTCGGGCAAGATCCGTGCCTCGGCGAAGGCGACGAAGATCTTCCTCATCGCGATCATCGGCTACGCCGTCTTCTCGCTCGTGAACTTCGGGCTCATGATCTTCCGCGGCACCGACAGCGCGTTCGGCCTCCGCAGCGAGCCGAGCTTCATCTTCGGCATCCCGTGGGGTGTCATCATCGGCATCTTCGTCGTGATCTTGGCCGCGTACTCGCTCGTGCTGGACTTCGACTTCATCCAGCAGGGCGTGCGCAACCGCGCGCCGCGCAAGTACGGCTGGACCGCCGCGTTCGGCATCATGGTCACCGTGATCTGGCTGTATCTCGAGATCCTGCGGATGCTCGCGATCATGCAGTCCAGCGACTGACGGATGCCCCGCCGCTGAACCCGACCGAACGGGCCGCCCTCCGGGGCGGCCCGTTCTCACGTTCCCACTCCCCACTCCCCACCTTCCCCACTCCCCCACCTTCCCCACCTTCCCCACTCCCCCACCTTCCCCACTCCCCCACCTTCCCTATTCAGGAAGATCGGGCCGACACGCCTGCAGATACCCACCCACAGACGGCGTGTCGCAGACGTCTTCCTGAGTAAGCATTCGGCGCGAGCCACGGAATCGGCCCGGGCGCGGAGATCGGCATGGGCGGCACCCTCACTCGTGCGCCGCGGCAGCGCCGACTGCCGCCTTCGCGAGCAGCACCGCGCGCTCACGCGCGTTCCGCGTGAGCTCGGCGGCTCGCGCGAACTCCGCCCGTGCCTCCGGCTCACGCCCCAGACGGCGGAGCAGCTCACCCCGAACACTCGGCACCAGGTGCGACATCCGGAGCCGCGGCTCGTCGGTGAGCGTCTCGACGATGGCGAGCCCCGCGGCGGGCCCGGCGACCATCGACACCGCCACGGCACGATTCAGCTCCACGATGGGCGAGGCCATCAGCTGGACGAGCGCGTCGTAGATCGCGACGATCGTCGCCCAGTCGGTCGCGTCGACCGTCGGAGCGAGGTCGTGCTGTTCGGCGATCGCAGCCTGCAGCGCGTACGCACCACGACCGCGACCGAGCGCATCCGCGCGCGCAAGGGCCGCACGTCCGCGGACGATCGCCGATCGATCCCAGCGGCTCCGGTCCTGATCGGCGAGCAGGATCGGCTCACCGTCACGGTCGACCCGGGCCGGGAATCGCGCCGAGGTCAGCTCCATGAGCGCGATCAGACCGTGCACCTCGGGTTCGCGCGGGAGCAGGCCGGCGAGCACGCGAGCCAGCCGCAAGGCCTCCTGGCTGAGTTCGGGACGCATCCAATCATCGCCAGAGCTCGCGGCATATCCCTCGTTGAAGATCAGGTAGAGCACGCCGAGCACACCGGCGAGCCGGCCGGCGAAGTCCTCGCGCGCCGGCGTCTCGAAGGGCACCTCGGCCTCGGCGAGCGACCGTTTCGCGCGGACGATGCGCTGCTGCACGGTCGAGGTCGGTGTGAGCAGCGCCCTCGCGATCTCCTCGCTTGTGAGACCGCCCACCACACGCAGCGTGAGCGCCACCTGCGCCTCGCGCGAGAGCACCGGATGGCAGGCGATGAACACGAGCCGCAGCACGTCGTCGTCGATCGCGTCGGGATCCCACGGCACCGATTCGGACGCCGCGACCTGCGCGGCCTCGAGATCGTGCGCGATCGCGGCGAGCCGGTCGTCGTAGCGCTCGCGCCGGCGCCAACCGTCGATCGCCTTGCGCTTGGCGACCGCGGTCAGCCACGCGCCGGGGTTGGCGGGCACGCCGTGCTGCGGCCACTGCGCGAGCGCGTCGGCGAGGGCGTCCTGCGCGAGATCCTCGGCAAGCCCGAAATCGCCGACGAACCGGGTGAGCGTCGCGACGATGCGGGCGGATTCGATCCGCCACACGGCGGCGACGGAGCGCCGCGCGGACTCCTCGTCCGCGCGGCGCTCGCCCGAGACATCCGTCAT
>Ga0180223_1001560_pt1 | contig 17186 bp, 20 predicted proteins | sample eDN5th30CKraftOP_FD_151337 | JGI IMG/M metagenome (GOLD analysis project Ga0180223, IMG submission 151337) | Enriched Organic Plus compost microbial communities from Emeryville, California, USA - eDNA 5th pass 30_C Kraft OP (version 2) (version 2) ...
GCGCGCGACGAACTCGACGATGCCCTCCTCGTCCTCCGGGCCGCCCGCGACGGTGTCCACGATGTGCAGTGAGCGCCACCGCGTCGCCGCATCGAGCGTGAGGTCAGCCGGCCGGGTCGACGGATGCCACGTGCGCACGAGGTAGGCGACGTCGCCGAGGGCGTACGCGGTGTATCGCGAGCGCATGAGCTCGAGTGCGGTCGAGGCATCCGCGGTCTTCGAAAGCACCGGCGCGCAGCACTCACCGAAGGGACGCCCGCTTCGGCATGGGCACGCCGCCGCCGGGTCGGGGACGGGTGGGCCAGGATTATGCACGGTCATGGATTCTCCAGGGAAAGTCGAGGGGTTGTCCAGGACGGCCCGGCACACTTGAGGCTTTGCGCGTCCCGTTCGGCGACGCATCCCCCGAGTTCAGAACCCCTTCGGCCGAGCAGATGAACCCCTATGCGTAACCAGAATCTCACGTCCCCCCTGCCCACTCCCCACCCCGACGAGGCCGCCCTCCCCACGCGGCGCAGCCTCCGCTCCCGTCGACTCAAGCGCCGGAGCGTGCTCGTCGGCGGCACGATCGCCGCCGCCGGTCTGCTGGTCGGCACCGGGTTCACCGTCACGACGGCAGTTGAAGCCCAGCAGCGCGTCGCCGCGACGGCCGCGGTGACCGACGCGACCGGACTGCACAAGGACCAGCTCGGCGCCTACTCCGTCGTCGCCGAGGCCAAGGCGATCACGGCGGCGAAGGACACCCTCGAGACGGCGGCGGCGACGCTCGCCGCCGCCGACGGCAAGGTCGACGCGTCCGGCCTGCAGGCGTCCGTCGCCTCGCTCGGCGAGTACGAGCGTCTGCCGCTCGATTCGGTCGTCGCGCTCACCCGCGAGACGCAGGCGCATGTCGAGCAGACCGCGGCCGCCGCCGCCGACTTCGAACGTGCGCAGGCCGCGCAGGCGCAGGCGGCCGCTGAGGCCTCAGCGGCCGCGGCGCGCGCCAACACGCCCGAGGGCGCCAAGGCGTTCGCGCGCGATCTCGCCGCGTCGCAGTACGGCTGGGGCGCGTCGGAAGTCGGCTGCCTCGTGAACCTGTGGCAGAAGGAGTCCGGCTGGAACTACCAGGCCGTGAACGCCTCGAGCGGCGCAACCGGCATCCCGCAGTCGCTGCCCGGGTCGAAGATGGCCACGGCGGGCGCCGATTGGCAGACGAGCGCCGCGACCCAGGTGCGGTGGGGCCTCGACTACATCGCCCGCGCATACGGCACGCCGTGCTCGGCGTGGTCGCACTCGCAGTCGGTCAACTGGTACTGAGCTGAGGTCGGCGCGCGGAAGCCAACGCGCCGTGGCGTCGCTTGACCACCCCCCGAACGCGGCACACAATGGTGTGTCCGAGCCAGGGAGGGTGAGCCATGTCAGACCCACAGGTCCGATCCGAGGCCGCGAACGACGACACGACGGTGCTGTTCGAGACGCTGTCTGATCAGCAGCACGCCGAGCGACCGGCTCAGCCCACGGCCGAGTCGGCCCCGCCCATCGCCCACGCGGCGGCCGGACGACCCGCGCCCCGCACCGAATGGAGTCGCGACCTGCGCTTCATGCTCGTGGTGCTCGCCGCGATCGTCGTGCTCTTCCTCGCGTTCGCGCTGCTCATCGCCTTCAGCCCGACCGGCGCCGCGATCAGTGCCCTCGCGGTGATCGCCGCACCGATCGCGACGATGGTCGCGGCCTACTACGGCATCAGCCTCGCGCTCCGCCAGGTCCGCGACGCGCATCAGGCAGCCGAGGCCGCAGAATCGCGAGCGCGCGCCGCCGAAGCGTCGGCTCGCGAATCAGACGCGTGGGCCGCACAGATGGAGTCCGGGCTTCGCGTCTCGGTGTCCAAGCTGCGCGGATTGGGACAAGACACTCGCGACGTCGAGCGCGCAGCAGGCACGCCCGACGAGTTCTTCTGAGCCGCCCTGGCGGCCCTGCCGCTGAGCGCTCCGCGCGAAGGGTCTGAGCTCTTCGCGAGGAGGCTCAGAGTTCTGCGAGAAGCGTCAGGGGGCGCTCGATGCATGTCGCGACGTCGGTGAGGAACGCGGCCGCCTCGGCGCCGTCGCACACCCGATGGTCGAACGCGAGTGTGAGCTCGGTGACGGTGCGCACCGCGAGCGCCCCGTCGACCACCCAGGGCCTCTGGATGAGCCTGCCGACACCGAGCATGGCCGCCTCGGGGTGGTTCAGGATCGCGGCCGAGCCGTCGACGCCCAGCGCACCGTAGTTGTTGAGCGTGAAGGTGCCGTGCGCCAGCGCATCGGGCGGGAACATGCCGGTCGACGCCTGCTCGGCCCGCTCCGCGAGCGCCGAACGCAGCTCGCGCAACGACATGGTGTCGGCGCCGTGCAGGACGGGGACCATGAGCCCGCGCGCCGTCTGCGTGGCGATGCCGAGGTTGACGGCGTCGTGGAGGAGCAGCTCTCGACGCTCCGCGTCAAAGCTGGCATTGAGCCGAGGGTGACGCCGGAGGGCGGCCACGGCGAAGCGGGCGATGAGCGCGGTGACGCCGAAGCGCTCACCCGTGGCCTGCTCGAGTTCACGTCGAGCGGCCAGGAGTCCGGTCGCGTCGACGTCGAGCCAGACCGTTGCGTCCGGAATCTCCCGACGCGATCGCTCGAAGTGCGCGGCGGCCGCGCGCGCATGCCGGTCGAGGGCGACGCGCCGCACGCCGTCCTGGGGCGCGGGGGATCGATCCGGCGCCGAATCCGGCGTGGCCACGGCACGCTGCTGCTCGGCGATGGCCTGCTCGACATCCCGGCGCAGCACGAGGTGATCGGGGCCGCTTCCCACGAGCCGGCTGGCGTCGAAGCCGTGCTCGCGCGCGAGCCTGCGGACGATGGGTGACAGCACGGGGGACCGCCGCGCCGGCTCGATCCCGCGCGGCAGGTCCGCCGTCGGCGCGGCCACCGCCACCGGCGCTGCCGCGGGTGCCTCCCCGTCCGCCGCGCGACGACCGAACCGGCCGCTCGGCCGGGGCGCGCGCCGGACCGCGGACGCATCACGGGTCCCGTATCCGATGAGGACGGCGCCCGACGCCGAGGCATCCGTCTCTGACATATCGGTCTCTGAAGCCGCATCCGTCTCGATCTCAGCGTCCGCAGCCGTCTCAGCGCCCGCACCAGCCTCAGGCGCAGCACCCGTCTCGGGAGCGGCGCCCTCGCCACCCGCACCCGACTCGGCGAGCGTCAGGAGGAGGTCGCCCGTGTGCAGCACCTGCCCGACCTCGCCCCCGAGCGCCTCGACGACGCCCGCATACGGCGAGGGGAGCTGCACCACGGACTTGGCGGACTCGAGCTCGACCACCGGCTGGTCGATCGAGACGGTGTCGCCTGGCGCGACCAGCCAGCCGACGACCTCGGCTTCGGTGAGTCCTTCGCCGAGATCCGGCATCGTGAACGTGTGGCTCATTCGGCGTCCCATTCCCATGTGGCGAGTGCGGCGAGCACCCGGTCGGCGGTCGGCAGGTGGAACTCCTCGAGCATGGGCGGCGGGTAGGGCACATCGAAGCCCGTGACCCTGAGGATGGGCGCGGCGAGCCAGTGGAAGTTCCGCTCCGTGACCCGCGCCGCGACCTCGGCGCCGTAGCCGCCGAACTGTGCGGCCTCGTGAATGATGGCCGCGCGGGAGGTCTTTCTGACCGACGCCGAGACGGTCTCGTCGTCGAACGGCGACAGACTGCGCAGATCGATCACCTCGACGGACAGGCCTTCCTCGGCGCCGGCGTCGGCCGCCTCCAGCGCGGTCCGGACGGTGGGCCCGTAGGCGATGAGTGTGACGTCGGTGCCCTCACGCACGACGCTCGCGCGCTGCATCGGAGCGGTGTGCACGGGCAGTGCGAGGGCCGCCTTCGACCAGTACCGGCTTTTCGGCTCCATGAAGATCACCGGGTCGTCGCTCGCGATCGCCTCGCGCAACATCGAGTACGCGTCGGCCGGATGCGACGGCATGACGACGGTGAGCCCCGGCGTGGCAGCCCAGTACGCCTCTGAGGAATCCGAGTGATGCTCCACCCCGCCGATCGCCCCCGCGCACGGGATCCTGATCACCATGGGCAGCCGCACGCGGCCCTGCGTCCGATTGTGCATCTTCGCGACGTGTGAGACCACCTGCTCGAACGCCGGGTACGCGAAGGCGTCGAACTGCATCTCGACAACGGGTCGCAGACCGTTCATCGCCATGCCGACGGCGGTCCCCACGATGCCGGACTCGGCGAGCGGGGCATCCCATACGCGGGTGCTGCCGAACTCCGCCTCGAGGCCGTCGGTCACCCGGAACACGCCGCCCAGCGCGCCGACATCCTCGCCGAAGACGACGACACGGTCGTCATCGGCGAGCGCGTCGCGGAGTGCCCGGTTCAGTGCACCCGCCATGGTCAGCGAGTGGTCGGATGCCTCGCCGGGCGCGACGTCGGGCGTCGCGGTCACATGGGTTCGGCTCATCGGGAGGCCACCCTGGTGGCGTCGCCGGCGCGCGCGAGCTCGGCATCCGCCGCAAGCTCGGCGGCCAGGGCTGCGCGCTGTTCGAGGAGCGAAGCGCGCGGCTCGGTGTAGACGTGATCGAAGAGGGCCAGCGGGTCGAGCTGGGCGTGCTCCGAGACCGCTTCGCGGGTCTCGGTGGCGAGCGCCTCGGCGGTGGCAGAGATCTGCGCACGGTCCTGCTCCGTGAGCACCCCCTCCGACACCAGGTACTTCTCGAGCCGTTCGATCGGGTCGCGCCTCGCCCAGTGCTCGACCTCTCGTGCGCGGCGATATCTCGTCGGGTCGTCAGAGTTCGTGTGCGGCTCGATGCGATAGGTGAGTCCCTCGATGAGCGTGGGGCCGCCGCCAGCACGCGCGCGTTCCACGGCCGCGCGGGTCACCGCGTACATGGCCGCGACGTCATTGCCGTCGACATGGAACCCGGGCATGCCGTATCCGACCGCCTTGTCGGCGAGGGTCGCGGCGCGGGTCTGCTTGGCGACCGGCGTACTGATCGCGAACTGGTTGTTCTGGACGACGAACACGGTGGGGGTGTGCCACACGGCCGCGAAGTTGAAGGCTTCGTGCGCGTCGCCCTCACTGGTCGCGCCGTCGCCCATGAACGCGAGCGTCACGGTCCGCTCACCCTTGAGCCGGGCGGCGTGCGCGAAGCCGACGGCGTGCAGCGCCTGGGTCGCGAGCGGGGTCGCCTGCACCGACGTGCGGTGCGTGTGCTGGTCGAAGCCGTTGTGCCACTCACCTCGGAACGACGTGAGCACCGCTGCGGGCGCGACGCCGCGCGTGAGCAGCGCCATGCTGTCGCGATACGTCGGGAAGAGCCAATCGTCCTCGTCCAGCGCTGTGGTGGCGCCGATCTCGCAGGCCTCCTGGCCGAGCGCGGACGGGTACGTCGCGAGCCGGCCCTGCTTGGTGAGCGCGGTCACCTGACGGTCGAACCGGCGGGCGATGGCCATGCGCCGGTAGAGCTCCACCAGCAGGTCGCTGTCCGGCATCCCGAAGCCGCCGGTGTCCGGCGTGGGCGCGGCGTGCCCCGCGTTGTCGAGCAACCGGATCGGCCGGGTGGTCGGGAGCGTGCGGTGGTCACGATGCTCGACATTGAGGCTCATGTCCACATCGTGGGTCACGCCGCATGCCCAGAGGGAGAGGCTCCGACGAAGCGTGAACGAACGGCTCTGGACGCGGGTCAGACGAGCCGGTCGTCCGCCGCGGCGGCCTTCAGCTCCGCCAAATGTCCAGGGTCTGGGCCGGCGGCTGTCCGGCCAGCTCGGACAGGATCAGATGCGACCGCGTCGAGACGACGCCGGGCAGGTCGTGGATGTCGCGCAGGATCGCCTGACCGAGCTGCTCGTGGTCCGGTGCGCTCACGGTCAGGATGAGGTCGATGTCACCGGAGACGGCCTGCACCTTCTCGACGAAGGGGAGCGTCGCGAGCCGACGGGCGATGTCCTCCCAGGGCACGTCGCCGACCCGGACGACCACGAGTGCTGAGATGCTGAGTCCGATCGCCTTCCGGTCGATCTGTGCGCCGAATCCCGTGATGACGCCGCGCTGCTGAAGGTGCAGCAACCGGTTGTGAGCGGCCGTGCGAGAGATGTGCACGCGTTCGGCGAGAGTGCGGACGGAGAGCCGCCCGTCGCGGCTGAGCTCGGCAACGATCCGGCGGTCGATGGGATCGAGCGGTTCCCCCCGCTGTGGATGGTCGGTCATCATCGTCCTCACATTCCATGCCCAGCGTAGCGCGCGCGCAGGCGCTCCAATGATCGTCGCATAGGCAGCGCTCTGACCGGCGCCGGCACAACCCGCCGGGCCACCGCGAGGGCGCTGAAACCAGCGCGTCGGCCGCATGGCGGCGGAACGCGGCGTCGGCGTGGGCGTCGGGGCGGGCTTCCGCCTCCGCGTTCGGGTCGGCGATGCCGGCCATGACCGACGAGTTCTCGTCGGTCGCGGCCTGGTCAGCCGCGGACTGCTCGGCGACGAGGCGCAGGTCCTCGGCCATGATGACCAGGCCGCCACTCTTCGCCGCGGCGTCGACGAGCTGTTCCGCCCACGTGAAGTTCAGTTGGGGCTCGCGCGGGCCGGAGTACTCGAAGTAGATCGCGATCCCGTTGTCGACCCACACCGACCGGTGCGCATTGCCGTGCGCGCGGCATCCCGCCAGCCCATGAAGAAGTTCTCGCCCCGTCGGAGCTTGACGCCGATGACGAGCTGGAGATGGCTGAGCAGCCGATCATCCATCTCGAACGTGTTCGCGCCGTAGTGCAGTATGCCCATCGGTCGGTCCTCTCGCTGCTCGCCGGGCGGTCGGAGGTGCAGCCCTCAGGCGAAGTCGAAGGGGTCGAGCCAGCTCTGCTGGATCTCCTCGACGGTCAGGGGCGGCTCGTCCTCGACTTCGTTGAGGTCGACGGTGAACGTGGAGCCCGGAGAGACGAGGACGCTGACGGTACGCGTCGAGGTGCGCACGACGTCGACGAAGCCGCCGCCGGTCCGAACCTGCTCGGTGACCCGAGCCATCAGGGCGTGCGCGTCTTCACGTGATGAAAGGTAGTAATCCCGGCCGTCCACCGTGATCCGGGCCACGAGCATGAAGTTCCCCATTCGGTCGCACCCGAGTCTCCTCGCGCATTCCGGTCAAGCAAAGTGGTTGACATCGTCGCGCTCAGCAGTGCGTTCGGGCACTCAGTACCAGTTGTAACGCTCGGAGTGCGCCCACGCGCCGCACGGTGAGCCGTACCGGCCGGCGATGTACGACAGGCCCCACTCGATCTGCGTCGCCGCATTCGTCCGCCAGTCCGCACCGGCCGCGGCCATCTTGCTGCCGGGAAGCGACTGCGGGATCCCATAGGCACCACTGGATCGGTTGTAGGCATCGGCCCGCCAGCTCGACTCGCGCTGCCAGAGCCGCTCGAGGCACTGGTACTCGCCGTCGCCCCACCCGTACCGCGAGACGGCCGCACGCGCATAGGCCTTCGCCGCAGCCGGGTCGACGACCACGCCGGCGGGCGGGGGAGCGGTGCCGGTGCCGCCGCTCGGCGTTCCCGCGGCGTCGCGGGCCGCGCGCTCTCGCTCGGCAGCCTCAGCCCGGGCCTGATCGGCGGCCCGCGCCTGACGCTCGAGCTCCACTGAGCGGTCGCGCAGGCTCGCGAGCTGTGCGTAGAGCGTGTCGAGCGAGACCTGCTGGGCGGCGAGTTCGCGCTCGGCGGCCTCGTGCGCGGCCTTCGCGGCTTCGGCCTTGGCCTCGGCCTCGTCGGCCAGACGGTCACGTTCCACGGCGGCGACCTCGGCCTGCCGGCGGAGCGACTCGGCGTCGGCCTCGGCGACCTGCGCGCGCTGAGCCTCTGCAGTGTAGAGATCGGTGAGCCGGGAGACCCGGCTGAGTCCCGCGAGCAGATCATCGCCACCGTGCTCGGCCTGCGAGAAGAACAGACGCATCGCTGTGTCCGTGCCGCCGGTCCGGGCGAGCAATGCCGCCGAGTACCCGAACCGCTTCGCGGTGGCGTCGGCGTGCACGGCGGCGGTGTCCGCGGCGACGCGCAGCGCGTCTGCGCGAGCCGTGGCGGTCGAGCTCGCGTCGAGGGCATCTGCCGCGAGGGACGCCGCCGTCACCGCGCTGTCGCCCAGGCGACCGGTCTCGATCTCGAGCCCGGCGATCGCGGCATCGACCCGCGCGGCCTCCGCCTCCCGAGCGGCGACATCGCGTTTGGCGGCGTTGACCTCCTCCCAGGTGGGCAGATCGTCGGCGGCGTCGGCAGGGGTCGCCGACCCGAGCAGCGCGATCGGTGCGAGGGTGAACGCGGCGGCAACCACGAGCGCGCGCCCGGCCCGCCGCGCGGCGGAGCCGGCCAAGCGGAATCCTGGAGTGCCGGAGCCCGGCGCGCCCGAGGGTGGCGTGCCGGCCCAGGCGCGGAGTATCCGTCGTCGTGCGATCACCGACCACCACCTTCCGAGCGCGGCGAGTCTACCCAGGGCGTGTGCGCCGGTCGCGGGGACACGCAGCGTACACTCGACCCTCATGCGATTCCGGCGGATCTTCGGCGCCCTGGCGGTGCTGACCCTCCTCGGTACGGCCGGGTGCGCCACCGCCGCACGTCCGCCCGAGCGGACGAGCACGGCCCCGGTCGCGCCCGTCCCCTCGCCGACACCCTCCGTCCCCGCGGACAACCCGATCGCTGCGTGGGTCGACGACCGCCTCGCGGCGATGACCCTCGAGCAGCAGGCGGCTGCCCTGCTCATGCTGCACGCGCCGGGCGTCGACCCTGCGCCGCTGCGGGCGCTCGCCGATCAGGGGGTCTCGGGGCTGATCCTCATGGGCGACAACATCCCCGCGACGCCAGACGCGTTGCGTGCGCTCACCGACGCCGTCCAGGTAGATCCCGAGGCGCGCGTGCTGATCGCGATCGATGAGGAGGGCGGCGACGTTCAGCGCCTGCCGTGGGACGACGCGCCCGGCGCTGACGTGCTGCAGCTGCAGCCCCCTGAGGCCGCGCAGGCCGCATTCGCGCGCCGGGGCGATCTGCTCGCGCAAGCGGGTGTGGACATCAACTTCGGCATCGTGGCGGACGTGACGGCCGATCCGGGCTCGTTCATCAGCGGGCGCGTGCTCGGCACGGATCCAGCGGGCGCCGCCGCTCGCGTGGCGGCCGCGGTCGCGGGGGAGACCGGCCGCGCCAGCTCGACGCTGAAGCACTTCCCGGGTCACGGCGCGGCGCCCGGTGATTCGCACACCAGCGTGCCGTCGGCCCCGCTCGGGCTCGCCGAGTGGCGGGCCGGCGCTGCTGTCCCGTTCGCCGCGGGCATCGACGCCGGGGCCGAGCTCGTGATGACCGGGCACCTCGTCTACCCCGCGGTCGACGCGGCGCCCGCGTCGCTGTCGCCCGAGTGGCATCGGATTCTTCGCGAGGAGCTCGGCTTCGACGGTGTCACGGTGTCCGACGACCTGCTCATGCTGCAGCACAACGGGCTGCCCGAGTACGCGGACCCGGCCGAGAACGCGATCCGCGCCATCGCGGCCGGCACCGACCTGCTGCTCTACGTGCTGCCGGCCGACCCGGCCGAGTTCGGCATCTCGGTGCCCGGGCTGACGACGGCGATCGCGGAGGCGGTGCGCACCGGACGCATCCCGGAGGCACGGCTCGAGGACGCGGCCGGCCGGGTGCTCACCATGCGTCGGATCGCCGCGGGCTGAGTGCCCGCGCGCGGACCCGCCGCGCCCGCGACCGGTTCGCATCGCGGAAGATCGCGTGGCGGGAGATCGTGCCTCCGAAGATCGTGCTCCGAAGATCGTGCTCCGAAGATCGTGCCTCGGGAATACGTGGCCACTGTTCATGTGTTTGCATCCTTCGTGGCCGCCCGGCCACGAGTCCTCGTACCACTGGAGACAGCTCAGCATGACCATCACCACCCCGACCATCGATATCCCCGGTTACCGTGTCGGCACCTGGATCATCGACCCCACGCACAGCGAGGTCGGCTTCCAGATCCGCCACCTCATGATCAGCAAGGTCAAGGGGAAGTTCGAGCGTTTCAGCGCCACGTTCGTCACCGCCGAGAACCCGCTCGAGTCGAGCGTGACGGCATCGGCAGAGGTGGCGTCGATCAACACGAACGAGCCGAACCGCGACGGCCACCTGCGCACCGGCGACTTCTTCGAGGCGGAGACCTACCCGACGATCGACTTCGTCTCGACCGGCGTTCGTGTCGAGGGCGGCGACTTCAAGGTCGACGGCGATCTGACCATCCGCGGCATCACCAAGCCGGTCACGTTCGACTTCGAGTTCGGCGGATTCGGCGGCGACCCCTACGGCAACTACAAGGGCGGCGCCTCGGCGAAGACGGTGATCAACCGCGAGGACTTCGGCCTCACCTACAACGCCGCGCTCGAGACCGGCGGTGTGCTTCTCGGTGACCAGGTCACCATCACGCTCGAGCTGCAGGCTGCGCTCCAGCAGTAAGCGAGCGGATGCTCCGGGCGGGGCGGTCGCGCGAGGGCGCGGCCGTCCCGTCCTTTTGTGCCCGCATCCAGCGTATTCTGATATCCTCCGATGATGTTCGTTGCACTGCTCGCGGGAGCCATGACCGCGACCGCACTGATCTCGGGTGGCCCGCCGACGGGCGCGCCCGTCCCGCCGGTCACCCCCACCGTGGCGGAGGTGACCGTCGAGTCGGACGTGAAGACCATGCCGTACTTCGCCGCGTCGCAGACGTTCGGTGAGCTGCGGTGCCCTGCGGGTACCACCCTCGTGGAGCGCAAGTATGGCGACGGCGTCCCGCCGGGGCTCGAAGTCCGCACGTTCGGGGGCGACGGTGTCGTGACACTGTCGCTCGCGCTGTACCAAGGCGGCCGCCCGGCTGGCGTGCTGTCCGCGACCGCGTTCAACTGGTCGGTCCCGAGTTCACCGCGCACCGTGCAGCTCGTGGCGCACTGCGTCGCGAGCTGACCCCGAAGTCGACGTCAATGGTCAATGTGTTCGCCGCGGCAGTCGCGGCACTTATGACAGTCTCGGCCGCACCCGTCGCCGGTGAGTCTCGCGTCGTATCGTCCGAGGTGCTGGTCGCCTCGCCGGTCCTGTCGCTGCCGCACTTCTGGGCCTCGACGACGATTCCCGACCTGGACTGCCCGAGCGGCATGCACATGCGGCTCAAGGGGTACCACGACGGAAGTGGGCTCCGAGTGCCGTGGGGCGTGGAGGTCCGGTCGGGGGGGGGCGGCTGGGGTGTCGATGTCGCCATCCTGCTCGTGGTCGGCGACGTGTTGCCCGATGGATTCCGCCCTCGGGGTATCAGAGCCGGTACCGCGACCAGTTGGGCTTCCGACGGCGCGCGGTCGGTGCAGATCGTGCTGCACTGCGTGCCCACGGGCTGATCGGGCGTGCGTCGCTCCGATCACCAAGAGTCCGGTTCGGCCACTTCCCCGAACGGGCATCGCGGTGCTGACTGGATGCTGATATATTCCCTGCATGCCTATGACATCGCTCTTGGGAGCCATCACCGCAACCGCCCTCCTCGCGAGCCCCGCCGCGGCAGTGTCGTCAGCCGAATCGACGGCAGACAGCGCTGCTGGGGTGATCCGCGAGTCGGACGTGAAGACCCTGCCGCACTTCATCGCCATGGCCGATTTCGGTCTCTTGGAATGCCCAGACGAGGCGCCGTACCTCGACGATCAGACGTACCCCGGCGGCCTGCCTGCGGGCATCGAGGTGCGCACGTTCGGCGGCGATGGCGTGTCCGTCGGCCTGATCATCCATCGTGATCCAGTCACCCATCTCGCGGACGGGGTGCTGTCCGCGCTCGCCTCGAACTTCGCGATCCCGAGCGCCGAGCGCAAGGTGCAGCTCGTGGTGCACTGCAAGGCCTGACCCGGGAGTTCGTTTCGCATGCTTGGGTCATTTCTCGCGGGGGCGCTGGCCGCCGCGTTGGTCTCGACTCCATCGGTACTCGTCGTCGCCGAGCCGGCCGCGTCCGCCGTGGTCACGGCAACCCGCAGCACCGAGGTGAAGTACTTGCCGGGTTGGGGGGCCATGGAAACCTTCGGCGAGCTGAGATGCCCGCCCGAGGCGCCCCGGCTCGAAGATCGGTACTACAACTCCGGCTACTTCTCGAGTCTGCCGCAAGGCATCGAGGTCGTGCCCTCCGGCAGCGCGGTCGATGTCTTCCTGGCGGTGATCGTCGCTCCCGATCTCGGCCGGCCCTTCGGTCTGGCATGGGGGACGACCTCGAATTACGCGGGGCTGACCGAACCGAGGACGGTGCACCTGGTGATCCACTGCACCAACAAGTGGGAATAGCCCGTCGCCGCACTGCGGCAGGGTCACGGCGGCGACTGCGATAGACTGGGGGGCTGTGCCATCGGCACGACCCCAATCCCGCCCGTCTCCGGAGGAATCACCGTGCTCGCCGTCCACGATCTCGAGATCCGCGTGGGCGCCCGCCTCCTGATGGAGCAGGTGAACTTCCGGGTGTCGCCCGGCGACAAGATCGGGCTCGTCGGCCGCAACGGCGCCGGCAAGACGACGCTCACGAAGACTCTCGCCGGTGAGACGCTGCCCACCGGCGGCCGCATCGAGCGATCCGGGGAGATCGGGTACCTGCCGCAGGATCCGCGATCTGGCGACCCAGAAATGCTCGCCCGCACGCGCATCCTCGACGCGCGTGGTCTCGGATCCCTCGCCCTGGGCATGCACGAGGCGTCGCAGCTCATGGGCTCCGATGAGGCATCCGTCGCCGAGAAGGCCATGAAGCGCTACGGCAACCTGACCGACCGCTTCACCGCCCTGGGCGGCTACGCCGCCGAGGCGGAGGCCGCGTCGATCGCGTCGAACCTGAACCTGCCCGACCGCATCCTCGATCAGCCGCTCAAGACGCTGTCGGGCGGCCAGCGCCGGCGCATCGAGCTCGCGCGCATCCTCTTCTCCGACGCCGAGACCATGATCCTCGATGAGCCGACCAACCACCTCGACGCCGACTCGGTGGTCTGGCTGCGCGAGTTCCTGAAGGCCTACAAGGGCGGCGTCATCGTGATCAGCCACGACGTCGAGCTCGTCGGCGAGGTCGTGAACCGGGTCTTCTACCTCGACGCGAACCGCTCGGTCATCGACATCTACAACATGGGCTGGAAGCACTACCAGCGCCAACGCGTGGCCGACGAGGAGCGTCGCAAGAAGGAGCGCGCGAACGCCGAGAAGAAGGCCGGTGCTCTCCAGCTGCAGGCGGCACGATTCGGCGCCAAGGCGTCGAAGGCCGCCGCCGCGCACCAGATGGTCGCTCGCGCCGAGAAGCTGCTCGCGGGCCTCGAAGACGTGCGCACGGTCGACCGGGTGGCGAAACTGCGGTTCCCGACGCCCGCGCCCTGCGGGCGCACGCCCATCACCGCGAGCGACCTGTCGAAGAGCTACGGCTCGCTCGAGATCTTCACGGCCGTCGACCTCGCGATCGACCGCGGCTCGAAGGTCGTCATCATCGGGCTGAACGGCGCGGGCAAGACGACCCTGCTGCGCATCCTCGCCGGCGTCGACGCGCCCGACACGGGCGTGGTCGAAGCCGGCCACGGGTTGCGGGTCGGCTACTACGCGCAGGAGCACGAGACCATCGACGTCGCGCGCAGCGTGCTCGAGAACATGGTCAGCTCGTCACCGAACCTCACCGAGACCGAGGCGCGCAAGGTGCTGGGCTCGTTCCTGTTCACGGGTGACGACGTCCACAAGCCTGCCGGTGTGCTGTCGGGAGGCGAGAAGACACGTCTCGCGCTGGCCATGATCGTCGTCTCGGGTGCCAATGTGTTGCTGCTCGATGAGCCCACGAACAACCTGGACCCGGCCAGCCGCGCTGAGATCCTCGACGCGCTCGCGCACTACGAGGGATCGGTCGTCCTCGTGAGCCACGATCCGGGCGCCGTCGAGGCGCTGAACCCCGAGCGCGTGCTCATCATGCCCGACGGCACCGAGGACCACTGGAGCGCCGAGTACCAGGAGCTCATCGAGCTCGCATAGGCCGCGCGGTCGTGGAGCGCGCGTCTCGGCCGGGCTGGTCGTGGAGCGCGCGTCTCGAGACCCGGGCCCGCCGAAACGGCTAGCGCCGGTCGAGCGAGTGCTCATCGAGCGAGCGCTCGTCGAGGATGGCGTCCTCGACGTCGGCGTCGCTGCGTTCGCGGGGTTCGCGCTTGGGACGGGCGGCTCGCGCGCGCTCGCGCTCGGTCATGCTGCCGGATGCCTCCGCGAGTGCCTTCCGCTCCTGGTTCGCCGCCCAGCCGAGCCCGATGAATGCGAGCAGCGCGAACACGTACCACTGCAGGGCGTAAGACAGGTGCGGGCCTTCGTCGCGCTCGGGCCGCGCGGCGGCGAGGGGCGGCTCGTTCGCGTCCGTGCGGTCCTGCACCTGGATGCCGTACGCCCCCGTGTAGCTCGGTTCGCCCACGCGTTCGGCGAGCTCGTCGAGGTCGATGGTGGCGAGCTCCCGCCCGGAGGCGGTCCGGCCCGAGATGGTGCCCTCGCCGGCCTTCAGCCGCGCGGTGATCTCCATCTGACCGGTCGGTGGCGCCGCGTACTCGCTCGGCCGACCGTTCGGCGCCTGTGCGATCCACCCGCGGTTCACGAAGAACACCGTGCCGTCGTCGAGCCGGAACGGCGTGACCACCTCGAAGCCCGAGCTGCCGGCGAACGGCCGGTTGCGGATCACGACCTCCTCGTCGGTGAGGTACTCGCCGACGAGCGAGACGACCCGCCAGCGCGCATCGGGGTCGAACGACGCCGGATCGGGAAGTGCCTCGGCTACCGGGATGGGGTCCGCGTCGTAGTTGGCATCGATCCGCGCGACCTCGGTCAGGGCCTCGGCGCGGCGATTCAGCTGCCAGGTGCCGAGGGCACAACACGCCACCGCGAACACAATGACCAGCGCAAGGTACCCGGCCCACCTCGGCGACCGGAGGAACGCCCAACGACTCACGCGCGCACCTCGCCCTCGATCGGGGACCGCTGCTCCGGAAAGGGCTGCACCGAGAGCGGGAAGGCGCGCGATTCCAGGAAGCCGCGAAGGAAGTCGACATGGTCGTCGCATGCGAGCCAGGTCTTCCGGCGATCCTCGTCATGGATGCGCGGATTGCGCCAGTCGAGACGCCACACCGCGGGCGCGCCGCAGCCGGCGCGCGAGCAGGTCCCCGCCTCGGGGGCGGTGCCGGGGAGTGAGATCATCGCTCGTCCTCGCTCGGGGATTCCGGCGCTGATGGGTCCTGTGGGGATGCGTTCTGTTGGGATGCGTCGTGGTGCGGGGTCTCGGCCGCATCCGGAGCGTCAGGCGCCTCCCGGGGAGTGGACGCCTCCGCGTCCGAGGCATCCGTTGCCGGCGCGCCCACCTGCTCAGGACGCGCCGCGCCCACGACCGGCACGATCGACCCAGGCCGCTCGACCACGCCCTGCTCGCCGCCGCCCACGTTCGCGAGCACCACGGCGACGTACGGCAGGAAGATCGCGCCGGCCGCGCAGACCGCGAGCCACCAGCCCTGCGCGAACAGCATCAGGAAGATGCAGACGACCCGGACGGACATCGCGATCGTGTACTTGATCATGCGCGCCCGTCGCTCCGCCTCAGGTGACGGCGGCAGCGTCGTGATGGTGTGCTGCTTCATCGTGGTCGCCGCGGACTGATCGGCGCTCCTCACCCTCCAGCCTACGCGTGCGTGGGCGCCTCGGCGCCGTGCATCGGTCCGACTACACTGGGACGGGCTTCGCGGGCGATTGCGCGGGCCCAAGACCTCATCCAGAGCAGAGCGGAGCCCCCCGATGACGACGATCCGGACCATTCTGGTGACCGGAGGCAACCGCGGCATCGGGTTCGCCATCGCGCAGGAGTTCCTCGCCCAGGGACACCGGGTCGCGGTGACCGCGCGATCGGGCGAGGGGCCGGAGGGTGCGCTCACCGTCCGCGGCGACGTCACCGACGCGGCGTCGATCGACCGGGCGTTCGCTGAGGTCGAGGCGGCACTCGGACCGGTCGAGGTGCTCGTGGCGAACGCCGGAATCACGCGTGACACGCTGCTCCTGCGCATGAGCGAGGAGGACTTCGCCGACGTCATCGACACGAACCTGACCGGGGCGTTCCGAGTCGTCAAGCGTGCCTCGAAGGGCATGCTCAAGGCCAGGTTCGGCCGGGTGGTGCTGATCTCCAGCGTGGTCGGGCTGTACGGCTCGGCCGGCCAGGTGAACTACGCCGCCTCGAAGTCCGGTCTCGTCGGCATGGCGCGCTCGATCACGCGCGAGCTCGGTGCGCGCGGCATCACCGCGAACGTGGTCGCCCCCGGGTTCATCCGGACCGACATGACCGATGAGCTGAGCGACGCGCAGCAGGAGCTGTACCGCTCGTCCATCCCGGCCGCGCGATTCGCCGAGCCGGCCGAGGTGGCCAAGGTCGTCGCGTGGCTCGCGAGCGACGACGCCGGATACATCTCCGGCGCGGTGATCCCGGTCGACGGTGGCCTCGGCATGGGGCACTGACCCGGGTAGGCACTGACCCCGGGGCGCCCTGACCCCGGCGCGCCCTGACGGTCGACCCGTTGACCGCGGGCGACGATCGGTTCAGACTTGGGCCACGCGAGCGGACGCCTGTCGCTCACGACGCCCCGTCGGCCGGGCGAGCTCCGTTCTACGCGGCCCGCCTCGACGGCTGATGATGCGAGGGGGCATCATGGCGGACACAGCCAGCACCGACCGGCGGTCGACACCGAAGCAGACCTGGATATGGATCACCATCGCCGCCGCGGTGGTCCTGGGTCTCCTAGCCGGATTCCTCGGCGGGCTCCTCGGCGCCCGGGTCGGGGCGTCGCCCGCGCCATCGGCGTCGAACGCCCCGGCCGCGTCGAGCCCGGACGCCGCCGTCTGCGATGCCACCTCGGTGTCGAACGAGGTGCTACCGGCGGTGGTGACGATCTCGGCGACCGGGGGCAGCGGGAGTGGCGTCGGCACCGGGGAGATCGTGAGCGAAGACGGCCACATCGTCACGAATAACCATGTGATCTCCATCGCCGCCGATGGCGGCGCGATCACGGTGCTGTTCAGCAGCGGGGAGTCCGCGCCGGCCGAACTGGTCGGCCGGGACCCGCGTGCGGATCTGGCCGTGCTCAAGGTCGACCATGACGCGGCGCTGCCGACGATCGAGATCGGTGAGTCCGCCGCGGTGGAGGTCGGGCAGCCCGTGGTCGCCCTC
>Ga0180223_1001561_pt1 | contig 17178 bp, 20 predicted proteins | sample eDN5th30CKraftOP_FD_151337 | JGI IMG/M metagenome (GOLD analysis project Ga0180223, IMG submission 151337) | Enriched Organic Plus compost microbial communities from Emeryville, California, USA - eDNA 5th pass 30_C Kraft OP (version 2) (version 2) ...
AACGGAAGACCATCGAACACCGACGCTTGCAGCACCGCAAGCTCGCCGCTTAATATCAACCCCAGGACGAGGCCCGCGCTCCGCTAATCTACGCCGCGATCTGCGCCAAATGTTCTGACGACAGACACCTGGTGTCGGCACCGCATGACCAGCAACTCGCCGGTGCGGTCCTGATGATGACGGTCAAATTGTCCATGTTCGTTCCACCGTTGCGCAAAGCACACCAAATTGTGAAGGAATAAAAGGGATAGCAATCCCCGCCAAAGCGAGGGGAATATACAATGCTGTTGATGGTCGAGGACGTACGCGAGAAGCGTGACGCACAAAAAGCGATGGAAACGGCCGTCCGCCAGCACCTTGCGGATCAGGGAGTTCGGAACATCGGATTTCCGAGCGGGAATGTCGATGAACGCCTCTATGCAAATGGCTCTGGCTCATTGTGGGCGGCCTTCAGCAAAGCCGACGAGGCGGCCGTTCCCCGTCGCTGGAATGCCTTTGGTGTTTTCGAGCCGAAGCGACATGCCCAGATCATAACGGTCGAAATCAATATCCCTACCACGTCCAACTCCGCACGGGTCGCCGGGTTTTTCGCGCGTGATGCGGCAACCGGCGAAATCTATCTCGCGCACGATGGTAGCATCGGTGGCGGCAAGGCCGGTGTTGGCCGCAGTGCTTTTCTTGCCTGGTCCAAGGCATCGCTTGAGGATGTCAGGTCCGCTGATGGTAGCGACAGGGCTGGCATCATCATAGGCCGTGTCGATTCTGAGGATATCGCTGGCCGCCTCTGGCATTTTGTCCAGCTCGTCAAAGGCTTCAAGGATGCTGTCGCCCGTGGGGATCTTGATGACCCGGCCGTACGACAAGCGATTGCGGAGTGGGAGAATTTCAACAGCGAGGGCTCCGGGCGGCGGCGGGGCAGACGGCGTTCCGATATCGATTATATCTCCTATCATGGTGACGTGGTCGAACGTCTGTTCGAGGAACGCCTGGCGCGCTGCGCCGACGATGAGCGTGTCCTCAACAGCAAGCTGATAGATCTGTACGTCCGAAAGGGCGAGACCATGACCGAAATCTACGAGGTCAAGACACGCACCGACAGGCAGTCGATCTATACCGCGATCGGCCAACTGATCAGCCATTCCACCGATGCGCCAACAGGCATCAGACGGACATTGGTTCTGCCGGAAGGGCCATTGCCGCCGGATCTGGAGAAAGCCTTGGGATCGCTGCCAATCGAATTACGCCGTTTTTCGCTCTCTGCCGGCAAAGCGCCCAAGGTCATTCTCTCGTAGGCGGGATCGATGTGCGAGATGATAAAGCGCGCACGGCCGAAGAAGGCGGAGCTTGATCGTTCCGCCATGGCGCTGCTCGGCTTCCTTGATCGGAATCGGAGCGAACGGCTTTTGCGCTACACATTTTGTGGCCTGTTCCCGCAGAACAACTGCGAGAGCGTGTCACTCATTCTCGCCATCCTGCTGGAAGAAAAATACGGCCTTGAGAATGTCAGGATCATCAAGGGCACCAATCGCCAGTACGGGCATCATCTATGGGTCATGGTCGAGAATCTGGTCTATGATCTGACCGCCCATCAGTTTCCGGATCGTGAACCCGTGATCGGCGGGCTGGTCGATGCGTTCCTGCGTGATGAATATGCCGATTGGTCGGTTGAAACCCAACGGGATTTCGTCGACCGGGATGAGGTGCTTGCCTTGTATCGCGCTGGTGTCATCCCATTCTGAACGATAGCAAGGGCAGTTGCTGTCAAGGGAACGTGTAGCTGCGCCTTTCCCGCTAGCGGGTTCAGTGCTGATGGACCACGGAGGTGGTCGATTCGGACAAATTTTGTTAAAACCGACCGGACATCCAGGACGGGTGGTTCCTGATACTCGGTTAATCCGCTTCCCAGCTTATCCGGTTTCCCTGCGTCCTTATTAAGACAGGACATTCAGGCCTCCACCTACCAGTCGGTATTGACTGGTCCCTACCGGATGAATATGTCCGGTCGCCTGATCTTGTTTTGGCGCTCTTCCCGCCGCATGTGCAGGATATGGAGAACGCCAGTGACTGACAAGACCCAATCCGAAGTGAAAGCAACCGCTGCGAAAAAGCCGGCGGGTAATGCAGCGTCCGAGAAAAAATGGGGAGCCAAGGTAATCGCCCTGGGCTTCTGCATTCTGCCCTCGCTGCTGCTTCGTGCGCAGCGCCGCCTCGGCCTCAGCCCTACACAGCTCGCCGTGTTGATCCAACTCGCGGACTTCTGGTGGGACGCCGGTCGCAAGCCTTTCCCCAAAAAGGCTGATCTGGCACAGCGCCTTGGCCTCAGCGAGAGGCAGGTCCAGCGTTATATCGCTGAACTGGAGGAAGCTGGTTTCGTCCAGCGTATCGAACGGCGCGCATCGCACCGGGGCAAGATCTCAAACGAATATGACCTGCAGGGGCTTGTAAAGCGCCTGGCCGAGATCGAACCCGACTTCCGTGAAGCCGCTGAAGAAGCCCGCGCGGTCCGCAAGGCCGTGGCGCGCCCTGGCGTTCGTCGCCGGACAAAAGTCGCCGCAACGTCGGCAGAAGAGGGCTGAGTGGCGGTTCGTCTCAACAAGAAGGTGCTTTGCTTTATCGACGAATTTGGAACGGCGGGAACGGCGCCCTTCCATCTCGGTGCGGTGTTCGTGCTCGCTAGTGAAGCCGGGCGGCTCGATAAATGCTTCAGCGATCTGCTGGAAGCGAATGCCAACGAGATTCACGCGGCTAATATGAGCGACGGCTATCTCCAGGGCTTGCTCCACCGTCTATGGAACGAGGCGCCGCAGGATCGCATCATCATGCTCAACCAGAAGTTCGCTATGCAGGATGGCGATCCACCGATCCTCTATGCGCAGGCCGTCGTGGAAACGGTGAAAATCGGGCTGAAGCGGTTCCGTACGGTTCTGGGCCAGAACACGATTGCCAATATCGACGTCATCACCGACGTTAATCACCACAATGACCATCCCGCGTTTCAGACGGAGCTGGATCGAGCGCGCCACGACGATGGTCGCTTCAAGGGGGTCAATCGGATCGTGCGTCTGGATTCGGCTGCATCCCGGTTGCTGCAACTGGCCGATGTCGTTGCCTATGCGCGGAAATGGATTGTCGCAGAGGACCTCAATGCGCAGGGATTGCGCGATCGTTTCGGGATCGAGCTTCTCTAAAAGAAAGAGCCGCCCCGAAGGGCGGCTCATGGAACTGGTGAGGGAGAATGGTGGCCGGCAACCAGGGATTTGCGGCCCTGGGTAGCCACGGCGCTCGCCAAACACGCGGTCGGGAAAGTCGCCTTACAGGTCTCCCTGCAATTCCCATGTACGCGATATGCGCGCCGGTTTCAAGATATCTCCGGACACGCATGACCTCTGCACACGGGTTATATCCTTCTTATAGGCACCGGACATTAATGACTGGTGAGTGGCGCAAGTTCCGCACTCGCTCTGTCTCAGAAGGTAAAAGGCTACAGCATGGCAGCAGCCGATATAGATAGGTGGTATGAGCAGACAGGGCATAAGCATCCCGGCGCTTCCCTTCGGGACCAGTGCTCTATCTCCGCATGCGCTCCGACCGAACCCGCTTCGCTGGTTTCGGCGCATTCGCGTGACGATCACCTAGCGGTGGGGCGTATTCACGCCGGTTCCGTAAATCCGCGTCCACGGATTTGCGCTTTTCCGTATCTGTTGAGATCGGACCTGGCCGTTCGCGTAGGCTCACAGGCGCGATCGCGTCGGTTTGTCGTTGCACTCCGATATGGGGTGGGCGTCGCTTCCCTTTAGGTCCGCCGCGCCGGGCCGCAACGCGCTTGCGCGCTTACTTCCTCTGCGTTTCAGCCCTGCGGGTGCTGCCCGGCTCTGCCGGCGGACCTTCCGGTCGCTCTTTCGCCGCCCACCCCATTCCGGGGTGCGTGTGGTTTTGAAGGAGTAGTGAGATGAACGCTGTTACCGAAACCATCGCCGCGCAGGCCGTCACCGGTGTCGAAATCTTCGTTCCGCTGAACAAGCTGAAAAAGTCCCCGCGCAATGCCCGCAAGGTGCCGCATAGCGAGGCCGCGATTGAGGCGCTGGCCGCATCGATCCATCACAAGGGGCTGATCCAGAATCTCGTCGTGGAACCCGAGATGAAGGACGAGACGCCGACCGGCTTCTATTTCGTCACCGCAGGCGAAGGGCGCAGACTTGCGCAGTTGCTGCGCGTGAAGCGCAAGCAGATCAGGAAAACCGAGCCGGTGCGCTGCTGGCTCGATACGAGCAACGACCCGTCCGAAATCAGTCTGGACGAAAACATCACCCGCACCGCCATGCATCCCGCCGACCAGTTCGAGCGGTTCCATGAGCTTTCAAGCGACCGTGGCTGGGGCGCGGAGGAAATCGGCGCGCGGTTCGGCGTGTCTCCAGACGTGGTGAAACGGCGGCTGCGCCTTGGCGCGGTCAGCCCGAAGCTGATGGAGATTTACCGGCAGGACGGTTTGACGCTGGACCAACTGGCAGCCTTCGCCATCACCGATGACCATGCCCGGCAGGAACAGGTGTTCGAAAACCTGTCCTATAACAAGGAACCATGGATCATCCGGCGCGACCTTACCGCCAGCCATGTGCCCGCCGATGATCGGCGCGCGCTGTTCATCGGGGCCGAGGCCTATGCCGAGGCAGGCGGCCACATCATCCGTGACCTCTTCACCGAGGATGATGGCGGCTATTTCGAGGATGCGGGTTTGCTTGACCTGCTGGTGGCGGAAAAGCTGCGCGAGATAGCCACTGGCGTTGTGGCCGAGGGCTGGAAATGGGCCGAAGCCTCCACCGACTTCCCGCACGATCATGGCATGCGGCGTTATTACCCGCAGGGTGTCGCGCTGTCCGATGCCGACAAGGACCGGCTTGATGAAGCCACAGCGGAATATGACGGACTGATGCAGGGCTATGACGCCTATGAAGATATGTCCGATGAGGTTGTCGCGAAGGTCAAGGCGCTGGATGCCGAGATCGATGCCATTGAGGCGAAGCAGCTTGCCTATGACGCGCAAGTGATTGCCCGTGGGGGCGCGTTCGTCTGTCTCGGTTCAAACGGTACGGTTCGGATCGAGCACGGGTTCGTGAAGGCCGAGGATGAGCCGCAGCCAGAAGCAGAAACCGAAGATGGTGACGTGTCCGAGCAAGAAGCGGTCGAGGCCGACGAGGATCAGGACGATGCGGAGGACAGCGAGGATGAGGAAGCCGATAGCGGCAAGCCGTTGTCGGATACTCTTGTCCGTGACCTGACCGCGCATCGCACCTTGGGCCTTCGCCTTGCGCTGGGTGAGCAGCCCGACATTGCCATGATCGCACTCACCCATGCGATGGTGTCGGACCTGTTCTATCATGGACAGGCCAGAAGCTGCCTTGAACTGCGCGTGAGCAGTGAGCCGCTTGGCAGTCATGCCAATGGCATTGGCGATACAGGCGCCGCCGAAACACTGGATGCGCGGCACGATGCATTGGGTGCGCAGCTTCCCGCCGATGCGGATGACCTCTGGCCCTTCATCACCGCGATGGACAGCCAGAGCCGCAACGAATTGCTGGCCCATTGCGTGTCGCTCACCATCAATGCGGTGAAGCTGCCATGGGAACGATCGATGAACCGGATTGCTGCGGCGGGTGTTCTGGCGGAGGCCGTGAACCTCGACATGACCCGGCACTGGACGCCGACGGCGCGCAGTTACTTCGGGCGCGTGACTAAGGCGCAGATCGGCATAGCGGTGCGTGAAGCCGTGTCACCGGAAGCCGCCGAGCGCATCACCCCGTTGAAGAAGATGGATATGGCCGGGGAAGCCGAGCAACTTGTTGCAGGAACAGGATGGCTGCCAGCCTTGCTGCGCACGGCGAACAGCACCACTGAGCCGGAAGGTGCGATGGATATGGACGCCGGGACAGATGAACCGCTGTCCGAAGCGCAGACCCCCGATATCGAAAGAGAGGACAGCGGCGAAGACGCTTATGCGATAGCGGCTGAATGAACCGGGAGGCCGGGGCCGCACCAAGCGGTCCCGGTTTTCTCTTTACCTGTCCAAAAATCGCGGCCGCGCCTCACGGGCGCGGCCATGTTCTGTATGATGATGGCTGCACGGTGTTTGCAGATATTTGGCCAGCGTCGGCCGTGGCTGGTAATGGAAGTGCTCATGGACAGTCCAACAGGTCCTCTGCGCGAAGCCAAACGGCCATCTTGGGCGAGACGCTGAACAGGTCTATCGCGCAGGGCGGCGCCCATAAGCCCGGCGATGTACGGCGTTGGCTCTCCGCCATCGTCCAGGATGGCGCGAAGCGGCAACTGACGGCGCAGGCGCAACCATCAAAACGCCATAGGCCAGCTATCTCTGGACCGATGCCCGATGTCAGTCTTCGATCGGTGCGCGGCTGTGGACGGTGGCAAAGTCGCAAGGTGGACCGTCACGTGAGCGCAGCGCCATGGCGACAGTGCCCATTATCGCCCCCATGGCTCTCCAATTCGATGCACGGCCCCGCACCTCTGCGGCCTCTCCCAGACGCTTGATCTGGACCCGGTCATCCCGCCTTCCCGCAACAGCGTCGGACGGCTTTTTTCCGCCGCCGGATGAACCGGCTTTGCAGCGCGAGACAAAAAAGCCGTCCCGTGCCGTCTTCCACTTTCGTTCCAGCCCTGCGGGTGCGCGGTCGGTCTGCCTGGTCCGAACGACAAGCATCGAGGCCGCGACAGGCGCGGTCGCCGAGCATGAAAGGATTGGAACATGGCTATCATCGGAACCTTCACCACCAGCGACGCGGGCTTCACCGGCACGCTGCGCACCCTGACACTCACCGTCACCGTCGCGGTTCGCCGCGTCGAGAAGGACAATGACAAGGCACCTGACTTCCGCATCTATCGCACCGATGACGAGTATGAGTTCGGTGCCGCATGGCAGAAGGTCAGCCGCGAGGATCGGCCCTACGCCTCGGTAAAGCTGGATGATCCCAGCCTGCCCGCACCGATCTACGCCAGCCTGATCGAAGGCGATGTCGCCGGTCAGTTCAACCTCATCTGGTCACGGTAGCCGGTACGACGCCCCGCCCACCGGGCGGGGCGCACCTTTAGTACCTTTAATGGCTGTGAGTGGGATGATCCGGCATGTCCCCTTTCGGCAGCGCAAGCGGGTTAGCGGAGGTCCCGGGGGCGTGTCAGCTTCATGCCCCAACTTGAACCGTCAAGGTCGAAGCGATAGCACCAAAAAGCGGATGAAACTCACTCAGGTAGTGTCATGACCGACAGATAGTCGATCATTCCGGGCGCACCATTTCACCAGGATCGAACCGGCGGCGGAATTGGGCGGCTCATTGCGAGGTTGAGGTGGCAGCGGTTGCGGAATCGAAGACCTCGAATAGCCTCCGTCGCCGTGCCTGCCACTTGAGATCGCTACGGCCTAGATAAATGGGCGGCCACCCGTCACCGGCACGGTCGCGCCGGTGATGTAGCTCGCCTCATCGCTGGCAAGCATCACATAGGGAGGCGCAAGTTCGCGCGGCTGCGCGGCGCGGCCAAGCGGTGTGTTTTCGCCGAATGTCTTCACCGCCTCGGGCGGCATTGTCGAGGGGATCAGCGGCGTCCACACCGGGCCGGGCGCGACGCAGTTCACGCGGATGCCCTTGTCCGCAAGCATCTGCGCGAGGCCCATCGTGAAATTCTGGATCGCGCCCTTGGTGGTCGCATAGGCGAGCAGGCTGGCATTGGGCTGATCGGCGTTGATAGAGGTGGTGTTGATGATCACGCCACCCTTCTTCAGATGCGGGACAGCAGCCTTGGAAAGATAGAACATCGCGTGGATGTTGACGGCGAAGGTCAACGCCCACTCGTCGTCGGAAATGTCGCCGATATCCTCAAAGCTCGCCTGATGGGCGGCGTTGTTGACGAGGATATCGACACCACCCAACTCCGCGAGCGCCTTTTCGACAATCGCCCCGCAATGCTCGGCGTCACTGATGTCTCCGGGCACCAGAACCGCCTTCCGCCCTGCCTCTTCAATCCATTTTTGGGTTTCGCGGGCATCTTCATGCTCGTCGAGATAGGAGATGAGAAGGTCGGCGCCTTCGCGCGCATAGGCGATCGCCACCGCCCGCCCGATGCCGCTGTCGCCGCCGGTGATGATCGCGCGCTTGCCCGCCAGTCGGCCGGAGCCGGCATAGCTCTCCTCGCCGTGGTCGGGCCGCGGGTCCATTGCATCGGTCCTGCCCGGCATCGGCTGCTGCTGCTCGGGATAAGGCGGACGGGGATCGCCGGTCATGGTCACGTCCTTCGCAGTTAGAGCCTTAGGCCGCGATCAGATGCACGGCGGTCGGCTGTGCCAGCGGCAGGCCAGCCGATTTCGCCTGCGCCAATAGTTCCTCCTTGCGTGCCAGCATCTGGTCACGCAGCGCGACCAGATCGACATCGCTCTTTCGGCATTGAGCGAACATGCCTTCGGACGGCATTTCCTCTTCGTGAACGTGGTGCTTGATCTCCTCGGAAAGCACCTTGACCTTGGCGTCGTAGAAATCATCCTCGGGACTGCCGGCTTCGATGTCGTTCACCAGCACCTTGGCGCCGTCATGCTCGACATAGGCTTCATCGAGCGTGTCACGCTCGATTTTCCCGCGGAAGGCAGGGTAGAAGATTTCCTCTTCGATCAGCGTGTGAATCTTGAGTTCGGTACATATCTCGTGGACGAGCTTCTGCTTCCTGTTTGACGACGTGGATTTATCGAACTGCTCGAACAGGTCCTCGACCTTGCGGTGATCGGCCTTGAGCAGGGCAATAGCGTCGGTGAAGGTTTCGCTGGGCATGATATCCTCCTGGGGAGTCCTGCCCTGAAAATGAGCGGATCATGCCATCTGTTCCCTGCAAGCGACTCGCAGTGCGACGAAGCGTGAACAGCTGATGCAAACATCTTCACACCGTCTTGTCGTCGTCTTCCTGTGTGGATGTCTCGTCTTCTTTTTTCGCGATGAAGCTGATCTTGCCGTTGGGCTCGAGAATGGCCCACGCAACCTCGGAGATCCTGGCGATGCCGGCCAGTCGCATCTCGATTTCCACCTCCGCCCGCGTAATGCGATCGCGGCGCATGTTGGCCATGATCAGATCACCATCCTTGACCAGCACGCGTGGCACGCCTTCCAGCAGGCGCTCGGCGCGGGGCGAGAGATAAGTGATCCAGCTTAGCGAAAGCGCCCAGAAGGCGATGGTGCCAATGGCGAGGGCGGCGCCCGTCATGCTGAGATCATTATGGGTAATGCCCTGCTGGACCAGGTCGCCCATGACGACGAGCAGCACCAGTTCGAACGGCGTGACCTGGCTCAGCTCCCGTTTGCCCAGCAGCCGAAGCAACAGATACATGACGAAGAACATCACGCTGGCACGCAGAATGATATCCATCAGGGCAACACCTTGATCGTGACCGGCACCGCAGCGAGCCGGCGCTCGCCGTCGAGCGCCACGACCTCGCCGCTAGTGCCCGCGAACAGCGGTGGATTGATTTGGCCATCGATCTTGAAGCGGAAAGTCTCGCCCGGCTTGGCGTCACCGAAGGAAAAGCGATGAAAGCCGCTCCTGTGGCTTTCATCACCTGCGGCCGGGATCATCGTGTTGATGGTCATTTCCCGCCACAGTCCATCCGACACGGCGATGACGAGGTCACCGATCGGTCGGTGCGGCGTAACCTCGACGACCGTCTCGAACGCCATGCCGTTGCGCAGCGTTTCCGGCGTTCGCACGCTCATGGCGACCATATCGTTCGACGAGTGCCGAACGATGGCCGGCTGGCCACCAAACAGGCCGGCCAGTCCGGCGCCCAGCAACACGATGAGAAGGAGGAGCGGCCAGGGGTTGGCCCGCCGGCTGTTGCTTTCATGCTCTTGCGTGATGCCGTCCGGCGCCTCCGCTGCCATGGCCAGAGCTCAGGCCGCCCGCTGCGGTCGACCCGCCACAGCCGATAGCATATCGGGCAGCATGTCGAGCGCGACCCGCAGGCTCTCGATCCGTGTCGCACCGCGCCCGATGTCACCGAAATGGCGGACGATATGGCGTGTATCCGCCCCATGCGCGGCGCAGGCGAAATGCACCAGCCCGGGTTCGTCGCCGGGTTCGCCGGGGCCGGCAAAGCCGGTGATCGCAATCGCCAGCCCGGCGTCCGACCGGCGCAAGGCGCCTTCGGCCATGGCGCGCGCCACCGGCTCGCTGACCGCGCCGCAATCGTCGATCATCTGATGGCTGAGCCCGAGCAGGTCGCATTTGGCTTTCTTGCTGTAGACAACGAAGCCACGGTCGAAGGCGTTGCTGGCGCCCTCGATGTCGGTAAGCAGCGAAGCAAGCAGCCCGCCGGTGCAGCTTTCCGCGGTCGCGATCCCGATCTTGGCCTTGCTCGCGGTTTCGAGCAGGACCATTGCCGCCTCGATAATGTCGTCAGGTAAAGCCGGCGACAGCGTCTCGGCGTCCGGTGTCGTCGTGGCTTTGTGCTGCGAGGACATCTTCCTTCTCTCTGTTGGCGCCATCGGCTGGTAAGAAACCTCTGTCCTGCCGATACCGTTCCCTTGGGCATGCGGCAGTAGCTTTTCCTCAGCGCGCCAGAGCATCCCGCGGGAGCTTCAGGACAGTCTCAAAGACGCCGTCGCGCCATTCCCGGACAATCGTTCCCTGAAGTCCCCTGACGGTCGCGTCGAGCAGGCTCGTGCCGAACCCCGCCTGAGGTTTTTCCGACCGCTGGCCGCCCTCTTCCCGCCAGAACACGGAGACCGCTGCGGCATCGGTGGCGATGTCGACGCTGAGCGAACCGTGTGGATTGGAGAGCGCACCATATTTGACCGCATTGGTGGCGAGTTCGTGGAACAGCAGCGCAAGCGACGTCATCGCATGCTGGCCGACCACTGCATCGCAATCCACAACCGCGATGCCGTCATCTCCATAGGGTGCCATCACCGCCGCAAGGATCTCGCCCAGGGTCGTGCAGGCGCCGTCGGCCCTGTCCTCGCTGTGCAGCACTAGCGACTGCGCAGCAGCGAGCGACGTGATGCGGGCGTTCAATTCCTCGGTGAACGTCTGGACATCATCGGCGCGGCGGCCGCCGATGCTGATCAGGCCCTGAACGATCGACAGCAGGTTCTTGACACGATGCCGCATCTCGCTCAGCAGCAACGCCTGCTCATTCGCATGGCGCAGCCGTTCACTGATATCGCGCGCGATCGTGGAGGCGCCGATGATCGTCCCGTCGGCGTTACGGAGCGGCGAGATCGCCACTTCGACATGAACGGGTACGGCCTCGCGGGTACACCGAACCGTCTCGAACCGGCCGATGCGTTCGCCGAGGCGCAGACGGGCCACGATATCGGCCTCCTCGTCCAGACGCTCATCGGGTATGATCAGGCTGATCGGCCGTCCGACGGCTTCCTCGCGCGAATAGCCGAACAGGCGTTCAGCACCCGCGTTCCAGCTGGTGATGGTGCCGTCCAGTGTCTTGCTGAGGATGGCATCGGTCGAATCCTCGACGATCGCCGCAAGCCAGGCTGCCGTGTCGGCGGAAAGGTGCGGATCGGAGAGGGAATGCATACTTGCCGGGGACATGTTCGATCCTTCCTTGCGGCGGCGCATTGAAGGAATAGCATGGCACCCGCGGGAAATCCGCAGCTGAGTTCCGACTGTGCATTGGCCGTCGGCCAGCGGAACGATAGCAGATTCCAACGCTGGCAACAAACTACGGGCCATCGGTTCGGCACGAAGACTCATCGGTCAGCCGGATATTGATGCGGACCGAGCCGTGGCCGTGACAGGCTGTGCTTCCTGCCGGAACGACGCTGCCATGATACTCGTTCTGTAATTCGAGCCCCCGACCGCCGGAGAACCCCTTCCGCAGGAGAAGTGCAATGGCCGATTTGCGTGACGATGCACCGATCACGACGTCAAAGCGCAGCGACAGGATTGTCGAGGCGTCCGAGAATTTGCTCGAGCGCAAAGGCGATACTCTTGTCGGCCGCTCCGTTACGATCAACCGCCCACGCGCCGAACTTTACGCGTATTGGCGCGACTTCACTAACCTTGCCAGCTTCATGGACAATGTTGAGCGCGTCGACTCGATCGACGATATCACCAGCCATTGGGTCGTGAAAGCGCCCGGCGGCAAGACCGTCGAGTGGGATGCCGCCATCACCGAGGAACGGCCTGACGAACTGATCGCCTGGGCATCGACGGAGGGTGCGGATGTCCCCAATAGCGGACGCATCGACTTCAGGGACGCAGGCGATCGCGGCACGGTAGTTACCGCGACCATTCTCTACGATCCACCCGCCGGCTTCATCGGCAAGGTCATCGCCAAGGTGTTTCAGCGCGAGCCGGCCATTCAGGCGCGGCGCGACCTGCGGCGCTTCAAGCAACTCATGGAAACCGGCGAGATCGCCACGGCGGCCCGCACCCGGAAGCAATTCGAAGAGGAGACAGCCTGATGCGCGCTCTGGCATGGCACGGCAAGCATGACGTCCGCGTCGATACGGTGGACGATCCCGAGATTCTCAACCCCCGCGACGCGATCATCAAGGTCACTTCGACCGCGATCTGTGGATCGGACCTGCATCTTTATGACGGTTACATCCCAACCATGCAGGCGGGCGACATCCTCGGCCATGAGTTCATGGGCGAGGTGGTCGAGACCGGCCCTAGGTCGACGCTGAAGAAGGGCCAGCGCGTGGTGGTGCCGTTCACCATCGCCTGCGGAGGCTGCTATCATTGCGGCAAGCATCAATATTCCGCCTGCGACAACGCCAATCCGGCTGACAATCAGGACATAGCACAGACGCTTTACGGTCAGCCGATGTCGGGGCTGTTTGGCTACAGCCATATGACCGGCGGCTATGCGGGCGGACAAGCCGAATATGTCCGCGTGCCGTTCAGCGATGTGGGCCCGATCGTCATCCCCGACGGGATCGATGATGACAAGGTGCTGTTCTTGTCCGACATCCTGCCGACCGGTTGGCAGGCGGCGGAATTCGCACAGATCGAGCCGGGCGATACGGTCGCGGTCTGGGGCTGCGGTCCGGTCGGCCTGTTCTGCGTCCAGTCCGCCTTCCTGATGGGCGCCGAGCGCGTCATCGCGATCGACCATTTCCCCCGCCGGCTCGAACTGGCGGCCAAGTTCGGCGCCGAAACGCTCAACTTCGAGGAAAGTAAGACCTACGAGGCGCTGATGGAGATGACTGGCGGCATCGGCCCCGACGCCTGCATCGATGCGGTCGGACTCGAGGCGCACGGCTTGTTCGTCGACAATGTCTGGGACCAGATCAAGGTCTCGACCTTCACCGGCACCGACCGCACCCATTCGATCCGCCAGGCGATCATCGCCTGCCGCAAGGGCGGCCGCGTCTCGATGCCAGCGGTCTATGGCGGCTTTGTCGACAAATTCCCGCTCGGCGCCTTCATGGAGAAGGGCCTGACCCTAAAGACGGGCCAGACCCATGTGCAGCATTATCTGCCCGGGCTGCTCGCTGCGATCATGGAAGGGAAGATCGATACGACCTTCCTGATCAGCCACCGCATGCCGCTGAGCGAGGCGCCTGAGGGCTACAAGATCTTCCACGATCACCAGAACGACGTGACCAAGGTGGTCCTGAAACCGGGCCTCGACCGAGTCGCCGCGTAAGGAGAAACCGACATGGCCGACAAATTCGCAATTATCACCGGCGCTTCGACCGGCATCGGCGCCGAGCTTGCCAGACTGGCGGCTGCGGACGGATATGACCTGCTGCTGGTTGCCGACACGCCCTTTGTCGATCCGTCAGTCGGGAATGCCAATGCCCGGACGCTCGAAGTCGATCTCGCGACGCTCGAAGGGGTCGATCGACTGATCGACGCCGCCGGTGGCCGGCGTATCGATCTGCTGTGCGCGAATGCCGGGCACGGCCTCGGCGGACCGTTTCTCGACCACGCCGTCAGTGACTGGCGCCATGTCATCGACACCAATGTGACGGGCACCGTTTACCTGTTGCAGAAGATACTCGCGAAGATGGTGGCGCAGGGCGAAGGCAAGGTTCTCGTGACCGGCTCGATCGCGGGCTGGATGCCGGGCAGCTTCTCGGCGGTATATAACGGCACCAAGGCGTTCATCGACAATTTCACCGCCGCGATCCGCAATGAGCTCAAGGAGCATGCCGGGATCACAATCACCACCCTCGAACCTGGACCTGTCGAGACCGAGTTCTTCCACCGTGCCGGCATGGATGACACCAAGGTCGGCCAGAATGACAAGAAATCCGATCCTGCGAATGTCGCGAAGGACGGCTGGGACGCGCTGATGGCCGGCAAGGACACGATAATCTCGGGCTGGAAGAACAAGCTCCAGGTCGCCGCGTCGGGTGTGCTACCACAATCCGTGCCGGCGCAGCTGCATCGCGGCATGGCCGAGCCGGGCAGCGGGAAGGATTGAGCTATGGCCGGCAAGAAATGGTCGCAGGACGTGACCGAGCATTCGGACGCGCTCGATCTCGAGGACGGCGTTTTCAAGCAGGACGATCCCGTCAAGATCGCTGCGTCGCTCAAGCGCTCGGCTGAACGCAGCAAGCGCCGCAAGGGCACGCCGCTGCAATCGGCGATGGGCATGCTCAACTTCTATATCAATCGCGCAGGAGACAATCTCGGCAAGGGCCAGCGGCAGGTGCTGGAGAAAGCCAAGGATGAACTGCGTGAAGCATTCGGCAGTGAGCCGAAGGACACGCACAAGGAGAAAGCCCATGGCTGAGAAAGGCAATGAGCGCAACCAGACCTCGCGTGGCCCACTGAGCGATGCCCGTCCGGATAGCACCGACAACGATACGCGAACGGGCGGGGGCCAGCCGGTGGAAAAGGTCGAGGACCGGCCCATGGTCGGCACCGTCAAACCGGAAGATTACCCGTCCCAGCAGTGACGAACAGCAAGGAGTGATGCACATGGCCAACCTCAGCCAGATCAGGGAGCATATGGAAATCATCGGCGCCGACGGTGTCCATATCGGCACTGTCGATAAGGTCGAAGGCGATCGGATCAAGATGACCAAGGCCGACAGTGGATCGCATGGCGATCATCATCATTATTTCTCGGGCGGCCTTGTAGCTGCCGTGGAAGGCGATCGGGTGCGATTGTCCGCAGCCGGCTCGGCGGCGGTACTGCTCGAGGAGGAGGAAGGTGGCGAGCCGCTGACCGAGAAGAACCCATGACCGGCTCGCGAGGACCGCGCCCATTGGTCAGTCGAAACGATAGGGACTGAAACAATCGCGATCCGGATCGGGCTCGCCGAACAATTCCCGCTCGAGCATTTGGGCGGCGAGGCTGGCGAAAGCGATGCCGTTGCCGCCGAAACCCGCCGCCATCCAGACATGCGGCATCGCTGCCGCCGGCCCGATCGCCGGCAACCCGTCGGGCGAGGAGCCGAAGGTCGCTGTCCATCTCCGGTCGATCGTGACCGGCCCGCTTCGCAGCAAGGTCTCCAGTTTGGCAGCGATCGTTCCTGCCTTCGCGCCGAGCAGTGCATCGCGCCCAGCTTGGTCCGAAGAGTCGATATCCTCGCCACCGGCGATGATTCGGCCAAGCCGATCGGTGCGCACGTAGAGATAGGGATCGGACGCCTCCCAGATCATCGCGTGTTCACGCCACAGTCGCGCACTGCTTGGGGGGGTGGCGATGGCGAAGGTCGAGTGCAGACCGAATGCAGGCGGCAGGAACAACGGCGCGCGCTCATATCCGGTTGCGAGGATTACGTTCCTCGCATGGCAGGTTCGTCCATCGGCTGTTTCGAGCAGTACGCCGCCATCCGCAGGATGAAGTGCCGTGACATCGATAGGCCAGGACAAGGTCGCTCCCTTGCGGCACGCCCGATCCAGCATGGCATGGCACAGGCGAACCGGCTCGATCTCAAAGCCGCCCTGCGACGCGATTGCCGCGCGTGGTGTGATATCGAAACGTTTCGCCACCTCTTCGCCGCGCAGAAATGTGGAAGGCAAGCCGTGGCGGCGATGCATTTCCGCTTCCCTGGCTAGCCCGTCCTCATCGAGAATGGTGCCCGCGAGATAGAGCGTCGGTCGCTCGACCCGCCCGGCCTCGATCCCGAACGCGTCGATCCTGTATGCGAAATCCCGCACTGCCTCGTGGATGCGCCGCCAACGCCGGGCGGCTTCCGCCTCGCCCATGTTGCGCGCGAGATGGCTCATCGGCACGTCCATCGCCCACATGATCTCTGCGGTCGACGCGGCGGTGCTGCCGCAACCGGTCGGCCGGCGATCGAACAGCGCGATGCGCCGGCCGCCGTCGCACAGCCGGTCGGCGATGACCGCGCCGACGATTCCCGATCCGAGAATGGCGATGTCGACAGGTCCGGCCGGAAAGGGATCGGACGGCCGCGATGGCCAGTCCGCTTCCTGCCAGGGAACATTGCCGGTGCGCAGGTCGCGGGATTCGGTGAGTGTCATCGGTCCATTGGCAGTTCGACAGCGGCGCCGATCGCGAACAGCCTCATCCGGGATAATTCTGCTGGCTAAGCAGGCCGGCGAGATGCGTGGCGTTGCTAGCCACCATCTTCGCCGTCTTGGCGACCATTTCCGGGGTTGCGTCGAGATCCTTGAAATCGGTCGATCTCATCGCCTCGCCGACCCAATAACAGGCAGCCACAGCCGGGATCGTCCAGCCGACATCGTTGAGTGCCTGAAAAATCTGCGCCGAGCAGAAATGTGCGCCGTCCTCATTGCCGACGATGGCGGCGACCGCGACCTTCCCGTAGCTCGGCATCCGACCCTGCGCGTCGGTCTCTTCAAGGAACGCGTCCATGCGTTCCAGTACGCGCTTGGCGATGCTGCTTACCTGGCCCATCCAGATCGGACCGCCGAGTATCAGTATGTCATGCGCGAGAATTTTCTCCCGCAAATCGGGCCAGTCGTCGTCTTCACCCTCGTCCGAGGTAACGCCGGGCTTGATATTGAGCGCCGCCACGCGGACGGTCTGGCTTACGGCGACATCCAGGTCGCGAAGGGCATCGGTTAGCACTGTGATCATCGCATCGGTGGACGAGTGTCCGCCGTCAGCGCCAATGGCACAGATTTGAGGTTGTGATTTAAGGAGGATTTGGGCTTCGTCGTAGTGACGAGGGAACGAAGATGAAGCCCAAATCCTCCTTGAAAAAATCGGCGCCGAAGGCC
>Ga0180223_1001564_pt1 | contig 17134 bp, 16 predicted proteins | sample eDN5th30CKraftOP_FD_151337 | JGI IMG/M metagenome (GOLD analysis project Ga0180223, IMG submission 151337) | Enriched Organic Plus compost microbial communities from Emeryville, California, USA - eDNA 5th pass 30_C Kraft OP (version 2) (version 2) ...
CCGAGCCTTGGGGCGGCCTGGCGGCAAGAAAAAACCGCTCCGAAGAGCGGTTTCCACATCTGACGGCGGCCGGGGGACGGCCGCGTCGCCGATTACTTGTTGGGCTGGGGCGTGACGCGCAGATAGGGGCGCACGACGGTGTAGCCTTTGGGGAACTTGGCCTTGAGCTCGGCCTCGTCCTTGATGGACGGCACGATGATGACGTCGTCGCCGTCTTTCCAGTTGACGGGCGTGGCCACACTGTGGCTGTCGGTCAGCTGCAGCGAGTCGATAACGCGCAGGATCTCGTCGAAATTGCGGCCGGTGCTGGCGGGATAAGTGATGGAGAGGCGCAGCTTCTTGCTGGGGTCGATGATGAACACCGAGCGCACCGTGGCCGTATTGCTGGCGTTGGGGTGGATCATGTCGTACAGATCCGCCACCTTGCGGTCGGAGTCGGCCAGGATGGGAAAGTCCACGCGGCAGTTCTGGGTTTCGTTGATGTCGCCGATCCAGTCTTTGTGCGACTGGGCGTCGTCCACCGAGACGGCGATGACCTTCACGTTGCGCTTGGCGAACTCGCTGGCCAGCTTGGCCGTATAGCCCAGCTCGGTGGTGCACACCGGGGTGAAGTCGGCGGGATGTGAAAACAATACGCCCCAGCTGTCGCCCAGGTAGTCATAGAATTTGATGGGACCGATGTTGGAATCTTGTTCAAAGTCGGGAACCGTATCGCCAAGTCGCAAAGTAGCCATGATGAGTCTCTTTTGATAAGTAACGGGGACAGAAAAATGAAGCCGCGCCGAAAGCGCGAAACGCGCGCTTGCGCAACGCTGCAGCAGCGAAACGCCATCGGCCTTGCGATTCATTGTGACAGCTTCAAACAGTCAAATGAAATACCGTTTGCATATAACCTTATAAGCTAAGCCTTGCCTTTCTTGCAATACAAAACGCACAAAGAGGGCATGCTGCACCGCAGTAAAAATCATCCGCGCAGCCCCGCCAGGGCCCGCTCGCCATGCACCTCGCGGCCGCGTGCCTAGCGGATTCGCCAGGCACGGGACAACCCGCAGCGGCTGTCCCGCATGTGCCTCATTCCTCGATGCGCCGGGCGTAGTCGGCGGCCACCGCGCCTTCGGCCACGGCGTCGCGCAGCGCCTGCGCGCGGGGCAGCACGTGGGCGGCATAGGCCACGCAGGTAGCCAGCTTGCGGCGCGAGAACTCGGCATCCCCTTCCGGCAGCGCCTCCAGGCACCGCAGCGCCGCGCGCATCATCTGCCAGCCGCCCAGCACGATGCCCGACAGCATCAGATAAGGCACACCGCCCATGAGCGCTCCGCGCGGCGCCTGGGCGCCGGCCAGCATGTGTTCAACGGCCTCCTGGTAGGCGGCGACGGCAGGCGCGAAACGGCGCGCCATCAGCTCGAAGCCGGCCTGTTCGGGTCCGGACCGCGACGCCGCCTGCTGCAACTGAGCCAGCGTCTGGCGCATCTCGCCGGCCAGGCCCAGGGCCGCCGCGCCGCGGTCCCGCCAGGTTTTGCGGCCGACGAGGTCATTGGCCTGGATGCCGGTGGTGCCTTCGTAAATGGGCAGGATGCGTGCGTCCCGGTAATGCTGGGCGGCGCCGGTTTCCTCGATATAGCCCATGCCGCCATGCACCTGCACGCCCAATGAGGCGACTTCCACCGCGTTCTCGGTGGCGAACCCCTTGATGATGGGCACCAGGTATTCGTACAGGGCCTGCCAGCGGGCGCGTTCGCCGGCATCGGGATGCCGGCGAGCCTGGTCGAATGCCGCCGCGCCCTGGCAGGCCAGGGCGCGGCCGGCCTCGGTCAGACCGCGCATGACCAGCAGCATGCGCTGCACGTCGGGGTGGCGGTCGATGGGCACGGGCCCCTCGCCGCCCTCCAGAGCCTGCCCCTGCAGGCGTTCGCGCGCATAGGCCTGCGCCTGCTGCAGCGCGCGCTCGGCCACCGCCACGCCCTGCAGGCCCACGGCAAAACGGGCCGCGTTCATCATGACGAACATGTACTGCAGGCCTTTGTTTTCCTCGCCCACCAGATAGCCCACCGCGCCTTCGCCCACCTGGCCCTTGCCCGAGCCGTACAGCAGCACCGCGGTGGGGCTGGCATGGATGCCCAGCTTATGCTCGATGGAAGCGCACCAGACATCGTTGCGGGCGCCCGGCGAACCGTCCTCCTGGATCAGGAACTTCGGCACGATGAAAAGCGAGATGCCTTTCACGCCCGGCGGCGCGTCGGGGGTGCGCGCCAGCACCAGGTGCACGATGTTTTCCGCCAGGTCGTGCTCTCCGTAGGTGATGAAGATTTTCTGCCCGCTGATCCGGTAGCTGCCGTCGGGCTGGGGCGCCGCGCGGGTCTTCAGCAGCGCCAGGTCCGAGCCGGCCTGCGGCTCGGTCAGGTTCATGGTGCCCGTCCAGCGGCCCTGCAGCAGGGGCGGGATGAACCGCGCCTGCTGCTCCGGGCTGCCCACGGCGGTCAGCGCCTCGATGACGCCGTCCGTCAGGAGGGGGCACAGCGAGAACGACAGGTTGGCGGCATTGAGGCTTTCGGTGGCCGCCGCGCCGACCAGCTTGGGCAGGCCCTGGCCGCCCCAGCGCGGGTCGTGCTGCAGGCCTTGCCAGCCGCCCTCGCAGAACTGCCGGAAAGCCTTCTGGAAACCGGGCGATGTGGCGACCTCGCCGTCATGCCAGCGGGCGGGCGCGGCATCGCCCTGGCGATTGAGCGGCGCCAGCTCCTGTTCGACGAAGCGGGCGTTTTCCTGCAGCACCGCCTCGACCAGGTCGATGGAAAACTCTTCAAAGCCCGGCAGGGCGAGCACGCCTTGCAGGTCAGTCAATTGCCGGAGGACGAAACGGATGTCCTGCAGGGGTACGCGATAAGTCATGTGCGGCTCCACGGATGCCGGGCGCAAGCTCCGGCAAAGGGCATGAGCGGCCGGCCAGGCATCGGCGCGCCGGATCATGCGACAGTCATCGCCTTTTTAGCATGCCGCTCCGCGAACTTCAGGCCCTGAGCCGCGCGCTGGCGCCCAGAGCTGTCCTGGCCGATGCTGCTGTACCACTTTGAGCTTGAATTGCTCATCATACTTCGCCATGTGAAACACCCCAAAAGTTGGTTCAGTGCCCAACTTTTGGGGTGCAGTTCACACGAAGGCCGCTTCTTGCCGGGGGGCGCCAAGCCTTGGGGTGGTCCGGCGGCTAAAAGAACCGCGGCAAGCTGCCGCGGGTTTGCGCCTGCATCGCAATGGCGGCTACAGCGCGCCAGTCAGCTCGGGGACGGCCTGGAACAGGTCGCCCACCAGGCCGTAGTCGGCCACGCCGAAAATCGGCGCTTCGGGGTCTTTGTTGATGGCCACGATGACTTTGGAGTCTTTCATGCCGGCCAAGTGCTGAATGGCGCCCGAGATGCCGATGGCCACGTACAGCTGCGGCGCGACGATCTTGCCGGTTTGCCCCACCTGCCAGTCGTTGGGCGCATAGCCCGCGTCGACCGCCGCGCGCGACGCGCCCAGGGCGGCGCCCAGCTTGTCGGCCAGGGGCTCCAGCAGCTTGAAGTTCTCGGCGCTGCCCATGCCCCGCCCGCCCGACACCACTACCGCGGCGCCGGCCAGTTCGGGGCGGTCGCTCTTGGCGACCTCGCGGCCCACGAAGGAGGACAGGCCGGAATCGGACACTGCCTGCACGGATTCGACGGCCGCCTGGCCGCCCTCGGCCGCCGCGGGGTCGAAAGCCGTGGTGCGCACCGTGATGACCTTGACCGCGTCGGCCGATTGCACCGTGGCAATGGCGTTGCCGGCATAGATGGGACGCTGGAAGGTGTCGGGCGCATCCACCGCGATGATGTCGGAGACCTGGGCCACGTCCAGCTTGGCCGCCACGCGCGGCGCGATGTTCTTGCCGCTTGCAGTGGCCGCGAACAAGATGTGGGTATAGTCCTTGGCCAGGGCCAGCACCTGCGCGGCCACGTTCTCGGCCAGGCCTTCGGCCAGGGATGGACCGTCGGCCGCCAGCACCTTGGCCACGCCCGCGGCCTTGGCGGCCTGCTCGGCCGCCGCCTGGACGCCCGCGCCGGCCACCAGCACGTGCACGTCGCCGCCGATCTTCTGGGCGGCGGCGATGGTGTTCAGCGTTGCGCCCTTCAGTTGGGCGTTGTCGTGTTCTGCAATGACGAGTATCGACATGATCAGATTACCTTTGCTTCGTTCTTGAGTTTGTCGACCAGGGTGGCGACGTCGGGCACGACGATGCCGGCCGAGCGCGCGGGGGGCTCGGACACCTTCAGCGTCTTGAGGCGCGGCGTTACATCGACGCCCAGTTCGTCGGGCGTGGTGGTGTCCAGCGGCTTTTTCTTGGCCTTCATGATGTTGGGCAGCGTGACGTAGCGCGGCTCGTTCAGGCGCAGGTCGGTGGTGACGATGGCGGGCAGCTTCAGGGACAGGGTTTCGAGCCCGCCGTCCACTTCGCGCGTGACCTTGGCGGTGTCGCCGGAGACTTCGACCTTGCTGGCGAAGGTGGCCTGTGGCCAGTCGAGCAGCGCGGCCAGCATCTGGCCGGTCTGGTTGGCATCGTCGTCGATGGCCTGCTTGCCCAGGATGACCAGTTGCGGCTGCTCTTTGTCGACCAGGGCCTTCAGCAGCTTGGCCACGGCCAGCGGCTGCAGTTCGGTGTCGGTCTGGACCAGGACGGCGCGGTCGGCGCCGATGGCCATGGCGGTGCGAAGGGTTTCCTGGCATTGGGCCGCCCCGCAGGACACGGCGACCACCTCGGTGGCGACCGAAGCCTCTTTGAGCCGCGTGGCTTCTTCGACGGCGATTTCGTCGAAGGGATTCATGGACATTTTGACGTTGGCGACATCGACGCCGCTTTGGTCCGACTTGACGCGCACCTTGACGTTGTAATCAACCACACGCTTGACGGGCACTAAAACCTTCATCGAGCACTTCCTCCAGAGGAATAAAAACAAACCGCTACGTACCGCGTCCGCTGTGCGACCATCGGCTTAACAGTCATCGCTTTAACAAACCCAGACATTCTACAGCCTTGCCAATGCCTTCACGTGCACGGCGGCGCTGCGCCCCAGCGCCGACAGGTCGTAGCCGCCCTCGAGAAGACTGACCACCCTGCCCTGCGCGGTCCGATCGGCGCAATCGACGATGCGCTGGGTGATCCAGGCATAGTCAGCCTCGACCAGGCCCAGCTGGGCAAGCTCGTCCTCGCGATGGCCGTCGAAACCCGCCGACACGAAAATGAACTCGGGTGCGAACGCGTTCAGGCGCGGCAGCCATTGGTCCTGGACGAGGCGGCGGATGTCCTGGCCGTCGGCATAGGCGCGGACCGGTATATTTAACATATTTGGCGGCGGATTTACAGCGTGTACATTAGGAAATAAAGGGTGCTGGAAAAACCCGCACATAAGCACGCGCTCGTCTTCTGCAAATATTTCTTCGGTTCCATTACCATGATGGACGTCGAAATCGACGATGGCTATCCGTTTAAACCCGTATTTTTCGAGTGCATACGCTGCAGTTACCGCCACATTGTTGAGGAAACAGAAACCCATCGCCTGAGCGGGCCGGGCGTGATGGCCGGGGGGCCTGACCGCGCAGAACGCCGTGGATGCCTGGCCCTGCATGATGGCATCGACCGCCGTGGCGCCTGCCCCCGCCGCCGCCAGGGCGGCCTCCATGGTGTGGGGGTTCATCAAGGTATCGGGATCGACTTCGAAATAGCCTTCGGCGGGCGCATGGCTGCGCAGCCATTCCAGGTGGCGCGCTTCGTGCACGCGCAGCACGTCGGCATCCGCAGCCGGCTGCGCCTGCTTTTGCTCCAGCAGGTCCAGCAGACCCTGCGCCAGCAGTTGATCGTTGATGGCGTCGAGACGGTAAGGGCTTTCGGGATGCCATTCGCCCATCTCGTGCAGGCGGCATGCTGGGTGGGTAATATATAGGGTCTGCATAAGGAGGATTATGTTCAAACCCCGTCGTGTTTTGCAAGTTGCCGTCATTCTCCTGCTGGCGGGCTGCGCCTCGAGCCGCCAGGCCCCGCTGGCGCAATCCGAGCCGGCGCCGGCCGGCGCCGGCAAGGCCGCGTCCGTCCCCGAGTATCCGCGCCGTCCCGCCGGAGGCCGCCAGACCGGCCCCGACGCATTCACGCTGCCCGACGGCAGCCTCAAGCCCGAAGTCCTTTCCTATGCGCGTGAAACCGCCGCCGCCCGCGGCATTCCGCCAGGCTATGTGCAGGCCCTGCTGGAAGACGCCCGCTATGACGCGACCGTCGCACGCCTGATGTCCCCCGCCAAGACGCGCGTGCGGCGCAGCTGGGTCACTTACCGCAAGCGCTTCGTCGAGCCCGTGCGCATCAGGGCCGGCGCCCGGTTCTGGAAGCAGCATCGCGCCACGCTGGACGCCGTGTCGGCCAAGTATGGCGTGCCGCCCTCCATCATCGTGGCCATCATCGGCGTCGAAACCATTTACGGCCGCAACACGGGCGGCTTTTCCGTGCTGGACTCGCTGGCCACGCTGGCGTTCCGCTACCCTGATCCGGACAAGCCCCAGCGCAGCCAGCTGTTCCGCGACCAACTGGCCGACCTCATCGAGCTGGACTATCGCAAGGAGCTCGATGCGCGCCAGGCCAGCGGCTCGTTTGCCGGCGCCATGGGCCTGCCCCAGTTCATGCCGGGCAGCCTGAAGCGCTACGCGGCGGACGGCGACGCCGACGGCCGCATCGACCTCGAATCCAACCCGGCCGACGCCATCGCCTCGGTGGCCAACTTCCTGGTGGCGCACGGCTGGCAGCGCGGGCTGCCGGTGTTCGCCCCCGCGACGCTGCCGGCCCAGCCGGCAAAGCTGGCGCATGGCGGACTGGAACCTGCTTACGACTGGACACAACTGCGGAAATTGGGCGCCGCGGCCCCGGCAGGCGCACAGAATGCTTTGTGGACGCGGCAAAAACTGGGGGTGGTGGACTTGGTGGACGAACCCCGCAAGCAGGTGGAATACCGCATCGGCACGCCCAATTTCTTCGCCATCACGCATTACAACCGCAGCTATTTCTATGCCGCCTCCGTCGCCGACCTGGCCCGCGCGCTGGCCCGCCAGACAGGCTACGGCGGCCCCGACTGAACGGCCGTGCGCCGTCCGGCTATCCGCGCTATCCGCCCAGGCGCGGGCGATGTTACCCTAAAAGACCGCGCCGCTCCGGCGGCGACACCGCAAGCGAGGGCTCATGCCGATACATTCGTTCCAGCACGACACTGCATCCTGCAACGCCGAAACGACGGCCCGCCCCGAAGGGGCCGACCTCTCGGAGCCCGCCCAGGGCCTGCTGGCCGCCTCGGCCGCCGTCTCTCCCAAATATCTGTACGACACGCTGGGCTCCAAACTTTTCGAAACCCTGTGCCTGCTGCCCGAGTACTACCCGACGCGCACCGAGGCCGCCATTTTCCAGAAGCAGTTGCCCCTCATCGCCCAGGCCATCGGCACGGGCGCCACCCTCGTCGACCTTGGGGCGGGCAACTGCGCCAAGGCGGAGAAACTGTTCGGCGCCCTTGCGCCCTGCTGTTATGTGCCGGTGGACATTTCGGCGGAATTCCTGCGCCAGGCCGTCGAACCGCTGGGCCGGCGCCATCCCGGCATCAAGATGGTCCCCGTGGCGCAGGACTTTTCCGCCGGGCTGCGGCTGCCCGCCGGGCTGCCGGCCGGCCGATCGGTGTTCTTCTATCCGGGCTCGTCCATCGGCAATTTCGCGCCCGACGACGCGGCGCGTTTCCTGCGCGGCCTGCGCACGGCCTGCCCGGGCGACTGCGCACTGCTGCTGGGCGTGGACCTGGTCAAGGACGCCGGCGTGCTCGAAGCCGCCTACGACGACGCGCTGGGGGTGACCGCGGCCTTCAACCTGAACCTGCTGCGCAACCTGAACCGCCTGCTCGACGCGGACTTCAATGTGCGCGACTGGCGCCACGTGGCGTTTTTCAACGCGCGCCTGAGCCGCATCGAAATGCACCTGGAAGCCCGCAAGGCCGTCACGGCAAGCTGGGACGGCGCAAGCCGGCGCTTCGCGCAGGGCGAGCGCATCCACACCGAAAGCAGCTATAAATACACCAGGCAGTCGCTGGGCCAGCTGCTGCGCCGGTCGGGCTTTCGCGTGGCCGATTTCTGGACCGACGAGCGCGAGTGGTTCGCCGTGGTCCACGCCCGTCCCGACGACCAGCCCGCCATCCGGGAGGACGATGCCCCATGACCTTGTCCGGCTCTCTTCTGTCGCGCTTCGAGGCCGTGCGCGAAGCCACGGCCATGCTGGCGCAGCCCTTGTCCGACGAAGACTGCTGCGCCCAGTCCATGACCTGCGCCAGCCCCGTCAAATGGCACCTGGCGCACACCACCTGGTTTTTCGAGACTTTCGTGCTGGAGCGCTTCGAGCCTAATTTCCAGCCCTTCCATCCGGCTTTCCGCATGCTGTTCAATTCGTACTACAACGGCATCGGCGACCAGTATCCGCGCGCGCAGCGCGGCCTGATCACCCGGCCTTCGCTGGACGAAGTCGAGGACTACCGCAGCAACGTGAACGCCCGCGTGACGGCGCTCATCCTGATCGCCGCCGCCCCGGGCGCGATGGCCGACCCGGAACTGGAGCGGCTGATCGAGCTTGGCATGCAGCACGAACAGCAGCACCAGGAACTCATCCTGACCGATCTGCAGCATCTGCTATGGCACAACCCCCTGCGTCCGGCCTACCGGACGTCCGAGCCGCCCGAGCCCCCCGCGGCCTCGCCGCAGCAATGGCTGGCCTTCGACGACGGCGTCACCCAGGTGGGCAGCACGGGGCAAGGCTTCTGTTTCGACAATGAACTGCCGCGCCACCGCCAGTATGTCGAGCCTTTTTCACTGGCCTCGCGGCTGGTCACGAACGGCGAGTATCTTGCCTTCATCGAGGCCGGCGGCTACCGGGACGCCTCGCTGTGGCTGTCGGAAGGCTGGGCATGGCTGCAGGCCGGCCTCCGGCCCATCGAACACCCCCTCTACTGGGAACAGCGCGACGGCCGGTGGCACGAATTCACCCTCCATGGGCTGCAGCCTCTGGCGCCGCAGCGCACTGCCCTGCACCTGTCCTATTTCGAGGCCGATGCCTATGCGCGCTGGGCGCAGGCGCGGCTGCCCACCGAAGCGGAATGGGAACACGCCGCGGCCCTGGACGACGCCGCGCCGCCGCTGCCGGCCGACGCGCCGCGCCTGCGGCAGTTGTTCGACACCGGCTGGCAATGGACCAGCAGCAGTTATGCGCCCTACCCCGGCTTCACGGCGCCCGTGGGGGCCATAGGCGAATACAACGGCAAGTTCATGGTGAACCAGTACGTGCTGCGCGGCGGCTCTTGCGTGACACCGCCCGAGCACACGCGGCTGAGCTACCGCAATTTTTTCCCCAGCAACGCGCGCTGGCAATATACGGCGATCAGGCTGGCCAGATAAGCCCGCGCCGCCGCCCGGGCTTCGCACGGCAGCAGGCATGGGCAGTTGCCGGAGCTGCCCTATCAGGCGCCGCGGCCGCCCCTTTTGCGTTAATAGGCCCTAGTTGAAGACGCCTGTGGAAAGATACCGGTCACCGCGATCGCAGATGACGAACACGATGGTGGCGTTTTCGCTGCGTTCGGCCACGCGCAGCGCCGCCACCAGGGCGCCGGCCGACGAGATGCCCCCGAAAATGCCTTCTTCGGCCGCCAGGCGGCGCGCCATCTGCTCGGCTTCGTCCTGGCCGATGTATTCGAAGGCATCCACCTGATCGGGATGATAGATGCGCGGCAGATAGGCTTCCGGCCACTTGCGTATGCCGGGTATCTGCGCGCCTTCGGCGGGCTGGGCGCCAATGACCTGGATGGCCGGGTTGCGCTCGCGCAGATAACTGCCCACACCCATGATGGTGCCGGTGGTGCCCATGGCGCTGACGAAATGCGTGATGCCGCCTTCGGTCTGGTGCCAGAGCTCGGGGCCGGTGGTGTCGATGTGGGCCTGGGTGTTGTCGGGATTGGCGAACTGGTCCAGCACTTTGCCCTTGCCTTCGGCCTGCATGGAGGTGGCCAGGTCGCGGGCGTATTCCATGCCGCCCTTGTCTGCCGGGGTCAGGATGAGCTGGGCGCCGTAGGCAGTCATGGCGGCGCGCCTTTCCAGCGACAGGTTGTCCGGCATGATGAGCACCATTTTGTAGCCGCGCACGGCCGCCACCATGGCCAGGGCGATGCCGGTGTTGCCGCTGGTGGCCTCGATGAGGGTGTCGCCGGGCTTGATCTCGCCGCGCGCTTCGGCGCGGCGGATCATGGAATAGGCGGCGCGGTCCTTGACGGAGCCCGCCGGGTTGTTGCCTTCGAGCTTGGCCAGGATGACGTTGCCCTTGTCCTGGCCCAGCGGGCCGGGGATGCGCTGCAGCCGGACCAGCGGCGTGGCGCCTATGGTCTGTTCGATGGTCTGGTATTGTTTCATGCGCAAATCATACACTGAACGCCGCCGGGGAAAACCGATGCCCCCGGCGGCCGTGCGGGCTTGCCGGCGCAAAGCCGGGCCTACCTGCCCTGCCTGCCGGCCGAAGCCTTGGCGGCGGCCGGCGCCTGCCGGCCGGCCCCCACGGTCAGCCCGGCGGTCTTGAGCGAGGCGGCCTTTTTGGGGCCTATGCCCTTGACGCGCTCGGCCAGGTCGTCGAAAGACTCGTAGCGGCCGGCGCGCGCGCGTTCTTCGACGATAAGCTGGGCCGTCTTGGGCCCGATGCCGGTGACGGTTTCCAACTGCTGCGGGGTGGCCGTGTTGACGTCGACCGCCAGCGCCTTGGCCGGCAGGGCCAGCGCCAGGCCCGCGGCCAGGACGGCGCCCGCCGCACGGCGGCACAAATACGAGAACGGCTGGGCGCCGGCCCCGCAACGGCGCGGATGCGCGAGCATCGGCCGACCGGCGGGCGCCTGCCGCGGCGGCGCCTGCCGGCCCCCGGCGCGTGGCGCGGCCCGGGCGTCGTGCCGCAAGCCGGCCTGAGCCTGGCCCTGGCGCTCAGGGCCGCGCGCAGCAGCTTGCGGCGCGCCCGCCGGTGTGTTCGCGTTCAGCGGCAGGGCGACAGTGGATTCGGTGAAAGGGTTCATGGCAGCCTCCGGAAAAAGGAAAGGACGGCAGGCCGCCGCCCGGCCTCGGCGCCAAATGGCGCGAGGCCGGGGCTGGCCTGTCCGACACTATCTTGGCTGCTGGCCATGCCTGGCGCCATGGGACAGACGGCCGGATGTCCATGCGTACAAGCACGGTACAGGACCACCCACGGCTCTATGCCGATGCCATGCGCAGAGTGTGGTCCAAAGGGGCTGCGGGGCCCCGGCGCTACAGGCGGCCCTGCTTCAGAAGCGTCTGCGCGTAGGCGCGCACGCCCGTCTGCACGTCGCGGAAAGGCTGCTCGTAGCCCGCGGCGCGCAGCCGCGCCAGGTCGGCCTGCGTATGGCTCTGGTAGCGCCCTTTCAGGTCGTCCGGGAAGGGGATATAGCGCAGCAGGCCCTGCTCCACCAGCTGCGGCAGGGCAAGTTCCGGCTGGCCCTCGCTGGCCCGAAGCGTGTTGACGACCGTGGCCGCCACGTCGTTGAAGGGCTGCGCCTTGCCCGTGCCGCAATTGAAGATACCCGAGACTTCGGGGTGGTCCAGGAAAAACAGGTTCACGTCCACCACGTCGTCGATGTAGACGAAATCGCGCAGCTGGCCGCCGTCGGCGTAGCCGTCCCAGCCGCCGAACAGGCGCACGTGACCTTCGGAGCGAAACTGGTTCATGTTGTGGAAGGCCACCGAGGCCATGCGGCCCTTGTGCTGTTCGCCGGGTCCGTACACATTGAAATAGCGCAGCCCCACCACCGGCGCGGCCAGGCTGTCCATATGGCGCCGCAGCACCTGGTCGAACAGGTACTTGGAATAGCCGTAGACGTTCAGGGGCGATTCGTACAAGGGGTCTTCGGCGTACACGGGGCCCGCGCCATACACCGCCGCGGACGAGGCGTAGAGCAACGGAACCTTGTGCTTCTGGCAATACTGGAAGATTTCCAGCGTGACCCGGTAGTTGTTGTCCAGCATGTACTTGCCGTTGCGCTCGGTGGTATCCGAGCACGCCCCCTGGTGCAGCACGGCCCGGACGGCCGGCAGCCTGCCCTGCAGCAGGCGCATGCGGAACTCGTCCTTGTCCATGTAGTCCGATATGGCGCCATCGACCAGGTTGATGAATTTGTCGCCTTCGGTCAGGTCGTCCACCGCCAGGATGTCGGTATGTCCGCGCCGGTTCAGGCCGCGCACCAGATTGCTTCCGATAAAGCCGGCCGCGCCGGTCACCACGATCATGTCAGTTCTCCCGCCGTTACCACGGATGTTCCCAGTTTACCCACCACCACGCCGCCGGCGCGGTTGGCCCACTTGACGGCGTCTATCCAGGGCAGGCCCGCCGCCCGCGTGACGGCCAGGGCGGCCAGCACGCTATCGCCCGCGCCGGACACATCGAAGACTTCGTGGGCCTGCGCCTCGATGTGCTGTCGGCCCTGGCCGGTGAACAGGGTCATGCCCTGCTCCGAGCGCGTGACCAGCAGCGCCTCGAGCTGCAGCTGCCCGCGCAGGCGCTGGGCGCGCTCTTCCAGTTCGGCCTCGGAGCTCCAGCGGCCCACGGCTTCGGTCATTTCGGCGCGGTTGGGCGTGATGATGGTGGCCCCCGCGTAGCGGCGGTAAGCATGGCCCTTGGGATCCACCAGCACGGGCACGCCCGCCGCCCGGGCCGCCTGGATGATGGCCTCGACCCGCGCCAGCGCGCCCTTGGCGTAGTCCGACAGCACGACCATGTCGTGCACGCCGATCTGCGCCACGACGTCGGCATGCAGGCTGTCCAGGCTGGCGGCGGCCGGGGTTTCCTCGAAATCCACGCGCAGCAGCTGCTGCTGGCGGCCCATGACGCGCATCTTCAGCGTGGTGGGCAGCGCGGCATCGCGCACCAGCCGGGCATTGATGCCCTCGCCGATCGCCAGCCGCTGCATCTGTCTTCCCGCCTCGTCGTCGCCCACCACGCCGGCCAGGGTGGCCCGCGCGCCCAGAGCGACGATATTGCGCGCCACATTGGCCGCGCCGCCGAGGCGGTCTTCGCGCCGCGCCACGCGCACCACGGGCACCGGCGCCTCGGGGGAAATGCGCTCCACCTCGCCGAACCAGTAGCGGTCCAGCATCAGGTCGCCCACCACCAGCACATTGACGCCGGCGACGGCGCCGGAGGGAAACGACGTCATGCCATCTCCTCGATGCGGCGGGGCTGGTAGGTTTCCCAGGAGTTGCATCCCGGGCATTGCCAATAGAAATGGCGCGCCTCAAAACCGCAGACGCTGCAGGCATAGCGGTCCAGGCGCTGTGTGTGCCTGTGGATCAGCGAACGCAGCAGGCTCAGGTCGGCGTCCGGCGCCATATTGGGCCCCGGCGGCGTGTCCTCGGCGGCCAGTTCGGCTTCGAGCAGGCGGTCCAGCCCCAGCAAGGTGGGGTGGGCGCGCAGCGCCTCGCGGGCGAAAGTCCAGGCCGGCGCATAGCCTTCCTGGGCCCGCAGCTCGCGGAACACCACATTGAAGGTATCCAGCGCCGGATAACGCATGTAATGGTTGCGCAGCACCTTCAGGCCTTCGGCCTGCTGGCCCATGCTGCGGTAGCTGGCCAGCAGCTCGCCCGCGATCAGGCCCGCGTACTCCGGGGCCGTGGTCAGCACCGATTGCAGGTAGGCGCGCTCACGCTCGGGCTGCCCGTCCAGCCTCGCCACCGCCGCGCGCAGCATGGCGGTGCGGGCCTCGGAGGCATGCCCCCTGGCCTGGCCGCGCAGAGCCTGCGCGGCATGGTCGGCCGCGTCCAGGGCGGCCACCGCGCCGTCGAGGTCGGGCGGCTTGGCCGACAGCGCCGCCTGGGCCTGCTCGCACTGGTAATGCACCAGTTGCGGCACCGGCTCGTCGACCAGCGCCCGCAGGCGCTTGACGGCCTCGATGGCGCGCGGCCAGTCGTGCTCGGACTCATAGATGCGGATCAGCGCACGCACCGCGGGCACGGCGAAACGCGTGTCCAGCACTTGCTGAAAAGCCTGTTCGGCGCGGTCCAGCATGCCCGCCTTCAGGAAGTCCTGGGCGATCTCGTGCTGCGCATGCTCGCGCTCTTCTTGAGGCAGGTCAGCGCGCGCCAGCAGGCTCTGGTGCACGCGGATGGCGCGCTCCATTTCGCCGCGCCGGCGAAACAGGCTGCCCAGGGCGAAATGCAGTTCGGTGGTCTCGGGATCGAGCTTGGCGACCTCGACGAAAGCATCGATGGCGCGGTCGGGCTCTTCATTGAGAATGAAGTTCAGGCCCTTGAAATACGAATCGGGCAGCGTGCGGGTTTCGGACAGCATCTGCCGGATGTCCACGCGCGCCGCGATCCAGCCCAGCGCGAACAGCACCGGCACCGAAATCAACCACCAGGGTTCGAAATCCACTATCGTGCCCCCGCGGATTCACAGGGGCGCCAGCGGCGCGATAACTTCGGGCGCGATGACCGGCTCCGTCGCCGGGGCCCGGGCGAGCGCGGCTTCTTCGCGCAGGCGCTCCACCTCGCGCCGCAGGCGGCTTATCTCGCGCCGCCTGCGCAAACCCGCCGGCACGGCCACCAGCAAGCCCAGGATAACGCCTATGACGAATACGGCCAGCATCACGACAATGAGAGGCACGCCGGTCGCGACGTAGTCGGCATAGAAATGGACATCCACCGGTCCCGTGTTTTTCAGGGCGAACAACAGCACCAGCACGAAGACCAGCAGCCGCAAGACCCAGACCACGTATCGCATGACTCAACTCCAGTAAACAGGCATCCCGTAATTGTACGGGGAATCCACCCTGTTTTGCCTTGATGCGGCCAGGCGTCCCCGGCGCGCGCGCGGAGCAGACCCGGCGGCACGATGGAAAAGCCGGCCGCCCGGCAAGCGGGCGCCGCGAGCCACGGCGGCGCTCACGCCACGCATCCGTATCGCGGCGGACGCATCGAGGCGCCGCGAGCATTCCGGCCAGCCGCGGCCAAAGGCTGCCCTGCGCGGCCATATATACAGTTTATCTGTACAGATAAACTGTATATATGCTATGGTTGGCACATGACCGCGCAAGCACATCACCACGCCGAAACCCTGCCGCCGGCCGCGCTGGCCGGCGACCTGCGCATTGCCCTGGGCAAGCTGGTCAGGCGGCTGCGGGAGCAAGCCAGGCCAGGCGAGTTCACCCACGCGCAAAGGTCTGTCCTGCTGCGCCTGGAACGCGACGGGCCGGCCACCGTGTCCGCGCTTGCGCGGGCCGAAAGCGTGCGCCCGCAGTCCATGCGGGTCACGGTTGCCGCCCTGGAGGCAATGCAGGCCGTCGCCGGCAGCCCCGATCCCGCCGACGGCCGCAAGACCCTCATCGACCTGACCCCCGGCTTTCGCAGCACAGTCCAGGCCAACCGCGCCGCCAAGGACGACTGGCTGCTTCGGGCGCTGCAGACGCAGCTTTCGGCCGGCGAACAGGACGAACTCGCGGCAGCGGTGAAACTGCTGCAGCGGCTCGCCGAATTCTGATCCGCGAGTCTTCATCCCCAAGCCGGAGCCCCTATAAAAACATGCTGCCCAGAGGCATCTTCCGCTCGCTGAAAAACTTCAATTACCGCATCTGGGCGGCCGGCGCGCTGGTTTCCAACGTCGGAACCTGGGTACAGCGCACGGCCCAGGACTGGCTGGTGCTGACGCAGCTCACCCGGCACGACGCCTCGGCCGTGGGCATGGTCATGGCGCTGCAGTTCGGTCCGCAACTGCTGTTGCTGCCCTGGACGGGCTACGCCGCGGACCACTACAACCAGCGCAGGCTGCTGATGTGCACGCAGACGGCGATGGGCGCGCTGGCTCTGCTGCAAGGGCTGCTTACCGTCACAGGCGCCGTCCAGCTCTGGCATGTGTATGTGATTGCCTTTCTGTTCGGCTGCGCTTCGTCCTTCGATGCCCCGGTGCGCCACACCTTTGTGTCGGAACTGGTGGGCGACGCCGACCTTCCGAACGCGGTGGCCCTCAATTCGACCTCCTTCAATGCCGCGCGCATGATAGGTCCGGCGGTGGCCGGCATGGTCATCGCCACCGTCGGCACCGGCTGGGCCTTCCTGCTGAATGGCGCATCGTTCATCGCGGTGCTGGCCTCCCTGTCGATGCTGCGCGTCTCCCAGCTGCATGCCAAGGCGCGTGCGCGCCGCGGCCTGGGCGGACTGACGGGAGGCGTGCGCTATGTGTGGTCCCGTCCGGACCTGAAAACCATTCTGGCCATGCTGTTCCTGATCGGCACTTTCGGGCTGAATTTCCCGATCTTCATCTCCACCATGGCCGTCCAGGTCTTCCATACCGATGCGCGCGGATACGGCCTGTTGACGTCCATCATGGCCATAGGCACGATTTCTGGCGCGCTGCTGGCCGCCGGCCGTGAACCGCGCTTCGCCTCCCTGCTGATCGGCGCGTCGATATTCGGACTGGGCTGCACCCTGGCCGCCGTGGCGCCGGGCTACTGGCTGTTCGCGGCCAGCCTGGCCCTCGTCGGCGTGGCCTCTCTGACCTTCACCAACACCACCAACAGCCTGATGCAGTTGACGACCGATCCCGCCATGCGGGGACGCGTGATGGCGCTGCGCCTGGCCATCGCGCTGGGCGGCACGCCCATCGGCGCGCCCATCGTCGGCTGGGTGGCCAACCATTTCGGACCGCGCTGGGCACTTGGCGTCGGCGCGGCATCGGGTTTCATCGCCGCCCTCCTGGGCGCCTATGTGCTGTGGAGGCGCAAGCCGTCCCGCAACGCAGCGGATCCGCAGCCTGGCACCGCCTCGCAGGAAGGGCCCAAGGCCTGAGAGCCTGCAGGAAATGCCCCCACGCTACGCCTCCGGTCTGCAGCCCCAAGGGGCATTTTTGCCGGGGGCGCCGAGCCTTGGGGCGGCCCGGCGGCAAAAAAAAAGCCCCTGCAATGAAATTGCGGGGGCTTTTGCGCGGAACGCCATGCGGCGGGGGTCACCCGTGCATGATGCGCGTGCCGTACTGTCCCAACGTGAACGCGGTCTCGTTGGCCGCCGTTTCGCTGCCGGCCTTGTTTTCGGCCTC
>Ga0180223_1001565_pt1 | contig 17133 bp, 18 predicted proteins | sample eDN5th30CKraftOP_FD_151337 | JGI IMG/M metagenome (GOLD analysis project Ga0180223, IMG submission 151337) | Enriched Organic Plus compost microbial communities from Emeryville, California, USA - eDNA 5th pass 30_C Kraft OP (version 2) (version 2) ...
CTCGATGTCGCGAACGGCGGTGTTGCTGAGCGGCGCCATGGCGTCACGTCCTTCCAGTCTTGTTACGGCGCATGCTGGCCATCGTCGGTTTCTTCCGCATCCATCCCAGGACGCGAGCGCGGCAGCGGAATGTCGGGCGATGCATCTTTCACATCCCACTGGCAGATGCGATAGCCATTGCGCCGCTCCATCAGGTCGATGTGAACGTGGTTCTCGTGATAGCCATCCGAGCCCGGTCCCAGCACCGTCGTGAAGCGCCCGCAGACGCTGACACGCAACGCATCACGGAACGGCCGCGACACCTCGCGGTCCGTCAGTTCGTAGGATTTGCCGTTGGCGAGCTTGACGCTGCGGATGTCGAGCGCATTGGCGCGGCCATGCTCGCTCAGGCGCGCGCCAGCGATGCGGTTGCGCCCGCGGCAACTGTAGGAATCGAAATTGTCGATGCCTCGCAATGGCGAGCCCATCTCGCGGGCGGTGATCGGCGCCAGTTCATCGCGCACCCACGACACCACAGCCTCGGCCATCGCGCAGCGCATCTGCGCCGGCGGCGAGACCGGCACGCGGGTGCTGTCCTTGAGGATCACGGCTTCGAGCCGCACTGCGTCGGGAGCGCCGCACCCTCCCGGCCCGGTCAACGGGTCGATCGACGGCGCAACAGCGAGATCCGCTGTGAGGCGGATGCGGCAGGCGCTGACCTCCTCCTCCTCAGGCTCCGCCGGCGACTGCGCGGCTGGCGCCTGTGGCGGAACGATCGGCAGGCGCTCGCCTGCCGCAGCCGGCCGGGGGCGCGGCAAGGGAATGGCCTGCGCCGCCAGCGCCACCTCCGGAACGACAATCAGGGCGGCGACGAGACATGCCTTCAACACCCGGCCCATGGAGCATGATCCCGCCCGGTGGAATCGGATCATGCTCTGGATTCCCTTGCGTGGCCGCGCTTTCTGCGGCGAACCGGTTTCCGCTTCGCCGGAAAACGCTCAAAACCGCTTCGATGGTTATGCGGGATATCCGGCGAGATGCCAATGCAGGGTACTGTGCGGGTTTATGCCGGATCGGCGGTCAGCGCCCGCGCCGCAAGGATATCCGACAGCCGGGTGCGCTCGAGAATCTCCGCCGTCGCATCGCGCGCCTCGATCAGGGTCGGCCGCAACGCACAGGTCAGCACGTCGCCGCATTCCGGACACGGCCGGTAGGCCGTCCGGCTGGCGCAGGGCGCCAGCGCCAGCGGGCCGTCGATATTGCGGATGATCTCTGCGAAACTGATGGTGTCCGGCTCCCGCGCCAGCAGAAAGCCGCCCTGCTTGCCGCGCCGGCTGATCAGCAGGTTGCGCCGCTTAAGGTCGGACAGGATCTGTTCAAGGAACGCGCGCGGCACCGTGGCACGCTGGGCGATGTCGGTGACCGACAACGGCGCCGGGCCTTCATGTTCCGCGAGGCAGATCATCGCCTTGAGGGCGTATTTGGCGCGTTGTGACAGCATTCCGACTTCAGTCAGATAGAGACACGACGAGCGATTCGCCACCCGCGGCCCAGTTCAGGCGATAGGTTCGCCGCCAAAACTGAAGAATGCTTTACAGCACCATCGGGACGATGCTGACGACCAGCAGCACTGCCATCACGATATTGAAGACGCGGGCGCGCACGGGGTCATGCAGCAGGCCGCTGACCACAACGCCGAAGCCCGCCCAGGCGGAAATCGACAGGATGGCGGCCAGCCCGCAGATTGCGACAATGACGACAGTGTCGCTCACCGCATGGTCCGGCCGGACATAGATCGCAATGGCGCCAAGCGCCGTCACCACCGCCTTGGGATTGACCCACTGGAACGCCGCCGCCTGCAGGAATGTCAGCGGCTGCGCCACGGTGTCGCTGCTGCTGGCCGGGCTCCCGGCATTGGCGACCTTCCAGGCCAGCCACAGCATGTAGAGCGCGCCAGCGATTTTCAGCAGCAATTGTGCGGCCGGAAACGCCATGAACAGCGCCCCGAGCCCCGCCCCGCAAGCCGCCACCAGAACCGCAAAGCCGATCGCCACACCGAGGATGTGCGGAATTGACCGGGCGAAACCGAAATTCGCCCCGGAGGCCGTGATCATGATGTTGTTCGGCCCCGGCGTGAACGACGTCACGAAAGCGAACGACACCATCGCCAGCGCCAGATCGAGGGGCGTCATGGCCGACGCCCTGCGACGTCAATCTTACATTCCCTCAGGCCCGCGGGCGATTGCGGCCACGCCGGTGCGCGAGACCTCGACGAGTCCAAGCGGAACCATCAGGCTGACGAACTGATCGATCTTGTCGGTTGCGCCGGTGATCTCGAACACGAAGCTCTCATTCGTGGCGTCGATCACCCGCGCGCGGAAGGCATCCGCGAGGCGCAGCGCCTCGACACGGTCATCGCCCTTGCCGCGCACCTTGACCATCGCGAGTTCGCGCTGGATCGACTTGCCCAACGTCGTCATGTCGACCACGCGATGCACCGGCACCAGCCGGTCGAGCTGGTTCTTGATCTGCTCGACCACCATCGGCGTGCCGCGCGTGACGATGGTGATGCGTGAGACATGCTTCTGATGCTCGGTCTCCGACACCGTCAACGAGTCGATGTTGTAGCCGCGGCCGGAGAACAGGCCGATGACGCGCGCCAGCACGCCCGGCTCGTTGTCGACCAGGACGGACAGCGTGTGGGATTCAATGACTTCGGTGGTGGACATGCAGAAACTCGGCTGATTGGAAATAACGTAAAACTCACCGTTGTCATGGCCGGGCTTGGCCCGGCCATCCCGCTTATGAAGGCACTGCGCTCCTAAGCGAGATGCGCGGGTCAAGCCCGCGCATGACGACAACGGAGAGGCCGTGCACTTACACCATCACCTTGCCTTCTTCGGTGACGGCGTCTTCGATATTCTCGGTGCTGTCCGCGAGCAGCATCTCGTTGTGGGCGCGGCCGGACGGGATCATCGGGAAGCAGTTCTCGGCACGATCGACAATGCAGTCGAAGATGACCGGCCGGTTGACGTTGATCATCTCGCGGATCGCATCATCCAGTTGGCCCGGCTTCTCGCAGCGGATGCCGACCGCATGATAGGCCTCGGCCAGCTTGACGAAGTCCGGCAGGGCCTCCGTATAGCTCTCCGAATAACGCCCGCCATGCAGCAGCTCCTGCCACTGGCGCACCATGCCCATATACTGGTTGTTGAGGATGAAGATCTTGATCGGCAGCCGGTACTGCACCGCCGTCGACATCTCCTGCATCGTCATCAGCACCGACGCCTCGCCGGCGATGTCGATCACCAGCGAATTAGGATGCGCGAGCTGCACGCCGATGGACGACGGCAGGCCGTAGCCCATGGTGCCGAGACCGCCGGAGGTCATCCAGCGGTTCGGCTCCTGGAAGTGGAAATGCTGGGCCGCCCACATCTGGTGCTGGCCGACTTCCGTGGTGATGTAGACGTCGCGGTCCTTGGTGAGCTCATATAGCCGCTGGATGGCGTATTGCGGCTTGATGATCTCATTCGAATTCTTGAACGACAGCGACTTGCGGGCGCGCCACTTCTCGATCTGCTTCCACCAGTCACCGAGCGATGCATCCGCCTGATACGAGTTGGAGCGCCAGGCGCGCATCATGTCTTCCAGCACCCGGCCGCAGTCGCCGATGATCGGCAGGTCGACCTTGACGTTCTTGTTGATCGAGGACGGATCGATATCGATATGGATCTTCTTCGATCCGGGCGCGAAGGCATCCAGCCGGCCGGTGATGCGGTCGTCAAACCGCGCGCCGACGCAGATGATCAGGTCACTGTCGTGCATCGCCCAGTTGGCTTCATAGGTACCGTGCATCCCGAGCATGCCGAGCCACTGCGGATCAGCCGCCGGATAGGCGCCGAGCCCCATCAGGGTCGAAGTGATCGGAAAGCCGGTCGCCTTGACCAGTTCACGCAGCAGGCGGCTTGCCTCGGGACCGGAATTGATGACGCCGCCACCACTGTAGAACACCGGACGTTTGGCCGCGCGCATCATCTCGACCGCGGCTTTGATCTTCTCGTCCTCGGCGCGCAGCTTCGGCTTGTAGGTTTTGTGCTCGACATTCTGCGGCCCGATATACATCCCCTTGGCGAACTGGATGTCCTTCGGGATATCGACGACCACCGGACCCGGCCGGCCATTGGACGCAACATAAAACGCCTCGTGCAGCACCCGCGGCAGGTCCTTGATGTCGCGGACCAGCCAGTTGTGCTTGGTGCAGGGGCGCGTGATGCCGACGGTGTCGCATTCCTGGAAGGCGTCGTTGCCGATCAGATGGGTGGCGACCTGCCCGGTGATGCAGACCAGCGGGATCGAGTCCATCAGCGCATCGGCGAGCCCGGTGACCGCGTTGGTCGCGCCCGGCCCTGACGTCACCAGCAGGCAGCCGACCTTGCCGGTCGAGCGGGCATAGCCCTCGGCGGCGTGGGCCGCGCCCTGCTCATGGCGCACCAGCACGTGCTGGACTTTGTCCTGCTTGAAGATCTCGTCGTAGATCGGCAGCACCGCGCCGCCGGGATAGCCGAACAGGTGCTCGACGCCATGATCGGCCAGCGCCGTCAGCACCATTTCCGCTCCAGTCATTTCGCGCGGCTGCGCGGTCGTCGTGTCGTTCGCCATCACTCACTCCATTTCATTCGAGCCTGAGGCCTGAAAATCGAAGGGCCCCGAAGGGCCCCTGTTCCGCGCACCAGCCAGTCCCGAAAGCGCCGTCAGGCGACTTCCGCGGCGGTGCGCCGTCCTACACCAATAAGCGAAATAAAATTGCGCAAGACGCAGGTCTCCCGAACGAAGGTTGCGCGGCATACATAGAGAAAACCCCGGGGGAGTCAAGGCTCCAGCGCGGCTCCGGGCTTTATAGCTCAAACGCCGTGGTTCCGGACTTCAATTGAGCTTGAACCGCCAGACCGGCCTGAATAGACTAGTCGGCGACCAGTCGGAATGATGCCATGGACGACAAGACCCAGGGCCCTCAGGCCGTCGGGGCCTATGAGGCCAAGACCCGGTTCTCGGAATTGATCGCCCGCGCCGAAAAGGGCGAGAGCTTCCTCGTAACCAAGAACGGACGGCCGGTGGCGCGGATCGTGCCGACAAGTCCGGCGGATGGAAATCGCGCCAAGGCTGCTGGTGCACGCCTTCTGGCTCGCCTTGACGCTGCGCCCCCCCTCTCCGAATCGGAGGCTCAGTTGAACTACGAGCAGATGAAGGCGCACGACGCGCAGGCGTTGGACGAGCGGATCGGCCGGTGAGCCTGATCGTCGACGCATCCGTAGCTGTTGCGTGGTGCGCGCCGAACCAGGCCACAACGATGACGCGAGCATGTCTCGTTGCGACCATCGAATATGGAGCTTACGTTCCGGCGCCTTTTTGGTTTGAGGTCCTGTACAGTCTCAACGGCCTGGCCGCGCGATCTGCTCTCAGTCAGGGTCAGATCGCGCTGTTTCTTAGCGACGTGTCCGACCTCGATATGACAGTCGATACGACCGTCGATGTTTTCGCGATGATCGATTTGCAGCGGATAGGCCAGCGCTCGTCGCTCAGCATCTACGACGCCGCCTATCTTGAACTCGCACTGCGTCTCAACCTGCCGTTGGCAACGCGCGATATTGGTCTTGCGCGAAGTGCGGAAAAGGCGGGAGTGAAGCTTTTCAGTTCTTAAGCGCGTCTGTCACGGCCGCCAGCGCCTCCTCGGGCTGCACCCACGTCCAGTCCGGGAGCTGATTGCGAAACCAGGTCGCCTGCCGCTTGGTGTAGCGCCGGGTATCCCGCTTGCCGCCTTCGGCTGCTTCCTCAAGACCGATCTCGCCGTTGAGATAACGGATCAGCCAGGGCACGCCATGGGCCTTCATCGCCGGCAGCAGAGGGTCGAGATGGCGCGCCGCCAGCGCACGCACCTCGTCGAGCGCGCCGCTCGTCAACATGGCGTCGAACCGCGTGTCGATGCGGGCGTAAAGCTCGGTGCGATCACGGGCGAGGAACACCTTCACCGCGGCACCGGGGTCGAGGACCGGCGGCAGCCCATCGCGATGCCAGTCGGTGATCGGGCGACCCGTCGCTGTCAGCACCTCCAGTGCACGGGTGATGCGCGAGCGGTCATTCGGCATCAGGCGGGCGGCCGTTGCCGGGTCTTTTTGCATCAGGTCCGCATGAAGCGCGGCCGCACCGTCACGCTCCAGCCGCCCGCGCACCGCCTCGCGGATATCGGCCGGGACCGGCGGAATGGCCGCAAGGCCCTGGGTCAGCGTCTTGAAATAGAGGCCGGTCCCGCCGACCAGGATCGGCAGTTGCCCGCCCGCCGCGGCGGCTGCGAGTTCACCCTGGACATCCTCACACCAGCGGCCCGCGGAATAGTTCACCGCCGCACCGACATGGCCATAGAGCCGGTGAGGCACGCGGGCTTCCTCCTCCAGCGTCGGCCGCGCGGTGATAATGCGCAGATCGCGGTAGACCTGCATCGAGTCCGCGTTGATGATGACGCCGTTCTGCCCCTCGGCCAGCGCCAAAGCCAGTGCCGACTTGCCGCTCGCGGTCGGCCCTGCGATAAGCACGGCCCGCTTGGCCTTTTTGTCTCCTGACGCCGTCATCCCATGAGCCTGGTCGCAACGCTGATCTCAAACCCGCAGACGCCGAGCCTCGATGAGGCGACCCTCGCACGCATGCGGGCGCTGCTGCCGTCACCGGCGGAACCCGTGTGGCTTGATGCAGGTGTCGCGGCAGACATTCTCTTCCAGCCCAATGGCGACGACGACCATCGCCGGATCGCCGCGCATATCCGCGACGCCCTCGGCGGCGCGCCTCTGGATGTGGTGGTGCAGCCGATCGCGGGACGGCGCAAGCGGCTTTTCCTTGCCGACATGGACTCGACCATGATCGGCCAGGAATGCATCGACGAACTGGCCGACAAGGTCGGCCTCAGGCCAATGGTCGCCGCGATCACCGAGCGCGCCATGCGCGGCGAGATCGCCTTCGACCCGGCGCTGCGTGAGCGCGTGGCGCTGCTCAAGGGACTGCCGGTGTCGGTGATCGACGACCTGATTGCCGAACGCATCACGCTCACGCCGGGCGGCCGCGTGCTGGTCGCGACCATGCGCAAGCACGGCGCCTATACCTGCCTGGTCTCCGGTGGCTTCACGCTGTTCACCAACCGCGTCGCGGCGATGATCGGTTTTGATGAGAACCGCGCCAACCGGCTTGGCGTGGCGGCTGACAGAACATTGTCGGGCCTTGTTGAAGAGCCGATCTTCGGGCGCGAGGACAAGCTGAATGCGCTGCGCGAGATTGCCGGCCAGCACGGCATCACGCCGCAGGAAGCGATTGCCGCCGGTGACGGCGCCAACGACATCTCCATGCTCGAAGCCGCCGGCATGGGCGTCGCGTTCCATGCAAAGCCGGCCGTGAAGGCCATTGCCGCCGCGCAGATCGACCATGGCGATCTGACGGCGCTGCTTTACGTCCAGGGTTACCGGCGCGACGAATTCGCCACCGTCCCGTAGGACGGGCCTCATATTCGCTGTGCGACGGAAGGCGTGTTCTGAATCGGGATGAGGTAAGCTACCCTCAGGCCGACGTGAGAACCATGACCTCAGAGGCTGGCGCAACATGACCCAGGAGACCATCGGCGACTATCTGATCCGGCGGGTGCGCGAGGAAGGCGTCGACCATATCTTCGGCGTGCCCGGCGATTTCGTCCTTGGCCTGTTCAAGAAAATCGAAGACAGCCCGCTGAAGATCGTGAACACCTGCGACGAGCAGGGCGCGGGCTTCGCCGCCGATGCCTATGCGCGCCTGCGCGGCCTCGGCGTCGTCTGCATCACCTACGCGGTGGGCGGGCTCAAGGTCGCCAATGCCGTGGCGCAGGCCTTTGCGGAGCGCTCGCCCGTGGTGGTGATCAGCGGCGCTCCCGGCGTCGGAGAGCAGGCGCGCAACACGCTGATCCATCACAAGGTGAGAAACTTCGACAGCCAGCAGCGGGTCTTCGCCGAACTGACGGTAGCCACCGCGGTGCTCGACAATCCAGGCACAGCCGCGGGCGAGATCGACCGGGTGCTGGAGCTGGCCCGCCGGCACAGCCGGCCCGTCTATATCGAATTGCCGCGGGACATGGTGCATGCCGAGCTTCTGCCCGGACACAACTACACTCTGCCGGCCGAGGTGAGCGATCCTGACGTCCTTCAGTTCGCCGTGACTGAGGCGGCCGAGCGGATCGCAGCCGCAACACGCCCTGTCATCCTGGCCGGCGAGGAGCTGCATCGCTTCCATCTGCAGGATGCGCTGGCCGAATTCGCCCATGCGAGCGGCATTCCGGTCGCATCGACCATCACCGGAAAGTCGGTCTTCCCGGAATCCGATCCGGCCTATCTCGGGGTCTACGAGGGGGCCATGGGAAGCGACAGCGTGCGCGACTATGTCGAGCAGAGCGACTGCATCATCCTGCTCGGCGCCACGCTGACCGACATCAATCTCGGCATCTACACCGCGCGCATCGACCGGAGCTCATCGATCTATGCCGCCAAGGACCGGGTCGGCGCCGGCTTCCGGAGCTACGACGGCATCCGCATGGAAGACTTCATCAGCGGCCTTGCCAGGCATTCATGGGAGAAGCGTGCGCTTCCGGCCCTGCTGCATCCGAGGCATCCCGGCCCCTTCGCCGCCAGCGACAAGCCGATGACGCTTGCCGCCCTCTTCCATCAGCTCAACGCCTTTCTTGAGAAAGACATGGTGGTCATCGCCGATCCCGGCGACGCGCTGTTCGGCGCCGAAGATCTCTACATTCACGACGGCACCCGCTTTCTCGCGCCGGCTTATTACTGCTCGCTCGGCTTTGCGGTGCCCGCCTCCATTGGCGTGGGCGCCGCCGCTCCGCATCTGCGATCCCTCGTGCTCGTCGGCGACGGCGCTTTCCAGATGACCGGGATGGAGCTGTCGACGGCTGCACGCTTCGGCATGAATCCCATCGTGATCGTCCTTGATAACGACGGCTACGGCACCGAACGGCCGATGCTGGACGGCGCCTTCAATGATGTCCATCGCTGGAATTTCTCGCGCATCCCGGAGCTGCTCGGCACCGGACTGGGCATCAAGGTCACGACCGAGACCGAGATGGCGTTAGCGCTCGAACGGGCCAAGGCCAACACGGCAAGCTATACGATCATCCAGGTGATGCTGGACCGCGACGATCGCTCGCCCGCCCTGTCGCGCCTGACCGCCAGACTGGGTGAGCGCGTGACGGCCCGGTAGCCTTTGACGCCATTCTACGCCTCACTGTTTGCTCTATCCGCCGTGAGGGCACACCCGCGTTCCAAATAAAAAGGGCGGCATCAGCCGCCCTTTTTATTTGAGATCATGCGACGCGGATTACTGCAGGCCCAGCGCCACGAACCGTACGTCGCCTTCCGGTCCCGCAACGAGCAGCAGGGCCGAGCGCCGCTTGTCTTTCTTGAGCGCGTCGATCTTCTTCTGCAGGTCCTCGGCATTGGCCACCGCTTCCTGCGCCACTTCGACGATCACGTCACCGGGCTTGAGCTGCTTTTCGGCCGCTGCCGAATTCGCCTCGACGTTGGTGATGACGACACCGCCCTTCACGGCGTCCTTGATCTTGTAGCGCTGCCGCAGGTCGTCGTTCAGATTGGAGAGTTCGAGGCCGAGCGCCCGCTGCACCACCGGCTTCGCATTGACGGAGGCATCGGAGCGCGCGGAGGCCTGCTGCAGTTTCTCGCCATCCTCGAGGCGGCCAAGGGTGACTGTGCGCGTCTCTTCCTTGCCCTTGCGGACGATGACGACCGGCACTTCCTTGCCGACCGGCGTGTCGGCGACCACCCGCGGCAGATCGCGCATCTCGCGGATGTCGCGGCCGTCGAACTTGACGATCACGTCGCCGGCCTCGATCCCGGCCGGCTTCGCCGGTCCCTTGTCCTCCACGCCCGCCACGAGAGCGCCGCGCGCCGGCTTGATGTTGAGGCTCTCGGCGATCTCGTCGGTCACCGGCTGGATACGGACGCCAAGCCAGCCACGGCGGGTCTCGCCGAACTGGCGCAACTGGTCGATCACCGCGACGGCGGTCTTCGCCGGAACGGAGAAGCCGATGCCGATCGATCCACCCGAGGGGGAGATGATCGCCGTATTGATGCCGACCACCTCGCCGTTGAGGTTGAACAGCGGACCGCCCGAATTGCCCCGGTTAATCGAGGCGTCGGTCTGGATGTAGTTGTCGTAGGGGCCGGAGTTGATGTCGCGGTTCCGCGCCGAGACGATGCCGGCCGTCACCGTGCCGCCGAGGCTGAACGGGTTGCCGATGGCGATCACCCATTCGCCCAGCCGCAGCTTGTCGGAATCGCCGAACTTCACCGCCGTCAGCGGCTTCTCGGGCTTCACCTGCAGCAGCGCCAGATCGGTCTTCTGGTCGCGGCCCTTCACTTCGGCCTTGAGCTTGGTGCCGTCGTTGAGGACGACCGTCACCTCGTCGGCATCGGCGATGACGTGGTTGTTGGTCACCACCAGGCCCGCGGCATCAATGATGAAACCGGAACCCAGCGAATTGACCCGCCGCGGCTGCCGGTTGGGGGCCAGCGGATTGTCGCCGCTGCCGGGGCCACGCCGGTTGAAGAAGTCCCGGAACAGATCGTCGAGTTGCTGATCGTTCTGCGGCGGCCCGGAGCCCGGACCCGGCCGGGCATCCACCGTCTGGGAGGTCGAGATGTTGACCACCCCGTCAATCACCTTCTCGGCGACATCGGCAATGGCCTCCGGCCCGCGCGCCAGCGACGGCCGGGTGGAAACGGGAAGCACCATCACCGCCGTCGCGAAGGCCGCTACGCCCAGAAGGCCGGCTCGTCGCATCTGGTGACCAAAAGTGCCGCGCATGGATATTATGCTCCTGCGAAAGGTTGATCTGACACTGCCCTTCCCTCAGCCCCGACGCAAGATATCGATGCGCCTGCCGACGGGACAACAAGCCGTGAATTCAGGCGAAAAGGCGTACGATACTCATCCTCTGATCAGCCAGATCACCGCCAGGCCGATCAACGCCGACACCAGTCCGGTGATGCGCAGAGCGCCCGGCGGGGCCTCCATCATCTGCGCCATGGCCTGCCTGGCCATTCCAGGCAGCGCCAGGAACAGCAATCCCTCGATCACCAGAACCAGGCCCAGCGCAACGACGAAGTCCGACATGCCGCTCTGGGCTCATATGGTGACGGGCCGGCCGCCGTGGAGGCGGCCGGCTGGATCATTTCGCCGGAGCGGGCGCGGGCGCGGGCGCAGACGACGCCGGGGCTGCACCCTCGCCGGTCTTTCCGGCCGGATTAACGAAATAACGGAAGAAGTCCGAATCCGGCCGCAGCACCATGCGGGTGTCGTTGGGCTTGAGGCCTGCCTCATAGGCCTGCATGGAGCGGTAGAAGGAGAAGAAGTCCGGGTCCTGGCCGAAAGCGCCCGCAAAGATCCGGTTCCGCTCGCCGTCGCCCTCGCCGCGTACCTGTTCGGCCTTCGAGTTCGCTTCGGCGACCAGCACCGTCACGTCGCGATCAGCACGCGAGCGGATTTCCTGGGCCCGCTGGGCACCCTGGGCGCGGAACTCGGCGGCCTCGCGCTGACGCTCGGTCTGCATCCGCTGATACACCGCCTGGCTGTTCTGCTCCGGCAGGTCAGCACGGCGGATCCGCACGTCGACGACGTTGATGCCGAACGCATCGGCCTCGCGGCCGAGCTGCTCGCGGACGCGGGTCATCAGCTGCTGACGGTCATCGCGCACCACATGGGTCAGGGTCGCCTCGCCCAGCACGCGGCGGAGCGCCGAGTTCAACAGGGTGGCGAGCCGTGAGTTGGCGCCCTCGACCGTACCGACGGTTTGATAGAACAGCAGCGGATTGGTGATGCGATAGCGGGCAAAAGCATCGACCACGAGCCGCTTCTGGTCGGAAGCGATCACTTCGGCCGACGCGTTCTCAAGATCCAGGATGCGCTTGTCGATGGAGATCACGCTGTCGATCAGCGGGATCTTGAAGTTCAGGCCCGGCTCCGTCACCACCCGCACCGGCTGGCCGAGACGAACGACCAGAGCCTGCCGGGTCTGGTAGACGGTGAACACCGAGTTGTAGAGCAGAAACAACGCGATGATGGCGACAACCGCCGCCACGCCACCTACGACGTTTTTCATCGGTTGCCTCCCGTCTGCGTCTGGGACGTACCGGAAGCCTGCGGCCGGCGGTTGAGTTCAGTCAGCGGCAGATAAGGCACCACGCCGCCCCCGTTTGTATTGTTCGCACCGGAATCGAGGATGATCTTGTCGGTTCCGCCGAACAGCCGTTCCATGGTTTCAAGATACATGCGCTGGCGGGTCACGTCCGGCGCCTTCTTGTATTCGTCGTAGATCTGGAGGAAGCGCGATGTCTGGCCTTTCGCCTCCGCGACAACCTGCTCACGATAGGCCTCGGCATTCTGCGTGATCTGCGCGGCGCGGCCGCGCGCCTCCGGCACGACACGGTTGGCGTAGGTCTGCGCTTCGTTCTGCAAGCGCTCGAGGTCGGCACGCGCCGCCTGCACGTCGCGGAACGAGTCGATCACCTGCGACGGCGGATCGACCTTCTGCAACTGCACCTGGGTGACCTGGATGCCGGCGCCATACTGATCGAGAATCCGCTGCATCAGATCGGTCACCGACGTTTCGATGCCCTGGCGGGCGCCGGTGAGGATCGGCTGAATGTTGGAGCGGCCGATCACCTCGCGCATCGCGCTTTCGGCAACGGCTTTCACGGTGCCTTCCGGCTGCTGGATGTTGAACAGATAATCGCCCACGCCGGTCGGCTTGATCACCCAGAACACGGCGAAGTCGACGTCGACGATGTTTTCGTCGCCGGTCAGCATCAGGCTCTCTTCCGGAACGTCGCGCATCGTGGTGCCGCGCCGCATGTCCTCCACCGTGCGCATGCCGATGTCGATGCGGTTCACCCGCGTCACCTTCGGCGTCAGCACCGTCTCGATCGGATATGGCAGGTGATAGTTGAGGCCCGGCTTGGCTTCACGCACTTCCTTGCCGAAGCGGAGCACGACGCCGAGTTCGTCCGGCTGGACGCGGAAGAATCCGGAGAAACCCCAGATCACCACCGCCGCGAGCGCGATCAGCGCAAAACCCTTGCCGCCCAGATTGCCGCCGGGAAGCACGTTGCGCAGCTTGTCCTGGCTGCGCCGCAGGAGATCCTCAAGGTCCGGCTGGTTCGAACCGGATGGCTGCGGACCCGAGCCCCAGGGGCCCTTTGGGCCAGACCCCCATGGGCCTCCGCCGCCTTGATTGCTCCACGGCATACACACTCTCCTCGATCGCCCGCGCGTCACCGCGAGCCAAAAGTCGTCGATCCTGGCGGGTTATAGGGGACGCGCCCTTCCGACACAACGTAAGCCGGACCGGTGCGTCGTCGCGGCGCAGTCGCTATCCCGCTCTGTTGCCGCGCATTTTTCAACTTTCAAGGTGACGTTTGACGCACATAAGTCACGATTGAGAAACCGGCATCGTCATCTGGCCCGGCGGCATGTTCGCTGCGCGCGGTTTCGCGCCAGACCGCAGGATCGATCTCCGGAAACAGCTTGTCGCCTTCCGGCTTCGCTTTGACATGGGTGACAACCAGACGCTCGGCAAGTGGCAGGGTCTGCGTGAAGATGTCCGAGCCACCGATGATGGCGATGGCGTCCGCGCCGCGCCGCAGGGCGTCCCCCCGCGCGCTGGCCAGCGCCGCCTCCAATGTCCGCGCAACCACGACCCCCGGCTGGGCATAGCCCGCGTCCCGCGTCACCACGATATTGGTGCGTCCCGGCAGCGGCTTGCCGATCGAGAGATAGGTCTTGCGTCCCATCACCACCGGCTTGCCGATGGTCGCCGCCTTGAAGTGTTTCAGGTCGGATTTCAGCCGCCACGGCAGCCCGCCTTCCCGGCCGATGACGCCGTTCTCCCCGACCGCGACGACAAACTCGATGATGATGTGCGGTCCTCCGCCGCCCGCCTCCGCTCCGCTCACACCGCCACCGCGGCCTTGATATGCGGATGCGGATCGTAGCCTTCGAGCACGAAATCCTCGAAACGGAACGCAAACAGATCGGTCACCGCCGGATCGAGCGTCATCGTCGGGAGCACGCGCGGCGGCCGCTCGAGCTGCAGCCGCGCCTGATCGAGATGATTGAGATAAAGATGCGCATCGCCAAGCGTGTGAACGAATTCGCCCAGCTTCAGCCCGCAGACCTGCGCCACCATCTGCGTCAGCAGCGCATAGGATGCGATGTTGAACGGCACGCCGAGAAAGATGTCGGCGGAGCGCTGATAAAGCTGACAGGACAGCTTCCCCTTCGCGACGTAAAACTGAAACAGACAGTGGCAGGGCGGCAGCGCCATCCGGTCGACATCCGCCGGATTCCACGCCGTGACGATCAGCCGCCGGCTGTCCGGGTTGCGCTTGATCGCAGCGACCACATTGGCGATCTGGTCGATCGTGCCGCCGTCGCGGGCCGGCCACGACCGCCACTGGCGGCCATAGACCGGACCAAGCTCACCATTCGCATCCGCCCATTCATCCCAGATGGTGACGCCATGGTCGCGCAGATATTTGACGTTGGTGTCGCCGCGCAGGAACCAGAGCAATTCATGGATGATCGATTTCAGATGCAGCTTCTTGGTGGTGACGAGGGGAAAGCCCTCCGCCAGATTGAAGCGCATCTGGTGGCCGAACACCGAAATCGTGCCGGTGCCGGTGCGGTCGTGCTTCTCCACGCCGTCGGCCAGCACCCGCTCCATCAGATCGTGATATTGGCGCATGTTCACCCGTTCCCGCGCTGAGTCGGCGCGCAAGGCAAGAATAGCTCTCGCCGGGCTGGAGGCGAAGCATAGATCGGCAGCTCATCCCCATCTATCGCCCCCGGGGCTAGGGCCGGGAGAGTTCCCCCGTCTCGCTGGAATGGGCCGCCCCGCGCCACAGCCAGAGGGTCACGGCCAGCGACACCGCCAGCAGCGCAGCGCCCAGCGGAACATGGACCGCAACCTGCCGGACATATCCGAGATGAATCTGCAAGCCGTCGCCCAGCCAGATTGCGGCCAGCGCCAGCATCAGCGGCGTGCGAAGACCGGCGCGGAACCAGCAGAGAAGGCCGAGCAGCGCCTGGACAAGCCCGAGCCACACCAGGGCCTCCGCGCCCATCCCATGAAGCCCGAGCGCATCAGGCAGTCCGCTGAAATACTGGCCGATGAAAATAGGCTGGGCCATCAATGCGAGAAGATGCAGGATCGCAGCGGCTTTGAGGACGGCGAGCAGGGTTTGAGACGACATCAGGTTCATCACATCCACCACAAGGCCTTGGGCTGAGACCAATATACTGAGTGAGCACTCACTCGTCAACCGGACGGATCGGAGAATAGCTTCGGCATGAAGAAGACACGCAGCACAGGCGCGGCAGCCACCCGCGAGCGCATCCTCGATGCGGCGATCCGGGTGGTGGAGAAGGACGGCGTGGGGGCCGCAACGACGAAGCGGATCGCGGCCGAGGCGAAGGTCGCCGAAGGCAGCCTCTACAATCACTTCGCCGACAAGCCGGAGCTGCTGATCTCGCTGGTGCTCGAGCGGATGCCGGACATCAAGGACATCTTCGCCAAGCTGTTCCGGCCGGGCGAGACGTCAACGGCGGAGCGTCTCTGCCGCGCGATTCCGGCGATGATCGACTTCTACACCCATGCGCAGCTCGTCGGCGCCGGCGTGTCGGCGGACCCGGAATTGCTGCGGCTCTGCCGCCGGCGGTTTGCCGAGGCCGGCCTTGGGCCGCATCTGGCCCATCTCAAACTCGCGGAATTTCTGCGCGAGGAACAAAATGCCGGGCGCATCAAGCCCGGCGCGAAGCCCGACATCATCGCCGCGCTGCTGATCGGCGCCTGCACGGAATATGCGGGCCTGTCGCAGATGACCGGGAAGACGCCGGGCGGGCTGAAGAAACCAGACTACGCAAAGGCTGTCGTCGCGACGCTGTCGCCGCTGCTGTTTCCCTAGATGCGCGCCTGTTGCGTTGACGAGTTGTAACGGAGCCTCGTGTCCCGGACGCGGTGCAGCACCCAGTGATGCGCTGCAGACCCGGGGCCGATCACTCCGCGTCAAAACAGAACGAGCAGGTCCCGGCTCAGCGGCGCAACGTTTCACGTTGCACCGCCTCCGGGACATGACGCCTGAGCAGGACCGCCCCAAGCGTTACTTCGACGTCTCCTTCAGGATCGGCGTCCAACGGGCAACCTCGTTCTTCACGAGCTCGGCCAGCGGCGCCTGGCCGCGCCGGTCCTTGCCCGGAATGTCGCTGCCGAGGTCGAGCAGCCGCTTGCGCACCGCCGGATCGTCCAGCGCCTTGTCGAGGGCCGCCGTCAGCTTGTCGGTGACCGCCTTCGGCGTGCCCTTGGGCGCGAACAGCGCGTTCCAGGCCGAGGTCTGGAATTCGGGCAGCCCCGCTTCCTTGGTCGTCGGCACGTTCGGCAGCGCCGGATTGCGCTCCGGCGTCGCGATGGCATAGCCCTTGATCAGGCCGCTCTCCACCTGCTGGGTGACGTTGACGATCTGGTCGCACATGTAATCGACCTGCCCGCCGATCAGCGCATTCATCGCCGGCCCGGTGCCGTTGAAGGGAACGGAGGTCGGCTTCACGCCCATCTGCGAGTTGAGCAATGCGCAGGTGGTGAACGAGACCGATCCAACACCGGCATGGGCCATATTGAGCTTGTCGGTGTTGGCTTTCACATAGGCGATGAATTCTTTCAGATCCTTCGCCGGGAAATCCTTCTTTGCGAGGATGACGATCGGCGTTCCGGCGGCGAGACCGATCGGCTCAAAGTCGGTCGATGGATTGTAGGAGAGATTCGGATAGAGCGCGACCGACGCGGCGTGGGTGCCCATGTGGCCCATCACCAGCGTATATCCATCATTCGTCGCGCGCTGGGCGCGGGCCGATCCGGTGGTGCCGCCGGCGCCGACGACATTCTCGATCACGATCGTCTGGCCGAGCGTTCGCGACATATGCTCGCCGACAATGCGCGCGATCACGTCGGTCGGACCGCCCGCAGCGAACGGCACGATCACGGTGATGGGACGTGTCGGGTAATCCTGC
>Ga0180223_1001568_pt1 | contig 17110 bp, 17 predicted proteins | sample eDN5th30CKraftOP_FD_151337 | JGI IMG/M metagenome (GOLD analysis project Ga0180223, IMG submission 151337) | Enriched Organic Plus compost microbial communities from Emeryville, California, USA - eDNA 5th pass 30_C Kraft OP (version 2) (version 2) ...
GGGCGCCCAGGATCGAATTCGTGAATGTCAGACCGGAGGTGGCGTCGCCGGCGATCTCCGAGCTGCCGAGGGTGCCGTTGTTGGCGACGGTGACGTTGTTGAGGGTCAGCTGCCCGCCGCGGGTGATCAGGAACGCGCCGCCGGTGGTGTCGCTGGCGCCGTTACCGTTGTTGGCGGTGTTGTGCGCGAACGTGGAGTTCAGCGCGACGATTGACGCTCCGTCAGCGGCCACTGCGCCGCCGCCTCCGTTGCCCGGGCTGTCTGCGTGGTTGTAGGCGAACGACACGCCGTCGAGGACGGCAACGGCTCCGTTCATCGCGAACAGACCGCCGCCTTGGCCGCGAGCTGAGCCGCCGTCGATGCGCGAGTCGGCGATGTAGAGGCCGCCGCCGTGCTGGAAGATGTTCCCGCCATACGCAGCCTCTCCGCCGCTTACCTGCACGCCGATGAGCGCCAGGGTGGCTTCCGGGTCGGTCGGGTGGAAGTCGATCGCGCCGCCTCGGTCAGTATCGGTCGAGCTGACATTCTGCCCGGCGCTGCGGCCCTTGATCTGCATGCCGATGATCTGGGTGCCATCTCCTTGGATGAGAAACGCGCGGGGACCGGCGGTAGCGGAGATCTCCACACCGGGGCCCGTCGCCTGGATGGTCGTGTTGTAGCCGGTCACCTCCAGCTCGTGAGAGGCGACTCCGTAGCTGCCCGGCGTCACGTTGATCGTGGTTCCCGGGTTCGCGTTCGCGACATCGACCGCGCCGCGCAACGTGCAGGTCGCGCCGTCCGTCGAGCACGGCGACGGGCTGGTGGGGGTGACGGTGATCGTCGGCGCCGCGGACGCCTCCGCGGCGATCGCCGCGAACACCATCGCGACACAACCAAAGACCAGCCCAAGGTGGCGCTTGGGGCGCCGCCGCCGTCCGTCAGCCATGATGACTCTCTCGTTCCGCTTCGGGTGACCGCTCAAGACATCGGGAATGCTCCGGCCCGACGAGCATCGCTCCGTGGTGAGGTTTCTCCCACTGGGGGAGAGAGGCTCACCGACGCGCCGCCTAACCCCGGAGCGGTCGTATGCGGACCCGCCGATCGGCGAACTCGAAACGGTTAGGGTGCGCCGCATGATCCACAGGTCCTGGCACCGAGCGCTGATCTCCTCGGTTCTCGCGTGCGGCGTGATGGCGGCCTCTGCCTATGAGCGGCCGCGAACACCGCCGGTCACGGGACGCGGATGAGGCTGTGACACAGTTCGTGCTACGATCGCCAGGTGGCTTCGAGGATCGTTCGAGCGCGGCTAGACGAGCCATCCCAACGCGGGCTGGAGCGTCTGATGCGTGAGGGCCGCAACGAGTCGGAAGCGGTCCGGTTGGCTCTGATCGAGGCCGGCTCGCGCCGAGAGCGTAAGGCGGCGATCCGCGCGGAGTCGGCGGCTTTGGCTGAAGATCCTGTCGACCGAGCGGAACTTGACGCCATCAAAGCCGATTTCGATTCGATCGGAAGCGAGTGGCCCGAATGACGCGTGGTGATGTCCACGAGGTGCGGCTCGCCGGCCGAGGTCATGAGCAGCGAGGGCGGCGGTTCGCCGCAATCGTGCAGGCCGATCACCTTGCGTTCACCTCAACGGTACTGGTGGTCCCGACCTCAACGCAGGCACGACCGGCAACCTTCCGTCCCGAGATCAACCTCGGAGGAGTCAACACTCGGCTGCTGCCTGAGCAGTTGCGGGTCATTGACCGGGCCCTCTTAGGGGATCGCGCCGGGACGCTGTCGTTCAGCGAGCTACGCGAGCTGGATGATGCGCTTGAGCTTGTGCTCGACCTCTGAGCTTCGCCGAGCGGCCGCATCGGTCGAGCATCCCGGTGCCAAGGCGTAGCGCCGTTACAACAGCTACTGGCCGCCTGCTGCGCTGAGGAAACGACGCGGGGAGGCAATCCGCAGGCTAGATCCCTGAACTGCTGGGTAGTGGCCAGACCAACAGATATACGACCACACAGCTTCGCCGGCCCAGCAGATAGCCGAATGTCTGCATCCGCGCCTAGTAGGACGTCCAGCTGTCATAGCCGGTCAAATCTCTGGGAAGCGCCCGTTGTCCGAGCAGTGATGGTTGCCGCTCGAACCGGCCGGGACTGTGCACAACCACGTCTTGTCGTTCTCGTCGATGACCACGCAGCGGTAGTCGTACTGGCGACCTCTCGGGCGGCCACGGATGTGCGGGACCGGGGCGCAATTCACCTCAGCCGCTGGCGCACCGTCACCACCGGACGCGCTCATCTCGAACCCCTCGCGGACGATCTCGGACGCCGCCTCAACATGCTGCTCAGGGGTGCCGGTGAGAGGCAGGGTGATCACGAGCGTCTCGTCCGAGTCACCGCCGCACGCGGCGATCGCGCCGGCACACACCGTGAGGAGGACGGCGAGCAAGATCACCTGGTGGCGCATCAGCGCACACTATCTGGGCGTGCCGCGATCCGCACGTGGAGGACGCCGCCCATCGCTCAGCGCGTCGAGGTCAGCCGACTGGGTCATCGCTCCGAGCGTTCATCGCAATCCCTCATTGCGTCAGATGCTGATCAGCGTGCGAGCTACGCGTGTTATCCGCCCCGTTAGACTAGACCGATGTCTCGGTACGCCTGTCCCCGCGACGCCGGCGAACTCGAACTTGCGGTGGGGAAGGACCGCTACCTGGCCCTGCGCCTGCCATTCGAGCCCGACGGCTCGCACGAAGATCCGCCTCATCGTGTTCGAGAACCGCGAGCCCCACCTGATACATGGGTCTACGTCGACGCCGATCGCCTCCCGTACGACGACGTGCAGGTGCGGCAAGCATTGAAGAGGATGATCTCAGAAGACGAGGAGCTAGGCGGCTTCCGAATGACAGAGACGCCGATGGTTCCCATCTCCAGGACCAGGCCATGGGCGTTCTACCGTGGCGCGGATCCCCGGCCGCCGACCGACCGATCGCCTTTCTAAGGCGTCAGTAGCGCGCCGTCTCGCTGTTCAGCTGCTGGCGGTGTCCGCCTTTCCTGATCGCGCTGTCCCCATACCCGCTGTAGTGCGCCGCGTATCGAAAAGCGTGCAGTTCCTGGATCTTGTACAGGTTCATCTGGCGGCGAAGGCCTCGCTGATCAGCGACTACGACCCGGTCGGCGCCATCGTAGTTCATGTAGGGCGGCCCGTCGTCGTCGTAATCATCAGGATGCCAGATCAAGAACGATTCGCCGCCGAGAAGGGTCCAGGTGGACTCCTCGAAATCGTCATGCCACGGTGCCGTCCCCGACCATGAGTCCAGGCTGTATTCGCCGGTGTAGGTGGACAGGAAGTGCCGCAGGGTCATCGCGGTCATTCGGCCATGACGGCGGACCAACAGCGGTCGCAGCCGAGACGGGGCCTTTCCCGTAGGGGCAATCCTCCGCAGTTGGTCGTCAAGGACGCGATCGAACTTGAAGTGGACCATCGCCCCGGGTGTGCCCATCTGCGCGCTCGTTACCCCCGGGCAGCGAGCAGCCAGCTGAACAATATCCTCGTCGAAGGCGCGCCAATGACGTGCGCCGTAACCACGGGGGAGTTCATCCGACAGAGCAACTGTCAGCTGGACCTCTGAGCCCGTCGCCCAAATCTTGTAGGGGACTGTCTCGCGGTTCAGGGAACCGGCCAGAATGTCGCCAGCTGCCAGAATGAGCGGGTCCGCGTAGGCGACGTCACGTAGTGTGACCGTGGCGCACCAGATCACCTTGTTCTCCGTGTGAGGTACTGTGGGGTCGTTCCTAATGCCACCATTCGGGACGACTTTCTCGCCGACACCAGGCATCGCGTTGAGGTCGGTCGTGGCGCGCTGATATCGAGCGTTGCTCTCGTCCTCTTCTCGTTGCCGGCGAAGCTCGCGTTCGCCGGGATAGGCGCGTCGCCACTCGCTGATTGGCGCGTGCTTGTACATCGCCTTGCGTAGATCTTCGAGTCCGGCGCCCCGCATCTCATCCATCGTCGGGAACGTCTCGCGCCCCGCCATGAAGCTCGCAAATGTGCTCTGGACCTCGGGAAGGGACCCGTACTTCCTGGCCGCGGGCGCCGGCGCTGTCCCTGGCCGCCACATGCCGCCGTGCTGGTCAGGCTCTGTGAATCCGAGATGCTTGGCCCACGCGTGGGAACCTCGTCCGAAGGAGCAAGCGACCTGCCTGAGATCAGCGACGAGCCGCGCACCTTCCTCATCGGCCCCCAACTGCGCCTGCGTGTGGAACCGATCCGAGTCTGCTGTGACCGCTTCGAGACGCCGCTGAATCTGATCGGCGTCGAGGCGGTACTTGGCGAACCCCAGTCGATCCTTCCACCAGGTCAAACCGGCGTGCAGCTTCATGCGTCGGGGAAGGTCAGGGCGACCATCGAAGGACATCTGCGGCCCGCTACGCCACGATCGCCCGTTTAAGTAGGCTCGTACGTCGTGCTCGACCTCGGCGACCGTCCAGCTTCGCGGCCGAGGACTCACAGCATCGATCATGCTGATTAGCTCCTCGACGATCACGCGCAAGCAGCGCTCGGGAGAGAGGTCCCGCCCGAGTGATTGGACGCGCAGTCGCTCCCAGTGCGCCGTGTCATCATCCCAAAGGGACGAACGTGAGTATCGCTCGCGTAGCACCTCGTCGAGGAAGACAGAGCGCCATACGCCGCTCTCGCCGTCGACAACGCTTTCGAGGTCTACCTCCGCCAAAGACGCATGGACGGCGACCTCACCGGCTCGGTCTCCCAACACGGGCGCCAACGTGTCCCAATCGGATACCCATCCACCGCTGATGGCGCCGACGATGTCCGCAAGCTTCTGGGGCGGGATCCGGAGCATCGTGTCTCGGCGGATGGCCTCTAGCAGGCCCTCGCGTCCATCAAAGAGATCCAAGATCGCCTGCTGGACCAGATCGCGCGCGTCGTCATCGTGAACCCCGATGACCCCGACGAGGAAGCGATGGGCGGGATAGGTCGCTTCAAACACCGCTTGCCGGGCGTAAGAGACGTCATCGCGAGGATCTCTCTTAGCCGCATGCGACAAGGCATGTTCTATCGCTTGTCTGATGGCGGCTTCCTTCGCTCCGAGGACTGGGACGCCGGAACGGTCCTCTCGCAGCAGGAGCCAGCCCTGCTCTACGAACGCGGTCGCTCTCAGAGCCGGCAGGCTGAGCGGATTAGTGCCATCTCCATGGACGAGCAGTGGACTCCACCGACAGGAACACTGAGCCGGCCCTGCTCCGTGGAGCGTCCGTAGTATCGGACCGCGGTCGATGCTGAGGTGACCTCCCCAAAGCTCGGTGCCGGAGAGCACAATCTCCTCGCCGATCGACCTGAGAGTCACCTTGAACCGGTGTACGACCTCGGCTTGCGGGTCGCCCTTGCAGACCCGAAGCGTCGCGTCAGCCACGACCGCGCCGCTCCATCGGAGACTTACGCTCCCATCCGCTGTCGCGGGCATCGCATGACCGGTCGATCACAGCACTCAGCCCGCGGCGTGTCAAACCGCGGGTCCCAGCAGCGTCCTACGTAATTCGGGTTCCGTCGGAAGCTCTGCATACATAGGACCCGGCCCATCGCTTTCGTCGGAGGCGGCCGCTACTCGTCCTCGTAGTCCGGGTACTGCTGAACAGCCGCTCCCGATCGGTGGAAGTCGAGGTAGCTGAACTCGACGCCGCCGGGATCACCTTGTTCGTTTCGGAGCACCGTCTCGGAGACGGCTTGACCTTCTGAACGTTTCGCGCCCGCACGTCGTAAAGCTCATCGACACTGGTGAAGCGCGTACGTCGGGGCGTGGCTCCGCGGAGAAGAACCCGGTAACCAGCAGCGGATGCACCAGAATCCGCGCCGCATCCCGCGATCCTCGACGTAGGCGAACAGCGCTTGCATGTCCGCTTGCGCAGGCGCGGACCGTGGCGGCCGCGGTGCGCTGGCGGATCAAGTTCGCGGCGACGTCGAGGTCTGCCAGCAGCTCTCCACGCGTCCTTCGATTCAATCCGCAGTCGCCCCGCCGGCGCCGAGGCGTGTGGCATGAATAGAAGATGGTCACTTTGGACGGCAGGGTCACTCCATTTCCACTGAACGGCCGCCTCATTCATAACGAGCCAGGGGACAAGCGGCGCTTCGCTGCACGGATGGAGGATGCGCTGAAGGACATTTGCCCGGATCTTGCCACGCGAGTACGACGGGACTTGGAAGGTCGATACGCCTTGCATCGAACGCTGCGGGACGCCTCGTACTCGGACGGGCGAGCGAAGAGCAACACGACATTCCTACTGTCACCCAGCAACGATCCGGAGCACCACGAGTTCGAAACGCTGCAACACGCGATGCAGCGCGAAGGCATTCAGGCCTTTGTCTGGCGTGGCGAAGACGGTTGGTACATACAGGCGCACACTCCCTACGGTCACGGGCGATGCTGCGCTGATATCGGGATCACGCGCGAGCAGCATCTCGAATGGATCGCCGTGTGCGACGGGTTCGTTCGATTCGATGCATTGGGGAGTTGGATCCGGGCGGGGAAGAAGCCAAGCGACGCGGAGCCGTGGCGCGATGCACACTCATGGAACCCACCTCGGTATTGGGCAGTAGCCGATCACGAGGGCCTCGGCCATCAGCCCGAGGTAGTTGCTGAATGGGCAGCCGTCGATCGCCTTTTTGCCGATAGTCCAGCCAATCTGCGCTGTTGGCTGAGCGAGGGTCTGCGGCCGGAGGACGCGCGCGAATGGTTGGCGGCTGTCGGTATGACGGAGCCTTCCGTGGTCGTCCCGCTAGTTCGTGCTGGGATGACCCCGGGGGAAGCAACCTGCTGGCGCTCGTTCTCCGGCATTGGAAAGAACGACTACCTGCCTGACCTTTGGAGGGTGGCCGAAGAAACCGTGCGAGAGTATGGGTCGTCGGAAGAAGCCCGGCAGTCCACATCGTTCGATGTGCCTGACGCGCGGTGGAGGCGTTGGGTACGCCCACTTCTTGCATGGCTGAGACGCCAAGTTGCAGGACCCGGTCAGGAGTCGCGTCGAACAGACCCCTTGGAGGACGATGAAGCAGAGTCCGGCGGAACATCGAATGACGTAGCGTCCTGACGTTGCCGTCGCCGGCTTACGATCACCTGCGCCGCACCCTAACCATCCGTCGCGCGCATTTAGCCGCGGAGGACGGATGACTGCGCCACTAGGACTGCGTTCAGCGCGTTGCTGGCCAGCCGATCGGTCTTGAGATGCCTGGGATCTCGGCCGCAGCATTCGTGAGACGATGGCGTCCGTGCTTCCCATCGCAATCCTCATTGCGTCGGTTGCCGGCCGCCGGGACCAAAGACAATGCGCAAAGCTGGCACGCCATCAGCTCGCCTCAGCGAGTAACGAGAGCGATCCATCTCCGCCGGCCTCGTTGATCTCCCGGGTCGAGAAGCCTGCACAGCGAATGGATCAGTAGAGCCGAAGGTGCAGGGCCATCCAGCCTCAACGAATCAACATCGCGCAGTGGACTCTCGGCCCTGATGGTGAGCTGCGTGTCCCGAGTTCGAGCCCAACGGTGGTCTCTGTTGAGCACACCACCTTCTACAGAAACCCACGCCTGGCATCTAGGCGGGGCCGACTCGGCCGCTCATTGGACCGGGAATAAGCTGAAACGAAACCGGCGAGCAACCAGCAGCGGGGGACTGTCGCGCGCCAGTCTCGGATCGCGACGCCTGGAAGCTAGAAGTCAAGCTTGTGCGTCGGATGCTCCCGCCACCCAGCTCGTGATCGGTCGTACATGCGCGTCGTGTCGCTGGATGAGTGCCGAGCACTGTCTTGGACCACGGCCAGCGGCACGCCACGGTCCAAGAGCATCGTCACGAACGTGTGACGCAAGCGGTGGGGATGGACGCCGTCGACCTGGCCCTCCTCGTCACCGACCAGTCCGGCACGATCTGCGATGTCTCCCAGCATCCGGTAGACCGCTTGGCGGTTCAGCGGGACGAACGGAGCGGGGGACCCCGAGCGCAGGCGCCGGCCGTCCTGGCGGCGGAAGATCGGGCCGGTGGTTCGTACACCGATCGTGGCCAGGACCGCTTTCTCGGTGCGCTCGTTGAGCGGGATGTCAACGTCCTTGCCGCCCTTGCCGCGCACGTTAAGCGAGTAGCCGCCGTGGGGCTCGCGTCGTAGGTCCTCGATGTCCGCCCGGCAGACTTCGGAGACCCGCAGACCGTTGAGCAGCATCAGCCGAGTCATCGCTTCGGCCTGGATGCCGTCCTTCGCCGCCTCGTCGAGGAGCCGGCGGACTTGCTCGTCAGTGATCGCCCGGCCACGCGGCTCACGGCGAACCCGCGGGCCTTTGACGCCGGCGGCGGGCGATGCGGGCAGCACGCGACGGTCGGTCAGATAGCTGTAGAACGCGCGAACGGCGGAGAGCTTGCGCGACACGCTCGCCGCGGCGTAGCGCGGGCGGCCGTTGGACGCCGGCTTGCCGTCAGGCCCGACAGGCTCCGCCAGCCAGTTACGGAAGCGGTCAATGTCCGGGCGTGCGACTTCCAGCGGATGCTTGCCGCGGTCGGCCAGCCACAGGTAGAACTGCGCCAGGTCGACCGCATAGGCGTCGCGTGTGCTGGCCGATAGCTGGGACTGCAGGAAGTCGTCGGTGTGCTCTGCGACGGCGGGGTCGGGAGCAGCGGCGAGAGGATCGGCGGCCACGGATTTGGCTTTCCACAGGGGGATCCGAAGTCCTGCCGAGTTGTTTACGGAACGTGGATTATGGCCAGAACCGAGCGGGCCGATCTTCAACAAGCCCTGCTCCTGTGGGAGCGGCAGGAAGCGAAAGCAATGCTGCTGTGCGTGCACATCTGACTCGAACACGGAGCCAAACCTCCAAGGCGCCGCTATCGAAGGACGCATGCCACGCTCGTTCGCCTACGACCCGTGGCAACGCTTGTATTTCAGGCCACTTCCGCACGGGCATACAGAGTTGCGGCCAACCTTCGCCGGTTGAAGGCCGTCACGCGCGGAGGCCCTTGGATCGCCCAGGAGCAGACTGCTATCCCAGCCTGGCGGCCACGAGCAGGGTACCTTCGCTGCGAAGACGCGTCCGAGCTGCATCGCGCGCTCTAGCTGCTCAAGGTTCGATGGGCTTAGACCTGTCCGGGCCCAGATAAGCGCAACCGTAGATGCTGCCAACAGCGCATCAAAATGCGCTGGGTCGCTGCGCGATCTAAGGTCGCATCGCAGCATCTCTCCTTCGCTATTCCGAATCACGAAATCGTCTGAATCATGGAGCGCCCATAAGCTATCGCTGACAGGGAGGGACGCAACGTCGTTGAGGCAACTCACGGGGTAAAGGTCTGGGCTGAGCTTAACGTGTCGAATCAGCAGGTCGAACGTACTCTGCACCACAATCCAGTGTTGATGGGGCATCTGACTGGACGGCATCATGATGTGTTGCCAGACAACATTCGGGACGTCGCGCAATGCCATCTCTAGTCGCATAGCCCTGTATTCCTCGGCCTCAAAGCCTATGACTCTTCCGCCGCATCTGCCATGGCTGAACACCACGATGGCTTCGTCTATTGTGTCCTTGCTCGCAAGGGCGCTGACGGCGATGTCGTCATCAAGGGAAATGTGCTCTCGACATTCGTAGCACGTGACAAAGAAGGCGGACGACGCCTGAGCGGTAGCCAGAACTAACGATTCGTTGCTGAGAAGCGCGCGAATCACGTCCGGAACATGCACTCTCCGCGCCATGATGCAAGTATCTCGACATCACGGCCGCTGAGGCAACAAATCAGGCGACCCATCGTCTCGTTCAGCAACACTGAGCGGTCGGCATCCCAGACTGCTTACATGTAATCAAGTGATAAGCGCTACCGACATCATCAACGTCATCGTGGCAACCGCCGCGCTCCTCATCGCGCTCGTAGCCCTGTATCTAAGCAGCCTGCAGCGCCCTGAGATCTCGTGCTCCGGAGGGAGAATCAGCGTAGTCGGCAATGACTGGTGTGGTCTCCTCCCATGTCGGCGCGAGCTGTGCTTGGAAGTTGTGCTAATGAACCTAAAGACTGCGCCGGTGTTGCTATCCAGCATTCTGGTACGCGATGCACGCGTCCACAACGTCCCATCGAACCTCTCGATCTTTTCTGCCGGGCGGTCCAAATGGACCCTATCGATGCGTGAGAAGTCCGGTTGCCTAGAGGAATTACGGCTACCGCTCGTTCTACCACCAGGATCAATGCTGCCCTTGACCGTGACGGGGCTGCTCCACCTTGATCTGGCAGAGGTCGGGGTCAGTGTGCGTGATTTCGAGGCGGTAATGAAGCATGACTTTGCGTTCTCGTGCGCCATCGAATGCGGTCAGCAGCGGCCGCGGCGTCTTCGGGGCACCCTCAGATCCGCGACCCGCAAAGTAGCTCTGGACTCTGATCTGTCAGATTACAGGCGACAGTGTCGAGAGCACTGGGCGGCATCGCTTGATCCGTATGCGGCACGCGGGCTCGGGGCTTCTGCCTAGGTCAGCTGCTGCTCCTAGGTGCGACTGTGCCCCAGCCCTCTCCGACGATCACGTCGTCTTTGGCTTCGCGTCACCGGCGCCGCTCTGAGGACCTTCGCCGCGAGGAAGGCGGCGGCCGCTCCCTACGTATCTACGGCAAGGGCGGCAAGGAAATATGGGTCGCGCGGAGCGGAACCACCGAGCAGGCAGTCCTTGCAGCCGCCGGCGCCCGGCCGGGAAGCGACCCGCTGGTGCGTCGGCCATCTGATCGCCGGGCGAGGACGGCACCGTGGCTCCGATGCGCCCCTGGAACCGTCAGTCGGTCTGGGCGCTGTTACAAGACCTCGGCTAGCAGGCGGCGTTGATCGGCGATGAAGGCGAGCTGAACTGCCTCCACCCCCATCTTGCCCGGCACGGCTTCGACCAGGCGCTCCTGGATGCCGGCGTTGGCCTCGCACAGGTCCAGGACGCGGCGCGACACGCATCCCCTGAGACGACGCGGCGCTACGACCGGGTCCGCACCGCAGACAGGGAGCATCTCACGCACCTGCTGGATGTGGGTTAGGTCCTCGGCGCAGCGCAGGCCGTCGCAGAGTGGCTAGCCGGTCCAGCATATGCACGCTCGGTTTGCGTCCCGAGCCGCCGTTGGCAAAACGTCCTGCAAGTCGCCATAGTTCTCCCTGAAATCCGAGGCGAAAGCGATAAGCGCCTCTCGCGCTTACGATGAAAACGCGATGATCAGGAAACCCCGCGTCAACCTCACGCCAGCCCCTGTCGGCACGGCCGCGCCCTACCTCGCGACGGCGGGGAGATATTGCGAACGCCTCGTCGGCCTGGATGTCTCGACTGCGAGCCTGGACCGGCTGGTAGCCCAACAGGACTTCACGGACGGGTCCACCCCCGGCCTTCTGCGAGCCGGACTGTCTGCAATCCACATCGAGCAGCACGGGGGCCTTTGGCTGGCTCGGGTCTGCTCGACAATGCACGGATGCTATCCCGGAGGACCTCTGGCCTTCAACATCAAATTCGCTAGCCCGCGGGCTGAGAGCTGCCTGGAACGGTGGTTGTACAAGCACCGATGAAGCAGTCGAGCGCCGCCTCCGCCTCGCCGCCGCCCGACAAGGCTGGTGGAGCGGGCCGGCGGCCACATCTCGCGCGCCGCCGTCCGCCTGGCGCCTGAAAAGCGCGCATTCCCCTGAGAGTTAACGCACAGTCCTGAACATGGAACTACCAAACCCCATGTGGGCGCTCGATGTGCCTATCGCGATTCAGCGCGGGCCCAGAGGAACCATTCTCACCTCGATATCGCCGTTGCAACACTGGTTGGATGCGCTTGCCATCAGCCTCGAAGTTCGGGGATACGTCCTCAGTAGTCGCACCCAGCCATATGTGATTCGTGGGAGCGCGTCTGCGTTCACAGAGCGCCTGCGTGCCCTCACAGACGCCGACCTGCTGTGCATTCAGGCCGCCGTAGACGAAGCAAATGCTGGGTGCCTCTCGCCACATGAGGGCGACTCAAAGCCGACTGCGGCCGGACACCGCTCCTTATAGCGCCGCGATAACCTCACCGGCCTGTCTCGCTACTAGACCGCGGATCACATCCGCCCCGGTATGAAGAGTCCGCGCGTCACGTCCCGGAACTTTGGAGGAGATCTCGCAGGCGCCGGCGAACACGACGCCGACGATCCACGAAGGGGAGACCGGTCATCATTTGAGCCGAGCGGTCAGATCCGCCAGCGTGTCGCCGCCCGGTTCGAGCGCGTACGCGTCACCGATAGCGCATGCCTGGCTTGAGGGACGGAATGTTGTGTCGACGGAGGCACGGATTAGCTCCCATGCCTTCGACGCGGTCACCTCCGCTTGGTCGAGCGCGTCCGCAGGATGGCGACACATCGCAATACCCTTTCGAAAATGCAGTCGTACCCGCCTGCGGGGGTCGTCCATGGCGATCCCGAGGCTATCTGGGACGCGGCTCCCTACGTACCAAAGGATTGTGCCGTCCTCGACGATCCCGTGCTCACGGAGAAGCGAAAGATGACGGCCCTGCTTTCCAAGTTTCACGCCGTTCGCTCGTAGATCCGCCACCGCGTGCTCCTGAATGGCCTTGAGCTTGACCTGGATCCCGTCCCGCTCGACGAACCAAATTTCCATCGAGTTCAAGCTCGCATTCGGCGTCTTGCCAAACAGGCGGTTCGTCAGCATTCCTATCGGCTCAGCAACGGGCTCGCCAGCCAGTTGAACCTTCGCGCCCTTTCGAAGGCGCCCCTCGGCCTGCCGGCCCTCGAACGACGCGCTAATCCGTTCGCCATCGCGAAGCAGCCCACGGTCGATCAACTGGGTCGTCCGTGGAAGCTGCGCAGTGACGATCGGCCCACTCGTGATAGTTCCGGTGCGCCGATTGTCTTGCCGGGACGATGGAACGAGTTCCTCATGGCCCGTAACCGCAGGATCGGCAAGGGGCAGAGATGAGTACGGGTCGAAGCCGAGCGCAATCAGCACCTTGGCGATAGGCGGGACAAGGATCTCCAGCATCTGCTGATGGTGCGGCGGCAGCGAGTTATCGCGTGGCTGATTGCCATTCTCGACTTTGGATAGCGGGGCTTCCTTGAAGAACTCCACAAACCTGCCTTCTAGCCATCCAACTTCCGCCGATATGAAACCATGCGTCGTGTCACGAACGACCAGGACGCCAGTTTCCCAGTCCCGTTCGAGCTGCTGACCGACACGCTTCCTGACAGGCTGGCGCGCGGCTTGACCGACGTAGACCGTGTACTGCTGACCCACGGTTCGACGGAACAGCATGTAGAAGCCGCATCCTTCGAATAGCGGCCCCAGTCGCGCCAGGTTGTTCCTGTTGACTACTCCCATGCGCACTGCGTGATGGTCCACCGCGATCTCCATTGGATCGTCGGGATCATCAGGCAGAAGGAACGTCGCCGGGAAGCCGGTCATATGCCGACTATATGTACCGGCCTGCAGACTCGTCCTGTCTTCGGCCAACAGCAGCCGCGGATCTCCTTCCCTCACTGTCCGCGCTGTCGTAGCCATCCGGCATGCATTGACTTCCGACCAGGCAACGTTATCGGAACCTAGCTCGCGCGCCGGCCGGGGTGCCAGTCTGCCTTCCGCCTGCCCTCCACGATCTTTGAGGATCGCACGAACCTCCCGTCGCCGCTCCAGGCCATCTGCGACTACGTCGCTGTCCTGGACCCGCCCAAGCGGAGCTGCTCCGCTTGGGCGTCAGGTTGCGGTTTCCAGAGCCTGCGCCGCGGGTTCCAAGCGCTGAGCGATCTCCAGCAGGTCCTCGACGACATCGCGGATCGGCGTGCTCATTCCCTGTGCCGCAACTTCCGTAACGGGGAACGGCCCGTACGCCACCTTGATCGCGCTGCCGCGCGCCTCCATCAGCGCGATCAGATACCCGTCCTCATCTGAGACCACCGAAAACAGTGCGCAGTCACGCGGCGCCAGCAGGGGCGCCTCGGGCCCAAGCAGAGCGGCGGCGAACCGGACCACAGCCGCGGCGACGCTCTGATCCGCCTCGTCGAGATGATCGGACCACACCGCTAGCTCCCGGACGGGCCCTGCGTGAGCGGCGAGCCAGCTCTCGAATGATGTCGGATCGACGGTCCACATAGCGGCTCGGCCGCATTCTATCCGCCTCCCGCACGCCGCTGCGGAAAGGCGAGATCGGAGCGCCGATCGGCAACCAACGGGAACTCGCGTCCTTGCGGCTGATTGCACCTTAGGTTTCGTAGGTGAAGCCCATCGTGAAGTGGCCTGGCGGAAAGTCAGAAGAGCTGGAGCGCATCCGACCATGGATCCCCGAACATGACAGGTTCGTGGAACCGTTCCTTGGCGGCGGCGCGGTCTTCTTCGACCTAGAGCCGTCGCGGGCGTTGATCAACGACATCAACCCCAGCCTGACGACGCTCTACCAGCTGCTCGCCGACGGCAGCCCTGAGATGCACGCGAAGGTGCGCGCCCTCGGCCGCGGGTGGGACGCGCTAGGAGATCACGCAGCGCAGGCAAGTAGCGATGCGGCGTCGATCCATGCGGCGTATCGCGACCATCAGGACGATGAGCGAGTGGTCCAGGATTGCCATGAGCTGCTGACCCAGCACCTACATGAGTTCGAGCGGGACTTTGCGTCCTGTTGGTGCGTCGATGCGACTGTCCTCAACAAGGCGGCCGCCACCGCCCTGGAGCGCAAGTTGCGCCGGATCCTCAACAAGGAGCGCAAGACTGGTGATGTCTGGTCGGACGCCGACATCGCAACTCAGTGCGAGACCGCTGTGCGCTCAGCCTACTACCTCTACATCCGTGATCGCACTGTGCCGAACACACCTGCCGAGGAGGCCAGCGTGTTCTTCTTTCTGCGCGAGTTCTGCTACGGCGCAATGTTCCGTTTCAACAAGCAAGGACGCTTCAACATCCCCTACGGCGGCGCCAGCTACAACCGCAAGGACTTCGACGGGAAGATCGAACGTCTATGCAGCCCGGACGTCCAAACGGTCCTGAAACGAGCTGAGATCCGCTGCGGTTCCGGCATCGAACTGCTGCGTCTTCCCGACCTTACCGATCGCGACTTCGTGTTCCTGGACCCGCCCTACGACAGCGACTTCACCGACTATGACGGCTACCCGTTCGGTAAGCGCGAGCAGGAGGAACTAGCGGACGCGTTCGCCGGCCTCCACGCGAAGGCCCTGATGGTGATCGCGCGTACCGACTTCATCGAGAAGCTCTACCTGGACGCGGCCAAACGGTCCGTGCGCCCTCTCATCGTCGAGTCGTACGACAAGCTCTACTCCTACAACACGAAGGGGCGCAATGATCGCCAGGCCAAGCACCTGGCGATTCGCAACTACGAGTCGGCCTGAGCGGCGTCGTTGGTCTGCCGACGCGCGGCGGCCGCCGCCGCGGCGCGTAGTTGCTCGAAGCGGTCGACCGAAACGCTGTCAGGTAGTAGTTGCGCCCATAGTTGCCGGCCCACGAGTAGGTGGCCGGGCTCGAAGTACTCCGGCAGCATTCCGGCAATGCTCTTGCCCTCGCCGTTGTTGGCGTACGCGATGAAGAACCGTAGGCGCTCGTAGCCGGTGTCGAGGGCTAGTGCGGCCTTGACCATCTCGGTGACCTCGACCCTGGCCTTGGTGTTGTCTAGGTTCCCCCCGGCCTTCATCTCGCCGTACCCGACGCTGGCGTCGGCGGTGTATAGATCGAAGATATGCTTCTTCGGGCGCTTCTCACGTGGCGCCTGGCGAACGCGAGCGCGAGCCTCTTCTAGCTTCGCCGCCCATAGCCGGGTGCCGATGCGATGGCTGCGATCCTCGGTGATGAACTGGACGAGCTTCGCGGCCTCGGTGACGATGCTCTCATTGCTGTAGCGCGTCCACAGCACCGTCTTGCGCTCGCCGCTGACGTACGACTGGGGGCACTTCATCTTCTGGCATTCGTCCCGGTCAGCGCCGCCGGAGACAATCACTCGCTCCACCGGACCGAAATTGAGGCGGGCGAGCCGATCGGCCAGGGATTCCAGCATGCCACCGCGGATTGAGTCCGCGCTGCGCCCTAGCCGCATCTGCAGCAGCTCTTCGGGGGTGTGAAAGTCCGCCGCGAAACGGTCCGGCGTGTCGGCGATGCTTGCTGCGAGCTTGCGTTTCGTCGCTTCTAGCTTCTTGACGTACAGGCTGTACTCGGTCAGCAGCGCGTCATAGACCTTCGACTCATCCTCCGTCAGACCTTCAAGGGACATAGCGTCACGTTATCTTGAGTTTCTGCGGAGGTGCGCAGCGCAGATCCGATCCGGCGCCAACAGGCCAAACCGAACATCCACCGGACCGGGACCGATGCGCTGGCCATCGCGGATGCGCCGGCGCGGCATCCCGGACTAGGATCGGTTCAGCTCGCTTCCGGATTTACAGAGCCGCCGACCGGTTCGCTACCTGGCCGCGGTCGCCTGGGACGACAGATCCAGGTCCACGTCGCTCGCAGATCCACTCACCCGATCAGGGCCAGAATGCGAGTCAGCCAGCATACGCGCACCTACGGTTAGGTGATGCATCACGACTGGCATCTTGAGCATGCCTAAGCCCTCCATGCGCGGACGCGCTGCTTGCATGCGCATCCAGACACAGATGACGAAACAGGTGCCTGCGATCGAGAGTCTCGTCGCCTCCGTGGTCGGCGCTGACTGGGTGGAGCAGATCAACAGCGCGCGCGAGCGAGACGGCAGGCGACCCTACCGGCCCAACGCCGGCGATGAACGCGCCGCTCTCGCGCTGCTCGCACACGCTCCCGGCATTCGAGAGCGTTGGCCGGCGGCCGCGCGAGCCGCGAGCCAGCTCGGCGGCATCCTCAATGCCGCCCATCACAACGACGCCGACAGATGGAACCGCGGTGACGAACTACGAGCCGCGTCGCTCGCCGATGAGCTTCGGGACTTCCTCGCAGCCAGTGCGTCATCCGATCCCACGAGCACCTGGCTGCTCTCGGTGAAGTACGGGACGATCCCAGCGGGCAAGCGCGCGATCGCGGCGACGCGCACCGCCGAGACCAAGAGCGGCCCCGGCCAGTCGGCAGCGGACGTCGCGGCGCGCTTCAAGGGCAGCGCTATCGCTACCTCCCTTGTCATGCTGGCGGCCGCGACCGCACAGGCCGCACAGATCGGGTCAGT
>Ga0180223_1001574_pt1 | contig 16998 bp, 19 predicted proteins | sample eDN5th30CKraftOP_FD_151337 | JGI IMG/M metagenome (GOLD analysis project Ga0180223, IMG submission 151337) | Enriched Organic Plus compost microbial communities from Emeryville, California, USA - eDNA 5th pass 30_C Kraft OP (version 2) (version 2) ...
CGGCCCGTCACTGTCAAGACACCGCGATGGAGCGCCGCGGGGCGCAGGCGTCCCTTCGCAAGGGATGCCTCGCACCCCAAAGGTGCGAACATCAAAGGGCGCCTCGCGGCGCTCCATCCCCTCGGCGTTTCCGAGGGACGGAAGAGGAAGTCAGGCCACCCCGGGCCTTGAAAAACAGGGGCGATGATGCGCGTCCGCACGACATCAACGAGGTGTGGACGGCGACACGATTGGGAACCCGGCGCAGTCTCATCCGTTTTAGGTTCCGCTCCTCCTGCACCGCAAAAGGAATACCCCCATGGTCATTGGCATTGCCCATTTGCAGCCCATTGTCGCCCTTCTGGCCGGGATTCTGATCCTGATCGTGCCGCGGCTCCTGAACTACATCGTTGCTGCTTACCTCATCGTAGTCGGTCTGATCGGCCTCGGCGTATTCCGGTAGCCGAAAGACCTGTCGGTACCGGGGTTCTACGGGCTTGCGCTGCAGCATTCGGCGTGATTTGACGGCCCCGGGTTCCATCCCTTCCCCAGTTCCAGGACCAGATCTCCGAGATGGCGAAACGCAAGGCTCCGCGCGCCGGCGCGAAATCCAGTAAATCCGCTCCGAAAAAGGCGGCGGCCAAAAAAGCTGCGGTCAAAAAGGCCGCAAAGGCCCCGGTCAAGGCGAAGGCCAAGTCCTCCGCCAAGTCCTCAGCCAAGTCCGCGCCGGCGGTCACGAAAGGGAAGTGGGTCTACGCTTTCGGCGGTGGCAAGGCCGAGGGCAAGTCGGAGATGAAGAATCTCCTCGGCGGCAAGGGCGCCAACCTCGCCGAGATGGCCAATCTGGGCCTGCCGGTGCCCCCCGGCTTCACCATCACCACCGAGGTCTGCACCTATTATTACGCCAACGGCGAGAAATATCCGACGACGCTGAAGGATCAGGTCGAGAAGGCGCTGATCCAGGTCGGCAAGATCGCCGGCAAGGTGTTCGGCGATCGCGTCAACCCGCTGCTGGTGTCGGTGCGCTCCGGCGCCCGCGCCTCGATGCCGGGCATGATGGACACCGTGCTCAATCTCGGCCTCAACGATCAGACCGTCGAGGCGCTGGCCGCGAAGTCCGGCGACCGCCGCTTCGCCTTCGACAGCTACCGCCGCTTCATCACCATGTACTCCGACGTCGTGCTCGGCGTCGGCCATGAGCATTTCGAGGAGATCCTCGACATGCACAAGGAGAAGCAGGGCTACTCGCTCGACACCGATCTCACCGCCGATGACTGGGCGCAGCTCGTCGAGCGCTACAAGGCGCGCGTCAAGCAGGAGCTCGGCCGCGACTTCCCGCAGGATCCGCACGAGCAGCTCTGGGGCGCCATCGGCGCCGTGTTCGGTTCGTGGATGAACCAGCGCGCCAAGACCTATCGCCGCCTGCATTCGATTCCGGAAAGCTGGGGTACCGCGGTCAACGTGCAGGCCATGGTGTTCGGCAACATGGGCGACACGTCCGCCACCGGCGTCGCCTTCACGCGCAATCCGTCCACCGGCGAGAAGAAGCTGTACGGCGAATTCCTCATCAACGCACAGGGCGAGGACGTTGTCGCCGGCATCCGCACGCCGCAGGAAATTTCCGAGGAAGCGCGTAAGGAAGCGGGCTCCGACAAGCCGTCGATGGAATCGGCCTTGCCCGAGGCCTACAAGGAACTGACGCGCTTCTACAACAAGCTCGAGAAGCACTACCGCGACATGCAGGATCTCGAATTCACGGTCGAGCAGGGCAAGTTGTGGATGCTGCAGACCCGCAGCGGCAAACGCACGGCGAAAGCATCGCTGCGCATCGCCGTCGAGCTCGCCAACGAAGGCCTGATCTCAAAGAACGAGGCGGTGCTGCGCGTCGATCCGTTGTCGCTCGACCAGCTCTTGCATCCGACGCTCGATCCGAAGGCGCACCGCCACGTGCTGGCGACCGGCCTGCCGGCTTCGCCCGGCGCGGCGTCGGGCGAGATCGTGTTCTCGTCGGATGAAGCGGCGCAGCTCAAGGCCGACGGCCACAAGGTCGTGCTGGTGCGCGTCGAGACGTCGCCGGAAGACATTCACGGCATGCACGCCGCCGAAGGCATTCTCACGACCCGCGGCGGCATGACCTCGCACGCCGCCGTGGTGGCGCGCGGCATGGGCAAGCCCTGCGTTTCCGGCGCCGGCCAGATCCGCGTCGATTACGCGGCCGGCACCATGACCGCCGGCGGCAAGACCTTCAAGAAAGGCGACCACATCACAATCGACGGCTCGACCGGTCAGGTGCTGGAAGGCCGCGTGAGCATGATCGAGCCGCAGCTCTCCGGCGAGTTCGCCACCCTGATCGGCTGGGCCGACAAGGTGCGCAAGCTCGGCGTTCGCGCCAACGCCGATACGCCGACCGACGCCAAGGCGGCGATCCGCTTCGGCGCCGAAGGCATCGGCCTGTGCCGCACCGAGCACATGTTCTTCGATGGCGAGCGCATCCAGGCGGTGCGCGAGATGATCCTCGCCGACGAGGAGAAGGCGCGCCGCGTCGCGCTCGCCAAGCTGTTGCCGATGCAGCGCGGCGACTTCGTTGAACTGTTCGAAATCATGGACGGCCGCCCGGTGACCATCCGTCTGCTCGATCCGCCGCTGCATGAGTTTCTGCCGCATGGCGACGAGGAGATCGCCGAGGTCGCGGCCGCGATGGGAGTCGACGCGCGCAAGATCGCCGACCGCGCCAAGGAGCTGGCCGAGTTCAATCCGATGCTCGGCTTCCGCGGCTGCCGCATCGCCATCGCCTATCCGGAAATCGCCGAGATGCAGGCGCGCGCCATCTTCGAGGCCGCTGCCGACGTCACCAAGCGCACCGGCAAGAAAGTGGTGCCGGAAGTCATGGTGCCGCTGATCGCGACCAAGGCCGAGCTCGATCTGGTCAAGGCGCGCATCGATGCGATGGCCGAAGCCGTCAAGAAGGAGACCGGCGCCAAGCTCACTTACGACGTCGGCACGATGATCGAACTGCCGCGTGCCGCCCTGATGGCCGGCGAGATTGCCGAGTCGGCCGAGTTCTTCTCCTTCGGCACCAACGACCTGACGCAGACCACCTTCGGCATTTCGCGCGACGACGCCGCGAGCTTCCTCGGCATTTACACCGCGCGAGGTATCCTGGCGTCAGATCCCTTCGTGTCGATCGATCAGCAGGGCGTCGGCGAACTGGTGAAGATCGGCGTCGAGCGCGGTCGGAAGGTACGGCCGAAGCTGAAGGTCGGCATCTGCGGTGAACATGGCGGCGATCCGTCGTCGGTCGCGTTCTGCCACGAGGCCAAGCTCGACTACGTGTCGTGCTCGCCGTTCCGCGTGCCGATCGCGCGTCTGGCTGCGGCGCAGGCCGCGCTCGGCAAGGCGGTGGCGAGTCAGGCGTAGCGGTCGTGGGCCGGCTCGACTGGATATTTATCGCCTACGCGTTGGCGGCTGGTTTGGCCGCCGGCGCGGTGTCGGTGCTGGTGCCGCAAAGCAACGCGATGGCCGTGTCCCCGTATTTGTGGGTGCTGATTGCCGTCGCGCTGTTCGAGACCGTTGCGATCTTTCTGCGCGGTTTCGACCGTGGACCACCGCTGATCATGAAGGTCCGCGTCATCGGTTTCATTGTCGCCGTTGTCGCGATGGTTATCGTGCGGATTTCAGGCGGCGTGCAATAGCGGTCAGACCGCCACTTTCTTCAGGAAGTCCTCGACCTCAAGCCGCAGGTTGTCGACGGCGCGTTCGACGTTCTGCGAGGTGGCGCGCACGATTTCCGCCGAGGCGCGGGTCTCTCCCGCGGTCGCCGCGACCTCGCCGGTCACCTGCACGACATGGCCCGAGCGCTGGGCCGCGCCGGCGACGTTCTGCGAAATCTCGTCGGTCGCCGCACTCTGCTGTTCGACAGCAGCAGCCACCGCCATGGTGTAGCGGTTGATTTCGCCCATGCGCTCGGCGATCCTGCGGATCGCCTCGATGGCCCCGCCGGTCGAGTTCTGCACGGCCAGAATATGGCCGGCGATGTCCTCGGTCGCCTTCGCGGTCTGCACCGCCAGCGACTTGACCTCCGATGCAACGACGGCAAAGCCGCGGCCGGCCTCGCCGGCTCGTGCAGCTTCGATGGTCGCATTGAGTGCCAGGAGATTGGTCTGTCCGGCGATGTCGCCGATCAATTTGATCACGTCGCCGATCTTCTGCGCGCCGTCGGCCAACTGCCCGATTTCATTGTCGGTGGCGCGGGCCTCGTCGGTCGCCAGTTTCACGATCTCGCCGGTGTGACTCAATTGAATGCTGATTTCACCGATCGACTGCGACAGTTGCTCGGCGGCAATGGCCGCCGTTTCGACATTGGTGCTGGCCTCGTTGAAAGCCTGCGCCGCGCTGTCGGCGCATTGAGAGGTCTTGTCGGACGCCCCGAACAACGCATCGGCTGTGGTCCGCATCGCGGCCGCGCCGCCGCTGACGCGCAGCAGCAGGGTTTCCGCTGCCGGTCGGAAGGCGGCGATGGCGCCGTCGATGATGGCGCGGCGCTGCTCGGTATCGCGATTGGCGGCGCGCTCGAGTTCGGCATTGCGCTGTTCGGTAACATCCTCGTGCGTCGAAACCCACCCGCCGCCGGCCAAAGGTTCGTTCTTGGCCAGCACGATGCGGCCGTCATTGGCCGCAACATAGGCGCCGAGTTCGCTGCCGGTGCGGACGCGCTCGAAGATGCTGGCGCAGTACTCGTCGACGTCGCCCGTGAACAGCCCGGTCTGCTTGCGGTACGCAATCAAGTCGCGCAGCGGCAGCCCCGGTCTCACGACCTCCGGCGACAGCCGGTACATCTCGAGATAGCGGCGATTGCTGAGAACGACGCGGCCGCGGCCGTCGAACATGCACAGACCCTGCGACATGTTATCGAGTCCGACCGACAGATGCCGGTGCTGCGCGTGTTGCCGCCGATAGACGATGACGGCGGCGATCAGCAAAACAAGACTGAACTGGGCGAGTACGGCCTGGCCGCCGAGGGTCGTCAATAGCGATAGAAGGTCCATGGCGCCCCGCGATGATCCGGACGGGTTCGGATTCTGACGGGTGTCGATTTCAATAGGGTTAACAGTGTCTTTCGCGCGCGCGAAGGCGTGCGGCGTTAACGCGCGGGCAAGGTTAACCAGCCAATAACGAAACCTGACGCATTGTCACGATCACGGGTGACATACGTGGTCGAGGTCGTTGCGTGGCGTCGCGTAAAGTCAATTTGAAAGCGCGCCGGCGTTATGGCGTGTGGGGAAGGGTGAAACTGCTCGGCTGTGCCGCGGCTGTCTTCGCCGTCTTGCCCACGACCGTCGGCGAGCAGGATCTGGCGTCGCTGCTGGCGCGGCAGCCCGGCGTTGCCGAGCGCGCGCGCGAGCATCTGATTGCCTCGCCCTTCGGCACCATTCACGCCGCCATGTTCGCGCTGCCGCGGCCGGTCGGCACCGCGATACCGCAGCCGGTGTCCTACACTTTGGCCAGCCTCGATCCCAACGATGTAACGCAGTCGATCGCAGCGCAGCCCTGGACCGATCCCAACGCCCCGTTCCGGTTCCCGACCGTGAACCGTGCCGGCAAGCGCGACTCTCTATTGTCGCGCGCGCGGGCGCCGATGCCGCCAATGCCGGCGCTGGCTGTGATCGAACGTGACGCCGGTCCGCAGCTCGATCTCAAGCGCAAGGAGGAGGGGCCGCAGCTGGAACTCTACTCCAGCGAGGACGTGTTCTTTAAGCGGCAGCCCTTGGCCGGCGAGCAGAAGCGGCTGTCGCCCTGGGCGCCAGGCGATGCACCGGTCGTGGTCGCGTCCGGCGATCCCGATGTGAAGATGTCGGCGCTGTCGCCGCCGACTGGCGATATCAATATCGAGCAAGGTGAGAGCATCGCCTCCAAGGGCGTGGTCACCGGTCCCGATCAGCGGCCGCGTTCGCCGGCCGAGCGCCTGTCACTGGCCGGCGCAAAGCGCACCCAGGCCGAAAAGTGTCTCGCACACGCGATCTACTTCGAAGCGCGCGACGAACCCGTGACCGCGCAGATGGCGGTCGCCCAGGTCGTACTCAACCGCGTGTTCTCGCCATACTATCCGAACGATGTCTGCGGCGTGGTCTATCAGAACAAGCACCGGCATCTGGCCTGCCAGTTCACTTTCGCCTGCGACGGCAAGTCGGAGGCGATCAAGGAGCCGGAGCCTTACGAGCGCGCCATGCGCATCGCTCGCGAATCGCTCGACGGCAAGCTGTGGATGCCGCAGGTGGCCAAGTCGACGCATTATCACGACGATTGGGCGCGGCCGAACTGGATCGGCGAGATGAAGCGGATGGACAAGCTCGGCGGCCTCATCTTCTACCGGCCGCGCAACTGGGGCGACGGCGCTGCGGAGCCGAGCTGGGGCGATCCGAAATATACCCTGAAGGAAGCCCGCAATCTGATCGACATCTACGGCAATGCTGGCCGCTAGCGGTCGGCGTGGGCCGGCGGCGAGAGGAAATTCTCCAACGATTTCCGTGGAGCCATGCGTGCTGCAAATGGCTTTGATCAGCACTTTTCGCTAGGGGCGGCGCAGCCTTGTTACTATGTTCCGGCTCTGGCTGGCGGCGATGTGCCGCCGGCCTTTGAAATTGCCGGAGCAGCCCGAATGTCCACCCAGAACGCCAGCGCCGCCTCGCCATATAGCTGGCGAACGCCGGCCGTCATCATCGTCTGCGGCTGTATCGTTGCGCTTTTGGGTTTTGGTCCGCGTTCGGCGCTCGGCTTCTTCCTCACACCGATGTCGCAGCTTCACAACTGGGGTCGCGATGTGTTCGCCTTCGCGCTCGCCGTGCAGAATTTGTTGTGGGGCGTGGGCCAGCCCTTCGCCGGTGCGATCGCCGACCGCTACGGCGCGACGCGGGTGCTGATGGCCGGCACCTTGCTCTATGCCTCCGGCCTGTTCCTGATGGCCTATTCGACGACGCCGGCGACGCTGACTTTGTCGGCCGGCGTGCTGATCGGTTTCGGCCTGTCGGGATGCTCCTTCACCATCGTTGTCGGCGCCTTCGGCAAGCTGTTGCCGGACGAGTGGCGCTCGACCGCCTTCGGTTTCGGCACCGCGGCCGGTTCCTTCGGCCAGTTCCTGTTCTCGCCGCTCGCTGTGGCGCTGATCGGCTCAACCGGCTGGACCGGCGCGCTGTTCGTCTTCGCCGCGTTGATGCTGATCATCCTGCCGCTGTCGCTGGTGCTGGCGGCGCCGCCGAAGGCCGCGAATGCGGGCCCGGCGCAGCCGACGCAATCCTACAAGCAGGCGCTCTCGGAAGCCTTCGGCCACCGCAGCTATGTGTTGCTGGTGATCGGCTTCTTCACCTGCGGTTTCCAGCTCGCCTTCACCACGGTGCACTTGCCGGCCTATCTTGCCGACCGCGGCCTGTCGGCGGAGATCGGCGGCTGGACCGTCGCCGCGATCGGCCTGTTCAATATCGTCGGCTCGATCACGTCAGGCTATCTCGGCTCGCGCATGCCGAAGCGTTACATTCTGTCGGCCATCTATTTCGGCCGCGCCATTTCGATTGCCGCCTTCGTGCTTCTGCCGGTGACGCCGATATCGACGCTGATCTTCGGCGCGACGCAGGGCCTGCTGTGGCTGTCGACGGTGCCGCCGACATCGTCGCTGGTCGCGGTGATGTTCGGCACGCGCTGGCTTGCCATGTTGTTCGGCATCGCCTTCTTCAGCCACCAGGTCGGCGGCTTCCTCGGCGTGCTGCTCGGCGGCCTCGCCTTCGAATACTTCCAGAGCTACAACCCGGTTTGGTGGCTGAGCGTTTTCTTCGGTATCCTGTCGGCGATCATCAACCTGCCGATTGTGGAAAAGCCGGTGGCGCGGCCGCTGGTGCCGGCCGCGGCGTAGAGCAGACGCCTAAAACAGTTGCGCGCGGGCCCTCCGCGCGCGACAACGCGCCTCGCAAATCCTTTCGAACGAGGCGAGGCGCCGGTGGCAACTTTCAAGGCGATGGTGATCGAGAAGACCGAGGGCGGCACCAAGGCCGCGCTGGCCGATTTCGACGAAGCTAACCTGATGGACGGTGATGTCACCGTTCGGGTCGAATATTCGACGGTCAATTACAAGGACGGCCTCGCCATTACCGGCAAGGCGCCGGTGGTGCGCCGGTTCCCGATGATCGCCGGGGTCGACTTCGCCGGCACGGTCGAGGCCTCGAGCCATCCCAAATGGAAGGCCGGCGACAAGGTCATCCTCAATGGCTGGGGTCTCGGCGAGACTCATCTGGGCGCTTTTGCCGAGAAGGCGAGGGTGAAGGGCGACTGGCTGGTGCGCCTGCCCGCGGGCATCTCGACCCGCGACGCCATGGCGATCGGCACCGCCGGCTATACCGCGATGCTCTGTGTCATGGCGCTGGAAAAGCATGGCCTCACGCCGGCGAGCGGACCCATCGCCGTCACTGGCGCGGCCGGCGGCGTCGGCTCGGTCGCCGTGTCGATCCTCTCCAAGCTCGGCTTCCAGGTCAGCGCCGTCACCGGCCGTCCCGCAGAGGCTGACTATCTCAAGGGTCTCGGCGCTACCGAAATCGTCGAACGCGCCACGCTCACCGGCCCGGTGAAGCCGCTGGCCAAGGAGCGTTGGGCTGGCGGCGTCGACAGCGTCGGTTCCACGACGCTTGCCAACCTCCTGTCCATGATCCGCTATGGCGGCGCGGTCGCCGCGTGCGGGCTGGCCGGTGGTATGGACCTGCCGGGCTCGGTCGCGCCCTTCATTTTGCGCGGGGTGTGTCTTTTGGGCATCGACTCAGTGATGTGTCCGCTGCCGAAGCGGGAAGAGGCGTGGAAAAGGCTGGAAACCGACCTCGACCGCCAGAAATTAGCCGCGATGACCAAGGAAATCGGCCTTTCAGACCTACCCGAGGCCGCGTCCGCCATCGTGGCCGGGCAGGTCCGGGGTCGTGTCGTGGTCAAGATCGGGTAAATTCCATTCAGGATTTGCCAACGATCGTTAGGCATAATCCGCAAGATGTTTTCTGGCGGGCGGAAGCCCGCTAGTCTTGTCTTGTGGCGTCAGTCGGAGTTCCGTGATGTTGCGTGTGGGTGCATGCGTGTTCGGCCTGTTGGCCGCGCTGCCATCGATGGCTACGGCCCAGGAGCTGACGGCTGAGCAGGCGCGCGCTTTCGTCGTCGGCAAGACTTTCAATTACACCTGCTTCGAAGGCACCCGCGGCCGCGGCCGCGTGTTGCATGACGGCTCGGTTGTCGGCTCGATCCAGTTCCAGGGCGCCGGCAAAGTGCGCTACGCCTCGCTGCCAGCCAATACGCTGCATGTGCGTGAAGGCTCGGTCTGCGCCACCATGAAGGGCCTGCCGATCGACCCGTGCTTCCGCGTCACCAAGGTCGACGAATACACCTTCCGCGGCGCGATTTCGGGTCTCGGCTTCGCCTATTGCGAGTTCACCCGCCGCCCGACGCGCTCGGCCAGCGTCGAGAGCGACGAGGGGCCGCTGAAGCTGCGCTCCTCGTTCGCGGCCGGCAACAACTGAATCTACACCATTGAATGACGATGATGGCCGCTGGCGCCTGCCACCGGGCGCCATAACGCGCGCGCCGGAGGCCTAAAGCCATGCCGACCATCGTTTTCATTGAGCCGAACGGCCATCGTCAGCCGGTCGAAGCGCCGCCCGGCATGACGCTGATGGAAGCCGCGGTCGAGTGTGACATCGACGGTATCGTCGGCGCCTGCGCCGGTAGTTGTTCCTGCGGCACCTGCCACGTCTATATCGAGGAGCCTTGGCAGTCGCGTCTGCCGAGGCGCAGCCGTGAGGAAGACGACAAGCTCGACGAGGTTGCCGCCGAGGTGAAGAAATCGAGCCGCATGGCCTGCCGCATCACGCTGACGCCGCAGCTCGAAGGCATGGTGGTGCGCGTGCCACCGACGCAGGGCTGAGAAGCGCTTATTTCGCCGGCATGATCATGCAGGTCGTGGTGGCGTGGGCGTAGAGCTTGCCGCTCGCGTCCTTCAGATCTCCTTCCGACGTCGCGATGCTGCGGCCGCGGTGGATGACGCGGCCTTCGGCTCGCACCGGGCCGGTATCCCTGGTCATTGCCCGCACATAATTCAGTTTCAGCTCCAGCGTCGTCCAGGCATCGCCTTTGCGCATGGTCGTGAAGATCGCGCAGGCGAGCGCGGAATCGAGCAGGGTCGCGGCGAAGCCGCCATGCACGGTGTGAATCGGATTGTAGTGGCGCTGCTCAGGCAGGCCCTCGAAGACGACGCGGTTGGGCTCGGCCTCGACAAGCTGGAAGCCGAGCGTTTCGGCGATCGGCGGCTGCGGGAATTGCCCGGCAATGATGCCCTTGAGAAAGGTCAGGCCGTCATGAGCGGCCAGCGTCTCAGGGCTGACGAGCCCGTAATGAAGCGTCGACACGGTGAAGTCCCCCGGTTGGCGGGCGAACCCTAATCGGTTTGTTGTGCCTAGCCAATGTCGAGTCGGAACGGATGGCCTTCCATTGCTTCCTGGCCGCGGCCAAGCGCTTCGACCGCGCGCACCATCCGGCCGTTACGTTGCAGGATTTCGTCGGCGATGGCGACGATGCGCCGGTTCGGCATGGCGGTCGGCGAGGAGGCGCGAATGGCGCGCGCGATCTCGGCCTCGTCGCGCTGCGGATTGAGCGCGCAAGCGGCGGTGAAGGCCGCCGCGGTCGAACGGCTGATGCCGGCGAAGCAATGCACCACCATCGGCGCTGAGCGGTCCCAGCGCTGCGCGAAATCGACGAGCCGCACCACATGATCCGCAGCGGGAACGGTGCAGCCTTCTTCCGGGTCGCAGATGTCGTCGATGGCAAGGACGAGGTGGTTGTCGGCGGCGATATGCGCCGGCCGCGTCACCCGGTCGGTAAGGCGGAGCAGGGTGACGATGTGCCGGGCCTTGGTCTCTTCGACCGTCTTGTACAGCAGCGCGAGCGAGCAGACATGGATCATGATGGGTTATTTAGGATGGTGCGAAGCGGCTGGAAAGCCGGGTCCGAGCAGTTTTTCGACCCGTTCGGCAAAGCGTTTGGCGGCGGTTGAAGCCGGCCATGGCGTGAGATAATCGCGTTCGATGGCCGCGGAAAACTTCGGCGGCGCGCCGAAGAACTTGCGCGCCTCGGCATCGGCGAAGCCGGCCAGCCGCGTCGCCTCGAGAAAGGCGGCCTGGCGGTCGGCGCTCTTGATGATCTTCACCCAGGTTTCGGGCAGTCTCGCCGGCAGGCCAAAATGCACATGGATGGCGGCGAGCAGGCGGCTTTCGACAACCTTGTAGCGATCGCCGATCACAGCCTTGAAGGGCGAGATCATGTCGCCGATCACATATTCGGCGGCGTCATGCAGCAGGATGGCGAGGCGCAGCCGGTCGTCAAGACTCGGCGACTTGGCCCGCGCCAGCGCCTCGACCAGCAGGACATGCTGCGCGACCGAAAAGATGTGTGCGCCCTTGGTCTGGCCGTTCCAGCGCGCGACGCGCGCGAGACCGTGCGCGATGTCCTCGAGTTCGACATCGAGCGGCGAGGGGTCGAGCAGGTCGAGCCGTCGGCCCGACAGCATGCGCTGCCAGGCTCGGGGAGCCGGTTTCGCGGGAGCCTTGCTCATTTCTTTTTCTTCTTAGCGTGTTTGGCCGCGAGCTTGTTGCATTCGGCGTGACACCAGCACGTCACTTCGTGATCGTTGACCATGCCGACCGCCTGCATGAAGGCATACACGATGGTCGGCCCGACGAATTTGAAGCCGTGGCCGATGAGCTGTTTCGACATCGCCTTGGAGATCGGCGTTTCGATCGGCAGGGTCTTGCCAGCGCGCAATTTGTTGTCGAGCGGCTTGCCGTCGACATGATTCCACAGCATCGCCGAGAATCCGGGGCCGCTCTCCATGATCTTGAGATAGCCGCGCGCCGACAGGATGGTGCCTTCGATCTTGGCGCGGTTGCGCACGATGCCGGCGTCTTGCATCAGCCGCTCGACCTTCTTCGGCGTATAGCGCGCGATCTTCTCAGGCTCGAAATCGTCGAAGGCTTTGCGGAAGTTGTCGCGCTTGCGCAGGATGGTGATCCAAGACAGTCCGGCCTGGAAACCGTCGAGGATCAACTTCTCGAACAGCGCGCGATCGTCCCATTCGGGCACGCCCCATTCCTCGTCGTGATAGGCGACGTAAAGCGGATCTTCCCTGGGCCAGGCGCAGCGCTTCAAGCCGTCGGCGTGCAGAATCGTCTTGAGAATAGCCATGGCGGAGATATAGCGCGGCGCGCTTGGGCTGTCGCGGCGTTCACTCCGCCGCTTTGGCTTCGCCCGGAAACGCAAAGCGGGCCCAGTCCGGTTTGACGACGCGCAAGGTGACACCGCCGGAAACGAGTGGCGTGCCGGCGGCGATCGCGTCGGCGACGCGGTCGAGCCGCAGCAGCGCAAGGCCGCGGCCGTTCGTGGCCGAGCCCATCATGCCGGCCGGCTTGTCGCCCACCATGACCTCGAGGCCCGGCATCGGCGCATTGTCGTCATAGGTGACCGGCACGACGCGGCTGCGCGCCGTGGAACGATGCTCGACGCGCGAGACGACTTCCTGGCCGATGTAACAGCCCTTGTCGAAGTCGACGCCGCCAAGCTGGTCCATGTCGGCTTCGTGAGGGAAGGTGTCGCCAAAGACGAAGTCGGCTCCGCCGCGCGGCACGCCGAGCGCGATGCGGTGCGCCTCATAGGCGTCGGCGTCAGTGAGGCTGGCGCCGAGGTCGGCTGCGGCCTCGACCGCGGCCTCCGGCGGCAGGATGACGCGAAAGCCGAGCGGGTCAAAACGCGGGTCGGGATAAGTGAGGCCGTATTCGCTTGTGCCCGCGCCGTCCCACACTGCCATGACGCCGAGCCGGTCCGACAGGTCCTCAATCGTCACCTTGGCGCGCAATTTGTAGAAATTGAGCTTCTGGGCGAGCGTTGGCGTCAGCGCCTTCGGGGCGTCGAGATAGAAGCCGCCGCCGTCCTCGGCCGCCGCCTCAGTGACCAGAAAATCGACGATGATCTTGCCCTGCGGCGTTAGCAAAGCGGCAAAGCGCGCCGCTCCGGGCGCCACATCGCTGACATCGCTGGTGACGATGCCGTTGAGGAAGCCGCGGGCGGCTTCGCCGGAGACCTTGATGACGCCCCGATCGGGTAGCAGCGCTGCCTGCATAACGCGGAAAATCCCCTGGAATCGCCTCTGGAAATCCGGCGTCCGTCATATCAGAAACGGACTTGCTAGAACGGTCTTGCCAGAAACGTCCGGCAAACGTAAGCGCTGACCGACAAACCTCAAGCCCGGCAGAAAGCCCGCGACCATGGCCGAAACCTTCGACCTCATCCTCAGGGGCGGCACCGTCGTCAATCAGGACGGCGAAGGGGTACGCGACGTCGGCATCCGGGCCGGGCGCTTCGCCGCCATCGGCGACCTGGCGCGGGCCTCGGCCGGGGAGGTCATCGACTGCCGCGGGCTGCACGTCCTGCCCGGCGTCATGGACACCCATGTGCATTTCCGCGAGCCGGGCCTGACGCAGAAGGAAGACCTCGAGAGCGGCTCGCGCGGCGCGGTGCTCGGCGGCGTCACGCTTACCTTCGAGATGCCGAACACCATCCCGACCACCACCGATGCGGACGCGCTCGCCGACAAGGTCAAGCGCGCGCATCACCGCATGCATTGCGACTTCGGCTTCTATGTCGGCGCCACCCGTGAGAACACGAAAGACCTCGGCGAACTGGAGCGGCTGCCGGGCGCCTGCGCCATCAAGGTTTTCGCGGGCTCCTCCACCGGCTCGCTGCTGATCGAGGACGACGACGGCATCCGCGCGGTGCTTCGAAACGTCAACCGCCGCGTGGCGTTTCATTCCGAGGACGAGTATCGCCTGCGCGAGCGCATGAACCTGCGCATCGACAACGACCCCCGTTCGCATCCGGTTTGGCGCGACGCCACTGCAGCGTTGCTATGCACACAGCGCCTGGTGCGGCTGGCGCGCGAGACCGGTAAGCGTATTCACATCCTGCACGTCACCAGCAAGGACGAGGCCGAGTATCTCGCGGGCCACAAGGATGTCGCGTCGGCCGAGGTGACGCCGGCGCATGTCACGCTGACCGCGCCCGAGTGCTACGAGCGGCTGGGCACCATGGCGCAGCTCAACCCACCGGTGCGAGATGCCCTGCACCAGGTCGGGCTGTGGCATGCGCTGCAGCAGGGCGTCATCGACACCTGCGGCTCCGATCACTCGCCGCACACCCGGGAGGAAAAGGCGCATCCATATCCGAAGGCGCATTCCGGCATGCCGGGCGTGCAGACGTTGGTGCCGCTGATGCTCGATCACGTCAATGCCGGGCGCCTGACGCTGCAACGCTTCGTCGATCTCACCAGCGCCGGGCCGGCGCGCATCTTCGGCATTGCCGGCAAGGGCCGCATCGCGGTCGGCTATGACGCCGACGTTACCGTGGTCGACATGAAGCGGCGCGAGACCATCACGGAAAAATGGATCGCCTCGCGCGCCGGCTGGTCGCCTTACACGGGTGTAAGCGTTATCGGCTGGCCGATCGGCACCTTCGTGCGCGGCCATCAGGTGATGTGGGAGGGCACGCTTGTGACCGCCGCGCGCGGCGAATGCGTCCGTTTTCTGGAAGCGTTGGCATCGGCCTGACCGGCGCGTTTTAAACATTCGATTTAAATTTTTTTATTCGGCATCATATTGCCAATGCCTTGCGACCCTGATTAACGGTAGGGCCGCCGGGCTCGCGAAACGCGATGCGGCCGGCGCCTATGGGCGCGGGGGCACCCATGACTCATGAGTTCGTTTCGCTCAACATGATGTTGATCGGGATCGCCGGTTCCGAATTGGAACTCTGGCGGCAAGGCGCTGCATTGGCCAGCATTCCAGTCGATTTCTCGGCTCATGACTCGGCCTCCGGTATCGCAGCGCTGGCCGAAGGCGGAGTCGATATTTGCGTGCTCGATGGCGGGTTGCCGGAGGCGGTGAAGTCGGCGGCGCTGGCTTCGACCAAAGCGCTGCGGTTGAGGCCGCATCTGTTTGTCCGCGCAGCGCGCAGCATGGCGACACCGAACGGCATGACCGGGACGCTGACGAAGCCTGCCGATGTAACTGACGCCCATCGCATGGTGGAACTCTGCGTGCGCACCAAGCTCCCGACCCGGGTGCTCATTGTCGACGATTCCAGCACGATGCGCGGCATCGTGCGCAAGATCCTGTCCGCGAGCCGTTTCCGGCTCGACCTTCACGACGCCGCCGAGGGGCTGGAGGCGCTCGCGCGGCTGCGGCGGGACGCGTTCGACCTGGTGTTTCTCGATTACAACATGCCGGGCTTCGACGGTTGCGAAACCCTGTCGGAGATCAAGCGGGAGGCGCCGCAAGTCGCTGTCGTTATGATGACGGCGGCGGTTGAAAATGAGGTTGCTGATCGAGCCGCCGCCCTCGGCGCGCTGGGCTTTTTGCGCAAGCCGTTCTATCCGGCCGACATCGACCGTCTGCTCGACCGCTATTACGGTTTCGCCCCCTAAGGAGCGGCGAGCCTTCGGCACAGATGACGGTAGACGCCGCTTACTGGCGCGGCAGGTCGACGGAGAATTCGCCGTTGCGGATGCGCGCGGCGAGGCCCTCGGTAAAGGCTGCCGCCGCTTCCTCGCCATAGGTGGAGACGAATTCGGCCAGTGCGGCGAACAGGCAGGCCTGCGCGAGGCAGTCGCCATCCACGCCGTCCATGCGCGCTTCCGCCCAGGCTTCGTTCAGATAGCTCAGCGCCACGCGCTTCTGCTCATGGTCCGGCACCGGCTCGCGCATGTGCGTTGATCGCTCGGGAGTGTTCATTACGTACCTTCGTCCCCTGCCGCCTCGAAAACGGGCGTCAGTCCCAAAACCCGGAGGACCCTATCACGGGGGGCTTGCGGCAATAGCCCACACCTAAAGGAAAGGTTAATGGCTGTGGTCAAATGTGAATTCCGCCGTAGGGAGGCGGACACGGGTGCGCGGCACCGGGGAGCTGCGCCTAGTTGGCGTAGCGGGCGGTGATGTCGCGGGCGATCCGGGCGCCTTCGTCGAGATAGCGGCGGATCGCCAGATCGGCCGCCGGCGTGCAGGTGCGGTAGGTCTGCTCGAAGCCCCGATAGCCGCGGTTGAAGCGGGCGACGATCTGGCGGCGGCGCTCGCCGCTGGGCGCTTCGCTGTCGATCAGGGCCTGCATCTCATTGCGCCATTTCTGGCCCTCTTTCGAGCCGCAGATCGTGCGCAGATATTGCAGCGAGCCGAGGATTTCGGCGAGCCGCTGCAGGTCGGCATCGTAGGGCGCGGGCGCGGAATCCTGAACTGGCGGCGGCGCCGGCTGCGCCTGCGCCGGCAGGGTGGCCAAGCTGGCCAGGAGAACGACTGCTGCAATTCGTCGAAGCAAGATCGGGTCTCGGTGGGGTTTCGCGTCCGTCATATGCGCCGGCAGCGCCGCATCCGCAAGGCGGCCGTCCGCCGGGCTGGCCTCGGCCTAATGCGGATGGCGGATGATATCGACCGCCGCCGCCACAATTTCAGCGAGTCCGTCGGTGGTTTTCAGGCCAGTGAACTCAGGCGGCGCCAGCCAGCGCGCATCGTCGAGCTCGTCGTTGAGCCGGAGTTTGCCGCCCAGCAGTCGCGCCGCGAAGCACAGGATGACGAAGTGCCGTTCGACGCGGCCTTCCTTGTCGCGCATGATGGCTTCGCGATGACCGGCCAGCGCCACCGGTTCGATGTCCAGAGCCGTCTCCTCGCGAACCTCGCGGATCGCGGCCTCGAACAGGGTCTCGCCGGCTTCGACCACGCCGCCCGGCATGGTGTAGAGCGCGATCGCCGGCTTGCGGGCACGCCGCACGGCCAGCACCCGGCCATCGTGCACGATGGCTGCGGAGACGGCGAGGAAAGGGCGTGGCGGATAGGCGCGGGGGTCGGTCATGACACATATCTACCCTAGCACGCCGGGGTCGCAGATCTCGGCGCCTCGCCTCAACCGATCATG
>Ga0180223_1001576_pt1 | contig 16974 bp, 10 predicted proteins | sample eDN5th30CKraftOP_FD_151337 | JGI IMG/M metagenome (GOLD analysis project Ga0180223, IMG submission 151337) | Enriched Organic Plus compost microbial communities from Emeryville, California, USA - eDNA 5th pass 30_C Kraft OP (version 2) (version 2) ...
CTTCGCACCATTCGGGGTGAAGGTGCTGGTGACAGCGACTTCCGGACGCGGGCGTGTAAACGACTTCAGATGCAGGCGCGCCTCGTGCAACTCGAACCAGTCGGACTTGTGGGTGACGACCTCGCCTTTCAGCAGCCGCATGATGATGTGGAGCGATTCCGCCATGCGGTCGCGCTGCTTGTCGGGATCAAGCCCCAGCATCATCGCATCCGATACCAACAGGCCGGGGCCGAAGCCGAACATGGCGCGCCCCCGCGTCTGCAGATCGAGCTGGATCATGCGGTCCGCCACCATCAGCGGGTGATGATAGGGCAGCGAAATCACGCCGGTGCCGAGCCTGATATGCCGCGTGCGCTCGGCCGCAGTGGCGATGAACAGCTCCGGCGAGCCATAGGTCTCATAGCCGCCGGAATGATGCTCGCCGATCCAGGCTTCCTCATAGCCCAGCTTGTCGAGCCACTGCATCAGTTCGAAGTCGCGCTCGTAGCACAGCAGCGGATCTTCATCATTGGGATGGAACGGCGGCAGGAACACACCCGCCCGCAAGCAATCCCGTTCAACCATGCCGTCGTCCTCCCCTTGATCGCCGAGCGCATCAACTGGCGCATCGCTGGATCGGTACAGTATCCGGATTTGGGAAGGGAGTGGAAGCAGGGCATGCCTAAACGCGCCAGCATAGCATCTGCTTTAATGATGGGAACAAGGCGGTTCCACGGTCTCCGCTCACCTCGCCCCGCTTGCGGGGAGAAGGTCGACGCGCGCAGCGCGGCGGGTGAGGGGGCGTGCCAGCAGTCAGAGCATATAGAAAGAGCCCCTCACCCCACCCCTCTCCCCGCAAGCGGGGCGAGGGAGCGCGCCGCAACCGCCGCACGGATCTCAATGATAACAAGGGTCCAACAATCTTAATGCCGGCCCCAGAGGCGCTTGCTCGCAAGCTCGGCGCCTTTCACCAGCGCCTCGAGCTTGGCCCAGGCGATCTCCGCTTCGCCGATGCGCGGGCCGAGCCCACAGTCCGTGCCGGCCATCACATTCTCGCGGCCGACCACTTCGGCATAACGCACCAGACGATCGGCAACCACCTCCGGATGCTCGATGAGATCAGTGCAATGGCCGACGACGCCGGGCACCAGATAGGTTCCTTCCGGCAGCTTCGCGTCCTTGAACACCCGCCATTCGTGCTCGTGCACCGGGTTCGACGCCTCGATCGAGTAGCTGCCCGCGCGCACCTTGAAGATGATGTCGACGATGTCCTTCAACGGAATGTCGTTCAGGTGCGGCCCGTGGTTGCTGCCCCAGCAGACATGCAGCCGGATCTTCTCACGCGGGATATCGCGGATGCCGTGGTTGATCGCATCGACGCGCAGCTCCGCATACTTGCGATAGTCCGCCACGCTCATGTCCGGATACATCTGCCAGCCGTCGGCGAGATCCGGATCATCGATCTGCAGCAGGAAGCCCGCATCGACGATGGCCTGATATTCCGGCCGCATCGCGTCGGCAATGGCGAACAGGAAGGATTCATCGGAGGGGTAATATTCATTGCTCAGCCAGTGTTCGATCGAGCCCGGCGTCACCGCGGGAAGATAGGCCTCGGTGACGTTCACACCCTGCAGCGCATCCTTGAATGCCGCGAGGTCTTCGGCCAGCGCCGCCGCGCCGATATATTTGAGTTCGCCGGTGCACCAGATATTCGGCTGATTGAGGATCACCCAGCCGCCGGCTTTCTCAAAGAATTTTGGAAAGCGGACGCGGTCGCGCGCGATGATGCTCATCTTCCTGCCGGCGGGCCGCGGCTTGTCCGGCTTCACCTCATAGCCGGAGACGCGCTCCTGCACATAGTAGAGGAAATTGGTCTTGCCGACCTCGCCATCATTCACGCTGTCGAGGCCGCAGGCGACCTGCCGCGCGACAGACGCCTTGGTCTCCTCGCGCACGCGCTGCTGCACCAGCGCCTTGTCGTGTGCTTCGCCCTTGCCGCGCGCAAAGACCATTTTGGCCAGATCATCGGGACGCGGCAATGCGCCTGCATGGGTGGTCAGGATGCGATCAACACCATGAGTCATGGGAATCACTTTGCGGCTGCGCCGTCCTGGCGACGGCTCCTCGGGGAGATGCCGCTTGCGCAGCACCAGCGTTTCCTCAACCTGTTTCGCCATGCGGATATTGATGGTCCAGCACGGCTTCTTATTCTTGAACCGTATGATCTTACTTTGCCCCTGAAGGCACAGGTCAGATCAAGACTGGTCTCAATTTTTATGAACCCGCCGAAACCGAGTCAAGGCGCAGGGGACCGCCGCGGGCCATCGAGCATTGTCCGGAAAAGCCGACTCCGGCTTTCCGTAGAAAATGCGATCAAATAAAGGGAATCCTGAGCACGACCACGCCAGGGCAAGCGGGGGCCAGCGTGTGGCTCAGCCCTCGTTGGCCACCAGCGTGAGCACGCGGTCGCGCTGGGCGAGAATCGTGGCGGCGTGCCGGGCGATCATCAGTTCTTCATTGGTGCGGAGGACGAAGACCCGCACGGCCGAACGATCGGACGAAATCATCTCGGCATTGGCGCGGTTGCGGTCGGGATCGAGCTCGATGCCGATCCATTCCATCGCCTCCAGCACGGATTCGCGGACCGTCCAGGAGTTTTCGCCGATGCCGCCGCAGAATACGATGACGTCGAGGCCCTCCAGCACCGCAGCCATCCCGCCGATCTCACGGCGCACGCGGAAGACGAAATAGTCGATCGCCTGCTTGGCCCTCGGATCATCGGACCGTTCAAGGTCGCGCATGTCGTTCGACACGCCCGACAGACCCTTGAGGCCGGAATTCTTGTAGAGCAGATCGGAGATCGCCGCCGCATCCATGCCCTTCTCCTGCATCAGATAGAGCAGGACGCCGGGATCAAGCTGGCCGGGACGGGTGCCCATCGGCAGGCCGTCAAGGGCGGAGAAACCCATGGTCGATGCAATCGAATGGCCGTTGCGAAGCGCGCACATCGACGCGCCGGAGCCGAGGTGACAAACCACCACGCGGCCGCGCGCCTGGAACGGCGCGATCTCGGCGAGCTTGCCGGTGATGTATTCATAGGACAGGCCATGGAAGCCGTAGCGCCGCACGCCCTGTTCGTAAAACTCGTAGGGCAGCGCGAAGGTATCGTTCACGAACGGATGGGCGCGATGGAAGGCCGTGTCGAAACATGCGATCTGCGGCACGCCGGGAAACGTGCTCTGCGCCGCGACAATGCCGGACAGATTATGCGGCTGATGCAGCGGCGCGAGCGGATTGAGCTTCGCGAGCGACTGCAGGATATCGTCAGTCACCATGATCGGCGCGGCATAGTCGAGCCCGCCGTGAACGACGCGGTGACCGACGGCGCAGATGCGCGCCTGCGGGAAATGATCGCCAATCGCTGCCAGCACCACGCGCAGGGCCGCGGCGTGGTCGGCAACGAAATGATCCCCTTCGAGATGATCGACCAGGACCTTTTCGCCGCTGCCGTCCTTCATCACCAGTTCGGGATCGGTGCCGAGACCTTCGAGCAGGCCGATGGCGACGCATTCCAATTCAGCGGCCGTGAACAGAGCGAATTTCAGCGACGAAGAGCCGGCGTTGATCGTGAGAATATGGTCGGACATTCGCGTCCTCATTCCGCAGCTTGCGACAGGGGCTGATCCTTGAGCGCTTCACCATTCTGGCGCCAATGGTCGTAAAGCTGCGCGAGAGCACAGGACGCCAGACGCGCCCGGTCATTGTCGGAGCGCGAGGTCAGGATGATCGGACACTTTGCGCCGGTGACGAGGCCGGAGGCTTCGGCCCGGGCGACGAACGTGAGTTCTTTCGCCAGCATGTTGCCGGCTTCGAGATTGGGGACGATCAGCACATCGGCCTGGCCGGCGACCAGCGACGAGATGCCCTTGGTGCGCGCCGCCTGCATGTCCACCGCGTTGTCCATCGCCAGCGGGCCATCGACAATGCCGCCCTTGATCTGGCCGCGATCCGCCATCTTGGCGAGAGCTGCGGCATCGAGCGTGGACGGCATGTTGACATTCACCGTCTCCACCGCGGCGAGCACGCCCACTTTCGGCTGCTTGAGGCCGCAGGCGATGGCAAGATCGATCGCGTTCTGGACGATGTCGATCTTGGTGGTGAGGTCCGGCGCGATGTTGATCGCCGCATCGGAAATGAACAGCAGGCAGTCCTTGGTCGGCACGTCCATCACGAAGACATGGCTGATGCGCCGCGAGGTCCGCAGGCCGCCGTCGCGCTTCACCACCTGGGCCAGCAACTCGTCGGAGTGAATGTTGCCCTTCATCAGGGCGCGGACATCCTTGGCGTTGACCATGGCGACGGCCTTGGCCGCCGCTTCGGAATGGTCCTCGACATCGATCAGCGGAATGTCGGAGATATCAGCGCCGGCCGCTTCGGCCGCCTTGAGAATGCGCTTGCGCGAACCGACGAAGACCGGGGCGATCAGGCCCTCGCGCTGGGACAGCAGCGCACCGCCGAGGGAGTTCTCGTCGTCGGGACACACCACCGCGGTCGGCATCGGCGGCAGGTTCTCGCGGCAGCGGGCGACCAGCGGCGCGAAATGGTCATGCTGGTCGACCAGCAGCATCGGCAGTTGCTGATCCTGCAGCACGATCGTCGTGGCCGGCGCCTCGACCTCGGCCATGCCCTCGAGAATGAGCGAGCCGTCGGATTTCTCGACCCGGGTTTCAAACAGCGCAACCGGCGCATCGCGTTTCTCGGTGCAGCGGACCGAGACGATCAGCTTGTCGCCGAGCCTGGCGCGCCCCAGGAAGCGGAAGGTCTGGCCGCGGTAGAGCGTGCCCGCGCCCGGCAGGATGGTGCCCAGCACCGAGGACACCAGCGAGCCGACCCACAGCGACGGCGCAACAGCGTCGTCCTGACCGTCCTTGTCCACATCCGCGCCGGGCATATGAACCGGATTCGTATTGCCCGACGCATGGGCGAATACGTACAGGTCCGCGGCGGTGACGGTCCGCTCGATGCGAGCCGTCTGCCCGATCGCAAGTTCGTCGAAAGTCGTGTTTCGATGCAGCGACCGGGTCATCATGCAACTCCTTCAAGGACCGGTTTGAAAGGCGCGCGCCAGGTGTTTCAGGCCCGAATCTGGTCCCCCAAAACCCCGGCATCCGCCAATGAAGCCGGCGCCGGCGAGTCGAGCATTGCCTCGAATTCGCGATACAGCGCAAGCGCATTCGGATGCATCGTCTCTTCGGGGCCGGCGATCTTCATCACCAGATCGAGCGTCTTGCGGCGCTCCTCCACCGTGTCGATGAGCTTCGGCAGGCTGGCCTTGGCCTTCTCCGGCGCGAACTGGACGATCAGCGACTGCTCGTGGATCATCCGCGCACGCGCGGCCTCATCCATCGAGGCGAAGGGCTCTTCGGTGGCGAACAGATTGAGCTCGCGCTCCAGCCGCGACCGGCGCACATAGCCGCGCGCCTGCGAGAGCAGCTCCAGCATGCGGATGGTCGCTTCGATCGGACCGCCGGTCTCGACATTGGCCAGCGCCGCGCGGACATCCGCCAGCATCAGCAGGTTCTCCGCCGACGTCTGCTCGCGGGCGTCAAGACTCTGCGCACCGATCATCCGCATCAGCGGCGAACCATAGATCGTCTGGAAGGTGATTTCCTGCACCGCGTCCCGCCAGTCGCGGAACAGGTTCAGGCTCTGCTCGATGTGGTCGCTCATCAGTTTTTCGAAGGCGAGGAACGGGTTGTCCGCCGGCACCGGCTGGCGCCTGGCGCGCGCCTCGTCGGCCAGCACCTTGACCTGGGCCATCAGCGGATTCTCATCCGAGAAGGCGTAGCGCTCGACGCGCAGCGGCCGGGTGCGGAAGAAGCGCCGGGCGCTTTCTTCGGTGACCATGCTGCGGACGAACGGCCGCACCAGCGTCTCATAGGCATGGCCGCCAAGCTCGGAGAGCTTCGCCACCGCGGCAAACATCTCCTCGTCGTTGCGGCCATCGTCGAGCTTGAGGACGTCATCGATGGTGCGCGGCGCGAACTTGATGTGCAGCCGGTCCTCGCCCTGCTCCAGTTCCATTTCATAGAGGCCGGGCGGCAGCGCCTCGATCGCCCGCATCGTGTCGGTGATGGCCTCATGCTCGCGGCCGGCGACCTTGGCGGAAACAAAGATGCCGAGATGGCCGATGCTCTCATGCACCAGATAGACAATGCGCTGGCCCCGCGCCTTGATCTCGCTGACATCGCGATAGGTATCGGCGATCCAGTTCAGCGCCTGCTGCGGCGGCGTGATGTTGTCGCCATGGGACGCAAACACGATGATCGGCGAACGGATATTCTTGAGGTCGATGCTCCGGCCGCCGAGCTTGGCCTGCCCGTGCGCCAGCCGGTTGCCGATGAAGAGATTGTCGAGGATCCAGCGGATCTCTTCCTCATTCATCATGAAGAAGCCGCCCCACCAGCGCTCGAATTCAAGGAAGCGTCCGGCTTCCGTATCGACATTGGCATAGAGGTTATAGAGCTTCCGCCAGTAGGTGTTGGCGGGGTTCATGCTCTCGAAATTCTGCACCAGCAGCGAACCGTCGAACACGCCGTTGCCGAGATCAGACAGGAACATCACCGGGGCGACGCCGCCGACAAGTCCCCCGAGATAGCGCGCCGGATTGCGGCCGGTCTGGCCAGCCCAGTAGGACATCGGCGCGCCGTTGATGGTCAGCGGGCCGACTTTGTCCTGGGCCGTGGCCGCCAGCAGCATGCAGCCCCAGCCGCCCTGGCAATTGCCGGTGATGACCGGCTTCGGCGCATCGGGATGACGGCGGCGGATCTCGTCGAGGAAAGCTTCCTCGGCGTCGCGCACGTCGGCCAGCGTCTGGCCGGGCTCCGGCCAGGGCCGGAACACGACGAAATAAACCGCATGGCCTTCCTCAAAGGCTTCGCCGACCTGGCTTTCCGCCTTGAAGCCGCCGATGCCGGCGCCATGGCCGGCGCGCGGATCGACGATCATGAACGGCCGCTTGGCCGGATCAACGGTCACGCCCGCCGGCGGCGTGATCATCACCAGCGAATAATTCACCGGACGGCGCAGCGTCCGGCCGTCCAGCACCACCTCATAGGCAAAGTCGAGCACCGGCGGCATGCCGCTCGCCTCGTGCTCGTTGAATGCGTTGCCGCGCTGATGCAGCACGTCGAGGAAGATCAGTCCCCGCTGCCAGGCATCGGTCGCGTAGGCCTTCCAGGCATCGAACGAAGCGCCGGCCAGCCCGGCCTGCAGGGCGGTCGACCGCCACTTCGCCGCGCGGTCTTCAAACAACGCGCGATGCTCCTTGGCGATTTGGTCGGAATGATCCTTGATCAGGCGGGCGACGGCCTTCGCGTTCTCGAAACCTGTTTCAATCATTTGATCAGCTATGCCTGGGTTATGCTGGGGCGGATCGCTGCGGCCAGGACGTCCGCCACAGCCGCTCCCAGTTTGCTGCACGGTATCCACACCGCGTGACGCCCTCATGACCCCGGAATGGTGCTGACAGCCGCCGGTCATCCGGCCTAGTTTTGAACCATGGTACTTTTCGGCTGGATCCTCGCTCTCCTTCTGATCGCGGTGCTGCTGACCGTGCTCGCGCGGCAGATTGCGGTGCCCTACCCGTCCCTGCTGGCGCTGGTCGGCGCCGGCATCGCCTTTCTGCCCTTCGCGCCGACGATCGAAATCGAGCCGGACCTCGCGCTGGCGCTGTTCGTCGCGCCGGTGCTGCTCGACTCGGCCTTCGACACATCGCCACGCGATCTCAAACGCTATGCCTGGCCGGTGACGTCGCTGGCGCTCATCGCGGTCCTGATCACAACAGCGGCGGTCGCATTTGTCGGGACGACGGTTGCCGGCATTCCCCTGGTGGCCGCCATCGCGCTGGGGGCGATCGTCGCTCCGCCGGACGCCGCAGCAGCAGCGGCCGTGCTCGGCCAGTTGCGACCGCCCCGCCGGATCGTGGCGATCCTGCAGGGCGAGAGCCTGCTCAACGATGCCACGGCGTTGTTGATCTACCGGATGGCGGTCATCGCCGCGACAACCACGCTGGTTCTCGCCAATGCAGCCCCGATCGTTGTCCTATCTCTCATCGGCAGCCTGATCGTGGGCCACGTTCTTGCGCGGCTCTTTGTGTTTACAACCACGCGTCTGGTTGAGCCCGCCAGCATGACGGTGCTGCAATTCGTCGGCACATTCGGGGTCTGGATACTCGCGGAGCACCTGGGGCTTTCCGCTATTGTCACGATGGTGATCTTCGCCATTACGCTCGCGCGCTACGCACCGCAGCGCACTTCGGCTCGCAACCGCATCAGCTCCTATTCTGTCTGGGAAACAGCGGTCTTTGTTCTGAACGTGTTGGCATTCGTGCTGATGGGTCTGCAGGCGCGGCCGATCCTCGAACATCTTTCCAGCGAAGGTCGCATCGATGCGTTCATTCTGGCCGGTCTGGTGCTGGTCACCGTGATCGCGGTTCGTTTTGCATGGGTGCACCTGTCCGGCACTCTCACGCGGCTGGTCACCCGGTGGCGGTCGCTGCCGGTGAACGAGGCGGTGGACAATGCGCGCGCCGATGTCCTGATCTCATGGTGCGGCATGCGCGGCCTCGTCACGCTGGCGACCGCATTCGCGTTGCCGGCGGATTTCCCGGCGCGCAGCGAAATCGTGCTGACGGCATTCTGCGTGGTGCTCGGAACGCTGGTGATCCAGGGCATGACGCTGACGCCGCTGCTGCGCTGGCTCAACCTCAAGGATGACGGCTCGCTCGAGCGCGAGGTCTCGGTGGGGCGGCAGGCCGTGATCCGGGCCGCGCTCGAAAGTTTCGACGACAATGCATCGGAAATCGCGATGAGCCTGCGGGTGCAATATACCTCGGCGCACATCCTCGCCGCCGATCCGGAGAACCCGCAGGCCGCCTCGGAATTCGACAACCTGCGGCTCCGCGCCGTCGAATATCAGCGGCAGGCGCTGATCCGTCTGCGGGCGGACGGCATCATCGGCGACGAGGCCTTTCATCGTCTCGAAGAAGAGATCGACTGGTCCGAGCTCGATGCATCGCCTGCCGGCCGTTTCCAGCCACTGACAACGTGACCGCCTTCGTTTTGAACCCAATCCTCAGGGCAGAACCGGCGGGTGGTAGGTGAAAGTCGACATCAGCACGGCGGCGAGGATCAGCACGATCGGAAAGTGAATGAAGAACTGGACCGAGGTGTAGCCGATCAGGTCCTTCGACTTGAGGCCGAGGATGCCGAGCAGCGGCAGCATCCAGAACGGATTGAGCAGGTTCGGCAGCGTCTCGGTGATGTTGTAGACCATCACCGTCCAGCCGAGATGGGCGCCGACCTCGTTGGCCGATGTCATCACATACGGCGCCTCGATCACCCATTTGCCGCCGGCGGACGGAACGAGGAAGCCCAGCACCGCCGAATAGATGCCGACGAAGATGGAAAACGCCGTCGCGCTGGTCGAAACGCCGACGAACCAGTGCGCGATGGCGTCCGACAGCGTCGCGCCATCCGCATTGTGAACCTTGGTCAGCACCTGCGCGATGCCAGCATAGAAGGGGAATTGCAGCAGCACGCCGGAGACGCTCGGCATCGCCTTGGAAAACGCGCCGACCAGACTGCGCGGGCGCCAGTGCAGCAGCATCCCGAGCAACAGGAACACGAAGTTGTAGGTGTTGAGGCCCGACAACGTGATCAGCGGATTGCCGGAACTGAATGTGTACCAGATCCAGCCCGACGCCAGCAGCACGATCAGCAGCGTGAGCACCGGGCTGTTCTCGAGATAGTCGCCGGGGCGGGCATGGGGCGTCACGACCTCGGCATGGTCATGGTCATGGTCATGGTGAAGCGTGACCCCCAGATCTTCGGCTGTTTTGACCTCGTCCGGTGCCGGTGCGGTGAAGTAACAGATCGCCGCCGACACCAGGATCACGACCACGATCACCACGCCGTTCTGCCAGGTCAGGATCGTTTCCGAAAAGCCGATCACGCCGGTGATCGGCAGCAGCGAGGCCGGAATGCTGGCCGCGTTGGCCTGCAATTGGGCGGCTGACGAGGTGACGCCGAGGGTGAAGCCGCAGCCAAGCCCGAGATAGCTCGCCGCGCCCGCCGCCCGGTAGTCGAGCCGGAGATCCCGGCGTGCCGCGATCTCGCGGGCGAGCAGACCGGAGAAGATCAGGCTCAGTCCCCAGTTCAGCAGGGACAGCAGAATACTCAGCACGCCGATGAAGACGATGGCGCCGCGTCCGCTGGATGGAACCCGCGCCAGCCGGTGAAGCAGCATCGCAGCCGGCGGCGACATCGCCACCACGTATCCACCGATGGCGACAAAGGCCATCTGCATGGTGAAGGGAACCAGGTTCCAGAAGCCGTCACCGAAGGCCCGGCTCACCGCCAGCGGCGTGCCGCCATGCAGCAGCGCCCCGCCGGCGACCAGGACCGTCGCGATCAGAACGAAGACATAGGCATCGGGGAACCAGCGCTCCGCGAGATCGACCATGCGCTGGGACAACCGCGCCAGCATATGGTTGGAGCGTCCGATCGCCGCAGAGGGATCATCTCCGCCCTTCGCGATTGTCATTGATTTGCCTCCCCCGAGACCCCTACGGTGTTACCGCAAGCAAGTGTCGTTCCTATCCCATGGTGGCTGCAAACCCAAACGCACGGATGCTGTTCATGCCGTCAGCGCGTGATGCATCAATGTCTTTGAAACCAATTCTTGACTATATGCCTCCCTGTCGCCTCACCGCTGCAACAATCATTGGCTAGAGGCAAAAAAGCCGATGGTGCCGGCCCCAACCGACTGCCCTCCGCTGACGCGACTTTGTTGGCGGCAAGTGGATGCCGTAGGGTCGGCACTCATGATTCTGGACTGATGGGCCGGACGGCGCCAGTCAGCCGACCTCGAATGGAAACTATGATGCTCGTGAGAGTTTTGACCCTGGCCGTGCTTCTCAGCCTGAATGCGACTGCGGGCTTTGCTCAGCAGAACGACCCCCGGCGCGACCAGGGTGACGTGGCGTGCGGCGCCGACGCGCGGCGGGTTTGCCGCAAGGTCATCGATCAGGGCGACTTCGCAGTCCTGAAATGCTTCCAGGACAATCGGGACAAGCTGAGCAACGCCTGCAGGCGCTTCCTCACCGACATGGGCCAGTTGAACTGACCCTTCGCCCGCGCCTGACGCGCGTCAGGCGGTCGCGCGCGCTTTCACCGCATGTTCGATCAGGTTCTTGCCGAGCGACCAGGCGGCGCCCGGCATCCGGTGGGTTCCGGCGATCACCGTGTCGAACGCCGTCTCGATCCAGTCGCAGTCGTCCTCGGTGATGATCAGCGGCGGCAGCAGCTTGACGGTGTGGCTGGCATGGCCGGCCACCTGGGTCAGGATCCGGTGTTCCTTGAACAGCGGAATGGTGATCAGCTGACAGAACAGGCCCTTGTTGGCCGCCTCGATCATCGCCCATGACGCCTTGAGCCGCAGCGACTGCGGCGGCCCGAATTCGATGCCCAGCATCAGCCCCTTGCCCCGGACCTCGCGCAGGAATTCGTAATGTTTCATGCGCGCGAATGCCGCCATCAAACGCTCGCCCATCCGCGCCGCATTCTCGATGACCCGTTCGGATTCAAGAACGTCGAGCGTGGCGATGCCGGCCGCCATCGCCAGATCGTTCTTCGCGAAGGTCGATCCATGCACCACCGCGCGGTCCATCCGGTCGAACACCTTGTCGAAGATCCATCGCTTGGTCAGCACCGCGCCGACCGGCACGTGTCCACCGGACAACGACTTCGCGAGCAGCACCATGTCCGGCTCGACACCGTAGTGATCAATCGCGAGAAACCGTCCGGTCCGCCCCAAGCCGGTCTGGATCTCATCAGCGATGAACAGCGCCCCATGCTTACGGCAGAGTTCGGCGGCGCTGGCGAGATAATTGTCGTCCGGCAGATTCACGCCCTTGCCCTGGATCGGCTCGACAATGAAGGCGGCAACCTTCTGTCCGGCGAGCATCCGCTCCAGCGCATCGAGATCGTTGAACGGCACGGCATGGCAATCCGGCAGCAGCGGGCCGAAACCATCGCGGAATGTCGCATCACCGTTGATCGACAACGAGCCGTAAGACAGCCCGTGGAAGGCGTGGTCGCAATACACGATCGCCTGCCGGCCGGTGGCCGCGCGGGCGAACTTGATTGCAGCTTCCACGCTCTCGGCGCCGGAATTGGCGAAGAAAACCTTGTCCAGATACGGCGTATATTTCAGCAGCCGCTCCGCCAGGATACCGGCGAGCGTCGACACATCGAGCTGCACGAGATTGGGGAGCTCGCTGTCGAGAACGCTGGTCAGAACCTCGCGCACATGGGGATGATTGCGCCCGATCGCGAACACGCCGAAGCCGCTCAGCAGATCGAGATAGCGGTTTCCCTCACGGTCGAAGAGATATTGACCAGTCCCCCTGCAAAATCCTGCATCATAGCCTATGGTCTTGAGAACGCGCACCATTTGGCCATTGAGATGACGTGTATGCATGGCATAGCGCTCGGATTCGCGCTCCGCGAACAGGGATGCCATATTTATGCTCATTGCTGGGGTAACCTCGCGCCGTCGAGCCAAACCGTGACCTATGAGTATGCTCGGGACATCAATTCCTCAATGGCATCCCTTTTGCGACTAAAGAGATAACCAGACGAGCGAATCGGTTCCGGAAAAGCCTGGATGGACACTCATGTATCGTATCGTATTGCTGTCAGCCGCTCTCATCGCACTGGCAACCCCCGCCGCTGCCGCCGAGCCGACAGGTGAATGGCTCGTTGCCGACCAGACGGCCCGCATCAAGATCGGCAACTGCGGCGAGGAGCTGTGGGGCGTCGTCTCCTGGGAGAAGGACCCCGGCGGCAAGGACGAGAACAATCCCGACCCGGAGAAGCGTGATCGCCCGACTCTCGGCTTGCCTATTCTTCTCAAGATGAAATCCAAGTCAGCCCGTACTCCTCAGCGGTGGGATGGCGAAATCTACAATGCCGAGAACGGCAAGACCTATACCGGCCGCATCAGCCTGGTCAGCGAGGACGCGCTGAAGATCGAAGGCTGCGTGCTCGGGATGCTGTGCGGCGGCGAGACCTGGACGCGCGTGAAGCTCACCGTGGATGCGGCCCAGCCCGGCACCGCCGCGCCGCAGACCGAAGGCGCCAAGACCGAGAAAAGCCGCCCGGCCGAGAAAGGCAAAGCGTCTTCCTCCGGGGAAAAGACGAAAACCGCCGCCAAATCCGAGAAGGGCAAAGCCGGCAAGGGCCGCCCGGCGCAGGGCGACAAGGCCGCTGCGGATCCGGGCGAAATCGATGTCTGCGCGATCGTCACTGGGAAGTCCGCGGACGCCCCATAAGGGCGGGCTGGAACAGCACCGCTGCCGCCAGGGTGCAGATCAGCGACAGGAACAGCAATTCACCCATGCTTGAGGTGCCCGGGTGCTTCGACAGCCACAGGCTGCCGAAGGCCGTGGCGGTCGTCAGCGCGCTGTAGATCACCGCGCGCGTCAGACTGGTCTGCAGCAGGTTGGTCTGCCCGCTGCGCCACGCCATGATGTAGTAGATCTTGAACGCCACCCCGAGGCCGAGCAGCAGCGGCAGCGCGATGATGTTGGCGAAGTTGAGCGGCAGCCCGATCAGCACCGTCAATTCGAGCGTCACCACGCCGGCCAGCAGCAGCGGCACCAGCGTCAACAGGACATCGCTGATCCGGCGCAGCACGATCCAGAGCAGGATCGCGATCGAGATGATCGCCCAGATGCCGGCCTGAACGAACGCCCACACGATGGTGTTGCCCGATTCCAGGATGGATACGGGTCCGCCGATGGCGTTCGGCTGCACCGCGAGCACGGAGCGGGCGAAGTGGCGGATCACCTCGTTGTCGTTCGGATCACCCTTCGGATAGGCCTCGACACGCACGCGCCCGTCCGCCGTCACCCAGTCATCCACGATATCCTTCGGCAGGCTCTTCACGGTGACGCGCTCGGCCTTCAGCAGGTTCCTCAAACCATCGAGGGAGACCTTGAGCGGCGTGACGAAAGTGGTCTGGGCCTGCTCCCGTGTCGCCGGATCGGAGTCGGCGAGCTTGGTGAGATCGCCCGCGAGCCGGTTTGCCGCGGTGGCGCCGGGACCGGTCTTGCCCTTGGCAACCTCGGTCAGCCGCGCCGCCAGCTTGCGCAGCCCCTCGACATTTTCGGCATCCGACGGCGCGGGGTCCTGCGGGGCATCGAGATCCGGCCCGATCGCACTCGCGAGGGCCTGGATGATCGGCAGCTTGGTGTCCTGGTCCTCGGGTATGAAGCGGTCCAGCGTCATGGTCCGCACCACCTCCGGCACCTTCGCGAGCCGATCCGCCACCGTATTCGCCTCGGCCTCCGATGCGGTCAGCACCTCGATCGGCAGCGAGCCGATCTCCGGGTCCTTGCGCAGGTCGAGATAGGTCGCGATCGACTCGACCTTGGGGCTGCGCAGGTTGATCGGATTGAAGTCGAAGTCGAGATGGAACAGCAGCGGCAGGCCGGCCAGGACGACCAGGCCGGTCCCGACCAGGACCGGGATCCGACGCCGGTCGAGGAAATCATCCACCGGCGCAAGCGCCTTGTAGCCGACGCCCTCCTTCTCGCCGGACGGGTTCAGCAGCGTGAGCAGCGCCGGCAGCACCGTGATGCTGGTGAGGAAGGCGACCATCATGCCGACGCCGGCGATCAATCCCAGCTCCGAAACGCCCCGATAGGCCGTCGGCAGGAATGAGAGGAAGCCTGCAGCCACCGCGGCGGCTGCGAGAGTCAGCGGCGGGCCGGCCTGTTCGGCCGCCCGCAGCAAGGCCTTGCGCAGGTCGTCGACCTCGTGCCGTTCGGCGCGATAGCGCACAGCGAACTGGATTCCGAAATCGACGCCGAGGCCGACGAACAGCACGGCGAAGGCGACCGAGATCATGTTCAGGACACCGACCATCATCAGGCCGAGCGCCGCCGTGACGGCGAGACCGACGAACAGCGAAATGAACACCGCCAGGATGATCCGGGCCGAGCTCAGGGCGAGCCACAGGATGACCAGCACGATCACCACGGTGGCGATCCCGTTCACCACCGCTCCGTCCTGGACCGAGGCGAATTCCTCATCCGCGATCGGGACCGGCCCGGTCAGCCGCACCCGCGCGCCGTATTTCCCGGCGATATCCGCATCGACCGCCGCCTTGCGGATCGCATCCGACCCGACCTTGCCGGGCTCCAGCGAGCCGTAGTCGAGGACCGGCCGGGCCTCGATCAGCCGGCGCAGATCGCGCGGCTGGGGCGGCCCGTTGGCGAGCTCCTGCCACGAAAAATTGACCGGCTTCTTGGCCAGCACGCTCTCGACCGTGTCGGCGGCCATGGTCATCGGCCGCGCCATGGCGTCGAGCTCCACCCGGCCCTTCTCCACGCCGAGAAGGCCAAGCGACATCGCCTGGCTCAGCCCGCGCAGGCTCGGGTCCGCCGCCAGGATGGCGATCAGCGAGGCACCCTCCTCCAGCCCCTGGGCGGTCTGCTTCAGCTCCGCCGTTGGCAGGAACAAAAGCCCATTGCGTTCAAAGAACTCGCCGCCGCCCTGCTGCCGGATGGCGTGGAACAGCGCTTTCTGGCCCTGAAGTTGCTGCAGCAGCGCCGCATTGGCCTGGCTCGCGAGTTCCGGCGTCGGCGCCTCGACAACGGCAAGAATAAAGTCCGACCGGGAGGGGAAAGCGGCATCCAGCGCCAGCTCCCGCTGCCGCCACGGCAAGTCCTTCGAGATGAGCTGATTGATATCCGTGCTGATCGCAAAATGGTGAACAGAGTAGAAACCCGCACCCACGGTAATTAGACCAGCCAGGAGAAGTACATAAACCGAATACGTGATAGAAAAGCCGACAACTCTGGCGATAATGGTTTTGAGCATGCCCTCGTCCGCGAAATAGCAGGTTGGAAAATCCGCAAAGTAGCTTATGTGGACCTTTCAACGCTGGGAGTCGTTTACAAAACTGTCGTAGCCTGCACGAAGAAAGGATAATAGTCTTCCTCCGAGGATTGGAGGTGCAAATATCCCTTTCCGATTATCCCTGAAAACCTCTAATCTACACGGCCCAACCCTTTGGCGGCGCGAAATAATGAACGAACATGTCTCCACGATGGCCGCAGAAAATAATCTGCTTTTTACAATTCAAGATCCGGCGGATCTGCGGTCGCTGACGCCTGCCCAGTTGAAGCAGGTGGCGGATGAATTGCGCAAGGAGACGATCGACGCTGTCGCCGTGACCGGCGGCCATCTCGGCGCCGGGCTGGGCGTGGTGGAACTGACTGTCGCGCTGCACCATGTATTCGACACTCCGAACGACAAGCTGATCTGGGACGTGGGCCATCAGGCCTATCCGCACAAGATCCTGACCGGCCGCCGTAACCGTATCCGGACCCTTCGGCAAGGCGGCGGATTGTCCGGCTTCACCAAGCGCAGCGAGAGCGAATACGACTGCTTCGGCGCCGCGCATTCCTCGACCTCGATTTCTGCCGGCCTCGGCATGGCGGTCGCCCGCGACCTCTCGGGCGGCACCAACCACGTGGTGGCCGTGATCGGCGACGGCGCGATGTCGGCAGGCATGGCCTATGAAGCCATGAACAATGCCGGCGCAATGGATTCCCGGCTGATCGTCATCCTCAACGACAACAACATGTCGATCGCGCCGCCGGTCGGCGCCATGTCGTCCTATCTCGCGCGCCTCGTGTCCGGCCGGACCTATCTGTCGCTGCGGGAACTCGGCAAGCGGCTTGCCAGCCGGCTGCCGAAGGGCATGAGCAGCCAGGCGGCCCGGGCGGAGGAATTCGCCCGCGGCTTCTGGACCGGCGGGACCCTGTTCGAGGAACTCGGCTTCTACTATGTCGGCCCGATCGACGGCCACAATCTCGATCATCTGCTGCCGGTGCTGAAGAATGTGCGCGACGCCCAGAAC
>Ga0180223_1001577_pt1 | contig 16973 bp, 13 predicted proteins | sample eDN5th30CKraftOP_FD_151337 | JGI IMG/M metagenome (GOLD analysis project Ga0180223, IMG submission 151337) | Enriched Organic Plus compost microbial communities from Emeryville, California, USA - eDNA 5th pass 30_C Kraft OP (version 2) (version 2) ...
GCGGTATTCTGGCACGCGGCATTTCGCAATCTTGGGGGACTCATGAAAATCTCACGTTTCGTCGTCGCGGCAAGCGCCGGCATCGGCCTCGCTTTGTCATTCACTACCGGCAGCGCTGCCGTTGCGGCCGGCCTGCTTGCACCCGTTTCGGACACCGAAGCCAGGGTGGCGGCCGGCAAAGGCTCAGTCGGCGGCGCGCACGTTCTTCGGTCGCGGATCGTCAAGGTCGACACGGCCGAACTTGCGCGCCACGTTGCGCCGCTTGGCGGCGGCGCTGCCGCTGATCGCATTACGAAAGCCAATGCTCTCGACGGCGTTATCGGCGTCGATCTTTTTCCAAACGTATCGGCAACGTTCACGCGGACTGACGTCGATGACGTTGCCGGCAGCCTCGCCTGGGTCGGCGAAACGAAAGCCGGTTCGTCCGAATTTGTTTCAATGATCGTCGACAACGGACAGGTGACCGGCTTTGTCCAACTGGGGTCGCGCACATTCCGCATCGAGCCCCTCGACGGCGCCATTCATCGCGTCCTGGAAATAGACGCCAGCAAGCTGCCGGAAGATCGGGTCAAGGAGATCCCCGCGAGCAAGATTTCGACGATGGGCGCACCGTCCGCCCTCGATCAGGCAAGGGCCGGCACCAACACCATCATCCGCGTGCTGATCGCCTATACCAAGGCGGCAAAGGTGGAAGACGCCAACATCGTCAACGACATCAAGAACGCGGTGTCGATCGCGAATGCCGGCTACAAGAACACCAACATGCTGATCAAGCTGCAGGTTGCCGACATCATTTCAGCCGGCAACTATAATGAGGCAACCGGCGGCGACGACTTCGAAAAGAATCTCAATGACGTCGACGGCAGCAATGGGTCGGTGCTGAAGGCCATTCGCACCAAACGTAATAAATTGAAAGCCGACGTCGTCTCCCTCTGGCGCAAGACCAACAGCCAGGGACTTTGCGGCATTGCGAACCTCACCGATCATCCAAAGGCGACCAACACCAGCAATTTTGCCTTCTCGGTCATGAACTGGCAGTGCATCAGCAATCTCAGCTTCCATCACGAGATCGGCCACAATATGGGCCTGCGGCACGACCGGTTTGTCGATAACACGCCGGGCGTCGGCTACAACCACGGCTATGTGAACGACAATCAGCTGTGCAAGGTCCGCACCATCATGGCCTACAACAATGCCTGCTCGAACCAGGGCTTCAACTGCACGCGCGTCAATGTCTTCAGCACGCCGAAGTTCGTGTGGATCCTGCCGAACCAGACCCGTTGCGTGATCGGCGTTGCGAATTCGACCGACAACTCCCGGCGGGGCAAGGAAACCAAAGGGCAGATCAGCAAGTACAGGACCGGCACGCCCGCTGATATGGGCGACGAGGTTGCGGCAGCAGCCGATAAATAAGCAGCGCGCAGCAGCTGTCATCAAAATGAGAGGCCGTCAGCACTGCTGGCGGCCTCTTTTTAAACCTTCAAACAATCAGTCCGAAGGCGCTTCTGAAGCCGTCTCGGTGTCGGCCCGGCTTCGTCCGCGAAACCCCGTCGCCAGCAGATAGAGTTCTGCGCTGTCCGCACGGCTGGCCGTCGGCTTCAGGTGTTTCACGACGGCGAAGTCCTGTTTGAGCCGCGCCAGCAGCGCGGTCTCGGTGCCGCCCTGGAACACCTTGGCGAGAAACGCGCCGCCGGGATTCATCACCTCGCAGGCGAATTCCGCGGCCGCCTCCACCAGCGCCATGATCTTGAGGTGATCGGTCTGCCGGTGACCCGTCGTGTTCGCCGCCATGTCGGACAGCACGACATCGGCGCCGCCGCCGAGCAATGCCTTGAGACGGTCCGGCGCCTCCGGATCGAGAAAGTCGAGCAGCAGGAACTCGACCCCCGGGATCGGCGGAATGTCGAGGATATCGATGGCGACGATGCGCCCCGCCCCGCTCTCGACGCCGACCCGTTTCGCCGCCACCTGGGACCAGCCGCCCGGCGCCGCGCCGAGGTCGACCACTTTCCCGCCGCGCTTGAGCAGATGATGCTTGTCGTCGATCTCGATCAGCTTGAACGCCGCGCGCGAGCGGTAGCCCTCGCGCTTCGCCCGCGCCACATACGGGTCGTTGAGCTGCCGCTCCAGCCAGAGCTTGGAGGAGAGCGTGCGCCCCCTGCCGCTCTTGACCCGGACTTTCAGGTCGCGCGTACCGCCGGGCTTTTTCACTGGGTGCCGGCCCCGGCCCAGATGCCGTCCTCGCGCATCATCTGCACCAGGATGCCCTCGCGCAGGCCCCGGTCGGCGACCCGCAGGCGCTTGCAGGGGAACGCACGGCGAATGGCTTCGAGAATCGCGCAGCCCGCGAGGACGAGGTCGGCGCGCTCCGCACCGATGCAGGGATTGGCCACCCGCTCGTCGTAGCTCATGGACAGCAGCCGCTCGATCACCCCCGTCACGTCCCGTTCGCTCATCCAGCAGCCGTCCACCCGCCGCCGGTCATAGCGCCGCAGGTCGAGATGGACGCCGGCGATGGTGGTCACGGTCCCCGACGTCCCGAGCAGATGAGCGCGCGGCAGGTGAAGCGGGTCCGCTCCCGGATTGAAGCGGGATACATGGGCGGCGACCTCCTGCACCATGCGTTCATAGCTCTCGCGGGTGACCGCGACGCCGCCATGCCGTTCCGCCAGCGTCACCACGCCGAACGGGAGCGACGCCCAGGCCCGGATTTCCGGATGGGGCGGGCCGTGTCTGGACGGGGCGGACTGGGCGAGCCGGACAATTTCGGACGATCCGCCGCCGATGTCGAACAGGATCACGCCGTCGGCCTCGGGGTCGACCAGCGGCGTGCAGCCCGTCGCCGCCAGCGCCGCCTCGGTCTCCCGATCAATGATTTCGAGTTCCAGCCCGACCTCGCTGGCGATCCGGGCCCGGAAGTCGGCGCCATTCTCGGCAGCCCGGCAGGCTTCCGTCGCCACCAGCCGCGCCCGGGTCACGCCGCGGTGACGCATCTTGTCCCGGCAGATGCTCAGCGCACCCACCGCCCGGTCGATCGCCGCCTCGCTGATGCGGCCGGTCGAGGAGATCCCCTCGCCCAGCCGGATGATCCGCGAAAACGCGTCGATGACGTGGAAGCTATGCCCCGACGGGCGGGCCACCAGCAGGCGGCAGTTGTTGGTGCCAAGGTCGAGGGCGGCATAAATCGCGCCGGCAGGCTCCGTCCCCGCGCCCGGCCCGCGATGAGCCTGGCTCGAGGAACCTGCCTCATGCCAGCGAGACCGCTGCGGCGGCGCATGGCCTCGCACCGCGTCGAACGCCCCGGTTTCCGGGGTGTCGTCGCTCATGAATCCCTTTCTGCCGCGCGCAGCCGACCCAGCCGGCGGCGCTGCGTGTCAAATGCCAAAATCGGCTAAAGTCTAACAGCGTGGGCGATCGGTGCAACTCGGGGGGCTGGACTGCGCCAGCATGCCTTGTCGAAGCAGAGCCCGTCCGATATCCAGCGAGTTTCCGGGAGGTGATTGCGATGGACCAGAAGACTTCGGCCAGCCAGCGCGACGAACTCAACCGCGTGGCCGCGATGAACTACGCGGTCGGTCAGCCGGTGCCGCGCATGGAGGACCCGGTCCTTGTCCGCGGGCGCGGGCAGTATACCGACGACGTCAGCCTGCCCGGCCAGGTCTATTGCGTCATGGTCCGCAGCACCCATGCCCATGGGGTGATCAAGAGCATCGACACCACCGCCGCCGGGGCCATGCCCGGCGTGCTGGCGATCTACACGGCGGCCGACCTCGCCGCCTACAAGCCGCTTCCCATCACGGTCCAGCCCAAGAGCCGCGACGGCTCCCCCATGCTCAAGCCCGTGCGCCGGGCGCTGGCCGAGGACAAGGTGCGCTTCGTCGGCGACCCGATCGCGGCTGTGATTGCCGAAACGGCGTACCAGGCACGGGACGCGGCGGATGCGGTGGTGGTGGACATCGATCCGCTGCCGGCCGTGACCGACGCCAAGACGGCGACCCAGCCGGGCGCGCCGACGCTCTACGACCACGTCCCCAACAACACCGTTTTCGATTTTCACTATGGCGACACCGAGAAGGTGGATGAGGCCTTCGCCAAGGCGGCGCATGTCACCCGCGCAACGCTGATCAACAACCGCGTCTATGTGGCGGCGATGGAGCCGCGCGCGGCCGTCGTCGCCTACAATCCGCAGGACGAGCGCTTCACCGTCCATATCGGCTGCCAGAGCATTGCCGGCAACCGCAACGGCATCGCCGACCTGATGAATGTCCCGCCCGAGAAGGTCCGCGTGATTTCCCGGAATGTTGGCGGCTCGTTCGGCATGAAAGGTCCGGGCTATCCGGAATATATCTGCGTGCTCCACGCGACCCGCGAACTCGGGCGGCCGGTGAAATGGACCGACGACCGTTCCGGCAGCTTCGTCTCCGACAGCCAGGGCCGCGACCACGAATTCATCGGCGAGCTTGCGCTCGATTCGGACGGGCATTTCCTCGCCCTGCGCCTCGCCGGCTACACCAACATGGGCGCGTTTCTCGGACAGATGGCGGCCGGTGTCTCAACCGCAAACGCTGTGAAGAACATCCAGACCGTCTACCGGACACCGCTGCTCGAGGTCTCGACCAAGGGCGTGGTCACCAATACGACCTTCATCTCATCCTATCGCGGCGCGGGCCGTCCCGAAGGCAACTATTACGTCGAGCGCCTCATCGACCTCGCCGCCGAGGAAATGGGGATCGACCGGATCGAATTGCGCCGGCGCAATCACATCGAATCGCGCGAGATGCCCTACTCGACCGCGTCGGACTCCGTTTACGACAGCGGTGACTTCCCGGCCCTGCTGACCCATGCGCTTGATTTCGCCGACATCGAAGGCTTCGACCAGCGCAAGCGCGAGAGCGCGAAACGGGGCCTGCTGCGCGGCCTCGGCATCGGCAGCTTCCTCGAAGTGACAGCGCCCGCCGCCAAGGAGCTGGGCGGCATTGCCTTCAACCCGGACGGCACGGTGACGCTGCGCACCGGCACGCTCGACTTCGGCATGGGCCATGCGACGCCCTTCGCCCAGGTGCTGAGCGCGCAGCTCGGCGTTCCGTTTGACCGCATCCGCCTGATGCAGACCGACAGCGACGAAATCCCGGTGGGTGGCGGCTCGGGCGGCTCAAAGTCGATGATGGCGAGCGGCAAGGCGATCATCGATTCGTCCAAGCTCGTCGTCGAGCGGGGCAAAGCGATCGCGGGCCATGTGCTCGAAGCCTCGACGACCGACATCGAATTCGACAAGGGCACGTTCCGCATCGCCGGCACCGACCGCGCGATCGGCATCATGGAGCTGGCGGCCCAGCTTCACAACGGCCTCAAGCTGCCCAGCGAGGCGCCGCAAACACTCGATGTGTCTCATGTCACCGACTCGCCGCCGTCGTCATTCCCCAACGGCTGCCACATCTGCGAAGTCGAGATCGACCCCGAGACCGGCGTTGTGCGCATTGCCAAATATGCCTGCGTCAACGACTTCGGCACCGTCATCAATCCGCTGATCGTGTCCGGGCAGGTGCATGGCGGCGTGGTGCAGGCGATCGGCCAGGTCATTCTTGAGAACGTCCAATACGATGCCGAGGGGCAACTGCTGACGGGCTCCTACATGGACTATGCGATGCCGCGGGCGCTGCACGCCCCCTACATCGAGATGGACGACCATCCGGTGCCGGCGACGACCAACCCGCTCGGCGTGAAGGGCTGCGGCGAAGCCGGATGCGCCGGCGGCCTGACCTCCGTGGTCAATGCCATCGTCAACGCATTGTCGGAATACGGCATCCGCAACATCAACATGCCGGCCACGCCCGAGCGGGTGTGGAAGGCCATTCAGGATGCAAAGGCCGGCTCGCGCACCGCTGCGTAACCGCACCGGGCCAGGCTGTGGAATAGCAGGGACGAAATGACCCAAATCGTCGAGACCGCGCCGTCCAACACGCGCTGGCAGGAGCATACGCTCATTGCCGGCGTCAGCCTCGCGCATTTCGTCAGCCACTTTTACATGGTGCTGGTGCCGCCGCTGCTGGTGTTCATCCGCGAGGACTATCAGGTCAGCTACACCGAGCTCGGTCTCGCGCTGACGCTGTTCGCGCTGGTCTCGACGATCTTTCAGACCCCGGTCGGTTTCTTCGTGGACCGCACCGGCGCACGGCGGAACCTGATCGTCGGCCTGATATTGGGAGGCGCCGCTGTCATCGCCGCGGGACTGGTCGATTCCTACTGGTTCTTCCTGGGCATGTTCGCGCTGCTGGGTCTCGCCAATACGGTCTATCACCCCGCGGATTATTCCATGCTGGCGCATCACGTCGCGCCGGAGCGCATCGGGCAGGCATTTTCAGTTCATACATTCGCGGGGCTGCTCGGCACGGCGGTCGCACCGCCAGTCCTGCTGATCCTCCACGCCTATGTCGGCTGGCGCGGCGCCTTCGTCGCCGCGGGCATTCTCGGCTTCATCGGCGCCGCCATCCTGATGCTGCAGCGTGACCCGCCGGGACATCACGCCGCCAAGCCAAAGGCCGACGCCAAGCCGGCCGGCTGGAGCCTGCTGCTCTCGGCGCCGATCCTGCTCAACCTGCTCGCCTACACATTGTTCGCGGTTTGCATGGGCGGCCTCAACACCTATCTGGTTCCGGCCCTCAACGTGCTGCATCAGATTCCATTGCCGACCGGCAATCTGGCGCTCACCGCGCTGCTGTTCGCAAGCGCGGGCGGCGTGCTCCTCGGCGGGGTCGTGCTCGGCTATACGCACAGCCATGTCGTCGTCGCGGCGGCGAGCCTGTCGGTGGTCGCCGTCGCCGTTGCGCTGGTCGGCATGGCTGACCTTGGTGCAGTTGCGGTGATCGCCCTGCTGTCGATCAGCGGGCTTTCCATCGGCGTGATGTCACCGTCCCGCGACATGATCGTGCGCGACGTGACGCCGCCGGGCTCGTTCGGCGCGGTGTTCGGCTTCGTCACCAATGGCTTCACCGTGGCCGGCATGGTGTCGCCATTGCTGTTCGGCATCTTCATGGATCACGGGCACCCGGCCTGGATCTTCATCACGGTGGCGATCGCGTCCCTTGCGTGTATCGTCGCCACGGTTGCCGCTGGCCGTTACAAGATCGCACGGTAAGCGAAACGATTTGGAGCGTGACCCGTTTCGACGTGAATCGGATCACGCTCCAAGATCCATGCGTGGTCGCATTTTCTGCAGCGAACCGGTTTCCACTTCGCCGGAAAACGCTCTAATCCACCTGGCCGGCACGCACGATCCAGTCGCCCTGGAGCGGACCGATCGCCAACTGGTTGAAACCCCAGGCCCGCGTCCCGTTGGCAGGGTCCATCTGGGTGGACGAATACTTGCCCCATCTGCAGGCGGTGTTGAAGGCTGGCTCGTTGCAGGTGGCAGGACCGGTGTTGCCGAGCAGTTCGAACTGGCTCGGCGACCGCTCGACCATCGTCGAGGTCCATCCCGCCGCCGATGAATTCGGCCCCTTGGCGATCATCAGTTCTGCGCGCCCTCTTTCGTTATTCGGCCTGACGCGGGTGAAGGTGACGAAGGCCGGCGCATCGGGGTCCTTTGAGCCGGTCGCAACCGAAGCATTGAAATTATGGTGCAGGCCCGGAGCCGTCTTCGGCGTGAACACGAACAGCGGCTCTGGCCCGCTCTGTGACAACTTGTAGAGGCGCCAGCGTGCCTTCCCGTTCACGTTGATCGTATGCACGTTCCACAGGAACGGACCGACCTGGATGGTCGGCGCCAGGAATTCGCCGTCGGACGTCAGCAGCCTCTGTCCGTTCGGCTGCGGCGCATACGGCGGCGCCGTCCATGCCGGAATGCTGACAAGGGTCGGTCCGCCACCGATGATCGAGTCCTGATCGACCGCGCCGGCCGTATCGAGGGCGTAGCGCCGGATCGAATTCCCCGAGACCGCACCGACTGACAGGAAATACGCTGTCGTGGCCGTGCCGCGCACGATCGGCGGCACCAGCTGATTTTCAAGTCCGTTGAAGCACTTGAACTTCGGTACCCCGAGTGAGCCAAGAGTGGGCTCCTTCTCCAGCGACATGATCGAGCCGGAGACGCCGGATCCCGGTGCGAAACGCTCGGCTGCGATCAGCCAGCGATTGGTGTTCACACCGGGGTTGGGCACCCCCCAGCTGTTGTTGAGCGACGGAATGCATCTGCGCTTGCTGCCGACCTTGATGCCGATGCGGAAGATGCGCCATGCGGCAGCGGTATTGGAGGTCGATACCGCGAAATAAAGAAATGTGTCCTGCGTCTCGCTATTGACGCCCATCGCGGAAATGAAGAACCGCTGGCTGGCAAAGTCATAGATCACACGGGCGTCGCTGAAGCTCTGGGTAAGGACAGGAAACTGGACGGCAAAGAAATTCTGAGTGGAGAGCCTGCTCATCAGCGAGCAGTCATTCCGATTGAAGACGGCGATCTCGGTCAGGGTCGTCACCACAAGGCGGAGCCGGCTGACGGCTCCCTGCGGATTGGCCGGCGTTTCCCCACCATCGCTGGTGAGCGTGGGGCATTCCTTGAGGATCGCGCGCGGCTGGGCGATCTCGAAATCCGGCGCCTGGTCGCCACTGTCCTCGCCGCCAACCAGACCTTTCGTCTGCCGGGTGTTCGCGAACACAACCGGATCGGCCCAGACCTGTGGCGCCCTGCCGACGCTGCTGACGGTGTGGTCGCCCAGCGGAAGGTTATATGTGCGGCCGCCTTCCGCCTCCGCCACCTCGCTGTCCTGCACAGCGGCAACCGCGGAAGCCGAAGCGGAGATCAAAACCGCAGCCACCACGACCTGCAGGATCGTGTTCAGGCGCTGCAAACCCGATCGTAATTCCGGCATCGCACCCCCCGGAAAAAAATCAAAACAAACTCACCATAATGTTTCACGATACACAGTATGGCGATTCTGCTGTTCCCCGGGTGTTCTGACAAGTGCCAAATCGTCCCCGGCAGCAGGCAGACCATTATGAGCCCGGGTTGTGACAATCCGTACTGCGTGCGAAACTCACGGGCGGCGGCAGGCGCAGGGCACGGCCCATGGACCGACCGCCGGACCTGCTTGCTGCTGCGAATTGAAGCCAGGATGATCGAAGCGATGTCGGACCAGACCCAATCCACCATTTCCACCCGTCTGGCATGGATGCCGGTTGCCGTCGGCATCGCACTGCTCGCGCTGGTGATCGGCTCGGCCTATGCGAGCGTGCCCCTGCCCTTCAGCCCGGTGCCGATGACCTTGCAGACGCTCGCCGTGCTGCTCGTCGGGATCTGGGGCGGAGCGCGCATGGGCGCCATCGTGCTGGCCAGCTACCTGGTGCTCGGCCTGCTCGGCTTCCCGGTGTTCGCCGCCCCGGCCAGCGCGTCGCCCGGTCTCGCCTTCCTTGCCCGTCCGAGCGGCGGCTATGTCGTTGCCTTCATTCCGGCCGCCTATATCGCCGGCTGGCTTTATCAGAGCGCCCGCTCGAAGCTCATCGGAGCGCTGCTGGCCATGACCGCCGGCCACATCATCATCTTCGCGGGCGGCGTTGCCTGGCTTGCCGCCGTGACCGGAGCCAGCCTCGGGACGGCGATTGCGCTGGGCCTCGTTCCCTTCCTGCTTGGCACCGTGGTGAAGATTGCGCTCGGCACCGCCCTCGCCGGGGCCATCAAAACCCCTGCAACCTGGCGCATGTGACGTCCAGGCCGTAGCGCGCTCAAGCCGGGCCCAGCGCGTCCCTCCTCTGCCCTCCGCGGTGTTGCGTTCACAATCACTGCGCAATATGGCTGCGCACACCATTAAAATCGGACATCGAGGAATGACGCCCGACGAACGCCCCCTCTGGACGCCCAGCCCCGCGCGCGTCGCCGCCAGCCAGATGATGGCATTTCTGGCGGAAACCAACCGGCGCCATGGCCTTGCGTTGTCCGACACCCGGGCGCTGCTCACCTGGAGCATCGAGAACCGCGATGCCTTCTGGGACCAGGTCTGGGACTTCTGCGGGGTGGTGGGCGAGAAAGGCGACCGGCGGGTCGTCAATGGCGACCGGATGCCCGGAGCGCAGTTCTTTCCCGACGCCACCCTGAACTTCGCCGAGAACCTGCTGCGCCGGAACGACGACGGCGAGGCAATGGTGTTTCGCGGCGAAGACAAGGCCTCGGCGCGCTTCACCTGGCGTCAGCTGAACGAACTGGTGTCGCGCTTGCAGCAGGCGCTGCGCGCCGCCGGCATCGGCGCAGGCGACCGCGTCGCCGCGATAATGCCGAACCTGCCGGAGACCATCGCGCTCACGCTGGCGACCGCCTCGATCGGCGCAGTGTGGTCGTCCTGCTCGCCGGATTTCGGCGAACGCGGCGTGCTGGATCGCTTCGGCCAGATCGAACCCAAACTGTTCGTCGCGTGCGACGGCTACTGGTATGCGGGCAAGCGCCTGTCGATTGCCGACAAGCTCAAGACCATCGTGCCGCAATTGCCCTCGGCGGCGAAGGTCGTCATCGTCTCCTATCTCGGCGACGCCGACGAGGTTGCCGCCGCGTTGCCGCGCGCCGTCACGCTGGACAGCTTCATTGCGCCATTCGCGCCTCAGCCGCTGACCTTCGCCCGGCTGCCGTTCAACCATCCGCTCTATATTCTGTTCTCGTCGGGCACCACCGGGGTGCCGAAATGCATCGTCCATGGCGCCGGCGGCACGCTGCTCCAGCACCTCAAGGAGCACCGGCTGCAATGCGACCTGCGCGCCGGCGATCGCTTCTTTTACTTCACCACCTGCGGCTGGATGATGTGGAACTGGCTGGTCAGCGGGCTCGCCACCGACACAACCTTGATGCTGTTCGACGGCTCGCCGTTCGGCCCGACGCCCAACGCCCTGTTCGACTATGCGGCGCAGGAACGCTTCAACTTCTTCGGCACCTCCGCCAAATTCATCGACGGCTGCAAGAAGGAAGGGCTGGAGCCGAGCCGCACCCATGATCTTTCGGCGCTGCGCACCATTACCTCGACCGGTTCGCCGCTCGCGCCCGAGAGCTTCGACTATGTCTACCGCGCCATCAAGGCGGACGTGCATCTCGCCTCGATCTCGGGCGGCACCGATATCGTCTCCTGCTTCGTCGGCGGCGACCCGACCCTGCCGGTCTGGCGCAGCGAAATCCAGGCGCCCGGCCTCGGCATGGCGGTGGATGTCTGGGACGATACCGGGCATCCGGTCCGCGGCGACAAGGGCGAACTGGTCTGCACCAAGCCGTTCGTCTCCATGCCTGTGGAGTTCTGGAACGATCCGGACGGCAGCAAGTATCACAACGCCTATTTCGACCGGTTTCCGAATATCTGGTGCCACGGCGATTTCGCCGAATGGACCTCCCATGGCGGCATCATCATCCATGGCCGCTCGGACGCGACGCTCAACCCGGCCGGAGTGCGGATCGGCACGGCGGAAATCTACGCCCAGGTCGAACAGATCCCCGAGGTGCTTGAGGCGATCTGCATCGGCCAGGAGTGGGACAACGACGTGAGAGTGGTGCTGTTCGTGCGGCTCAAGCCGGGCGTCGTGCTCGACGATGCGTTGCGTCAGACCATCCGGCAGAAGATCCGCACCGGCGCGAGCCCGCGCCATGTCCCCGCCCGCATCGTCCAGGTGACGGACATCCCGCGCACGCGCTCCGGCAAGATCACCGAACTCGCGGTGCGCGACGTCGTCCACGGCCGGACGGTGAAGAATGTCGAGGCGCTGGCCAATCCGGAAGCCCTGGAGCTGTACAAGAACCTTCCCGACCTGGCGAAATAGCGCCGCGGATCCTCAGGGAGGCCGATGAACGACCCGTTTGACCTCAAACGTTTCGTCGACGCCCAGACACCCGTCTATGCCGGCGTCATCAGTGAACTGCGCGCAGGCCGCAAGCGCAGCCACTGGATGTGGTTCATCTTCCCGCAGCTTGCCGGCCTCGGATTCAGCGCCATGGCCCAGCGTTACGCGCTCACGGGACTGGCCGAGGCACAGGCCTATCTCGATCACGGGATCCTCGGACCACGGCTGCGCGACTGTACAGGCGCCGTCCTTGCCGTACCCGACAGAACGATCACCGAGATTCTCGGACGGCCGGACGACCTCAAATTCTGTTCCTGCATGACTCTGTTCGAGCAGGCGGCGCCGGACGACATATTCACAGCCGCGATCGATCGTTTTTGCAGCGGATGGCGGGACGAGCGAACGCTCGGCCGCCTTGCCCGTCCGCAAGACTGACGGTGCGGTAGACAACAGCACATGACACCTCGCGGATCGCGGATCAGCGCTGGAATTGTTCTCTACCGCCGCGGGGCGGCCGGCGTGGAGGTGCTTCTCGTCCATCCCGGCGGACCGTTCTGGCGCAACAAGGATGCCGGCGCGTGGTCGATCCCCAAGGGCGAGATGGAGGAAGGTGACGTCCCTGAAGCAGTGGCCCGCCGCGAATTCCACGAAGAACTGGGAACGCCGCTGACGGGTCCGCTCGAACCACTGGGCGAGGTCCGGCAGAAGGCCGGCAAGCGTGTGCTGGCCTTCGCCGGCGAGGGAGAGATCGACACCGGCGCGATCGTCAGCAACACCTTCGAACTTGAATGGCCGCCGAAGAGCGGCCGCACCCGGTCGTTTCCCGAGGTCGACCGCGCCGGCTGGTTCAGCCTGCCGGATGCCCGCACGAAGATCCTCGCGGGTCAGGCGCCGCTGCTGGACCGGCTGAAGGAGTTGCTCCGCCATCGGGAAGAGGAAGAGTGATCATCACCGGTTTGTCCGTTCTGGGAGCTCCAACCCAGGCGACCAGCGGTGGGCGCGATAAAACATTGAAATATATAAAGAAACTCAAACTACAGGGCTGACCGGGAACTGGACGTGACGGCAATGCGCCCAGCACCGGCAGTACCGCCCCATGAGACCGTCTTAAAGCGATGCCGCGCACCATGGTTAGGGTGCACATCAGGGCCCGCTGCCTGGCGAACTCCTCGAGTCGCTCCTAGCCCTCTTGGAGGGGTCGTGCCATGCCACCGCCGGCGTCACTTGCAATCCCGATTGCCACATACTCACACTTGTCGAAACTCACGGAAGCATCGTCCAACTGCGTGCGATCCGTGACGTACGCAATGCCTATGGCTATACGTTGCACAAGGGGTCCAATCTGCGTGCCATGCAAGCGCGCGCAGACAACAAGGTGCTCAACCCGTCGCTCTTGATTGTTGCTGACCCATCTCAACGGCTGATCTAGCTCACCGAGCCAATAATCAGGGCGATCCGGTCCCGGTATCATTCGGAGGACCTTGAAGGCAAAGGGGACTTGCTCCTGCAATTCCGGGGGCGCGAAGTCAACGCATGCGACGGTGAGTTTCATTCGTATTCATCACCGCCACAGCCACGGGCGGTACCATGAGTGCCACAACCACGCCGCCCCATACGAGGTAGTCACGCCTGCGCCACCCCGGTCCGCTGTAGTCCGGGGATTGCTTATAGCCGGTCATGGGGAGCGAGCTTAGGGCGCATTCCACAAGCTGCAAAATGGGGTACCGATTGTGCGGCGCAGCGGACCAAATATCTCATATCATTGAGATTTTGCGACGCCAAAAAGGCTGGCTGGGGAACCTGGATTCGAACCAAGATTAACGGAGTCAGAGTCCGCTGTTCTACCATTGAACTATTCCCCAACGAAGCTGCTGATTTTCCTGCACAATCTGGAGGCGACTGCCTGACAGCCCCGCATTCGCAAATCAGTAGTTCGTGGTGGCGTCGATATAGGGGGAAAGACCTTTGCGGTCTAGCCCTTAGCTGCTCCGGATTGCGACTTTGCCACCAGGCAGACCGAAAATTGTCCGTGAACCAGCCATCAGCGTTCGCCCCGCAGATTGCCAATTTCCATGATGGCGATACCCGCCACGATCACGATCAAGCCGGCCAGTTTGAGCGTGTCGACCGGTCGCCTTTCCATCCCGAACAGCCCGAACTGGTCCACGACGGCGGATGTCAGAAGCTGGGCGATCAGGATGAATGCGACAAAGCTGGCGGCGCCGAAACGCGGAATGATGACGGTCGCGGAAAGGGCATAAAATCCAATAAGCAGGCCAGCCCCGTAGCTCGTCAGGGGCGCTGACCCGAGCTGGGCGGCGGCGGGAAAGCCATAAAGCGCCAACGTCGCTCCCCCGGCGACGATGAATGCGACCGCAAACAACACCGCCGTGGCGGCGAAGGGATTTCCAACGCTGCGCGCGATCCCGCTATTCAATACGCCGATCAGGGGAATGCCTGCGCCCGCAAGAAGGGTCCACACAGCCAGGATCATGTATGAGCGCATCAGCAGTTCTCCGCCTTGGATAGCCGGTCAAGCCTGGGTTTCGCTTTCGGCGCTGTCCGCTTAGAGCGTTTTCCGGCGAAGTGGAAACCGGTTCGCCGCAGAAAACGCGATCACATCAGGGAATCGAGAGCATGACCCAATTCCATCAGAACGGGTCAGGCTCTGGCCTGGACCGTCCGGTCGCACCACCACGCCGTCCCCGACAGCCTCGGTTCTCCGGCGCGCTGCAGCCAGCGAGCCCGCCCCGCCCCCACCGGGCAAGCGACACCCTGCGTCAGGGCGTTGCGAGGGGCGGCGTGGTATTCTTCCCGGAATGGACGAGTCACGCCCACCGTAAGCATCCCCGGACGGTGGCGATCCCGGGCGGCGCAAGCCATATTCCCGGGTGACCGGGGGGGGGGTGACGGAGGTTGGCGGGGTGCCCGCAGGCGCTGCCCTGTGGTGAAGCCTTGAGGTGGTGATGGAGTCACGAGGAGGACTGTGAGGTGGTCGGAGTCGTCAAAACGCTCATTGTCGTCATCAGCTTCTTCATCGCCGTGTGGGTCATCCTCATGGGGCTCGAATTCATATCGACCTTCATGGTCCGGGCTCCCCTCTTCGGACTGATCGGGGCCATCCTTTTCATCGTCGTTGTGACCAAGGGCACCCACTGGCTTGTCGGGCACTGCCACCGTGCCGTGGATGCCGGGCTTCCCCGCGCAAAGAAATAGTCAGGCTGAAGGCTTCAGCCGGAAACTGTGCCCGTCGCCTGTCGCTGCATCCCGCTCAGTCGTCGTATTGCGCCTCGAGCAACATGATGCAGTCTCCGTTGTCGTTTGCGGTCCGGAAGGCGCCGCCGTCCGCAAGCGGCGGATTGAACAGCAGGCTCCCGCTGTCCCCCGCACAATAAACGAAGCCGATCTTGCTCCCGACCACGGACAAATAGTCGTTCTTCTTCACCGGCACATTCACCGCGAATGTCTCGATCTGATACCGGTTGCCGTTGCAGTGGCGAGAATCGCCGACATAGTTGATCAGCGGCCCCGTGCGCACGGCCTTGGCCGTGCCCAGCCCCTGCTTTGCATTGGCGATCTGCAACACGAAGGTGCCGGGGAAACATGCGATCAGGCGGATCTGATTCAAGACACCGTCCTTCGGGGCCCGATGCCGCCCCGGCGCGTTGCGCGCGATCGTCATCACCCATGAGCACATGGCGCCGTGATTGTTATCATTGCACCATTTGCCGGTGCCGGCATTGGAAGGTTGCGTCTGATTTGTGAGTTTGGAGCCGAAGCGCGTTGCGCCGGACGCCTCAGCACTCATGACAGCAAGGGTAAAAATGCTCGCAAGAGCAAACCATGTCCGATGCCACATCGTGGATCCCCCCTGCAGAGATATCGAGACATTGGTCGAAGTGTAGGACGTCGGCAGGGCGAACGCAATCCGGGGCCGGCCCCCTCAATCATCCCCTCGGAATTCTTGATGGAGCGGCATTGCCCGACGACAAAAAGAATATGGAGTGAACGAGCCCCCACCTGTCATGATAACGTAACAGCCCACGGGCGAATCACCACCACGTTCTTGTAAACAATGCGGCCGCAAGGGATTGACCGCTTCATACAACACGTTAATCTGCCCGTGTGTCTCGAAGGCGAGGCGGCTAGCCTTCTCACAGTTCCGCTGGCGCATGCCCAGACTGGAACCAACAATGCCATCCGGCGTTGGCCTTCGGCTTCTGCAACCCCCGTCCCCGAGAGGATGCTCTATGCCGACACCGACAATCCTCGCTGAAACGTTTGACTATCGGCGCCCCGAAAAGGACGGCCCGATCGTTTTGACGCCTGCCGGGTTGGAGCGTGCGCTTGAAGTTGTCAGGTCCGGCGGCGAAGCGGTGCTGCTGATCGACGGCGTGGAAGCAATCGTTGCTTCACCGGAGAGCAACTAGGCTTCGCGCTCACCGCATCGTCGGCGCTGGCCGGCGATCGTGTGAGTGGTGGCCATTTGTGTGCAGGCCTGGTTCGAGACAACGTTGTTGGGGCTTACATATCTGAAGCTGCGGCGTCACCCGGGCGTCATTCGTTTTGCGTAGGCTGACGATATCACCTCCGGAGCGGCTGGCCATGACGCCGGCCCGGTTGACGTTATGCCTCTCGCCGGCGGCCGAGGCTTCGGTGGTCATCGCCGTCCCGATGTTCTTGCGCGTGTGAATGGCCGCGCCGCAGCCGGCAGCGTGTCACACCATCATCCCCTGTTCAAAGTCACAGCCCCGAGCGCCTGTCCACCGGAAACCATACCGGTGCGACCAAGCGTCATGAGACCGTTGTTTAGAGCGGTTATACGCGGCCCAAAGGCAACAGGGGCGCGTCATGAGCGAAGACATCAAGGATCGGGGCCAACTCGCTGGCTCCCAAGTCACCCGCCGCGAGGCTTTGCGGCTGACTCTCGCAGCCGGCATTTCAGCGACGGCCATCACCCTGGCGGTGGTCGATCCGGCCGAAGCCGCCGGCAACGTGTTCCTGCATGGCGTCGCCAGCGGCGACCCCAAGGCCTTTCGGGTGGTGATCTGGACGCGCGTCACCAGGCCGGACGTGGACACAGGCCTTCACGTGAAGTGGTCGGTCGCCAAAGACAGGCAGATGACCCAGGTCGTGCAGAGCGGCAAGTCCTATACGTCGGCCTGGCGCGACTA
>Ga0180223_1001578_pt1 | contig 16973 bp, 20 predicted proteins | sample eDN5th30CKraftOP_FD_151337 | JGI IMG/M metagenome (GOLD analysis project Ga0180223, IMG submission 151337) | Enriched Organic Plus compost microbial communities from Emeryville, California, USA - eDNA 5th pass 30_C Kraft OP (version 2) (version 2) ...
CACCGCGTCATCGGCGGGGCGCAGCGGGTCAGTGTCCCGGGTCATCTCCCGCCGGTCGCGTTCGCGGTCGGCGGCCAGCACCGTCTCCAGCGGCTGGCCGGTCATCGCCGCGCGGCGTTCGGCGCGTTGCACCGGGTCGGCGAACAGGTAGATCTTCAGCAGCGCACGCGGTGCGACGTTGGTGCCGATGTCGCGGCCTTCGGCGACATAGCCGCCTTGGGCCAGCAGGTCGCGCTGACGGGCGACCAGATGTTCTCTCACTCGCGGGTCCGCGGCCACCTTCGATGCCAGCTGCGACATCTCCACGGTCCGCACGAACGCTGACACGTCCTCGCCGTCGATGACGATCCGCCCTTCGCTGAACGTCAGCTGGGCGGTCGCGGCCACGTCCGCCGGGTCGCGGCTGTCACGGTCGGCGATGAACGCGACCGCTCGGTACATGGCACCGGAATCCAAGTAGGTGAGGTTCAGGGTCTGCGCGACGCCGCGGGCCGCCGAGGACTTCCCGGCGCCGGCGGGCCCGTCGATCGCGATCACGCGGGTCTTCTCGGCCACCCCTGAACGTACCGCCGTGCCAGCGCGTCGGGCGCCCTCACGAGCCAGTCATGCAGCGGCGTGTGGGCGGGGCGGCGCGGTACGTTCATCCGTGCCGTCCGGCCTTTCGACATGGAAGTTCCTGCTCTGCCTGTGGCTTGCCGCGATCGCCGGCGCCTGGGTGACCGGCGGGCATCCCTCAGCCTGGTGGTGCGTGTTCCCGGTCGTCGTCATCGCCGGGGAGATCTGCGGCGTGGCAACGTGGCGCCGTCAACCTTCACTTAGCGACGGTTCCGCCGGTGAGGATCAGCCGCGCACTCGCCAGGAACGCAAGGTTCTGCGGGAGATCGGCGATCAGCGGCTGCGCGACACCCTCGCGCTGCGCGAGCTGGAACGCCGTTTGGCCGCCGGCCTTCCAGACGATGCGGATCTGACCGACAGCCGGCGGGTCTGGCTGATGGAGCTGGGCTTGTGGGCGCAAGGCAACGACCTGCCGGTTCTCGCGCAGCGCACCGACGATGCGCTGCGGCTGCTGGCCGAGGTCGCATGACCCGCCGCGTCCTGGGCCGCTGGCAGACCATGAGCCATCAGGAACGGATGCTCAAGGTCGTTCAGCCGCTGCTGGTCGGCCTGATCGACGGGTCCCTGTCTACGTTGGCGCCGGTGTTCGCGATGGCCTACGCGACCGGCGCGCACGCCGCGTTCATCGTCGGGGTCGCCGCCAGCGTCGGCGCGGCGATCAGCATGGGCTTGTCCGAAGGTCTCTCCGATGACGGGGAGCTGACCGGCCGCGGCAGCGCGCTGTGGCGTGGGCTGATCGTCGCCGCCGGCACCGCCGTCGGCGGGATGCTGCACACCCTTCCGTTCATCGCGCCGTCGCTGACGACCGCTTTGGCAATCGCCTACCCGATGGTCGCGCTGGAGCTGATCGCGATCGCGCTGGTGCGCAAGCGCTTCCAGCAGGTCAGCCTGACCAGATCAATGGTGCAGGTCACCTTCGGCGGCGCGGTCGTCGTCGTCATCGGGATCATGCTCGGAGCGCACGGCTAGACGCCTACATTCAAGAAGCTGATGATCGCCGCCAAGGACAGCATCCAAGCTTCGCCGCTGACGCAGCGAGCCCCGGTGCTGCCCGGCAACGCCGAGCATGTGGCGCTGGTCACCTGCCCGGGCATGCCCACCGGAGGCGCCGACCGGGAACTGCTCGAAAAGGCGCTCGCCCGTCAAGGCGTCCGGCTGTCCTGTCAGGTGTGGAGCGACCCGGACGTGCCGTGGGAGAGCTTCCATGCGCTGCTGCCGCTGTACGCCTGGGATTACAGCAACCGGCCGTCGAGCTTCCGCGCCTGGCTGGCCGAGCGCGAGAGCGCGGGCGCGCTGATCATCAACGACGCCCGCAGCGTCCGCTGGTGCCTGGACAAGGCGTATCTGCTCGGACTTCAGGAGCAGGGCGTCGAGATGGCCGACACGCAGCTGCGCGTGGCGGGCGCCGCCAGCTCCGGCGTCTGGCCGATCGGTGCGACCGTTGTCGTCAAACCCCGCCTGGGCGCGGGCAGCCGCGGCCTGCAGCTGCAATCCTCCGGCGAATGGCGCGTCTCCACCCAGGACCGGATCGTCCAGCTGTACGAGCCGGCGGTCGCCGCGCGCGGGGAGGTCGGTGTCGTCTGCGTCGAAGGCGTCCCGCTGGGCTGCGTGCGCAGAGTCGCCGCGCCCGGAGAGTTCCGCGTCCCCGAGGAATGGGGCGGGGAGGTCCGCGACGAGCCCCTCAGCGAAGCCGCCGAAGCGGCTGCGCGGCGGGTGCTGGCGGCGATGCCCTTCCAGCCGACCTACTGCCGGCTGGATTTCTGGGATGTCCGCGAGGACCGTTGGTTGCTGGCCGAGGTGGAGACGTTCGACCCGGATTTGTACCTGCGCCGTCTGGACGGGGTCGCGGACACGCTGGCCGCGGCGGTCGCGCGCCGACTGCGCGGCGGTGTGCTGGCCGCCGAATGAGCGGCCGCCGGGCGCGGTCGCAGCCGCCGCCCGGCGCAGAAAACCCCTGCTACTGGACGGCGGCCTTCAGCTGCGAGCCGGCCTTGAACTTGACGCTCTTGGACGCGGCGATCTGCATCGGCTCGCCGGTGGAGGGGTTGCGGCCCTCACGGGCGGGGCGCTCCCCGACGCTGAACTTCCCGAACCCCGGCAGGGACACCTCATCGCCGGACTTCAACGCGTCGGTGATCGCGGAGATCACACTGTCGACCGCCTTGCCGGCGTCGGCCTTCGAGATCCCGGCGGCCTCAGCGGCCTTGTCGATCAGATCGTTCTTGGTCATGCAAGCCTCCCTTTGGGGACAGGGCAACGCGCCCGATGCGCGCTCAGAACTGGCGGCGAGACTAACACCAGGTCCGGCGGATGTCCGCACGCAAACGCCGCTGATAATGTGCGGACGTGCCTGATCGCAACGTCGAGCTGTACCTCAACGAGACCGAAGGGTCCATGTTCTGGGCCTACACGCCCGAGGCGATGATGCGCTGCGCCTACCGCGGCGTTATCAATCTGCCCGACGACAACCAGCTCGCGCTGTCGGTTCTGTTCGGGTTGTTCAACCGCGATCAGCGCCCCGACGGCTACCGCGACCGGTCCCTGTCGGTCGGCGACGTCGTCACCATCGACACCGACACCTCGTGGGCGGTGGACGCGGTCGGCTTCACCGAACTTGACCGCGTCTACACCGGGGATCCGCTCGTCGGATTCGAGGAATGGCAGGTCGCCCACCCCTACGGGCACCGGCTGGCCAGCCCGATCCCGTTCGGGACCGCCAGCGCCGGTTAGGCGGCCGCCGGCTGCGCTTCCTCGAAGCGGCAGTTGGTCAGCACGGTACGGTCCTCATCGCGTTTGGTCTCATGGCGTTTGACGGTTCCGCGCAGATCGTAGGTGCCACCTTGCTGCATCTCCGCTGACGCGCCCGAGTACCAGATCAGCTTGTTGCCTTCGCTGTCGCGCAGGTGATACTGCACCTGATCGAACCCTGACGCCGACTGGCCGTGGAACTTGCGCTCCACGGTCACGCGCAGATCCAGCCGCTCCTTCGGTTTGCCGACATGCTTGGACACCGGTCCGCTGGCCGCCTTCTCCCGACGTTCCAGCTCGCGGCGCCAACCGTCGATCGCCGGCGCCAGCACCGCGAAGTCCTGCGGGCTGACCCGATCACCGGACAGCAGATGGCTCAGCCGAAGCTCATAGTCGCTGCGCATGTGCGACGGCTTAGCGGCGATCCGCTCGCGAGCGAACTCCAGCGCGTCCTTGGCGTACTGATGATCGTCGGTCTCAGGCAGCGGGACGTCATCCTCGCCGCGCATCGCCTTGAACAGGCTTTCGCGGGCGACGGTTGCGGTGGCGCGGCCGGCGCCGTCCAGCTCCTTGCGGCGGGTGATGAACCCTTCCCGGCGCGCATGAGAGGCGACGAACGCCAGGAACTGCGCGGACTCGAACGTGCCGACCTCCTCCGGGTCGCCCCAATGCTTCTCCCAGCCGCGCGGATGGTCGCCGCGGCCGGTGGTGTAGATCGGCCCGCCGCCCCAGCCGCCGGAACGGGTGGCCGTGTCGACCTTGTCGACCAGGCCGAGGATCAGCTCCGCGTGCTTGGCGGCTTTCTCCGGGGTGTCAGATCCGATGTACTCGTTCAGGCAGCTACGCCCGACCTGGCGGACTTCGCCGTCGGGGCCTTGGACCAGGAACGTGTCAAGGCGCCGGCGGTTGAGATTGCAATGCTCGCAGCGGCCGTCGCTGCCCTCGAACCGTGACAGGTTGATCTCCGAGGTGCCCGGCAGCTGACGCAGCTTGCTGGTCGGCTCATCGCCGCGCAGGTCGTGGATGAGGGAGCCGACGAAACGCCAGCCTTCGCCGGCGTGCACGTCGCTGTTGGCGACGACCAGGTAGGTGAAGTCCCGGGCGACTTTCACGCCGCCGCCCAGCTCGGCCGCTTCGGCGACCGTGTCCAGCTCGCGCAGCATCGCCGGTTCGGCGCCCATCCGCAGCGCCGCCTTGCCGGTCTTCTCGACGAGTTTGCGCAGATCAGCGACCTGGTGGGAGGGAACTCGGAACACCCGGCCGCCGAGACGTCGTTCGGCGGCGGCGAGATCGCGGCGCTGGGAGTCGTTGGCTGCGCCGGCTTCGACGAGCTGACGCAGCCGGAACGCCTCATGCGCGTCGTCGGTGATGCTCATCGCCGCCGCGCCCGCGCCAGCGCCGCAGTTCGGATCGTCGCCCTTACCCATGAGGTCAGCTTAACCGCGACTGTGGCGTCTGCCAACCCGACCGGCGAGACGACGGTGGAACCTGCCGCAGGTCAGCTGTTGGAGCAGACCGGGACGGTGAGCGCGGGCGCGCAGACTGTCTTGGCCTTCCAGTGCTTGGCCGCTTCGTGGGCCTGAGCTTGCGCTTTGTCCTGATGCTGGCGGGCCTCCCAGGCCTGGCGGACGTCAGCGTGGACCTTGTCGTAGGTGGGAGTCGGACGGGCGGGCTCATACCCGGTGACCTGGCCGATCACCCAACTGTCGTTGATGTCGTTTCGGACGGGCCCGAACAGCTGTCCCTTGCGGGTGCCTGACAGCGCCTTGTCGATCGGCTGGGGCAGAGCACCAGGGGGAACCGCCTGCAGCTTGCCGTCGGCGGTGGTCGCCAGCGCCTTCCGGTTGAACTTGCGATACACCGACGCCCATGACGCGCCGTCGTTCAGCTGCGCGAGCGCCTGCTCGGCGCGGCGTTTGCTGTCGGTGCCGATCAGCTGCACGTCACGTCGTTCGGGGGAGGCGAACAGCTGCTTGTTGTGCGCGTAGAAGGACTGCAGCTGCTTCGAGGTCGGCTGGGGGATCGTCTCGGCGGCCGCTTTGGCGCGTAGCTTCTCCTGCAGCACCGTCAGTTTGGCCTGCTCGTCCAGATCAGCGTCAGTCAGGCCCGCTTTCTTCATCTGCTCGATGGCCTGATCGCCGCCGTCTTTGATCTGCGCGTTCAGCGCGGCGACGCGCTGTCGTACTTCCTGATCGCTGACGCTGACATGCTCTCGGGCGGCTTCGGCGGCCGTCCAGGCGCTCTGAATGAGGAAGGTCATCGTCTGCTCGCGCAGCTGCTGGTAGCGCTGCTCGCAGACATCCTTGAGCTGCTGGGTGGTGGGCTGGCTGCCTTTCGGAGTGGCTTCGCGCTGCTGGGCGACGCAGGCGGCGAAGTCCGGCGGGACAAGATCGCTGCCCGCGGCCTGAGCGTTGATCTTCATCCACTTGTCGTAGGTGGCCATGCTGATCGGCTTGCCGTCGACCACCGCGGCGTTGCCGTGAAGGTCGTCGGAGCCGCCGCCGCATCCGGCCAGGCTGACCAGCGCGCAGGCGGCCGCGGCCGCAGCGGCCAGTCGAAGAGAACGCATACCTTTGATGTACCTCACCCAGCCCGGGCAGATCGCATGTTTCAGCGCCGCCGGCCGCGCTTGACCGCTGGCGAGCGCCCCCAGGTCGCTTGACGCAACCGCGGGTCGCGCGGCGGTTGCGCATCAGCCGACCGGGCCCGCGAAGCGGCAGGGCGCGCGGGTCGCAGGAGCCGGCCGGCAGCGAACCAGACCGCCGCGAGCGCGAAGGCCAGCTCGGTGATCGCGGGCAGCCACCCATGCTGCAGCGCGCACAGATGCCATCCTTCCCCGCGAGGCGGGCAGGAGGAAGGCGCCTGCACGGGAAGCGCCAGCCACGCCCATACGGCCAGGGTCACCGCGAATGCCGCGGCGATGATCCACGTCCGCGTCCGATCCGACCGAGACCTCATACGGCTCATTGAACGCCAACCGCGACAGGTTCGCCGGGTTGCGTGTAGCTGGCATGGCGAGCGCGGATAAGTTGCAGGTATGAGTATTCGACTGGCTGTGCCTGACCCCGAGAGCGGGTTCATCATCAGCTCTGACCCGTCCGGGTCCGGGCGCGTGCTGATCGGCCCGTCGCGGTCCAAGCACAACTGGAAGGCGCAGGAGCGCTGGTACCGGTCGTTGATCCTCAACCCGGACGGCACGGTCGCCTCCGTGGGCTGGCCGAAGTTCGGCAACCTCGGTGAGTGGGGTTTCGACGATCATCAGCAGGCGTTCACCGCCGCGATGCGCGACGGCCAGGTCCGCTTCACCGACAAGCAGGACGGTTCGCTGATCATCCGCTCCGTCATCGACGGCAAGGTGATGCTGCGCACCCGCCAGTCCTGGCTGGACAACCCGCACGTGCAGGCGGCCCGCCGCATCGCCCAGCAGCGCTACCCGGCTCTGCTGGACCCGTCCGTGCATCCGGACAAGTCGCTGCTGTTGGAGTTCGTCAGCCCCGACCCGAAGTTCAAGATCATCGTCACCTACCAGCGCGAGGATCTCACCCTGCTGGGCGCCGTCAGCCACGACGACCTGCGTCTCGCCGGCTGGGATGAGCTGGCCGGCCTGGCCGGGGAGATGTCCCTGCCGTTGGTCCCGTGCCATGAGCTGCCGCACAACCGCAAGCAGCTGCTGGCGGAGCTTGACGGCTGGAAGGGCGCTGAGGGCGTGGTGGCGCGCCTGGGCGACGATCAGATCCTGGTCAAGCTCAAGAGCAAGTCCTATCTGGCGATGCACCGCGCCCGGTTCCTGCTGACGCCGAAGGCGATCCGGGAGATGTGCGACAGCGAAGGGATCCGCGACATGGAGGCGCTGCGAAAGAAGCTGGGCGCCGAGGCCGACTGGGAGGTGCTTTCGAGCATCGAACCGTACGTGCGTGCGTACAACGACGCTGTCGAGGCCGCCGACGCCCGCCTGGGCGAGCTGGACATGTTCGTGCTCGGCCTGGCGATGCGCTACCCCGGCGACCGCAAGTCGCTGGCGCGTGAGGTGATGACACAGCTGGAGAAGATGGAGACCTCCAGCGCGTTCCTGCTGGCCGACGGCATGGAGGAGCAGGCGCGCGACGTTCTGCGCTCCCGGTTCGTCGACGAGGCGTTCGCCGGATTCTCCGAGGAGCCCGCCGGAGATCTGGCCGCGGCGTGACCCGCCTGACGCTGAAACGCAACCAGGCGCTCAGCACCGCGATCGGGACGACCGCCGGCGCGTGGTCCGTCCCGCAGCTGGGCCTGACGTTGTGGCGTGACCGCGAGGATGTCTGGGACCGCGGCCGCCACGGCGACGCGAACGGGTGGCGTATCCGCCCCACCAACTACTGGCCCGACCGCCGCGACAACGGCTGGCGCGAGCAGACTGGCGCTGCCCGGGAAGCCTGGCTGAGGAAGCACGGGCTGCATGAGCGCGCGTTCGCGCGGCGCAAGGACGCGCTCGCCGCGCTGGAGGTCGCCTTCGACGTGGACCGCCCCGCCTTTTTCGACCCACGCCCCTGCCGGCATTGCGACGCCAGCGGCTACCACCAGTACGACGACAATCATCAGCAACCTTGCTCGCACTGCTGCCCGCACGGCAAGGGCTGGTGGCAGGCGACCGCAGCGCACGGCCCGCGCTTCGCCGAACGTCACGTCTGCAACGAAGGCTGCGGGGCGGTCCGCGAAGAGCTGACCGGCGCTCCTGATCAGAGCTGAAGAGCGCCAACCCGCCAAGTTATCTGGGGTGTGATCGCCGGTGAGAGCGGAGGTTCGCACGCAGTCCGGGAGCCGACATACGATCACAGCGTGTCTCACTTGCGCCGCGCCTTTCTCCCCTCCCTGTTCCTGCTCTGCGGGCTTGGCACCGCGACCTCAGCTCATGCGGACGCCGTCTGCGGCGGCGGGGTGACCGTTGTCAGGGCCGGCACGACCGCGTCGTGCGCCTACACCGCCCAGGGCGAAACCGCGTTCACCGTGCCGGCGGGTGTGACGTCATTGGACGTCGTCGCGGTCGGCGCGCGCGGCACGAACGGCACCGTCGGCGACGGGTTCGGCGGAACGCCGGGCGTCGGCGGTCGGGGCGCCCGCGTCACCGGGACTCTGGATGTCACCCCAGGCCAAGCGCTCTACGTGGAGGTGGGCGCGACAGGCGAGTCGGCCCCGGACGTCTGCATCTCGGGTCGGCGTGAGAGCGGGCCCGGCGGCGCCAACGGCGGCGGCGCTGGCGGCCTCGGCCGCTGCTTCGGCTACGGAGGAGGCGGAGGAGGAGGCGCTTCGGACGTACGTACGACCCCGGCCGCCGACGGCGGACTGACCGGGCTTGCAGGCGACCCGCGGCTGCTGGTGGCCGGCGGAGGCGGCGGAGGCGGCAGCTCTCTGAACAATCCGGCCGGCAACGGCGGCGACGCCGGAGCCGGCGGGCTTGGCGCCGGCGCGGGCGGCGATTGCGGTACCAGCGCAGCTTCCGGCGGCGCTGGCGGCATCGGTGCTGGCGGCGGCGCTGGCGGCGCCCTCTGCACCGCAGGAGACCCCGGAGAGGCCGGCGCCTCCGGAGTGCCGGGAAACGGCGGCATCGGCGGCAACGGGTTTGTCGCCAACACCGGCGGAGGCGGCGGAGGTGGAGGCGGGTACACCGGCGGAGGTGGCGGCGCGACCGGCGGCGACTACGGTGTCGCCAACGGCGGCGGCGCCGGGTCGAGCTTCGGGCCGGCAGATGCGACCTACGCAACCGCCGGGTTCGGCGACGCCGCGTCGGTGACGATCAGCTTCGAGATCCCGCCTCCGACGGTGACGATCACCGCGCCGGTTGACGGGCAGGTGCTCACCGTCGGCGCCGCCGCCGCCACCGCGTTTGATTGCACCGAGTCAGCGGCGGGCCCGGGCATCTCATCGTGCCTGGACGGCGACGGGCAGCCCAGCGGCTCGCCGCTGGACACGGCGACCGTCGGCTCCCACACGTTCTCGGTGACGGCGACCAGCTCCAGCGGGCGTACGGCCACGGCCACCGTCAGCTACACGGTCGCCGTCGCGCCGGCCGCGCCGATGGCACCGACCGTGCCTCCGGTGGCGCCCGCCACGCCGCTGCCGATGGCGCCTGCCGCCCCGGTCGCGCCGACGCCGCTGCCGGAAGTGACCGTTTTCGGTGGCGGCGCGCCCTCGGTTCGCGCGTCGCGGGCCGGCAGGGTCGTCGTGCCTGAGGCCACCGCGACCTGCACGGCCGGCGCCGGACCTTGCGACGACTCGTCGGTCGCGTTGAACGCGACGTTCCGCGGCAAGCGGGTCACGCTCGGCCGCTCGGTGTTCAGGCTCGCGGACGGCGAACGCAAAGCGCAACTCACCGTCAAGCTGTCAGCGTTCGGCCGGCGGGTGCTGGCCCGGAAACGCTCGCTGCGCGCCACGGCGGTCGTGACCTTGCGCAACAGCGCGACAGCCGCCACCGCCACCGAGGACCGCGGCGTGCGTCTGCTGGCGCCGCGCCGCCGATGACCCGTGCCGCGGGCTGAACGCGGCCGGGGGGCTTCCGTGACGAGCTGCGCTGGGCGTCAGCGGGCCGCGTCGATCAGCGCGTCAAACAGGGCGCGCTGCTCGGACTGATGCAGCATCGTCTCCGGATGCCATTGCACGCCGATCAGGAACGGATGGCGGGGATCCTCGACAGCTTCGATGATCCCGTCCGGCGCGTACGCGGTCACCGTGAGCCCGCTGACGCGGCCGCGGCAGGCTTGATGATGGAAGCTGTTTACCTGCAGCGTCTGCTCGCCGCCGGCGATCGCTGCGAGACGGCTGCCTGAGCTGAGGAGCACCTCGTGGCGGGGGTCGGGATGCTGGCCGACGCTGTGAGCGATCGGGCTGTCGGTGTCGGGGAGATGCTGGATCAGCCGGCCGCCGTGTGAGACCCACAGCAGCTGCATGCCGCGGCAGACCGCGAGCGTTGGCAGGCCGGCGGACCGGGCGGCGTGCAGGATCCCCAGCTCGAACTCCTCAAGCTGCGGGTCGACGGTGCTGTTGGCCTGATGCTCATCCTCCCCGTACAGGGCTGGTTGCACGTCAGGTCCGCCGGGGATCAGCAAGCCGTCCAGCAAACCCACGAGGTCGTTGAGCGGGGTGGTGGGCGACAGCATCATCGGCACTCCGCCGGCCTGCTCGACCGCTTCCAGGTAGGGGCGGGCGACCGCGACCCGGTTCGGGGGTTTGGGGCCGAACGCGAACAGCTCCGAGGAAGTGACACCGATCAGAGGCTTGCGGGCAGGCACCCGTCAACGTACGGCGCCTGTTGCAGGCCGCCGCGGGGCGTGCTCAGCGGGCGGCGGTCAGAACATGCGGTAGCCGCGGAAGCGACCCAGCCACCAGCCGTGGCCGCTGGCGTTCGTGCAGGTCAGCCCGCTGGAGCGGCTGACGCAGCGAAAGCCGCCCAGCCGCCAACCGCGGCCGAAGGGCAACGTCGCGGCGGGCGGAGTGGAGCCCTGGAAGAACTCTTCGCCGTAGGCGTGCCGGGCGCTGCCGGTGCGGTCCATGGTGACGAAGAACCCGTCGTTCGGGGTCCAGCACAGCAGGTTGCTGGCTTTGATCGGCGCGCCGCCCTCCCCGAGCGTGCCTTTGGCCTGGAAGTCGCAGTAGGCGGCTCGCTGAGGGGTCTTGAAGACAGCCGATTGGGCTGACGCGGGCAGCGCGAGCAGGATCACGGCTCCGACGCCGCAGACGGCGGTTCTCATCGGTCGGGGATGCTATCCCAGTTCGTCGAAGCTGACCAGTCTCACCGGCCGCGCCTGCTCATCCAGCACGATCGGCCGGTTGGCGACCCGGTGGCGGGCCGCCCGGTAGTCGCTGGCGCACTGCTCGGTGAAGGCGAGCAGATGCTTGGGGTCGGCTGCGCTGGTGACGACCGCGATGTCGCGGCTGGGGACGGCGAGCATCCACGGCGGGCTGATCTGCGCCTCCTGCACCAGCCTGAGGATGATGTTCGGGCACAGCAGGCCGCGGGCGGCGTCGTTGCTGTCGCCGGTGATCAGCGCCGCGCAGCGTTGTGGGCCGTGCCCGCCCGTCCAGACCTCCACCAGACGTGACAGGTTGCGGATCCCGTCATCCCATGCGTCCTGCTCGCTGACGCCGGCACGTTCCAGGTCGACCGGCCGGGCGAACCGGATCCTGGTCGGCTGGTCGAAGACGATGACGGCGTCCAGGCCGTCGATGATCTTCCGCCGCAGCGGCATGAGGGTCTCGTTGACGTCCTCACGATTGACGGGGACGACCGCCAGATCCCGATCCCCCAGGTCATCGTCTCGGCCGGGGAGCGAGCCGGCCAGCAGATCATCCAGGTAGGCGCGCGGATCGCCGTCGTCGATCGCTTCCATCAGCTCCTGGACGAGCCCGGTCATCGTCAGCCGCGCGAGAGCGCGTCTGCCGTGATCGTCGTACTCGATGACGATCCCGTCCTCGGTGAAGTGCGAGTCGGTGACCTCCGGGCGCGCTTCGATCTGATCGCGCAGGTAGTTCAGCAGGTCGCTGATCTGCTCCGCGTAGCGGTCCAGGCGACTCATGCTCGCATCGCCGCGATCGCCGACCATGTCGTGGGTTGCTCGCACGGCCGCAGTTTCCAGGCGCTGACCTGCCCACGTTCGCGTTGGCGGCGCAGTTCCCGCCGGCGCGCGCGGGGGATCGACGGGTCGTTCTCCTGCGGGTTGATCTGCTCGGCGTACTGCTCGGCGAGGACAGCGGGGTCGCTGATGTCGTGCAGGCAGGCGAGGATGATCGAGGTCATCGCTTCCCGGGTGCCTTCGAGATCGTCGGGGATGATGTTGGCGTAACGCATCGCGCGGCGTGTCAGATCGTCGGGGGTGTCGTCCTCGTCGGGCGTGACGCGGTACATCGCGCGTTCCTGGTCTTCGTTGAGCAGGCAGTAGCCGAAGAACACGCCGTCGTCGCAGTTGGCAAGCCAGGGCAAGGCGATCGGCTCATCCGCGAACGGGGCGGTCAGGCTTTCGGGCGCGTCGAACAGCAGGCTCGTCAGGCCCCGGTCGCCCAGCGAAAGCTGCCATTGGGATCGCGGCAGATCCCGCACCCGCCAACCTTGGCGTTGGCGGTCAAGCAGCCGCACATCCGGGGTGAAGCCCGCTCGGGCGCAGCGGTCCAGCAGATCCGGGACGCGCGGGCGCAGGAAACGTTGGGGTTCGTCGGGCAGCGCGGCGGCCAGATGAGCTGACAAGGTCATGTCGGGGACGCCGGCGTTGAGGGCCGCCAGCAGCAGCGCGCCTCGACGGGCCGGTTCGGTGGGCGCTTGGCGCCACATCGGGCCGGTGATCGAGAAGCTGGCGCACCAGCGGGAGCTGCGCTGCCCCAGGCAAGCCCAGAATCCTTCCAGCAGGCCACCGGCGAGCGCTTGCAGATCACCGTCGATGACGGCTGCGTCCTCCCCGGCCGCTTCGGCGACCTCGGAGGCGAACGCGACCGGCATCATCCGCATCCCTCGCATGTCGGCGCGGGTGTCCTCGTACTGGTCAGCGGCGGCTTGGAGCACGCTGAGCAGAACGGTGAGGTTCGCGGCGAGATCGTCGGGGCTGGGGGCGGCGCGTCGCCAGGCGATGATCGCCGCGACGATCGGGGCCATCTCGCTGGACAGCAGGTTCGGGTCGTTCAGCGCCGGCCATACGTCGCGGAACGCGTCGTCGTCTGCGAACTCATGCAGGCGCGGCACCACCTCAGACAGCACGCAGCCGGCAGCGCCGACCGGATCGACCCGCTGGATGATCTCCCAGTCGAAGCGTTCGGGATCGTCGACCCACTGGCTGAGCTGCGTTTCCGTCATCGGCCCGGGATGGTATTGACGCTGGTGGCGTCAGCCCCGCACGCGCGTCATACGGTCAGGTATGAGCGTTGATGTGATCGTCTACACGACCGACAACTGCCGCTACTGCAACGCCGCCAAGAAGCTGCTGGGCAAGCGCGGCGTCATCTACCGGGAGGAGCGGCTGGCCGCTGACCCTGCCAGCCGCGAGCGGATCGGGAAGCTGACCGGCGGGTTCTCGTTCCCGCAGATCATCATCGCCGGCGAGCCGATCGGCGGCTTTGACGAGCTGGCCGCGTTGCATCGCAGCGGCGAGCTGACTGCGCTGCTGGCCGGCTAGTAGCCGGGGGTCGCCGGCGGCCGGGCCCGTGTGCGCTGTGACGGCTGGCCTGGCTGGGCGAGCCCTGCGGCGGGCGGGTCGTCGGGCTCCACCGTCGGATACGGGGATGACTGCGGGTAGGGGGACACCGCCGGCTGAACAGGTTGCGGCTGGACAGGCTGCGGCTGGGCCGAGGCTGCCGGGGGCAGCTGCGCGGTCTCGGGGCTGGCGTGCCCGAGCAGCCAGGTGTGCAGCTGCGGGGCGCCGAGCGCGTCGATCAGCGTGTCGGGGTCATACAACGGCAGGTCTGCCATGTCATGCAGCGAGCTGGTGTTGGAGATCAGCACGCAGCTTTCGAGGATCTCCTGCATCAGCGGGCGCAGCAGAATCGGATTGTCGGCTTCCAGGTCGTAGCTGGCGTAGGCGGAGCGCAGATTCCCGATGGTCCGCGACAGGATCGCCTGGCCTTCAGCGATGCTGTTGGCGACTCGGCGGGCGTCCATCAGCTCATCGGCCTGACTGACGCTGGCGGCGCCTTGCAGCATCCGCGCAAGCGCTTCTACCAGCTCGACGTACCGGCCGCTGTCGTACAGGAACGCGTCGGATGTCTCCCTGGCGAACGTCAGCAGCGACTCGCGATGCTGATGGTCAGCAGCGGACGGTTGCGGCGCGGCAGGTGGCGGGGGAGGGGCTGTCTGCCCGGGGGCGGGCTGAGCTGGCGGCTGCGGAGCGGGCGCGGCGGGCCCGACGTTGAAGTTGTCCGCAGGCGTGTCGTACATGACCTCACCCTAACGGCATCCTGGGCTGGCCGGCTGTCCTTTTGTGAGCAATGACGCCGGTTTGCGCTGCGGCGGGGTACATTGCAGGCAAGGTCAGCTTGAACATGAGGAGGAAGCGGTGACCGACTTTGATTTGGCAGGGGAACTGGAGGAGATCGAGGACATCGCGGAGCTGCGCAAGTTCCGCACGAACGTGTTTCGGATGATCCGAGACGCGGAGCGAACCGAGGGGAAGCTGCGACGCGACCGGGTCGCGGTGCTGCAGGCCGCTCAGACCGCCCGCCACAACGCCGCTCACGCCTCCCGTTCCACAGCCGGCGACAATGAGGCGCTCAAAGCCGGCCGCGGCCCGCAACGCTACGCCGAGCAGGAGCGGCTCATGCGCGAGCGGGTCCGCAGCATCGACGAGAACCTGAACCGCAACGCCGCCGCCCAGGACGAGCTGCGCGAGCTGCTGGAAGAGGTCGACCAGGTGCTGGCCGACGCCGCCGCCTGAGACCCGGAGGCTGAGCTACCAGGGCCGCTGCGGCTCAGAGCCGTATGCGACCTTGATCGGGGTGCCGTGGCGTCCCCGTGGGCGTCGCAGCCAACGCCGGCGGTAGCGGTCGAGGTCCGGGGCGATCCCGAACACCTCGCAGCGGCCAGCGTGGCGGGCGCCGTGAACGCGCAGCGTGTTGCGCCCCAACGTGCTGATGACCAGGAACTTCGCCCGGCGCAGCTTCCCGGAGCGATGGTCGCCGTCCTGTACGGGGCTCGTGCGGCGAGTGCTGATGGCGACGGTGTGGGCGACCTCGTCGATCAGGCCGGCGGCGACGAGATCCTCGACGGTCTCGCTGACCTGCTGAGACGGCCAGCGCAGGACCTTGCACAAGCTCTGCTTGTTGTGCCAGCCGCCCTGCTTGGCCAGCTGTTCCAAGGCGCGCAGCAGCTCGGCCTGCGGCGCGGTCAGCGTCGGATAGAGGATGTACTGCTCGCAGCGGATGACCATGCTCATGATGGCAACCTATTGCGGCGATTGAAGCGGCGTAGGTTGACGTGTGGGAACCACTGATCAGCCGCCGCTTCAGCAGGCGTCGGCCAAGGCAGTCATCGTCCGCGACGGGCGGCTGTTGTGCGTCCGCAAGATCGCCCAGTACGGCGGTCAGTGGGAGGTCCCCGGCGGCCGCCTGGACGAAGGCGAAAGCTACCGGGGCGCTCTGGTCCGCGAGCTGCGCGAGGAGCTGGGCTTCCAGGAGGTTCGGATCGGGCGTTTGCTGGACGCGGTTCCCGCCGACCCGTTCCCGCCGTTCCCGCCGATGCATTACCTGCTCGTCGAAGTCGGCGATGACGGCCGCGAGCCGGAACTGTCTGATGAGCATGACTGCTACGACTGGCTGACCGCCGCGCAGCTGGCCCGGCTGACGCAGGGCCGCTCGTTCAACCCGAGCCTCGGCCGAGCGCTCGCCCGCCTGCTGGCTGAGACGCCGACGGGGCTTTAGGCGAGCGCTGTCAGCGGCTGTCGAACGCGGATAGTGTGCTGGTGTGAGCCGGCCCGATTCAGCCCCCGACGGTCAGGCGTTCGTCTGCCCTGACTGCGATGACTACGCGATCACCCGCGCGCTCGCCGACTACCACGCCAAGTCGATGCGCCACGGCAAGCCGCAGCTCGCCGAGCGCCCGACGGGGATGGGGCCGCTTCTCGGACACGGCCGCCTGCTGGACATGATGGCGCAAAGCCTGGCGACCGCCGGCGCAATCGCTTTCATGTTCGAGCGCCAGGAGCCGGAGCTGGCCGGGCAGCTCCGCTCGCAGCTGGCCGTCTTCGAGGCGACCCGCGAGGAACTAGAAGCGCGCCGGCTCACCGAGATCCAGTAGCGGGTCATCCGGCTCGTGCCTCGCGGGTTACGGGGCCGGACAGACCGTCTCAGCGGTGGGTGACGTGCACGGTGGTGGACGGCGTGTCGGCGATCACGCCCGCGGTCCCTCCGACCCGCACCTGAACGGGCCCGTCAGGGATGTCGTCGGGAACAACCACGGTCAGCTTCTCGAACCCGTCGATCCACCAGGTCCTGGCGGGGACGTTGTTGAAGTAGACCGACTCGGCCAGGTTCATGTTCGCGCCGGTCAAGCTGATCGGCTCACCGGAGACGACAGGTACCGGAGACGGAGTGCCGGCGGGCTCCCCTCCGCCGCCGCTTGCGCCGGGGTCAGGGGAAACGGATGCGCGCATCACCAAAGGCTGATCGACCGCTGCCCTCGTGCCGACCTCGGCGCCGGTGCCGGTGCCGGGGCTCGGTTCAGGGTCCGGGGCGGTCTCAGCGTTGGCGAGGACGGAGACTTTCGGTGCGGACCCCGTGAAATTCGCTTGGAATTCGTCCAGGGGCGCCATGGGCCCGGGGCCGACCTGAGGCCAGGAGTGAGCCAAGCCGGTGTCGGTGTACAGGTCGGCGGTGGTGCGGATGCCGACGTAGTGCCCGTACGGGATCGTCAGGTTGGCGTTGAACTCGTTCAGGCCGGCATGCAGCGTTTCAGCTGGGGAGCTGTCGATGATCTTGAACCTGCCGGCGGCGATCCGGTCGAGGACAACGAGGTTCGCCGTTCCTGTGGCGCTCGCGGAAACCGCCCGCCATTTGGTGATCGTGTCGTCGCGGGTCGCGGAGTTGTCCCCGCTGACGGGTCCGTCGCTGATGCCGAAGACGTAGATCCAGGGTGTGGGAGCGTGCGCTGTCGTCGAGGCCGGGGTGTG
>Ga0180223_1001581_pt1 | contig 16928 bp, 14 predicted proteins | sample eDN5th30CKraftOP_FD_151337 | JGI IMG/M metagenome (GOLD analysis project Ga0180223, IMG submission 151337) | Enriched Organic Plus compost microbial communities from Emeryville, California, USA - eDNA 5th pass 30_C Kraft OP (version 2) (version 2) ...
GAGCCTTGCCGGCGGATTCACTGGAATACTTCGCCGACACGGCGGTCGGGAACTTCACACCCTTCGGCGCGGCAATCGTCGGAGCAGCAGGTTCGGAATTGCCGTCCGTGCTGAGCGCAACCGGATCGGCGCCTGGACCACACTCGGCCTTGCGGAAATCGTTCCACTTCGCGCCATTGTCCGTACCGGCGTCCTTCGCTGCCTGATACTTGGCACTGCACTGCTTCATCGTCAGGCCCTTGGCGCTGTCATCCGCTGCAGGAGCAGCGGCCTTCTTGGCTGGGGCAGCAGCTGCGGGCGCAGCCGGTGCTGCAGCAGCAGCTGCGTCGTCACCGCACTGAGCCTTGCGGAAATCGTTCCACTTCATGTTGCCAAGCGTGCCGGCATCCTTGGCCGATTGATACTTTGCGCTACATTCTTTCATCGTCAGCGCATTGGCAGGCGATGAAAAAGCGAACGCGGCGGCACTCATGATAATGGCTGTGCCGGCCATGGTTGTGATGGATCGAATAGACATCTTGTCACTCCTGTCGAATGCAGCTCTTGCAATCACCCGGCATGTTTCATGCCTTGCGATCTTGCTAATATAGAAGAACGGCAGACGTAATCGTTGCTCCAACCCGTTCCGCTTATACGTCAACATTGCGCCTCGCGAAGTTGACTGTCAATCATCTTCGCAATATTAACCTCGACTCCAATACAAATTTTCTAACGAACTTTCTTTGCTCGTTATGGTCATGCGGGCGTCGTGAAGTAAAATTATAGTACTTCGCACCTCATGTCCGATTTTTATTCGAACAGAGTTAACACCCGGAAACGAGACAGGTGATGAAGCGGATCATGATCATTGGCGGCGCCGGTTCTGGAAAATCGAGCCTCGCGCGTGCGCTCGGCGGCATTACCGGATTACCGGTCGTTCATATCGATACCCTCTATTGGCAGCCTGGCTGGGTCATGCGGCCACGCGATGAGATCGGCCGCCTCACCGTCGAAGCGGCAGATCAGGATGCATGGATATTCGAGGGCAATCATAGCGAAACTATGAATTATCGAGCCTCCCGCGCGCATATGCTCATTTTTCTCGATATATCAACCGGGCGGCGACTATGGCGGGTCCTGAAAAGAACCGCAATGCATTATGGCTGCTCTCGTCCAGATATGGCGAAAGGCTGCGTGGAGCGTTTCGACTGGGACTTCCTGAAATGGGTGGCGGGCTATCGCAAGAACGGTCGTATTCGCGCGCTCGCCTTCCTGGACAAGGCACCTCGACCTCTCGTCAAGCACCATTTACGCAGTCCGCATGACGTGGAACGCTTTCTTTCTCAGATGAGGCGCGAAATAAAATAAAACAATCGCCCTCTCCGGTTGCGATAAATCCACAAAGCGGACCGCGAAATAACAATATTTCAAGCGGTGCGGAGGACCAAAGCGGCTGTTATATTAGCTCGTCTCCCAAGACTTTACGCTGCGTGCTCTGGTCTCCCCATCTGCACAGCGCGAACGCATGCAAGCCGGATTTCTTTCCGGCATAGTAATCTTCTTGCCGGTCCGCCGGCTTTTCGCTGTTCTGGAGCTTACCCGTGGCCGATATCGCTGATAACGCCGCCCCACTCATCGATGCGTCAAAATCCGCCACGCTCGACCGTCACCACCTCTATGAAGATGCGATGGCGATGCTGATCGGCACATCGTTCATCGCTCTGGGCATTACGCTTTACAGCCAAGCCGTGCTGATGACGGGCAGTACTGCGGGTATTGCCCTGCTCATCCAATATGCGACGGGCACCGAATTCGGTTTGCTCTATTTCCTGATCAATCTGCCGTTTTACTACTTCGCGGTGCGTCGAATGGGCTGGGCATTCACAATCAGAACCTTTGTCGCAGTGGCGATGATGTCCGGTTTTGCGCGATTGATGCCACTGAGCGTTGATTTCTCAAGCGTCCATCCGCTTTTCGCCGCACTGATGGGCGGCACGTTGATGGGTATGGGCGTGCTGGCGCTCTTCAGACATCGTTCCGGTGTGGGCGGCGTCAACATCCTGGCGCTCTATCTACAGGACACCTATGGGATAAGAGCCGGCTGGTTTCAGCTCGGCCTTGATGGACTGATCATGCTGGCGTCGCTGTTTTTTATTCCGTGGGAAAATATGGCGCTTTCCCTGATCGGCGCGATTGCGATGAATCTGATAATCGCGATCAACCACAAGCCCGGTCGCTATCTCGGCATAAGCTGAACAACAAAAAGCCGCTCAACGGCGGCTTTTGTCACTCGCAGACGAATTCGTCAGTGGGCGGTCATCCACTCGCGTGCGCCGCGCAGGGCTGCTGCCAGCTCGCCCTTGCTCATCGTGGCCGCCACCTGATTGCGCATGCGAGCAGCCTTCTCGCTGCCGCGGATAGCCGCAATATTCAGCCACTTGTGCGCTTCCACCACGTCGATCTCGCAATCACGGCCAATGGCGAATTTCATACCCATTTCCAGAAGAATGCGATCCTGCGCGATTGCGTTGTTCTTATTCGTAAAGCTCTGAAACTGTGCCATTTTCTTTGTCCCTGTTAAATCCCGAGAACCGTCCGGTCTTTGTTTTCAAAGCCTGATTTTCCTGCTTTGAAACCGCCGTCTCTGTCGCTCCGTTCATGCTCTCAAATCTACGGGAAAGGGTTGAAATGCGCGTTAAACCAGATGCTTAACGAGCAACCAACAAAATCCGAACAAGGGGTAAACTTGGGATTTTGTTAAACATGCAAGCTCTGCGGATTGCTGGGTTTTCACGAAAATTCGATTCAAATCCGCTTCATCGAATGAAACCAGTTGCTAACTATAGACAACATTCGAGTGCGGCCCTGCGTATAGAAAGCAGGCTGTTCGAGCAGGCTGGAGAGCGCAACTATCCTCTTCCGCTTGGTCCAAAACTGTATTACGTTTACGTTTGCGTAAGTTTGAGTGGTCGTGGAGGCTTCCGGCTCAAACTTCAGAGCGCAGAACAGCGGTTTCATCGCTGCGAGCGGCAAAGCCCGGACCGCGGCGACTTGGGAGGAAAGAATGATCCGCAGACTAATTCTTGGAATGACGCTTGCAGCCACTTTTGCCGCGCCTGCCCTTGCCGAGGAAGGTATTGTCGGCACGTGGAAACGTCCGAACGGTACGATCATCAGCTACGCGGCCTGTGGCGCCAACAAGTTTTGCGGTACGGTGCAGACCGGTGAATACAAGGGCAAGTCGATCGGCACGATGTCGGGTACCGGCGGCAGCTACAAGGGCGAAGTCAACAAGCTCGACGAAGGCAAGACCTATACCGGCAAGGCTAGCGTCAAAGGCAACACACTTTCGCTTTCCGGCTGCGTGATGGGTGGCTTGATCTGCAAGAGCGAGAGCCTGACGCGCCAATAATTTCGGCGGTGCAGAAATCGAAAAGGGCGGCCCGGAGCCGCCCTTTCTTCTTGTGCCCGTTAGCGTGCCTTTTGGCCGAAAAGGATTTTCTGGGCTTCCTTGTCGGTTGCCAGATTGGACTTTTCCCGTTCCTCTTTGCCGACAAGCAGGCCGCGCTGCACCGCTGGACGCGCGTTCATCGTTTCATGCCAGCGCTTCAAGTTCGGGAAATCATCAAGGTTCTGATCATAGTTCTTGTAGGCATTGATCCAGCCAATCGATGCCATATCGGCAATTGAATATTCACCTGCTATGTAATCCTTGCCCTCCAGTTGCCGGTTCAGGACGCCGTAGAGACGGTTCACTTCATTGGTATAGCGGTCGATGCCGTACTGAACCTTTTCCGGCGCGTAGATACGAAAATGCCCCGCCTGTCCCGACATCGGGCCAAGGCCGCCCATCTGCCACATCAGCCATTCATCGACTGCTACGCGCTTGCGTTCGTCGGTCGGATAGAATTTGCCGAATTTACGCCCGAGATATTGCAGGATCGCCCCGGACTCGAAAACCGAGATCGGTTCGCCGCCCGGTCCTTCCGGATCGATGATCGCAGGCATCCGGTTGTTCGGCGCAATTTTCAAAAAGTCGGGCTGAAACTGGTCGCCCTTGCCGATATTGATGTATTTAACTTCATAGGGAACGCCCAATTCCTCCAGCATAATGCTGATCTTGAAGCCGTTCGGCGTCGGCCAATAATACAATTCAATGGGCTTGGTCTGTTGGGCCATGGGCTCTCTCCCGCTGATCCTGAAGTTGCGCGGGACGTGTTCCCGCATTCCAATGATGGGAAACATAAGACCCTTTCGAGCAGGCACAAGAGCCCTGTGCTGCAATAAACGGAACATCAATATTTTTGAACGCCGCATGAACGAGGCTCTCAGGGACGGTTCAGGCGTGATCGCTAGATTGGCAAGGGAGAACAGAAATCAGAACGGCTTGGGGACCAACCGCTATGCTTCGGCGCTTAACAATTCTTTGCCTGATGATCGCCGGCTTTGCCGCAGTCGCCAGCATTTTCGTTGACCAGCGATACAATGTTTACCGCGGCCAGCCGGTGATCGGACCGGTGGCCGCATTCACCCAGAAGCATCTCAAAGAACGGCAATGAGGAGAACCCAAGCAATGGCCGCAATCGCACTTCGCGTTTTCCTCTTTACCGCCATTTTCACCGGCCCGGCAGCCACCTTCGCCTATACGCAGATCGGTCAGCATTCGCAGATGAGCAGCATCGGTCTCGTACTTTATGTAAGCCTGCAGCGCGCCGCATAAACTGGGTCATGTCACAGTCATAGACTTTGCTATACTGGGTTATGACACAGCGAATCGAACATCCATTTCTCACAGAAATCAAAACGCCTCCAACGGTTGACCCGGAGGTTTTCACCGATGCCGGCGCGGCGGTTGCCGCCCTGCAAAAGCTTTATGATCGCAACACGGCCTTCCTTCGCGATGCGTTCGAGAAAGTGGCGCGCGGCGAAGTTCCGCCGCAGCGCTATCGCGCCTATTATCCCGAGATTTGTCTATCTACGTCCAGCTTTGCGCATGTGGATTCGCGGCTGGCTTATGGCCATGTCTCGACGCCGGGCGATTATTCGGCGAACATCACACGGCCCGATCTATTCGACCATTATCTGAGCGAGCAGATTCGTCTTCTGATGCGCAATCACGGTGTGACTGTGACGGTGAAGGAATCCTCGACGCCAATTCCGATCCATTTCGCCTTCAAGGAAGGCACCTATGTCGAAGCCTCCGTCGCCAATGCCTTCACGCATCCGCTGCGTGATCTTTTCGACGTGCCCGATCTGGCTGCTACCGACGACAAGATCGTGAATGCGGACTTCGAGCCAGCGCCCGGCGAACCAATGCCGCTTGCCCCGTTCACGGCCCAGCGCATCGATTATTCGCTGCACCGGCTGGCACATTATACGGCGACAAGCCCCGCCCATTTCCAGAACTTCGTGCTGTTTACCAACTACCAGTTCTATATGGACGAGTTCTGCGCCTATGCTCGCGAGTTGATGGCGGCGGGCGGCGGCGGTTACGAACGGTTCGTGGAGCCGGGCAACATCGTTACGCTGGCGGGAGAAACCGCGCCGAGCAACGGCAATCCGTTGCAGCGCCTGCCACAGATGCCAGCTTATCACCTGCAGCGGGCGGACCATTCGGGCATCACTATGGTCAATATCGGCGTAGGCCCGTCCAATGCCAAAACCATTACCGACCACATCGCCGTGCTTCGTCCTCACGCCTGGCTGATGCTTGGTCACTGCGCGGGTCTGCGCAACAGCCAGCAGCTTGGCGATTATGTTCTGGCCCACGCCTATATGCGTGAGGACCATGTTCTGGACGACGACCTGCCGGTCTGGGTTCCTTTGCCGGCGCTTGCAGAAATTCAGGTTGCGCTGGAAGAGGCCGTCGAGGAAATCACCGGGCTAGAAGGCTACGATCTCAAGCGCATCATGCGTACCGGCACGGTCGCGACCATCGACAATCGCAACTGGGAACTGCGCGACCAGCGCGGTCCGGTGCAGCGCCTTTCGCAAGCGCGCGCCGTCGCGCTCGATATGGAGTCCGCCACGATTGCCGCGAACGGGTTCCGCTTCCGCGTGCCTTACGGCACCCTGCTCTGTGTTTCGGACAAGCCGCTGCATGGCGAGTTGAAACTGCCGGGGATGGCGACCGAGTTTTACAAGCGGCAAGTGGCGCAGCACTTACGCATCGGCATTCGCGCAATGGAAAAAATCGCGGCGATGCCCGATGAGCGACTGCATTCCCGAAAGCTCAGAAGCTTTTACGAAACGGCTTTCCAGTGATGTTAGGGCAATAGGGCAGTAAGACAGTAGGACAATATGTTGGTTGGCAACAGCTCTTAACATATTGCCTTATTCGCCTACTGCCCTACTGCCTTCCCTTTCATCATCACGCCGCAATCAGCACGTATGGGCACCTTCATGTCGAAACGCCGTGAAAACCTTTCATTCCTGTTGCTGCTGGCGGCCGTTGCGCTGTCTGTCCCGCTTGTGCTTGGATTTCTTGGAGCGGTGCATCCAGCCCTCGATTCCTTTTCACATTTTCGGGCTCACCTCGCCGTCATGTTAGCGGTGCTGGCCTTTCCGCTGCTTTTCACCAAAATGCGGCGTGAAGCGGCAATGCTTTTGCTTTTCGCCGTCATGGCTCTCAGCACGACTATCGGTGCCGCACGCGATTTCCTGAGCGGCTCCCCCGGCGCACAGGCAGACGAACAGGCTGGCGCGCGCTATAGTCTTGTGCAGATCAATCTGCGCGAAGACAATCCCGAGCCGAAACGCATTCTCCAGATGATTGCGCGGGAGAAGCCCGACGTCATCACCTACGAGGAAGCGAGCGAACAATGGACCAAGTGGCTCACCATTCTCCAGGGCTCCTATCCCTATCATCTAAATTGTACAGATGATCCGGATACCTGGGGTGTGGGAATCCTGTCAAAGCGGCCTTTCAGCCAAGAGGCGCAGACCGCTTGCATCGGTAACGGCTTGCTGGCAATTGCGCCGATCGATTTTGGTGGAACGACCGTGCACGTCGCGGCGCTGCACTTTTCGTGGCCCTGGCCGCGCTGGCAGCCGCATCAGCTCCGCTATATCGAACCGGAACTGACGAAGCTGAAAGGCCCTCTCGTCATCGCAGGAGATTTCAACGCCGCGCCGTGGAGCAATGCGGTTCGTCGCGTCGAACAGGCGTCCGGCACCCGACACATGACCAGTATCGGCGGCACGTGGATGACGCATCTGTTGCCCGTCACGCTTGCGCCCTATCTAGGCCTGCCGATTGACCAGATACTTGTAAGCCCCGAAATCGGAGGGGCGAAAGTTTCTGCTCGCGAAGACGCAAGCTCCGATCATCTGCCGGTACGGCTTGATTTTTCCGTTCCGCCGCCCGTTCGGCCGGACGAAGAAGAACCGGAAACGCAGTCCGTCATGCTGCAATAAAAAAGGCGGCCCGAGACCGCCTTTTTTCTTTTACATGTTTACGTAAACAGGTCCCTCCCCGCCTTGTGGCGGCACCCAGTTGATATTCTGGTTCGGATCCTTGATGTCGCAAGTCTTGCAGTGCACGCAGTTTTGCGCGTTGATGACGAAACGGACATCCTTGGCCTGCGGATCAGCAGCAGCGTTACCGTCCGCATCCACCCATTCATAGACGCCAGCCGGGCAGTAGCGTGTCGACGGACCAGCGAAAACATCGTGTTCGGATGTCTGCTGCAGCTTCATGTCGGCGACCTGCAAATGCACCGGCTCGTTCTCGTCATGGTTCGTGTTCGACAAGAACACTGACGACAGACGATCGAACGTCAGAACGCCATCCGGCTTCGGATAGTCGATCTTCGTATGCTTTGCAGCCGGTTCCAGCGACTGCGCATCGGTCTTGCCGTGCTTCAGCGTCCCGAAGACAGAGAAGCCGAAAAGCTGGTTGGTCCACATATCGAGCCCGCCCAATGCCACGCCGACAATCGTGCCGAACTTCGACCACAGCGGCTTGACGTTGCGCACGCGCTTCAGATCTTTGCCGATCAGGCTCGAACGCCAGCTGTTTTCGATCTCGACCGGCTCGTCATTGGCCCGGCCCGCAGCAATTGCCTCGGCGATCTTGTCGGCGGCGAGAATGCCGGACAGAACCGCATTGTGACTACCCTTGATGCGCGGCACATTGACCAGACCAGCCGAGCAGCCGATGAGCGCTCCGCCCGGGAACGACAGCTTCGGCACCGACTGGAAACCGCCCTCGGTAATGGCACGTGCGCCGTAGGAAAGGCGCTTGCCGCCCTCAAACACGTCGCGAATAGCCGGATGTGTCTTGAAGCGCTGGAATTCCTCAAATGGCGACAGATACGGGTTCTTGTAGTTGAGGTGCAGCACGAAACCGACCGCAACCATATTGTCTTCCAGATGATAGAGGAACGAGCCGCCGCCGGTCTTCATATCAAGCGGCCAGCCGAAAGAGTGCTGGACCAGACCCGGCTTGTGCCTGGAAGGATCCACCTGCCACAGTTCCTTGAGCCCAATACCGTATTTGGCCGGTTCGCGGCCTTCATCGAGCTTGAACTTAGAGATCAGTTGCTTGGCAAGCGAACCGCGCGCGCCCTCGCCGACCAGCGTATACTTGCCGAGCAACGCCATGCCGCGCGTATAGTTCGGCCCATGCGTTCCGTCCCGTTCGACGCCCATATCGCCGGTGGCGACGCCGATGACCGCGCCTTCATCATTGTAAAGCACTTCGGTCGCGGCAAAGCCCGGATAGATTTCCACACCGAGTTCTTCGGCCTTGGTGCCAAGCCAGCGGCAGACATTGCCGAGCGACACGATGTAATTGCCATGATTGCTCATCAAAGGCGGCATGGCGAAATTCGGCAGGCGCACCGAGCCTGCAGGCCCCAGCACCAGGAAATGATCAGCCGTCACCGGCGTTTTGAACGGATGTCCCTCTTCCTCACGCCAGCCTGGCAGAAGCTGGTCGATCCCCACCGGATCGACGACAGCGCCGGAAAGAATATGCGCGCCCACTTCCCCGCCCTTTTCGAGGACGACGACAGAAAGCTCCGGATTCGCCTGTTTCAAACGGATCGCCGCGGCAAGGCCCGCAGGGCCTGCGCCGACGATCACAACGTCGAATTCCATGCTTTCGCGTTCGGGAAGCTCCTGATTTGCATATTCTGGGGCTTCAGACATTCATTCCTCCGTCCGGTGTAACATCGTCTTCTCACTAAGATAGCCCAGACGACACATCCAATTGTTTTTGTGCATGATCTGATCGCGAATATCCATGAACAAATTGCTCGTCAGCACTCGAACCCGCGAAAAGACCTGCCGTTTCCCCGTATTCCGCCTTACCCTGTCGCAGAGTTGGAGACTGTCGCAAATGCGTCCAATTGTCCAAAACCGGCGTCTTACCTCCTCGAATATATTTACCTTAACGTAAACGTCAAATCTATTCCGTTCACTAAACTGCGATGAGATTTGCCCGCGACGGCTTCACATGATGTGAGCCGCCATGCCTCCCTGGCATTTTGCAGTGCATCAACCGGGTATGAACAGGAACTAATGGGCCTAACAAGCCAGAAATCTGAATAGGGCTATTGCATTCACCTGCAAAATTCGCCACCTCAGAGGTGAGGTAAATGATGGCTGATAATCGCGAAACGCTGGATATTGAAGGTTTGCTCCGCTTCTATGCGGAAGCTGGCGTCGACATGCCGCTTTCCGAAACGCCGATAGACCGGTTTGCAGAGCCTCAACGAGCAGCTCCGGCTCAGCCCCCGGCCCAGGTTCCCGGTGCTCCTGAACGCAGCCGGCAGCAGCCCCGCCCCGCACCGGCGCCTGCCCCCACCAGCAGGCCTGTTCAAGCCGCAGCAGATCTTCCTGATACAGCGCAGATTGCGCTCGCCCGCGAAGCGGCAGCGCAGGCCTCGACGCTGGAGGAACTGCGGGAAAAGCTTGCGGCATTCGATGGCTGCAATCTGAAATTCACAGCGAAGAATCTCTGCTTTGCAGATGGCGATCCTGCCTCCGACATAATGTTCATCGGAGAAGCGCCCGGACGGGACGAGGATATGGAGGGATTGCCGTTCGTCGGAAAATCCGGCCAGCTTCTCAATCGCATGATCGAATCCATCGGCCTGAAGCGGGAAAACGTCTACATCGCCAACACGATCCCCTGGCGTCCGCCGGGCAATCGCACGCCGACGCCTCTTGAAACAGAGCTTTGCCGACCGTTCATTGAAAGACAGATCGAGCTTGCCGCGCCGAAGCTTTTGGTTGCGCTCGGCGGACCGGCGGGCAAGGCACTCACCGGCGCGACAGAAGGCATCCTGCGCCTGCGCGGTAACTGGAAGCTTCACCGGACACCTTCCGGCGTGGAGATTCCGGTTATGCCAACCCTGCATCCGGCCTATCTTCTACGCACGCCAGCCCAAAAACGTTTTGCATGGCGCGATTTCCTGGCTGTGAAACTGAAATTAGCCGAATTGACGGATTGATTTTTAAGCATTTCAGCGGCATCGGCCGGTGGCATTGTCACCAACATGCCGCAAACATGGTCTATTCCGCCGCTTGCCAAACCGCCTTCTGGCGACAAGTAGCCCTAAATTCAGTTTCCCATGGGATTTCACTGGGGAGTTTTTCATGGCTGGTCAGCTCCTGCCCATAGCCGCTTTGCTTGCAAGCACTTTTCTCATGCTGCTTGCAGGTGGCCTTGCGGGCATTCTTCTGCCCCTGCGTGGCGGCATGGAAGGCTGGTCCACCACGACCATCGGCTGGATGGGCACGAGCTATTCCCTTGCCTTCACGATAGGCTGCATTGTGGTGCCACATCTGGTGCGCCGCGTGGGGCATGTGCGCGTCTTCTCAGCGCTGCTGACACTGCTTTCGATGGCGCTTCTCTTGCACGCACTGCTCGTCAACCCGGTTGCGTGGATGATCTTCCGCGGCGTTGCAGGCTTTTCTCTCGCTGGCAGCTACATGATCATCGAAAGCTGGCTGAACGAGCGCGTGACGAATGAATCGCGCGGGCGCATCTTCTCGATCTACATGATCATTACCATGCTCGGCCTGCTCTGCGGACAGTATATACTGCCCTTCGGCGATGCAGGAACGCAGACGCTCTTCATCGTTTGCGCCATTATCTATGCCAGCGCGCTGCTTCCAACGGCGCTTTCCAGCGCCCAGTCGCCTAATCCGCTGACGCAGGTTTCGCTCGATCTCAAGGGACTTTACCGGCGGTCGCCAGCCGCCGCGTTCGGCTCGCTGATTGCCGGCATAGTTGCGGGCACGTGGAATTTCCTCGCCGCAATTTACGGCGAGATGAATGGCCTTTCTACCTTCGGCATTGCGACGATGCTTGCCTGCGCGATGGTCGGCGGCGCAATCTTCCAGTATCCGCTTGGCCGGGGGTCCGACTTTGTCGACCGTCGCTACGTGATGGTAATAGCCGGGATGATCGGTTTTGCCCTGTCAATGGTGATGGTGCTGTTCCATCCCACCTCGCCTACGGCGCTCTACATCATGATGTTTCTGTTCGGTTCGGTGATTTATCCGATCTACAGCCTCAACGTCGCGCACGCTAACGACTACGCCGATGCCAGCGAGTTCGTGAAGGTTTCCGGCGGATTGCTGATTATCTATGGCGTAGGCAGCGTCATCGGACCTGCCCTTTCCGGCCCTCTGATGGATTTGATCGGCGCTTCGGGCTTCTTCGTCACCATGGCTATCGCTTATGCCCTTTATGGCCTGCACGCCTTCTGGCGTATCCGCCGCTTCGAGCGGCCAGCCATCAGCGATCAAAAAACCGAGTACAAGTTCCACACACCGGACGGCCAGTCCACGCCGGAGACCATGCAGCTTGATCCCCGCGCAGAAGGCGCGCCTGGCCAGAGCTGATTTTATTGCGTTTGCGGGGCATTCACCTTGTGCGGCGCGATGGCAAGCTTGTGCTCGCGATAGATGATGAACCCACCAGCCGCCATGACGATGGCGCTGCCTGCCAGCATTTCGAGGGTCGGGATATCGCCAAAGAGCAGAAACCCGATCGCAAGTCCGAGCAGCATCGATGTGTATTCGAAGGGGGCAATAGTCGACATTGGCGCATGGCGATAACATTCGGTCAGGAGAATCTGCCCGATCCCACCGGCAAACCCGGCTGCGATCAGCATGGCAAGCTGCGGCCAGTTTGGTACGACCCAGCCGAATGGAAAGCTCGCCAGTGAGATGACGCTCGCGGATATGGAAAAATAGATCACAATGGTCGATGTGCGTTCCGTCTGAACGAGATGACGCACAAGCATCATCGCCACTGCTGACATGACCGCTCCACCAAGGGCAGCAAGGGCGCCGATGGCCTCGTCATATCCTATATCACCGCCCGAGAACACTGTCAGCCTCGGCCATATGATGAACATGACCCCGCCGAGCCCGATCAGGACCGCGCTCCAGCGATAAAGCCGTACGATCTCGTGCAGGACGACCGCGCCAAGAATGACGCTGATCAGCGGCGAAGCGTAATTGATGGCGATTGCCTCCGGCAGCGGCAGCCTGGTCAGTGCGAAAAAGCTCATCGACATGGAACAGACGCCCACCAGCCCGCGCCAGAAATGGCTGAAACCGTTCTGCGTGCGGAATACGCCCGAAAGTTGCCCGCGCCAAGCCAGATAGAGCAATATCGCGAAGATCGCGAAGAAAGACCTGAAGAAGATCAACTGCCCGACCGGCACGCCATCAGTCGCTTTCAACAAAGTGGACATGGCGACGAAAACAGCAACGGAAGCGATCTTCAAGCCGATGCCGAGCATCGGATTCGTTTCAAGATGGGCAGCCTCGACAGGCGCGCTCGCATGAGCGTTCACAACGCAATTCCTTAAAATATGATGCGCAGCTACACCCGAAATATTCGCGTGCCTGTCTTTCTTATTCCTGTTTGCAACACAGCACCAGTAGCTCAAAGGTCAAGTCGGAAAATATTTGATAAAATACCCATCCTGCTACAAAGCCCGGTTGGTTGTTCTGGAATTAAGTTTCCCTCTGCAGCAATTTTGGCTACGAATCCAGTATCGTGAGTTCAAAGAGAGTTCAGGGAGAGAGTTTCGCTATGCGTACTGAAACCGGCCAGACATTCCGCCTCGAAGATTACCGCCCGACCCCTTACGCCATTCCCGAGACGAAACTGGATTTCTCACTGGAACCGGAAAAAACCATCGTCGTTGCGAGCCTCACGATTGAGCGCCGTGATGACACTCCAGCCGGTACGCCCCTTGTGCTGGATGGCGACGAACTGAAACTCATCAGCATCGCCATTGATGGCAAGCCGCTTGCTGATAACAGCTATGTCGCAACGCTTGACCAGCTTGAAATCAGCGACCTGCCGGAAGGAAAGCGCTTCACGCTTGAAATCGTGACGGAAATTAATCCGACGACTAACCGCCAGCTATCCGGCCTCTATCGCTCAAGCGGCGTTTATTGCACCCAGTGCGAGGCGGAAGGCTTCCGCCGCATTACTTATTATTATGATCGCCCGGACGTGCTGTCCGTTTATACTGTCCGCATCGACGCCGACCGGCAGGCCGCTCCAATTCTTCTCTCCAACGGCAATCCGGTCGACAGTGGATCGGGCGAAGGCAAATCGGGCCGGCATTTTGCCATCTGGCACGATCCGCATCCAAAGCCGTCCTATCTCTTCGCGCTCGTCGCCGGATCGCTCGGCGTCGTCAAGGACCACTTCACCACGCAGTCGGGACGCGCGGTCGATCTGGCTATTTATGTCGAGCATGGCAAGGAAAGCCGTGCCGTCTATGCGATGGATGCATTGAAACGCTCCATGCGCTGGGACGAGGAAAAGTTCGGTCGCGAATATGATCTCGATGTTTTCAACATCGTTGCCGTGTCCGATTTCAACATGGGCGCGATGGAGAACAAGGGCCTCAATGTCTTCAACGACAAATATGTGCTGGCCGACCCCGAAACGGCGACCGATGTCGACTATGCGGGCATCGAGGCGGTCATCGCGCACGAATATTTCCACAACTGGACAGGCAACCGCATCACCTGCCGCGACTGGTTCCAGCTCTGCCTCAAGGAAGGTTTGACCGTCTATCGCGATCACGAATTTTCCGCTGATGAGCGTTCCCGTCCGGTCAAGCGCATTTCCGAAGTGAAAATTCTGAAAGCACAGCAATTTCCGGAAGATGCCGGGCCGCTGGCCCATCCGGTGCGTCCGCGTGAATATCGCGAGATCAACAACTTCTATACGGCGACCGTTTATGAGAAAGGCTCGGAAGTGGTGCGCATGATCCGCACGATCATCGGGCCAGAGCTGTTCCGCAAGGGCATGGACCTCTATTTCGAGCGCCATGATGGAGACGCCGCGACCATTGAGGATTTCGTCAAGGTTTTTGCCGATGTTTCCGGTCAAGACTTTTCACAATTCGCGCTCTGGTACGATCAGGCCGGAACGCCCAAGGTGGAAGCTGCTTTCGCCTTCGACGCTGCGAAGGAAACCTATACGATTGAGTTGACGCAAACGCTCGCAGCAACGCCCGGACAACCGGTCAAGAAACCGATGCATATTCCGATTGCCTTCGGCCTGATCGGGCCTGACGGCAAGGATATGGTTCCAGCTTCCGTCGATGGCGGGGATGTACGCGGCGATGTCATCCATCTGCATCGTTCATCCGAAACAATCGTCTTCCATGGCATCAAGCAGCGCCCTGTGCCGTCGCTGCTGCGCGGCTTCTCGGCTCCGGTCAATCTGTCAGCACCGCTATCGGACGATGACCGCGCTTTCCTTGCACTCAACGACAGCGACCCGGTGGCGCGCTGGCAGGCATTGACCGGAATTTTCAACGAGATCCTGCTTGAAGGCGCCAAGCGCGTTCGCGGGGATCATGCACCGGCAGTTGAAGAAAAGATCGTTGAACTCGCGGGGAAAGTGGCATCCGATGAGACCCTTGATCCTGCGTTCCGCGCACTCTGCCTGACGTTGCCGAGCGAAAGCGATATCGCGCGTGAAATGGGCCACAATGTCGACCCAGACGCCATCCTTGCAAGCCGGAATCATTTCGTCGATGCCATTGCCGCCCGCTATGCTGGCGAATTTGCCAAGCTCTACGATGGCCTGAAACAGGATGGCGCTTTCTCGCCCGATGCAGCGGCGGCTGGCAAACGTGCCTTGCGGAATGCGTTGCTGGATTATCTGAGCCGTTACGAGAACAGCCCGAAACGTGCTGCCGACCAGTTCACCGTTGCGGATAACATGACCGATCGCTTCGCGGCGTTGACCGTGCTGGTGCATCGCTTTGGCGATACGAGCGAAGCAAAGGACGCACTGGCAAGTTTCGAGCGTCAGTTCGGCAAGGATGGGCTGGTGATGGACAAGTGGTTCAGCGTGCAGGCGAGCCGTCCCGGCGAGGAAGCCTTGCAGGCTGTGCGCGATCTCACGAAACACGCCCTCTTCTCGCTCGATAATCCGAACCGCGTCCGTTCCTTGATCGGTTCGTTCTCCGCCTCCAACCCGACCGGCTTCAACCGCAAGGATGGTGCGGCTTACGAATTCTTCGCGGAAACGATCCTGTCCATCGACCCGGAGAACCCGCAGCTCGCGGCGCGGCTTCTGACGGCGCTTCGCTCGTGGCGTTCGCTCGAAGATACCCGCCGCGAACATGCCAGGGCAGCGCTGGCGCGCATTTCAGGCGCGGGCAAACTGTCCACCGACCTGCGCGACATCGTGGACCGCACTCTCGCCTGATTCGCGATCCATCCTCCCATCGCGATGATTCGTCCGTTCCTGTGGCCGATACGCTACCGGAACGGACCTTTTCATGCGGCCCGTCGAACAGGCGGCGAGGCAGTCCGCTTTCATGAGTCTTTTCATGCGTTTAGCCGAATCAGATGCAATATCGATTCTACTTAAGGCCTTGAGATTAATGAATAAATGGATCGACTAAATTCCCGATTTTTACGCCTCGTTAACGAATTCGCTGGACAGCGCGAATCACATTTGATTCATTGATGATATTCGGAGGTGGCGTATTCCGAATCACTTCACTCGCAGGGAATTCACGAGGGACCATTATATGGCGAGCACCGACGCGTATGGCGCGCCGGCGGGGACGCATTGCGAATCCGGTCGGAAAAGAAGAAAGGGCAAGCTTTCGGGCCATGTCAGTCTTCTTGCTGGTCCGGCCTATGGCAAATTCGTCTCGATCGAGCCCATCCTGCGACGCCTTGTTCCCGCGCTCATCATCATTTTCTTGATTATTCTGGGCGTTGCGCGCGTGTTTTCGATGCTGGCGTGGCGCGACGATATCGAGCAGCAGCATAAAGCTTTTTTGTCGGCTGCGACCGCCAATCTTGCCCAGATGATCGAACGTGTCGCCAACGGCACCGATGCGGGAGCACAGATATCCGCGAAGGATATTCAGGATACGATGGCGGAGTTTCGCTCTCGCGGATTGTCATCCTCTGGCATGACCCTTGCCGTCCTTGACGCGCAATCATCCGTGGTGGCGGCATCGGGTCCGGGTTCCGATATGTCCGGCAAGCCAGTCGACACGGTCCTGTCGGATGCGCAGCCGCTGTTCCTGTTTGCAGAACGTGCAGGTGTGCTGAAAGTCACGCTGCAGGATGAACCGGCTTTCGGCGCCCTGTCCAAGCCGCTGTCCCTGCCCTATTCCATCATCGCCGTCGAACCGGAAAGCACCATCTTTGCCGAATGGCGCCGGGCCGTGTCGCTCAATGTGACGCTCTTCGCAGGCACGACCGGCGTAATGTTCGCCATTCTATATGCCTATTTTAGCCAGGCAGCGCGGGCGCGTGGGGCCGATGATCTTTCCGGCCAGATCCAGCGCCGTATTGATCTGGCGCTGGCGCGCGGCCGCTGCGGCCTGTGGGACTGGGACATGGCACGCGGTCGCATCTACTGGTCGCGTTCCATGTATGAAATGCTGGGCTACGAGGCGCAGGATGCGGTGCTGCCTTTC
>Ga0180223_1001585_pt1 | contig 16847 bp, 17 predicted proteins | sample eDN5th30CKraftOP_FD_151337 | JGI IMG/M metagenome (GOLD analysis project Ga0180223, IMG submission 151337) | Enriched Organic Plus compost microbial communities from Emeryville, California, USA - eDNA 5th pass 30_C Kraft OP (version 2) (version 2) ...
AAGCACGAGTCCGCGGTGCGCGGATGCTGCGCACGGCCATCGGTCCGATGGTCGGCCACTGGCTGACCGATCCCCTCGTCGTCGAAGTCATGCTCAATCCGGACGGCTGCCTGTGGGTGGACCGGCTGGGCACCGGCCTTGCCGATACCGGACGGCGCCTGGCACCTGCTGACGCCGAACGGATCATCCGCCTCGTTGCCCATCATGTCGGCGCCGAGGTCCATGCCCGCTCTCCCCGTGTCTCGGCCGAACTCCCCGAAACTGGCGAACGCTTCGAAGGACTGCTGCCGCCGGTCGTGACCGCGCCGGCCTTCGCGATCCGCAAGCCCGCCGTCGCGGTGTTCACGCTGGATGATTATGTATCGGCGGGCATCCTATCGTCGGCCGAAGCCGGGGTACTCCGCAACGGCGTGGCCTCGCGGCTAAACATCCTCGTCGCGGGCGGCACCGGAACCGGCAAGACGACGCTCACCAATGCGTTGCTCGCGGAAGTGGCCGGGACGGGCGACCGCATCGTGCTGATCGAGGACACCCGCGAGCTGCAATGCGCCGCGCCCAACCTCGTAGCGATGCGGACCAAGGATGGTGTCGCTTCGCTCTCCGACCTGGTCCGCTCCTCGCTGCGCCTGCGCCCCGACCGCATTCCGATCGGCGAGGTGCGTGGGCGTGAAGCGCTCGACCTGATCAAAGCCTGGGGCACCGGCCATCCCGGCGGGGTCGGCACCATTCATGCCGGCAGCGCCATGGGGGCGCTGCGCCGGATGGAGCAGCTCATCCAGGAAGCGGTGGTGACCGTGCCGCGCGCCCTGATCGCCGAGACCATCAATCTCGTCGCGGTGCTGGTTCGCGACGGTCACGGCCGCCGCCTCGCCGAACTCGCCCGCGTCGACGGGCTCGATCCCGTGTCCGGCGACTATCGCCTCATTGCCCCCTCAGCCCCCCAAGGAGACCTCCCATGATCCATGCCTTCCGGCGTGGCGCTCGTCGCGCCGCGCTGCTGTCCACCGCCGCCGCCGTCACGCTGATGACCGCCGTTCCGGCCCATGCCGGCGGCTCGTCCATGCCGTGGGAAGCACCGCTTCAGTCGATCCTCGAATCGATCGAAGGTCCGGTGGCCAAGATCATCGCGGTGATCGTCATCATCGTGACCGGCCTCAGCTTGGCCTTCGGCGACACCTCGGGCGGGTTCCGGCGGCTGATCCAGATCGTGTTCGGTCTCTCGATCGCCTTTGCCGCATCGTCCTTCTTCCTGACCTTCTTCAGCTTCGGCGGCGGAGCGCTGGTGTGATGAGCGCGTCCGACGACATCCCGGGCTTCTACGCACCGGTTCACCGGGCGCTAAGCGAGCCCATCCTGCTGGGCGGCGCTCCCCGGTCGCTTGCCATCGTCAACGGCACGCTCGCTGGCGCCGTTGGTCTCGGCCTGCGCCTCTGGCTCGTCGGGCTGCTGCTCTGGGCGCTGGGGCATGTGCTGGCGGTCTGGGCCGCCCGTCGCGATCCCCAGTTTGTCGATGTCGCCCGCCGTCACCTCAAATATCCGGTCTGGATGCGGCCATGATGAACCTCGCTGAATATCGCTCGAAAGCCGCCTGCCTCGCCGATTTCCTGCCCTGGGTCGCGTTGGTCGGACTCGGCGTGGTGCTGAACAAGGATGGATCGTTCCAGCGCTCGGCGCGCTTTCGCGGTCCCGATCTCGACAGCGCCACGGCGTCCGAACTGGTCTCGGTGACCGCACGTCTCAACAATGCGCTGCGGCGTCTGGGCTCCGGCTGGGCGGTGTTCGTCGAAGCCCAGCGCGTTCCCGCGCTGGAGTATCCGGAATCGGACTTTCCCGATCCGGTCTCGGCGCTGGTCGACATGGAACGGCGCGAACAGTTCCGCGAGGAAGGCAGCCATTTCGAGAGCGGATATTATCTCACGCTGCTCTGGATGCCGCCCGCCGAAGAGGCCGCGCGCGCCGAGACCTGGCTCTATGAAGGCCGCTCGGGAAAGGGCGTCGATCCCCACGAACTGCTCGGCACGTTCATCGACCGCACCGACCGCGTGCTGCATCTGGTCGAAGGTTTCATGCCCGAGGCGCGCTGGCTCCAGACGCAAGAGACGCTCACATACCTTCACTCATGCGTGTCGACGAAGCGCCAGCGCGTGCGCGTCCCCGAGACGCCTTGCTATCTCGATGCGCTGCTCACCGACGAAGGCCTGACCGGTGGGCTCGAGCCGAAGCTGGGCGACCATCATCTGCGCACGCTCACCATCACAGGCTTTCCGACCGCGACCTTTCCCGGCCTGCTCGACGAACTGAACCGACTGGCCTTTCCCTATCGCTGGTCGACTCGCGCCATCATGCTCGACAAGACAGATGCGGCGAAGCTTTTAACCCGTATCCGGCGGCAATGGTTCGCCAAGCGCAAATCGGTCGCCGCGATCCTCAAGGAGGTGATGACCAACGAAGCCTCGGTGCTGACCGACACCGACGCGTCCAACAAGGCGGCTGACGCCGATCTCGCTCTGCAGGAACTGGGCGCCGATCATTCGGGCATCGCCTATGTGACCGCGACCGTCACTGTCTGGGATCGCGATCCGGCCTTCGCGGCCGAGAAGCTGCGGCTGGTCGAGAAGGTCATCCAGAGCCGTGACTTCACCTGCACGGTCGAGGGGATGAACGCGATCGAGGCCTGGCTCGGGTCACTGCCCGGCCATGTCTATGCCAATGTCCGTCAGCCTCCCATTTCCACGCTCAATCTCGCCCACCTGATCCCCCTGTCAGCGGTGTGGGCGGGGGCGGAACGGGACGAGCATTTCGGTGACGCCCCCTTGCTTTACGGCAAGACCGAAGGCTCGACCCCGTTCCGTCTTTCCCTTCATGTCGGCGATGTCGGTCATACATTGATCGTCGGTCCCACCGGCGCCGGAAAATCGGTGCTACTGGCGCTTATGGCGATGCAGTTCCGCCGCTATCGCGACAATCAGATCTTCGCCTTCGACTTCGGCGGCTCGATCCGCACCGCCGCGCTCGGCATGGGCGGCGACTGGCAGGATCTTGGCGGCGCGCTGCATGACCGGGATGGCGGCGACGGCGTAGGCTGGCCCATTCCGCAGAGTCCGTTGCACCTCGAGCTTCGGCCCGAAGCGTGCGTCTCAAACATCGGAAGGGCCTCCCCGCGAAGCCCCATCATGCGGCGGCTCCATGTCGACCGCGAAGACGACCATGCACCCGGCAAACACCGCATGTCAGATAGCGCTTGCATCAGGGCCCGCGATTAGACGACGGATCTGTAATTTGCGGTAGCTTGGCGGCGGTCCCTTGAGGGTTTCAAGGATCTGTCCGCACTCGCCGCTCCGAAGGACGGTGGTGCTGTATCGGGTCTCACAAGGTCGGGCGTTGCCTTGACTCGAAGCGGGCTTGGCAGCCCATCCGTTTACCTTCGCAGATCGTCCGACCCTGCGTTCCCTCGCGGGACGCCGCCATCGGGTCAGCTTGAGAGCATCACCGCTGGCGTATTGCGTTTACCTCATCTCATACCTCGAACAAAGTGCCGTCGCGCAGCATGGCGTGCATGATGACGGCGAGGCGGCGGGCGAGCGCGACGCGCGCCTTTCGCAAGCCGCGCCGCCTGGCGATCTTCAGCGCCCAACTCTTCAGCGCGAAGGTGGTTTTGGTGCGCGTCAGGATCGAGTTGGCCGCTTCATAGAGGAGCTTGCGCACCGTGCTGTCACCCTGTTTGGTGATGCGCCCTGTCCAGTCGAGCTCGCCCGACTGGTGCCGCCGCGGGACCAGGCCGAAGTAGGCGCCCACCGTTCGCGATCGTTTGAACCGGGCCGCATCGTCGATGGCGGCGGCGAACGCGGCCGAGGTCTGCACGCCAACACCGGGGATACTCATCAGCGCCTGACACACCGGGGATGTTGCGCTAATCGCCTTGAGCTGGCGATCCAGTTGCCCGATCTGCTCGACCAGGCGCTCGCGCACGCCGAGCAACGAAGCCACCGCTTCGCCGAGGCCAGGGACCGCAGCCGCCGCCCGCATCCGCGCGAGGAACCGCTCCCCCTGGCCGATCCCCAGCCTGATCCCGAAGGTGGCGCACAGACCACGGATGGTGTTGTCGAGCCGGACGCGGGCTTCGACCAGGTGCCCGCGCGCGGTGATGACCGAGCGCACGCCGTTCGCCGCCGGCGATTTGACGTGCACCTCCTTGTAGAAGCCAGTGCGCGCCAACTGCGCGAGCCCGGCTGCATCGTGCGGATCGGTCTTGTTGGCCTTCATCGCCTTCAAGCTCTGATGCGCCTGTCGCGCGTCGATGCAGACGATGGCGACGCCCAACTCGCGCAGGCCCAGCGCGACCGACGGGGTCATGCGCCCCGTCTCGATCACCGCGCGCTCGACAGGGCCACAGCGCTCCAGCATAGTGGCAATCGCTTCCGGCGTGCTCTCGACGCAGAGCGCACCGACCTTGCGACCATCGGCGTCGACGACGCAGACGTGCGACGTTTCCATCGACAGGTCGATTCCGGCATAATGCTTCATGGCTGCTTCCTTCCTTCAGGTTCGACAACCAGAAGGTGCGCCGTTCAGCCGGCCCGAGGAAGCAGCCACAAATTACACGATGACTCTAAGCAATCGATGGGCGAACTTGATCGATTCGCAAACCTTTCCAGGAAGAATCCTACTGTCGAGAAGCGTTGACAGGCCGAGCCGATGGATGGATGTCGGCCGCTTGCTGTATCTAGAGCAGCCTCATGTTGAGCGGAATCGCTGCGGGGATTCCCAATCGTGCGCTGGTGTGATTCATAGGACGCCGTCACGAAGGAGGCGGCGATGGGTTGGCGATCGGGGCAAAGCTACTCGCAGGATTTGCGCGACAGGGTGCTTGGTGCGGTGGACGGCGGGATGGCCGTCAGGGCGGCGGCGGCGAGGTTCGGGGTGAGCATCGCTTACATCTACAAGGCGCTGATGCGTCGGCGGCTGACGGGCGATGCGGGGATCAACCCGAACCGCGGCCATAATCCGCGCAAGCTCTCGCCCGTGCAGGAGGCGGCGCTGGCGGCCCACATGCGCTTGCGGCCGGGGATCACGCTGGCGCAGGCGCAAGCCTGGCTTCAGGCAGAGCATGGCGTGCGGCTCAGCACTGGCGCGACCTGGAACGCGGTGCGCCGGCTCGGGTTGTCGTTCAAAAAAAGCCCTGCGCGCAGCCGAGCAGGATCGACCCGACGTAGCCGCGAGACGCAAGCTGTGGCGAGCGGCGCAGCCGTTCATCGATCCTGAAAGCCTCGTCTTCCTCGACGAGACAGGCGTCAACACCAAGATGGCGCGGCTATATGGCTGGGCGCCGGTCGGCGAGCGTTGTCACGATGCCGTGCCGTTCGGACACTGGAAGACGATGACCTTTATCGCCGGGCTGCGGCTGGACGGGATGACCGCGCCATGGGTGCTCGACGGCGCGATGGATGGCGACGCGTTCCGGGTGTACGTCCGCGACGTGCCTGGTCCCACGCTCAGGCGCGGAGACGTCGTCGTGCTCGACAACCTACCTGCGCACAAGGTTGCCGGCATCCGCGAAACCATCGCCGCTCGTCATGCCCAACTCTTCTACTTGCCGCCCTACAGTCCCGACATGAACCCCATCGAGATGGCCTTCGCCAAGCTCAAGGCGCTACTGAGACAGGAACCGGCACGCTCCGTCGATGCCCTTGTCGACCGCATCGGCAGCCTGCTCGATCGCTTCCTGCCCGTCGAATGCGCCAACTTCTTCCTCGCCGCCGGCTACCAGCGCTCAACGTGAAAATGCTCTAGAGGCTCCGAAAGAAGCGTTCCGTACCGTCGACAATCGGGTTTTAGCGCCGCATGAAATATTCAACCGGAACGACTAACTCGATGGTCGTTTGACCCGGCCGCACATCGTCTGGCGGCTTGGGAAGTGGCTGCGCACGCCCGGGGAGGGTGACGGCTTCCCGGTCGAGTTCTGGAAAGCCGGAACTTCGCTCGAGTGTGACCGACAGCACTCTCCCTTCTCGATCCATGACAAACCTGACATAGGGCACGCCGTGGTGCCGCCGCGCCATTGCGGAGCGCGGATAGCGGCGATGCTCGTTCAGTCGCGCCAACACTCTGCCTTCCCAGGTTCGCGACGCATCGGCCGACATTTTCGGAGCGAGGGGTGCCGGTTGAGTCCTGGGCGCGGCGGTTTCCGGCTCGGCAGGGCGGGGATCAATCGGCTTGATCGTTGTAACCGCTACCGACACTGGCAGCGGTACGATCGGAACGATGGTGCGTTCGATGGGCTGCGTTTTGGTGAGCTCGGGCGGCATTTCCTTTTGCTCGACCGGCCTCGGCGCTTCCTTTTTCTCCGGCGGAGTTTCGTGCGGCGGTGTGCGCGGTTGCACTTCGAATACGGTCATTGCGGATGGTGTCGCGACGGGAACGACAGGGGTGACGATCAGGAAGAAGCCAGCCATGACTATCGTAAGGATCGCTCCGGTGCCGATAAATCCGACAGTGCGACTGCTCGACGAGGGCGTGTAGACACTGCGTTCGATCATAGGTGGGCCGGCAAGCGTCTGGCCATGATCCTCGTCGTTGTCCTGCAAGGTCCCGGTCTTGTGAACACCTGAGCTGCGCGCCTTATTCGACAGCATGCAAATCTCCGGCAGGCACAGTCGAGCGAGCCGGCTTCCTCCCGGGCTGCCGGGCGGCACGCGCGCGGCGTTTCCTCCACCATATGATGATTCCCGTGACGCTCAGCATGGCAATGACCAGCCCCATCAGCGAAATGAGGATCCGGCCGGGCAGCCCCAATATGCGGCCTGAATGCACCGGAAACTGTGCTTGCAGGAAGATGTCCGCTGCGGTCCCCTTCCAGGGCTCCTCGTCGCCAATAATGGTTCCATCGTGCGCATCGACGTAAAGTGTACGATGCACGGCGCCGCCCGTCGCATAGCGCGCACCTGGCGGATAGAAGGCGACATCGTAGAAGCCATGGTGCCGTGACCAGGTGATCGCGCCGGCGGGCTCTTGCCAATGACGCCTCGCGGCTTCCCCTTTGGCTATCTCCAGCGCGGCCTCATAAGGGATTTTCGGTACGGCGATCTGCCGGCTCTCCACGCGGGCCCTGCTATCATAGGGTGTCGGCGTCACCTCCGAAACCGCCGACATGGCCGGCTCGAACACATCCTCATACAGATTCAGCGAAAAGCCGGTGAAGGCGATGATGAAAAGGAGGCCCCACGTCCACAAGGCGCCTGCACGATGCAGATCGAAGTTCAGCTTATATGTGCCGCCCCTCCAGCGGATCTGCCATGCCGGCTTCCAGCGTTGCCACCAGTTCGTGGCCTTTCCGGGTTTTCCCGATATATCCGCCCTCACGTCCGCGCTCCGTTCGCTCGTCTTCGGTCTGGGCAGCGACAGGGCGAAGCCGGTGAAGCAGTCGATGGTCCAGAGCAGCGCGATGCCGCCCATCAGCCAGACACCCCATTCGTCTATCCCCCCCAAGGCGGGAAGATGCAGGCTATAGTGAAGCACATAGAGGAAGGAGACGAAGGTCTCGCGGTTGAGGGGCCATGCCGCCCCCCAAAAGCGTCGCCCAAGTTCCTCGCCCGACACGGGATCGACGAATATCTGGTTGTACCCTGGCTCTATCAGGCGGTCTGTTCTCGGATTGAAGCGACCCCACACGCTGAAAGCAAGGGAATGCTCCGGCTCGACCGCGAGCGGAATGGTCGTAACCTGCACTTGCGGATGCCGCCTTTCGATCTCCCGGGCGAGTTCGAAAGGCGAGCGTGGAGCTTCACCCGGCCGGGCCTGGTGTAGGTGCGGATTGAGCGCAGCATCGATCTCCTGATCCCAGGAGATGACCGCCCCCGTCAGGCCGGCGACAATAAGGAACAGGGCTATGAACAGCCCGGCCCAGCGATGCAGACGTACGAGCAGCGCGCGCATCGCCGGGCCTCACCAGCGATAGGTCAGCGTTCCAACGACGTTGCGCGGCTCCCCATAGAAGCATCCATAGGTACAGTTGGAGACATAGGTCTTGTCGGTGATGTTGCGGGCATTGATCGAAAGTAGCCATGGACCGGTGCTGTAGCTGACGATCGCGTCGAACACCGTATAGGACGGTACGTCCGCTCCGCTGATATAGTAAAATCCGGTGGTTGAACCCACGTAACGAATGCCGCCGCCAAGCTTCAGGCCGGTCAGCCCGGCCGCGTTGTCATAATCGGTCCACAATGAAAACTGATTGCGTGGCGTGAAGGGCTGCCGCAGGCCGACCTCGGCCGGCGTGTTGCTCTCCGTAATTTTGGCGTCGATATGCGAGTAGCTGGCAATCAGAGCGACATCCCTGCCGAGCTTTGTTTTCGCTTCGAACTCGAATCCCTTAGACCGCACCTCTCCGATCTGGACCGAATAATTGGCATCGACGGGATCGGGGGTCAGGACGTTCTTTTGGGTAAGATGGTAGACTGACGCGGTAAGGAGGGTGCTGGAGTTCGGCGGCTGGAAACGGATGCCAGCCTCGAATTGCTCGCCGCGCGTCGGATCGAAGCGGCTCCCGTTTCGGTCGACACCGCTCGCCGGCTCGAAGGACTGGCTGAAGCTCACATAAGGCGCCAGGCCATTGTCGGCGAGATAGACCAGTCCGGCGCGGCCGGTGAAAGCCGAGTTCTTCTCGCGCTCCCAGATGCGCTCGCCCGAGAAAGGCGCCGTATCGTCGCGTGTGCTGTCGTAACGGCCGCCCAGCAAAACGACCCATTGCCCGGCGATCTTTGCCTGATTCTGGAGATAGACACCGGTCCGGTTGATCCTGATCCGGCGGGCGGAGGCATTCGCCCGGTAATTGGTCGGCACCGCCCCATAAACCGGGTCGAATAGATCGAGATTGCCGATGTCCATGTTGTAGCGGTCGTCCTGCTCGCGTTGGCGAGACAGGTCGAACCCGACCAAGGTGGTATTCTCGATCAGTCCGACCGACCAGTCGGCGGAAAGATTGCTGTCGATCAGAAATGCCTGTGCCTTGTCCGTTCGCCCGGCAAAACCTCTGGCGATTTCTCTCTGGTCGGTATCGATATAGCGGCGGAACGTCGCGTAATCGAGGTCCGTCGTTGTATCTTCATATCGGGCGACCTGCCGGAAGCGGATGGCGGGCGAGAAGCGATGCTCGAATATATAGCCGAGCGACATCGATTCTTCATTGTAGCGGTCCTGGTCCGGTTCGCCGATGAAGCGGCTGCGCGGGATCTGCCCATTGGGATTGGACTGAACGGTTCCGATGGGGGAGGCGCCGTAGATATATTTGGATCGCGACCGGCGATAGTTACCCAGAACCGTGAGCGAGGTTGCGTCCGACGGCTTCCAGGCAATGGCTGGTGCCACGAAGATGCGGTTATCCGGCACATAGTCGACGAAGGTGTCTGAATCGCGCACGAGGCCGGTCAGCCTGTAGGACAGAACGCCGTCGCCGGTCAGCTTGCCGCCGAAATCGGCAGAAAGCTGCTTCCGGTTGAAAGAGCCATATTCAAGGTTGATCTCGTGCACCGCCTCCTGTGTCGGTCGCTTGCTCACCGAATTGACAATGCCGCCCGGAACGGCGCTTCCAAACAGGACGGATGCAGGGCCGCGCAGCACCTCGACACTTTCCAGCCCATAGAGTTCGGGCTGCCCCTGATAGAAGTTCGAGGCGTAACGGACCCCGTCCAGATAAAGGTTTCCTGCTCCGGCCTGGAATCCGCGGAGCGAGAAAATCGTCACATTGCCGGTTTCGGTACTGGTCACGCCCGGCGTGTACGCGAGCGCGCTTTTGATGTCGGTGGCCCCCTGGGCCCTGGCCTGATCCGCCGTTACCACGGATATGGATTGGGGTACTTCGATGATCGGCGTGTTGGTCTTGGTTCCGGTGGCCGTCCGCATGGCAACATATCCCCGGACGTGAGCGGCCGCGCCGTCGCCCCATGTCGCAGCGCCCATGTTGCTCTCGCCCTGCACCCGCACCGGCCCCAGCTGGATCGCGCCCGCGGCCGCTGCGGGTGCCTGTTCGAGAACGACCGCGTTTGCGGACGTGAAGCGGTAGGTCAGACCCGTCCCCGTCAGCAGCCGGGACAAGGCCTCAGGAGCGGAGAAGCTGCCCGAGACGCCCGGCGACTGAAGCCCGGCTCCCAAAGCAGCGGTGTAGCCCACCTGTACGCCCGATTGTTCGGTGAATTGCTGAAGCGCCGTCGCCAGCGATTGCGCCGGAATATCGAAGCTGCGCATTCGCGCCTCGCTCTTCTGGGCGTTCTGAGCCTGTACCGCGCCAGTCGGCATAGCGAGCGCGACAATCGCTCCGGTGGCAAGAAGCAGGTGCCGGATTGTGACCGTGGCTATGCGACGGCATGACGGCGTGTGGTGCATTAACAAACCCCTATTATCCGGGCGCCGCACCATGCGGCACCATCCCGCCTCCCATCGCTAAATGACTCGCATTAGCAACAAGGCCGCCTAAGACGTTTGCCAGCGTTCCTTCCCCAACCCCTCCGCAAAAATAAATCTGGAAATGATGTCGCTGGATCAGCGACGCAGGATCGCCACCCCCATGGGAAGCGTGGTGACGCGCACACCTGCCATGCTTGCCAGCGTGTGCAGTGCCTCATCAGGTGCATCCGTACGAAATACGCCGCTGACCGGAGCACTGCCCGATGTGTCGGCCCATATAAGCGTCATGCCCGGGCGATAGCGGGCGACCTCGGCAATGGCTTCGGACAGGGGTTGGTTCTGGATAATGATAAGCCCGCGACGCCACGCGGCCATGTCCGTCGCGTTTCCCGGCTCCATGTGTTCAACGGGACCGCCCGGTCTATAGCGGACACGGCCGAACTGCCGGACAATACTGCTACCGCCACCTTCGGACGAGGACACCCGGACAACCCCAGCGGTCACGCCAACATTCACGGCATCGCCGCCTTGGCTCACCTCGAAAGCGGTGCCGATGTCCTCTGTCACGCCATCCAGCGCCGAGACGCGGAACGGTCGAGCATCGCCATGCTTCACGTCAAACCAGGCGTTGCCCCGCAAAAGTGCGACCCGGCGTTCATCCGCGCCAAAACGTAACGCCACCGCCGCGCCGCTATCAAGCATGGCCATCGAGCCATCGGGCAAGGCCAACGTGCGAACCTGGCCCGCATCGGCCACCGCGTCTGCGCGCAATCGGACCATCGCGTCAGGCGCGACCATCAGAAGCGCCAGCGACGCCGCCACGGCTCCCAATCCGGTCCAGACAGGATGTCGTCGCACCCATGACCGCCGCCAGAGCATTCGGGAAGATCGGCGACCGCGGAGCGGCGGTGCGCTTGCGAACGCCGCGTCGTGGCCTTCAAGGCTTTGCCACAAACCGCGCTCGCGATCGAAGGCGGCCCGGTGATCCGGCGAACGGGCAAGCCACGCCTCGAAATCGTCCATCTCCCTGGACGTGATCGCACCTGAAGCGAGGCGCACCACCCAATGCTCAGCCTGTTCGGCAAGGGGGGACAGATCGGAAGGCTTCTGGTTCATCGGCCCCTCTTGCACCACATGGGGCTGCATCTGCGCGGTCGGTCGCTTAAGACGTTTACCGATACTGCTACCCCAACCCCTGCCGAAAAATAAATCTCTTTCACGCGCCGTCGCGCGCCTTTCTAAGAACCGCCATGGCCCGGCGCATATGCTTTTCGATCGTCGTGGTTGATACGCCGTAATGCGCGGCGACCTGAGCCTGGGTGAGCCCCTGAAAGCGATGGAGCCGGAACATCCCTTTCGTCGGTTCGGGCAGTGCTTCGGCGGCCTTCAACACGCGGCCCAGTTCGTCACCGGCGATCACCGACTGTTCGGGCGAGGGCATCTCCAGTGGAGCCGACAAGTAGGCCTGAGCTTTCGCCTCCAGGGCCGCCCGGCTGCTTTGCGAGCGGACATGGTCTCTCGCGAGATTGGACGCAAGCCGGAACAGAAAGGCTCGCTTGTTGAGGATCGGGGGATCATCAGCGATCCGCTGCACCTTCATCCAGAGACTTTGCGCCACATCCTCCGCCGCCGCCGCATTCCCGACAATGCGCTGCGCGAGCCGCACCAGCGATGGCCGCTCGGCGAGCAACAGGCGGGACAAGGAAGCGGCATTTTCAGACATGGCATCTAGCCATAGTCCGTTATGCGAACGGCTCGCAATAGTGTGCTGGTGAAGAGTGCCGGGCGTCAGCGGCGCGCGACGCGATGTATCAACCCAGCCACCACAGATGTGCGGCGAAGTTTGCAATCGCTGCATTGCTGCTCGGACGATGCGTGTAGCCGTGGTGCTTCCATGACGTACTTGCCCTATAGTGCTTCTTCCATTTTAACAAAAGGATCGCACCATCAAAGCGTTGTTCCAGCGGCTCGCGATCAAGTTGATCGTTGATACACGGCAGAAGGAGACTGACTTGGCTGCGGTGGGGTCCCTCAATGAAGTTCATATAACCTCGTCGTTGTGGGCCGATGGCTGATTTCCTCATCCTTTTCGTCAGTGCATTTCTCGCTGCCGCCATTTCCGGCGCTGCGGGTTTCGGCGGGGCGCTTCTCCTGCTTCCGCTCCTGACCCACATGGTCGGTGTTACGGAGCCAGTGCCGCTCCTGACGGTCGCGCAGTTCGTCGGAAACCTTTCGCGCGCCGGGTTCGGCTTCAGCCAGATTCGCTGGCGTCCGGTGCTGGTGTTTCTGGCCACTGCGATCCCGTTCGCAATCCTCGGCGCCTTTTCATTCATGGCGTTGTCCAAGCCCCTCGTGATCCGGCTCGTGGGAGCGGCGATCCTCGGCTTCGTCCTGGTCAAGCTTCCCGGACTGGCCGCCTTCAAGCCGAGCAATCGCCTCCTGCTCGGCGGCGGCGCTGCGGTGGGCCTGCTTTCGGGGCTTGTGGGAAGCGCAGGGCCGCTCGGCGCGGCGGTGTTCCTGACGCTCAATTTGCCGCCGGTCGCCTACATCGCCAGCGAGGCCGTGACCGCGATCGGGATGCACGCGGTCAAGACGCTCGTCTACGGCAGCGCACTGCACCTGGGGGCTTCGTTCTGGCCTTTGGCCATGGCACTCGGACTTGCGATGGTGCTGGGCACCTGGGCCAGCAAGCGCGTCATCGAGCGGATGCCGGCCGTGTGGTTTCGACGCTTTGTCGGCGCCCTGCTCGTGGTCATCGCTATCCAGATGATCGTTACGGGCTGAACGGCTCGGCCAGGTTTGGAAGGGGATCACCCAGCGCTTTGCGGCTTGATCCGGATAGTCCGTAGGTCGCCTGCGCGAACGGCTCATGATCGCGGTGATGCGGCAGGAATCAATTTTCCAGAAGAGGCTTCCGTCGTTCGTTCTCCTTGCCCGCACTTGTTCTCGACGTGATCGTGATACCGATCGAAGCGCTGACGATTCCGGCGATCCCGAGCCACTTTGCCAGCGGCAGTTTCTCATGCAAAAGCAGCGCGCCCACCACCGCGCCGACAGCCGGTTCTCCGCTCGTCAGCACGCCGAAAGTGCGGGTCGGCAGCCGACGCAGGGCAAACATCTCCAGCGTGTAGGGAATCGCGCTCGACAGCAGGGCCACCACCAGCGCCAGGCCAAGCACTTGGGGCGTAAGCAGCGCCGCTCCCCCCTCGACGACGCCGAACGGGATTGCCAGCAGTGCGCCGACGATCATGCCGAAGGCGGGGGCCTCCGCGCCCAGCGCTTCACCAGCGCGCCGGCCCATGACGATATAGTTTCCCCAGAATACGCCGGCGGCCAGGGCGAACGCGATCCCGACCGGATCGAGCGCGTGCCCGCCGATGCGCAGCGGCAGCAGCAGCGCCAGCCCAATCACCGCCAGGGCGATCCACCCGAAGTCGCGCGTCTGTTGCGAGGTGAAGGTCGCGACCGCCAGCGGTCCGGTAAACTCGAAGGCCAGCGCGACACCGAGCGGGATGCGATCGATCGCCATGTAGAACAGCAGGTTCATCGCGCCCAGCGATAGGCCATAGGGAAGTGCGGCCCGCACCACCGCCCGGGTGACAGGCACGCGCCAGATCCGGAAGCCGACCGAGAGCAGGATAGCCGCCAGCGTGAGACGCAACGCCGTGGTGCCGACGGGGCCGACGTCGATGAACAGCTTTTTCGCAACGCTGGCGCCGAGGGTGATCGAGATCATGGCGACAACGACCGCTGCAAGCGGCGCAAATGCGCTGCGCAACATGCCGGATTTGTCGTGACGGGCACTTATATCAACTTGGACCATGGATCGAAATTTAGCCTGCCGGCCAGATAAATGGGGTCTATGAAGAAGCCGATGCGATAATTATTATCAGCCACAATGCCCGACATGTTCGATCTTCGTATTCTGGCTGTCTTGCAGGAGGACGCGCGCATTCCAATGCCGAAGCTGGCGGAGCGCGTGGGGCTTTCCGCGCCAGCCTGCTACCGGCGCGTGCGCGCACTCCGCGATCATGGATCGATCGAACGGGAGATCGCTCTTGTGGCACCCCGGACGATGGGCTGGCCGGTGACGATGGTCGTCCTTGTGACGCTGGAGCGGGACCGGGGACGGATCATCGACGATATCGTTGCTCGATTGCAGAATGCGCCGGAGGTCACGGACGTCTGGTATGTCACCGGCGACCACGACCTGGTGCTGCACGTCGCAGCGAAGGACATGGTGAGCTACGATGCGTTCACGCACCGCATTCTCCATGCCGACGAGCATGTCCGCAGCTTCAAGACGCTGGTCGTCATGCGGGAAACCAAGAGGGTTGCGGCCCTTCCTCCAGCCGGCGTTATCGAGGAGGAATGATCCGGTAGTTCGGGTTTCGCCGTCTTTTCGCCAGAAATGCGCTCAGTAGCTCATTGAAGTTCAACGATGATCGCCATGCTCGAGCAAAAGCGGCACTCTGGCCGCCGCCAGCATGTGCCGGGTCGTGCCCCCCATCAGCCATTCGACAAGCGGACCGTGACGATAGGCCCTCGCCACCAGCAGGTCGGCTCCGATGACCTGGGTTTCCTCGGCAATCTGCACGCCCTTGTTCTCCGCAGCGGGTTCAACCACGCGCTGGCTATGTTCGATGCCTGCCGCCTGAAGCGCGTCGCACAGGCGCATCGTGCTATCTGCTGCATGACCGATGCGGAGCGCTGTCACCTGGTCGGCCGTGTGCAACAAAGGCATCGCGCCCGAGATGGCATCAGTCGCGACCTGATGATCGTTCAGGGCAACGGCCACATGAGAGAAGGTCGCCGACTTTGGCCGCCAGTCCATTGGAGCCAGTAGGACGGGCTTATGTGTCTGCCAGACGGCGGCGTGCAGCGCATCGCCGGCATCCATATTGTGGTTGTGGACGACGACCGGCAGATCGGCATCGGCGGTCTCGCGCGTCACGCTGGCTTCTTCCGCGCCGGTCACCGAACGCCACTGGACGAGCGGCGTGTCGTCGCGCGCACCCGCGCTCCAGGCGAGGAACGCCGCATGAACCGCGTCCGCGCGCTCCCTTGCGGTGCCCTCGCGCGCTTCGCGCGGGCGCTGGAACTGGATCTCCTCGCTTGCCGCAATCGGCCTGTCGGGATCGACGACCACATAGAGGGCTTCCACGGTCGCGTCCTCGACGGAGCGCATCGGGCCATCGTCTCTGGGCTTCGCCTTTGTAAACTTCAGCGTCCAGCGCGCGTTCCGGTCCTTGTGACGCAGCTTCGCCGGCTTGTGCTTTCAGCGCTCCGGGATGCGCCCGACTTTGATATCCGCCTTCTCCGCACGGCTATTTGCGCTGGCGCGGAGCTGCGACAAGAGAGGCGTCGAGTATCTGCCCGAACATGGCGATATGACCCGCACCCCGCAGCATCGCATCGAACCGGTCGAACAGGGTGGCGATGGCACCGGCTCTGGTGAGCCGCTCGCGGACCAGCCAGATGGTCTTCACATCTGGAGCGTTGTCCGGCAGGCACAACTCGAGGAAGCGTATGAACGGCAGCCGGTCGTTGATCGGATACTCTGTCCGCTCATCAGAAAGCGTGTTGATCGTTTGGATCGCCAGCACTTTGAACATTAGCACCGGATCGATCGGCGGCTGCCCACCCGAATAAGCGAGCGCCCGTTCCAAATCAGGCCGGAACTCTTCAAAATCCACCGCACGGGAAAGCTTCCAGTTGATCCCCAGGGTCGCTCAGCCGGGAAAGCCGATCCTCAACCTCGAAAAATCCCCGCTGCTCCACGCCATGCGCCACGTCCAAACTGTCAGATCGGTAGAATCAGATCATCGCCGCCGACGCCGTAGGTTTTTCGGACCATCCAGCGGGGACGACCCGGAAACGGAGGACAGTCCTGGAACTGACAGAGTTCGATCGCGACCGGTGGGACGCCGGGATGATGTCAGATCGACTCTCCCATCGCGAGCTGAGCGGCAGCGGCCTGCATTAATCCTCTAATATGGCCATAAGCAAAGGCGAAGCTCTCCCATCGCGCTTCCGGTTTGCCCGGAACGAGCGGGACATGATCTGGCATCAGCATACCGTCATAGCCCACCTCATGATAAGTCAGCAGCGCGCGATAGAGGTCCACATCGCCCTCGTCCGGGAACGCTTCCCGAAAATTGCCGCGCCCTCCAACGATGTTTCGGAAATGAACATTGAATATTTTCTTCCGCATGCCGAACCAGCGGATGACATCGAATATCTCCGTGGCGGGGCGCTCCAGATTTTCACTGATCGTGCCCTGGCAGAAGTTGAGGCCGTGATATTCGCTTTCCTGAATGCCGACAAAGCGCTTCAGTCCATCGATCGTGCCGAGCACGCGGTGGACGCCCTGATAGCCTTGCGGCGGCGTCCCCGGATCATGGGGATGGCAAGCCAGGCGCACTCTATATTCCTCGGCGACGGGGACG
>Ga0180223_1001590_pt1 | contig 16813 bp, 15 predicted proteins | sample eDN5th30CKraftOP_FD_151337 | JGI IMG/M metagenome (GOLD analysis project Ga0180223, IMG submission 151337) | Enriched Organic Plus compost microbial communities from Emeryville, California, USA - eDNA 5th pass 30_C Kraft OP (version 2) (version 2) ...
CACATCGTTGGAAAAGCTGATGACCGGCACGCCCGCCCGCGCGGCGATCGGCCCCACGACCCGCGCGTCATCGGCCAGCAGCGGGCCAAGGATCAGGCGATTGCCGTCCGCCAACGCCTTGTTGACCGCAGCCGCCGCGCCCAGATTCGTGTCATAGGTGGTGATGCGGACCTTATCCGCCTTGGTATCCAGCAGCGCCAGCGTCGTCGCATTGGCGATGGACTGGCCTACCCCGGCATTGGTCCCGCTCATCGGCACCAGCAGGGCGACGCGATGCCGTTCCGTATCGGTCGGCAGTCCCTGCGTCACTTCCGGTCCCGTGGGTTTCGGACCGGTGGGCGACGGACCTTCCCCCTTGGGCACGATCGACTGACAGGCGGCGACCAGCAAAGCGCTGGCCGCGAAGAGAATGCGCGCGCCGCGCTTCGTGGCGGTCCATATGTCCGCTTGCCGGGGGGCATCCGTCTCTGTCATCTGGGGTCCTTATGGAAACTCAACTTGAACCCGGCCTTTATATCGTCGCCGGTCCCATCGGCAACCTTGGAGACCTGACGCCGCGCGCTGCGGAGATATTGCGCCGCGCCGATGTGATCGCCGTGGAAGATACACGGGTCAGCGCGCGTTTGCTGCGCCATGCGGGGTCGGATCGCCCGATGCTGCCCTATCACGACCACAGCGCGGAGGGCGTGCGCGCCCGCCTGGTCGAGCGGATGGCGAGCGAATCGGTGGCGCTGCTGTCGGATGCGGGGACGCCGCTCATCTCCGATCCCGGATATAAGCTGGTGCGCGATGCGCGCGCGGCGGGGCGGCGGATCACGACGCTGCCCGGTCCCAGCGCGGCCATCGCGGCGCTCACTTTGTCCGGCCTGCCGACCGACCGTTTCCTGTTCATGGGCTTCCTCCCCGCCAAGGCGAAGGCGCGGGCCGACACTCTGGCCGAAGTCGCCGCCTTGCGCGCCACGCTCATTTTCTACGAAAGCGGCCCGCGCCTCTCCGACAGCCTCGCCGCCATGGCGGAGGGGCTGGGCGACCGCGAAGCCGCCGTCAGCCGCGAAATCAGCAAGACGTTCGAGGAAACCGCGACCGGCACCCTCACGGACCTTTCCGCCCGCTACGCCGACGCGCCGCCCAAGGGCGAGATCGTCGTCATCGTCGGCCCGCCCGGCGAAGTCCCGCCCGCCAGCGCGGAGGATGCCGACGCCGCCCTGCTGGAAGCGATGGAGCGGCTCCCCGTCTCCAAGGCAGCGGGGGAAGTAGCGAAGAAATTCGGCCTCGACCGCCGCGGCCTTTACGCCCGCGCCATGGAACTCAAGGCGTGAGGAAACAGGCGGCGGAAAAGCGCGGGCGGCAGGCCGAACGCATCGCGGCCTGGTGGCTGCGCCTCAAGGGCTGGCAGATTCTCGCCCGCCGCGCGCGGACTCCCGCTGGCGAAGTCGACCTTGTCGCAAGGCGCGGCGGCATGATCGCCTTTGTGGAGGTGAAGGCCCGCGCCACCGCCGCCGATCTCGACCTTGCCATAGACGAACGCCGCCTCTCCCGCGTCGCGGCGGCGGCGGAAATCCTGTTCCACGACCTTGCAAAGCCTGGGGACGACATGCGAATCGACGTGATGCTCCTTGCGCCGGGGCGTCCGCCGCGCCATCTGGCGAATGTCTGGCACGGGGGCTGACTGCGCTTCCCGACCGCGCGCAGAAAGAAGGACGATCATGACCCAGTTGAACCCGCTCACCGTCGCCGTGCAGATGGACCCGATGGAAGGGATCAATATCGCGGGGGATTCGACCTTCCACATCATGCTCGCCGCGCGGGAAAGGGGACACAGGCTCTATCACTATCTCGCCCCCGACCTCACCTATCGCGAAGGCCGAGTGCTGGCGAAGGCGCGGTCCGTGCGCGTGCAGAAGGTCGCGGGCGATCATTTCATCTTCGGCGAGCCGGAAGTGCTGGACCTTGGCCGCGACGTCGATGTCGTGCTGATGCGGCAAGACCCGCCCTTCGACCTCAGCTACATCACCGCCACCCATCTGCTGGAGCGGGTGCAGGCCGAAACGCTGGTGGTGAACGATCCCGCCGCCGTCCGCGACGCGCCCGAAAAGCTGTTCGTGCTGGATTATGCGCGTTTCATGCCGCCCACCATGATCACCCGCGATCTGGACGAGGTGAAAAGCTTCCTTGCCGAACATGGCGAAATCGTCGTGAAGCCGCTTTACGGCAATGCGGGCAACGCCGTCTTTCATGTGGGGCAGTCGGGCGCGAATCTGTCGGCGCTGGTGGAACTGTTCAAATCCTCATGGGTCGAACCCTTCATGGTTCAGGCTTTCATCCCCGGCGTGGCGAAGGGCGACAAGCGCATCGTGCTGGTCGACGGCGAAGTCGCCGGCGCGGTCAACCGCATCCCCGGCGCGGGCGAGATCCGCTCCAACCTTGCCGTGGGCGGGTCGGCAGCGAAGACGCAGCTTACCGAGAAGGAAGAGGAAATCTGCGCCGCGCTCGGCCCGGAATTGAAGCGCCGGGGATTGCTGTTCGTCGGCATCGACGTGATCGGCGGAGAGTGGCTGACGGAGATCAATGTAACCTCGCCCACCGGCATCGTGTCCATCGACGCCTTCAACGGCACGGACACCGGCGCCATGATCTGGGACGCGATCGACGCGCGCCTTGCCGCGCGGGTGGCGGCATGACGGAACGGCGCTTTAAGGCATGACCGATTTCGTCCTGCGCCTGATCGACGCGGGCGGCTATTGGGGCATTTTCCTGCTGATGGTGCTGGAAAATGTCTTTCCGCCTGTCCCCTCCGAACTCATCATGGGGATAGGCGGCATCCGCGTCGGGCAGGGGCGGATGGAGATGGAATGGCTGCTGCTCGCAGGCACGATCGGCACCACGGTCGGCAATTATTTCTGGTATCTGGTCGGCCATATCCTTGGCTTCGGCAGGCTGAAACCGCTGGTGGATCGTTATGGCCGCTGGGCCACGCTGGAATGGAAGGATGTGGAGGCGCTGGACCGCCTGTTCGGCAAATATGGGCAGATCGTCGTCTTCGTCTTCCGCTTCATGCCCGCCTTCCGCACGATGATCTCCCTGCCCGCGGGGCTGTTCCGCATGGGGCATGTGCGCTTTCTGCTTTGGACAACGGGCGGCGCGTTCATCTGGAACGTCGTCCTTGCCTATGCCGGTTTCCTGCTGGGGCAGAATTTCCGCGACATCGACAAATATGTCGGCCCCGTCGCCACGGCCTGCGTGATCGGCGCGGTGGTGATCTACCTCTGGCGGCTGGCCACCTGGAAGCCGCGCGCCTGAATCAGAGGCTGAATCAGGCGCGGGGATGGGCGTTGCGATAGACGTCCAGCAGATGCGCCGCGTCCACCTGCGTATAGACCTGCGTGGAGGACAGGCTGGCATGGCCCAGCAATTCCTGCAACGACCGCAAATCCGCGCCGCGTCCCAGCAGATGGGTGGCGAAACTGTGCCGCAGAGCATGGGGCGTCGTCCGTTCCGACAGGCCCAGCCGCCCCCTCGCGCCTTGCACCGCGCGCCGGATGAGGGCCGGGGAGAGTGGCCCGCCCCGCGCGCCCCGGAACAGCGGCGCTTGTCGCTCCATCGCATGGGGGCAAAGCGCGACATAATGTTCTATCGCCTGCCGCACCTGCGGCAGCAGCGGCACGATCCGCGTCTTGTTCCGCTTGCCCGTGACGCGCAGCGTATCGCCCAGGGGCAGCACATCGCCGCTCAGTCCCACCGCCTCCCCGATGCGAAGCCCCGCGCCGTAAAGCAGCATCAGCACCGCCCAGTCCCGCGCGCCGATCCATCCGTCGCGCGCCGTTTCGGCTATATCGTCCGCCAGCGCCACGACCTCGTCCGGGGAGATCGGCCGGGGCAGCCCGCGCTTCACCCTTGGTCCCTTGAGCGCCGGCACGCGGCCCTCCTCGCCGCCCGCGAATTTCAGGAATCCCCGCACCGCCGACAATTCCCGCGCGGCGGACAGGTTGCCGATCCCGTCCATCCGCCGCGCCGTCAGGAAAGCGCGCACATCCGCCTGCTCCAGCCGCGCCAGCATCGCTTGCGTCACCGCTTCGCCGCGATGCGCCTCCAGGAAGGCGATCAGCCGCTCCGCCGTCGCCACATAGGCGAGCACCGTATGCACCGAGCGCCGCCGGTCGAGCGCCAGATGACGCCGCCAATTCTCGACGAGGGCTGCGGATGCGGTCATCCCGCGACATTAGGGCAACGCGCCGCCAAACGGAATCCCCTGAGCAGCGCCCTTGAAAAAGTCCTCGAAATGGGCACATGGGACATATGAACGCCCCCTTCGATCCGGCCGACCTGCCGACCGGCATCCTCATGTCGCTGTCCCCGCTAGTGGGGCGCGTGCTGGCTCCGAATCCTTCGCCCTTCACCTATACGGGGACGCAGTCCTATGTCGTGGGCGGCCGCGACGTGGCGGTGATCGATCCCGGCCCGGACGATGCCGACCATATCGCGGCGGTCGTCGCAGCCGTCGCGGGCCGCCCGGTCCGCGCGATCCTGTGCACCCACACCCATCGCGACCACAGCCCGGCGGCGGCGCCGCTGGCGGCGGTTGTCGGCGCGCCGGTCATCGGCTGCGCGCCGCTCACCATGGAGGATGACGGTCCCCGCGCCGACGCCGCGTTCGACGCCTCCTACCGCCCCGACCGCGTGCTGGCCGATGGCGAGCAGGTGTCGGGCGAAGGCTGGACGCTTGAAGCCGTCGCCACGCCCGGCCACACGTCCAACCATCTCTGCTTCGCCCTGCTGGAGGAGAACGCCCTTTTCACCGGCGATCATGTCATGGGCTGGTCCACGAGCGTCATTTCCCCGCCCGATGGGGACATGACCGACTATATGCGCTCGATGCAGCGGCTGCTGGACCGGGACGATGCGGTCTACTACCCCGCCCATGGCGAACCGGTGGCCCACCCCCAGCGGCTCGTGCGCGGGATGATGGGCCATCGCAAGCAGCGCGAGGGGCAGATACTCCGTTTCCTCGAACGCAAGGGCGCGTCGCCCATCCCCGACATGGTGGCGGAAATGTACAAGGGCGTGGACCCGCGCCTGCATGGCGCGGCGGGACGCTCGGTCCTGGCGCACCTCATCGATCTGGACCAGCGCGGCATGGCCGCTCCGCTGGATGACGGCCGATGGCGGCTTTGCTGAAACGCTATGGCGCGCCGCTGGGTGCGGCGTTGCTGTTGCTGATTGTCGGCGCTGTGATGCTGGCGGGGTGGCAGCGTTATAATCGCGATTATGTCGTGACGGTGGAGGAGGACGGGTCCGCCGTCACGCAGCTCGTCGCCCAGCGCTTCGCGGGCGCAAGCAGCCTCAAGGTGTCCGAACTCTCCGGCACGATCCAGAGCACGGCGCGCGATGTGCGCGGCTTCGGCTGGCTGAAATCCGATCAGGTCGTGAAGATGCCTTTCTCGGTCGATTATTTCATAGATGTGAGTCACATCGGTCCCGACGACCTGGAATGGAACGAAAGGACCCGCACGCTTATCGTCAACGCCCCGGACGTGAAGCCCGCGCGTCCCAATGTCGATGAAGCCGCCCGCACGCTGGTCCGCACCAACGGCATGTTCGTCACGCGCAAGGCGGCGGAGGAACTGAGCCGCCGCACCTCCGCCCACGCGCAGGGCCGCGCCGAAAAGGAAGCCCGCTCGCCCGAACGCATGGCGCAGGCCCGCGATTATGGCCGCGCCGCTCTGGGCAAGCTGCTGGGTGCGCCCATGGGCGCGATGGGATATGGCGACGCCCGGGTGATCGTGACTTTCCCGCCGGAAAGACGCGGTGCGAACAAGGAACAATGGGACGTTACCACGCCCATCAACGAGGTGCTGGCAAACAGGCCACAGGCTCGCTAGGGCCGTGACAAGGGTATTCGAGGAGTTTTGAGGACATGAACGCGATCACCGGAATCCCGCAGGGCGTGGATCTGCGCGCGGAAATCGACCGGCTGCGCAAGGAACGCAACGCCGTCATCCTCGGCCATTATTACCAGAAGCCGGAAATCCAGGACCTGTCCGATTTCGTCGGCGATTCCCTGGAGCTGTCGCGCCGCGCGGCGGAAACCGACGCCGACGTCATCGCGTTCTGCGGCGTGCGCTTCATGGCGGAAACGGCCAAGATCCTCAGCCCTGAAAAGATCGTCGTCCTGCCCGACATGGACGCGGGCTGTTCACTGGAAGATTCCTGCCCGCCCGCCCAGTTCAAGGCGTTCCGCGAAGCTCATCCCGACCATATCGCCTTGAGCTACATCAACTGTTCGGCGGAGGTGAAGGCGCTGTCGGACATCATCGTCACGTCTTCCTCGGCGGAGAAAATCCTTGCCCAGATTCCAAAGGACCAGAAGATCATTTTCGGTCCCGACAAGCATCTGGGCGGCTATCTGAAGCGCAAGCTGGGCCGCGACATGCTGCTGTGGCCGGGCGTGTGCATCGTGCATGAAGCCTTCAGCGAAACCGAACTTCAGAAGCTCAAGCTCCAGCACCCCGGCGCGCCTGTCGCCGCGCATCCCGAATGCCCCGGCCATATCGTCGATCTCGCCGACTATGTGGGGTCGACCAGCGGCATTCTCGACTATGCCAAATCGATGGATGGGGACACGCTGATCGTCGCCACCGAACCGCACATCATCCATCAGATGCAAAAGGCGATGCCGCACAAGACCTTCATCGGCGCGCCCGGAGCGGACGGCAACTGCAATTGCAACATCTGCCCCTATATGGCGCTCAATACGCTGGAAAAGCTGTATCTTGCCCTGCGCGACCTGCAACCGCGCATCGAAATGGACGAGGAACTGCGCCTGGGCGCCAAAAGGAGCCTCGACCGGATGCTCGAAATGGCGAGCGGCACGGTGGGGCAGGGCGATCTGGGCAGGCGCTAGGCGGTTCGGCGGGGACGCGCGATGTTCGGCCTTCCCGACAGCGAGGTGGGGATCGCCTTCTATATCCTCGAATGGGCGATCCGCATCGGCGCGCTGCTCGCCATTCCCTTCCGCCGTTCGCCCGCCGCGACGCGGGCCTGGCTGCTGCTGATCTTCTTCCTGCCAGTGCCGGGACTGCTGCTGTTCTGGGCGATCGGTTCCCCGCGCTTTCCCGAATGGCGGCGGGAGCGGTTCCGCGAACTGGACGGCTGGTTCCACATCCTGGGTTCCCGCCTTGCCGCCCATGCGCCGCCGCCGGACCCGGACCGGGACGCCATCGTCGCGCTCACCGGCGCGCTCGGCAAGATGCCCGCGACGACCGGCAACGCCGTCGATCTGATCGCGGATTATGACGCGGCGATAGACCGGCTGGTCGCCGACATAGACGGCGCGCGCAGCCATGTCCGCATCCTCGTCTACATCCTCGCCAACGATCCTGTCGGACAGCGCGTTGCCGATGCGCTCGGCCGTGCCGTCATCCGGGGCGTGGACGTGCAGGTGATGTTCGATCCCGTCGGATCGCGCCCATGGCGGCGCGGCACGCTGGCCATGCTGGAGGCGGCGAACGTTCCCCATCGCGAGGCTTTGCCCTTCCGCTGGCTGCGCGGACGCACGCGCCGCGACATGCGGAACCATCGCAAGCTGTTCGTCATAGACGGCGCAATCGGCCATGTCGGATCGCAGAACATCGTCGCGAAGGACTTCAAGCCCGGCATCGTCAACCGCGAACTCGTCGCCCGCGTCACCGGCCCCGTGGTGGCGGAGATGGAGGCGCTGATCCGCGCCGACTGGTATCTGGAAACGCATGAAGTGCCCTCCGCCCCCGTCGCTGTGCCGCCGCCTGCCGGAAAGGCCGTGGCGCAGCTTCTGCCCAGCGGCGCGGAATATCCGCTCGAGGGGTTCAAGACGCTGCTCGTCTGGCAACTGCATCAGGCGCGCAGCCACGCCATTATCGTTACCCCTTATTTCATCCCCGACGACGATCTGGTCGATGCGATGCGGACGGCGGCGCTGCGCGGTGTGCGGATCGACATCGTCGTGTCGGCGGCGGTGGACCAATGGCTCGTCCGCCTCGCCCAAAGCTCCTATTATGCGGAGCTGCTGGCGGCGGGCGTGCATATCCACGCCTATCGCCGCTATCTGCTCCATGCCAAGACGGTCAGCATCGACGGCGGCCTCGCCCTGATCGGGTCCAGCAATGTGGACCTGCGCTCCTTCCAGTTGAACGAGGAAGCGAGCCTGCTCCTGCTCGACCCGGTCTCGGTCGCCCAGGTGGAAGCGGTGCAGCGCGACTGGCTGGCCTACAGCGACGAGATCGACCGCACCGTATGGAGCGCGCGCCCCTTCCCCCGCAAGATCGCGGAGAATATCGCCCGCATGGTCGGATCGCTGCTTTAGCGATGCTCTACGCTGGCATCGGGCGGCGGGATCGCTTATCGCCTTGGCCCATGAAAAAGCTGCCCGCTATTCTTCGTTCGAGCGCCCTGCCGCTGGCTGTCGCCGCCCTTTCTCCCGCCGCCGCGCAGGACGATCCCTATCTCTGGCTGGAGGATATCGAAGGCCCGAAGGCCATAGCGCAGGTTGAAAAATGGAACGCCGAAACGGAACGGCTGCTGCGCGCCGATCCGTCCTTCGAACAGGACCGCGCCCGCGCCAGGGCGATCCTCGACGATGAAAGCCAGATCGCGTTCCCCGATCGGATATTGGGCGACCGCGTCATGAACCTGTGGCGCGATGCGAAGAACCCGCGCGGTCTGTGGCGTTCCACCGACCTCGCATCCTATCTGGCGGGCAAGCCCGAATGGACCACCGTGATCGATGTGGACGCGCTGGGCAAGGCGGAGGGCAAAAGCTGGGTCTGGCACGAAGCCGACTGCCTCGCGCCCGATTACAAGCGCTGCCTCGTCTCGCTCAGCCCCGGCGGCACGGACGCCGATGTGGTGCGCGAATTCGACCTTTCGACGGGCAGCTTCGTGGACGGCGGCTTCACCCTGCCCGAAGCCAAGAGCGATGTCGCCTGGGCGGACAAGGACACGCTGCTGGTCGCGACCGACTATGGCGCGGGCACGCTCACCGCGTCGGGCTATCCCCGCATCGTCAAGCGCTGGAGGCGCGGCACGCCGCTTGCCTCCGCGACGCCGGTGATGGAGGGCGCGGCCGGCGACATGATCGTTGCGCCGCGCGTCGAGCAGGACGGCGACAGGCGCTGGGCCTTCATCAACCGCGCGCTCACCTTCTACACCGCCGAATTGTGGCTGGAGGGGGAGGGCGGCCGCCTCGTCAGGACGCCGATGCCGCAAACCGCCGAGCTTCGCACGGTGATCGGCGGACGGATGATCGTCTATCTGAACGACCCGATGGGCGACATTCCCGCCGGATCGCTGATCGCCTGGCCGCTCGCCGATGTGGCGGCGGGGAAGGCGGGCGCGCCGGAAATCGTGCTCGAACCCGCCGCGCGCGCCGTGGTCGAGGATGTCCGCGCCACCGATCATATCCTCTGGGTCAAGCAGCTTGAGGATGTGTCCGGCGCGCTCCTCGCGCTCACCCGCGACGCCGCGACGGGCCGGTGGACCCGCCGCGCCGTGCCTCTCGCCGACAAGGCGACGGTGCATCTGGTCGGCGCGGCGGACCGCCAGGACATTGTCTTCGCCTCGGTCGAAGGGATGCTGACCCCGCCCAGCCTGGTGGCCGCAGGTCCCGATGGCGCGGCCCGCACCGTCCAGCAACTCGGCGCCCGCTTCGACGCCAGCCGGTTCACCGTCGAACAGCGCTTCGCCACGTCGAAGGACGGCACGCATATCCCCTATTTCCTCGCCCGCAAGAAGGGCGTGACCGGCCCGGTCCCGGTGTTGATCCACGCTTATGGCGGCTTCCGCGCGGCGCAGACGCCGACCTATCTCACCACCGAACCTTATCGCGCCGGGCCGCTCGGCCTGTTCTGGGTGGAGGACGGCAATGCCTATGTCCTCGCCAACATCCGGGGCGGCGGCGAATATGGCCCCGCATGGCACGCGGCGGCTTTGCGCGAAAAACGGCAGAACGCCTTCGACGACCTCGCCGCCGTGGCCGAAGACCTCATAAAAACCGGCGTCGGCGTAAAGGGCCGCATCGCCATTTCCGGCCGTTCCAACGGCGGCGTTCTGGTCGGCGCGGCGATGACGCAGCGCCCCGACCTCTATGGCGCGGTGATCGCAGGCTCGCCGCTGGAGGACATGAAGCGCTATTCCCACCTCTTGGCGGGCGCGTCCTGGGTCGCGGAATATGGCGATCCCGACAAGCCGGGGGACTGGGCCTTCATGCAGACATGGTCGCCCTATCAGAATGTGCGCGAGGGCGTGAAATATCCGCCCGCCTTCTTCTATCTCTCGACCAGGGACGACCGCGTCCATCCCGGCCACGCGCGCAAGATGGCGGCGAAGCTGAAGGACTATGGCAACAGCGTCTACTATCACGAATATCGCGAAGGCGGCCATTCGGTCGGCGCGGACCATGCGGAGGACGCCGTGCGCGCCGCCCTGCTCCATGCCTTCCTGAAGCGCGAGATCGGCGGGGAAAAGAAATGAGCGGAATTTTCGACCTTCCAGGCTTCGCCCTCGACGCCTTCGTCCGCGCCACGCTGGCCGAAGACCTAGGCCCCGACGCCCGCGACGTGACGAGCGAAGCGGTGATCCCCGCTGACGCGATCTTTGAAGGGATGATGGACAGCCGCGACGCGGTGACACTGGCCGGGCTTCCCATCGCCGCCGCCTTCTTCCGCCATCTCGACCCGGATGTGGAGATCGAATTTTTGGCGCGGGATGGCGACCGGGTGCCCGCCGGGACCGACATCATGCGGATGAAGGGCAAGGCGCGCGCCATGCTGACGGCGGAGCGGTCCGCGCTCAACACCGTTCAGCACCTGACCGGCATAGCCACCATGACCCGCGCCTATGTGGACAGGATCATGGGCACGGGCGCGACCCTGCTCGACACGCGCAAGACCATCCCGGGCCTGCGCGTGCTGGAGAAATATGCGACTCGCATGGGCGGCGCGACCAATCACCGCATGGGCCTATGGGATGCGGCGATGATAAAGGACAATCATGTCGCCGTCGCCGGATCGGTGGAGGAAGCCGTGCGCCGCGCCGCCGCCGCGGGCATCGAACGGATCATCGTGGAGGTCGACCGCGTCGACCAGATCGAACCCGCGCTCGCCGCCGGGGCGACGCATCTGCTGCTCGACAATATGGATGCGCCGACCCTGCGCGGCGCGGTGACTCTGGTGGGCGGCCGCGTGCCGACCGAAGCGTCGGGCGGCGTCACGCTCGACACCATCCGGGCGAAGGCGGAAACGGGCGTCACCTATATCAGCGTCGGCCGCCTGACCCAATCGGCCCCGGCGGCGGACATCGGCCTCGACTTCGCCTATGCTTAGAGGCGCGCTGGCGCTGCTTGCGCTCACCATGCCATGTGCGGCATCGGCGCAGGCCGTCCAGTGCAGTCTGCCCGCGCAAATGCCGCGTCCGCGCCCGGTGCAGCCGGATGCGGGCCAGCTTGGCCGCATCGTGCCGATCGGCGGCTATACGCTCGCCTTGTCCTGGTCGCCGCAATATTGCTCCACCGCGCGGGGCGGCGACAGCGCTTTCCAGTGCAATGGCCGCAACGGCCGTTTCGGCTTCGTGCTGCATGGCTTGTGGCCGGACGGAGCGGGCGGATCATGGCCGCAATTTTGCCGCAAGGCCGATCTGCTGCCGCGCGAAGTCATCCGGCAGAATCTGTGCATGACGCCTTCGGCCCAGCTTCTTCAGCATGAATGGGCCAAACATGGCACCTGCATGGCGAGCAGGCCGGAGCTTTATTTCGATCTCGCCCGCGCCTTCTACCAGACCATGCGCTTTCCCGACATGGCGGCGCTGGCGCGGCGCGACCGTTTGACTGTGGGGCAGTTCACCGACGCCTTCGTCCGCGCGAACCGCCGTCTGCGGCCCGACATGATCCGGGTCGGGACGACACGCGGCAACTGGCTGTCGGAACTGTGGATCTGCATGGACAAGGCCCTGGAATTCGCCCGCTGCCCCGCCGGCAAGGACGGCGCGAAAAGCAGCGCCTATCTCCGGATAGAGCCGGGTCCGGCCATGCCCCGGCCACGACCCGCGCCAGTCACGCCCGCGCGCGGGCCCGGCCTCATCCTCGATCTCGATCCCCATGCCCAAGTGCCGAAGGAGGGCGGCGGCTGACCTATGCGTCGATAACGACCGTCGAAGGATGATGCCGGTCCAGATGCCGCCGCACGATGCGCAGATTCTTCGTGTTCGATTTGTAGAGGAAATCGAACACATCGCCGGCAAAGGGGATCGCGCCGATCAGCGTGTCGACGCCGACATTGGCCGCCATGCGCGTCAACTGCCATTTGGACATGCCCAGGTTGCGCGCTTCCCAGACGATCCACGCGCCCATGGCGGCGGTCGCGAAATCGCCGACCACCGGGATCAGGCCCACCAGGCTGTCCAGCCCGACACGGCGGTTCGTCCCCGGCAGGACGAACAATCCTTCCAATAGGGCTTCCATCGCCTCGATCCGGCGGCGGACCGAAGCGGGATCGCGGCCAAAGCCGGGCATGTCGCGCGCGATGCGGTCGAACTGATCCTGCGGAATGGCCATCGATATATCCTCCTGCCGCCCTAATTGGTGGCGCGGAACAGATGATTCAACGGGTGCGCGCGCGGGGGGATGGCATGAAGCCGCTCAGCCGCCGCGCGGCCAGCGCCCAGCGGACCGGCGTGCCCAGCGGAATATAGCCGTCATGCGCCTGCGTCAGCGCCACCGCCTGCGCGATCCGGGCGGCGCGTTCTTCAGCCGTCGCGGCAAGGCTGGCCGATTGCAGCATGTCTCCGGCTTCCCGGCTGCAATGCACGCCCCGCGCGCAGCCGACCCGGCCCAGATACCAGAGCGCGCTGTCATAGGCGGCCACTTCGTCGATCAGCCGCAGGTCGGCATCCTGCTTCACCGCGACCCTGTGCGCCGAAAGGCCGATGGCGCGCAGGCCCTGGGCCACCAACGCGAACAGCATCGTCGATCCCGGCCCGTCGGGCAGGGCGATGCGCAGCGGCGGGGGCGGTTCCTTCCTCTCCGCGCGCCAGCGGCCGACCGCCGCCCGGCCCCGCGCCCGCCGCTCCTCGATCGGAAGCGCGGACCAGTCGGGCGCAGGGGCGGGGGCGGGCAATTCGAACTGCGCGGGCAGCAACTGCTCGCTCGTCGCCCAGCCCCCCAGCGGGAACATGGCGGGCAACTGGCTCCGGTCGATGCTCATATTGATGGCGCGGCGGATATCGCCGTCGTCCAGCAAGGCGCCCTTGCCCGTGATGGCGAGTCCCAGCAGGCCCTGCACCGGATCGACGCGCACCGCGTCCCGATCCACGCCGGACGGCACCAGCAGCGGCAGGTCGGCATAACGCCCGCCCAGCACCAGGTCCGCCGCGCCCTCCCGAAAGCGCACGATCGCCAGCGCCGCCCGCTCGGCCCGCACAATCCGGTTCTGCCAGGCGGGCAGCGCGCCCGCGGCTTCCTCGGCCTCTTCCGTCTTGTCCACCGGCTTCAGATACAGCGCCTTGCCCCGTTTCTCGCTGCGATAGGGTCCGGTGCCGCCGGCGCTCGACAGGATCGCCATCTGCGGCTGCGCGAGCATCTGCAACACGAAGGGGCGAGCGGCGGTCAGGCGAATCTCCACGACTTCGCCCGTCATCGGCACCACCGCGTCCACCGCATCGAGCGGCCCGTCCGGGTCGAGCCGCCGCAAGCTGTCGATGCGCGCGGACAGGAGCCGCGCGACATCTCCCGCCGTCACCCGTTCGCCATTGGGCCAGAAGGCGCGGCGAAGGCGGAAGATATAGCTTCTGCCGTCATCCTGCACGATCCATCGCTGGGCGAGGGCAGGCAGGATTTCTCCCCCCGCGTCAAAGGCCACCAGCCCCTGCGCGGTCGCCTCCAGGATCAGCTTCGCGCCCGGATCGGGCAATCGCTCCAGCGGTTTCGCGAAATCGTCGCGAACGCCGATTACGCTCACCGCCACCGGCCCGCTGCTCCGGTCCGAACAGCCGGTGGCGAGGGCGCCCGCGCACAAAAGGCCAGCCGTCAGGGTGGACCGGACAAGACGGGGAAAGAACGGCACGAAACGCATGGGCGGATGAAGTGTAGCCTGCCCGCGCCCACGCGCAACCGGGATGGCGGAAGGAAATGCAAAAGCATTGCCGCCCGATGTCATAAAAGCGACATAAATTGTGCACGCAAATGAAACAGAAACTTCATATCCGCATCGCCACTCCATAAAGGAACGTAGATGAGCGGCAAGATTTCCCTTCGGATCGGCACGGCCCTGGCACTGGCAATGGCAATGGCGCCCTGCCCGCTGGCGGCGCAGACCATCAGCGCGTCGGAGGCCGCGGAACTGCGCGCGCAGATCGCCGCTCTCAAGACGCAGGTCCAGCAACTCGAATCGCGTCTCGACGGCGTGGCGGCGGCGCGGCAGGAGCAGCCCGCGCCCGACCAGACCGCCGGGCAACTGGCGCAGGCCCCCGTCGCGGAAAAGCCGTCCGCCGAAACGGACATCGGCTGGAAGGGCAGTCCGGTCTTCACCAGGGGCGCGGCCAGCTTCAAGGCGAAGGGCCGCATCCAATATGATGCGGGCCTGGTGATGACGCCCGGCAGCGTGACCGACCGGGCGAAGGGCTATTCCAACGAACTGCGCCGCCTGCGCCTGGGCGGGGAGGGGCGGCTTGGCGGCGGTTTCGGGTACAAGCTGGAAGTCGAACTGTCCGACAACAGCATCGACACGGTCGACACCTATATCAGCTATGAGCACAAGAAATGGCTCATCATGCTGGGCAACCAGAATCAGTTTCAGTCGCTGGACGAACTGATCGGCGATACGACCGGAACGACGATGGAGCGCGCCGCCTTCACCGACGCCTTCGGTTTCGAACGGCGATTGGGCCTCTCCGCGCAATATCGCTCCGGCATCGTGCTGGCGCAGGCGGGAATCTTCTCCGACAGCATCGATTCCCTTGTCAACGATGCGGACGGTCCCGACGGCGGCGATGAAAATAACAGCTATGGCATCGACGGCCGCCTCGTGCTGGCGCCCAGATGGGGCGATATCCAGTGGCATTTCGGCCTGTCGGGCCATTGGCGCGACTTTCAGCGGCTATCGGAAAATCCACGGCGCTACCGTCAGCGCCCCTATCTTCATACCGTCAACAGCCGATTCCTGAGCAGCGGGGATATTCCGGCGACCGGCGAGAGCCATTATGGCATCGAACTGGCGGGCACGCGCGGACCGCTCTGGTGGGCGGGGGAAGCGCACTGGCTGACGGTCAAGCGTCCCGCGCTCGGCGACCCGACTTTCTTCGGCGGCTATGGCGAGGTCGGCTATGTCCTGACCGGGGAAACCCGCAGCTACGGGAACGGGATATTCAGCGGCGTGAAGCCGGCAAATCCGGTCGGCAGCGGCGGGCTGGGCGCGTGGCAAGTGGGGCTGCGTTACGACTATCTCGACATGAACGACCGCGACATCGTCGGCGGAACGCAAAAGGCGTATATCGCGGCGCTGGTCTGGACGCCGATCGAATATCTGCGCTTCAACCTCAACTACGCGCATATCGCCTATACCGACGCCGCCATCCTCGCGGGCAGCCGTTCCAACTATGGCGTCGACGTGCTGGGCTGGCGCGCGGAACTGGATTTCTAGGGCGGATCGACATTCAGGCATCATCCCGAGCCGGCTGCTCTGATCGATTCACGCGGAGACGCGGAGAACAAGGTGCGCGAAAGGCGGCTTCTTGCGTTTCCGGCCGTGATGGGAAGGAATGCGCATCATTGCCTTCCCGGACACTCCGCGCCTCCGCGTGGAAAATGGTTCGATCACAGGAATGTGGACAGGATCGCCTATCGTTTGCTGAGTGTCGACTGGTCCAAGATATGGGGATTATCCAGCTTGCAACTATCGTCGTGCGATGGTTGGTTTCGGCCAGAAGCAGTCATGCTCTGATATATAATCGTTCGTCCTGAGTAGCCTCTTCGACTTCGCTCAGCCCCTACTCAGGGCGAACGGAGAATGGAGGAGAGCAGACGTCCCCAATCCATCCCCGGCGGGAATTCAACGAAGCCCTTATCCGCCAGCCGAAAGCCGCAAGGATGTCGGGAAAGCGCAACACACCCTCGACTCGAAGGGCATCGGGCGATTAAGGCGGCCAGCGATGACCAGCCTGCCCGATCCCGCCATGCCCCTGAACGCAGAGGAAGCCGCCCGCGCCTTCGCCTTGCTGTTCGACGCCGATCTCCCCGAAGCGGAGATCGCCGCCTTCCTGATCGCCATGGCCGAACGCGGCGAAACCGCGACGGAGATCGCCGCCGCCGCCCGCGCCATGCGCGCCCGCATGATCCCCATCGAAGCGCCCGCGGGCGCCATAGACGTGTGCGGCACGGGCGGCGACGGGCACCACACGCTCAACGTCTCCACCGCCGTCAGCCTGGTCGTCGCGGCGGCGGGCGTGCCGGTCGCCAAGCACGGCAACCGCGCCGCCTCGTCCAAGGCGGGCGCCGCCGACACGCTCGAAGCGCTCGGCCTCGACCTGGACCGGATCGCCGAAAGCGCGCAAGCCACCCTCGCCGACCTCGGCATCTGCTTCCTCTTCGCGCAGAAGCATCATCCGGCGCTCAAGCGGCTCGGTCCCATCCGCAAGTCCATCGGCCGCCGCACCATCTTCAACCTGATGGGTCCGCTCGCCAATCCGGCCAATGTCCGCCGCCAGCTCGTCGGCATCGCGCGGCCCGCCTATGTCCCCATCTATGCCCAGGCGCTGGCCCAGATCGGCGTCGACCGCGCCATGATCGTCTCGG
>Ga0180223_1001593_pt1 | contig 16792 bp, 12 predicted proteins | sample eDN5th30CKraftOP_FD_151337 | JGI IMG/M metagenome (GOLD analysis project Ga0180223, IMG submission 151337) | Enriched Organic Plus compost microbial communities from Emeryville, California, USA - eDNA 5th pass 30_C Kraft OP (version 2) (version 2) ...
GCGAGGCCGAGCCCGGGCAGGGCGGCTTCGAACATGGAGCGCGTGCCCGAGCCCGGCTCGCGCAGCACCCAGGCGCCCTGCCGCAGTTGCGCGGCCGCCGGAGGCGCCTTCGCCCAGGGATGGCCGGCCGGCACGACGATGACGAGCTCGTCCTCCGCCACGGCGGTCACGGCGAGGGCGGGGTCGTCGATCTCGGCCTCGATGAAGCCCAGATCGGCCGCGCCGTCGCGGATGGCGGCGCTGACCGTCTCGGTGTTGTCGATGGCGAGCGAGACGGCGATGCCCGGATGCGCGCCGCGAAAGCGCTGGATCAGCGGCGGCAGCCAGTAATTCGCCACGGTCTGGCTCGCCATCAGCGCGAGCGAGCCGCGGGCCAGCCCGGAGAGGTCGGTGAGCACCGCCTCGGCCGCGGCGGCGCGGGCCAGCACGGCGCGGGCCTCGGCCAGGAAGAGCCGGCCGGCCTCGGTCAGGGCGATGCGCCGGCCGATGCGGTCGAACAGGCGGGTGGCGTAGCGCGCCTCCAACGTCGCGATCGCGGAGCTGACGGCCGATTGCGTCAGGTTGAGGGCGCGGGCCCCCTGCGTCAGGTGCTCGCGCTCGGCGACGGCGACGAAGATGCGAAGCTGTTCGAGCGTCATGGCACGCAGCTTACAGCCGGATCGGACAAAGCGCCGCCTCGATCCGGTGGGGAGGGGCGATTTTACCGATCCGATCCGGCCCGGCGGGTCAGGCCGGCGGCGGCGCCGAGAGGAAGGAGAGATAGGCCGGGTTGTCGCTTTCGCTCCAGTGGGGATAGCCCAGGGCCTCGAGCCGCTTCGCGAGCTGGCCGCGCTGGCTCTCCGGGATCTGGATGCCGGCGAGCACCCGGCCGTAATCGGCGCCGTGGTTGCGGTAGTGGAAGAGCGAGATGTTCCAGTCGGACGAGAGGCTGTTGAGGAATTTCAGCAGCGCGCCCGGCCGCTCGGGGAACTGGAAGCGGAAGATCAGCTCGTCGTCCAGGCCCGGAGCCTTGCCGCCGACCATGTAGCGGATATGCAGCTTGGCGAGCTCGTTGTCGCTCATGTCGAGAACGGGGTAGCCGTTCTCGGTCAGCATCGCGACGATCTGGCGCTTCTCGGCCTCGCCCTCCGAGAGCTGGACGCCGACGAAGATCCGCGCGGCGCCGGGGTCGGAATAGCGGTAGTTGAACTCGGTGATGGCGCGCCGGCCGAGGAGCTGGATGAAGGCGCGGTAGCTGCCGGGCCTTTCCGGGATCGTCACCGCCAGCAGCGCCTCGCGCTGCTCGCCGATCTCGGCGCGTTCGGCGATATGGCGCAGGCGGTCGAAATTCATGTTGGCGCCGCTGTTGATCGCGATCAGCGCGCCGGTCCGTGCGCCGCCGCGCGCGGCATAGGCTTTCAGTCCGGCGAGGCTGACCGCGCCGGAAGGCTCGGCCACGGCGCGGGTGTCCTCGAAGATGTCCTTCACCGCCGCGCAGATCTCGTCGGTCGAGACGGTGACGACCTCGTCCAGCAGGTCGCGGCAGAGCCTGAAGGTCTCCTCGCCCGCCTGCCGCACGGCGACGCCGTCGGCGAAGAGGCCGACCTGGTCCAGCAGGATGCGTTCGCCCGCCGCGATGGCGCCGGCCATCGAGGCGGCGTCCTGCGGCTCGACGCCGATCACCTTGATCTGCGGCCGCAGGAACTTCGCATAGACCGCGACGCCGGCCGCCAGCCCGCCGCCCCCGATCGGCACGAAGATCGCGTCGATCGGACCGGAGTGCTGGCGCAGGATCTCCATGCCGACCGTGCCCTGGCCGGCGATGACGTCGGGATCGTCATAGGGGTGGACGAAGGTCAGTCCCCTCTCGGCCTCGAGCTTGCGGGCATGACTGTGCGCCTCGTCGAAATTCTCGCCATGCAGCACGACGCGCCCGCCGAGGCTGCGCACCGCCTGGACCTTGATGTCCGGCGTGGTGCGCGGCATCACGATGGTCGCCCTGATGTCGAGCCTGCGCGCCGCCAGCGCCACGCCCTGGGCATGGTTGCCGGCCGAGGCGCAGATCACGCCGCGCCCGGCCTCCTCGGCCGAGAGCCCGGCGATCTTGTTGTAGGCGCCGCGCAGCTTGAACGAGAAGACGGGCTGCAGATCCTCGCGCTTCAGCAGGGCCTGGCCGCCTAAGCGGCCCGACAGGCGCGGCAGCGGGTCGAGCGGGCTTTCGATGGCGACGTCGTAGACGCGGGCGCCGATGATCTTGCGGATATAGTCGTGCATGGAAGGCCCGTCCTTCCAGCCGGGCGCTCCGGCGATAGTCGGCTCAGCCGCAATGTCAATCTTTCGCTGGCCTGCGCAGCCCGGCTTATGCCGGCCATGCGCTCCGCGGGATTGCCAGCGCGGGCTCCAGCGGTCAAAGCCTGGATCATCGCGCGTCCTTCCGGACGCGGTGACGACGATCCATCTCATTGCTGGCGCGTCGGATTTTTCCGGAAAGTGGATTCCACTTTCCGGTCCGATGCTCTAGCCCGAGCGAGGGCGCCGGAACCGGTGCCGAAAAAGGGAACGGAGCGGAAGATGAGCTGGGGCAATCGCGATTTCATGGTGCCGGGCCGCTCGGTGGCGGTCGGCGAGCGCGGCATGGCCGCGACCTCGCATCCGGCGGCGACGCTGGCCGCCGTCGACATCCTGCGCGCCGGCGGCAACGCCGTCGACGCCGCCATCGCGGCGGTGGCGGTGCAGGCGGTGGTCGACCCGCACATGACCGGCATCGGCGGCGACTGCTTCGCGATCTACGCCCCCGCCGGCGGCGAGATGGTCGCGATCAACGGCTCGGGCCGTGCCCCGGCCAAGGCCGAGCTCGGCTGGTTCCTGGGCCAGGGGCTGACGGCGATCGCGCCGGATTCGCCCCATGCCGTCACCGTGCCCGGCGCCATCGACGCCTGGTGCCGGCTCGTCGCCGACCACGGCAGCAAGAGCCTGGACGAGATCTTCGCCCCGGCGATCCGCGCCGCCGAGGAGGGCTTCGTGGTGACGCCGCGCGTCGCGCTCGACTGGAACCGCTATCGCGGCCGCATCGAGAAGCACGGCCTCGGCAATGCCGTCTACCTGCCCGGCGGCAAGGCGCCGGCGACCGGCGACAGGATGGTCCATCCCGCGCTCGGCCGCACGCTGCGCCGCATCGCCCGCGAGGGCCGCAGCGCCTTCTACGAGGGCGAGGCCGCCGAGGAGATGGTCGCCGTCCTCAACAGGGTCGGCAGCCTGATGGCGGTCGAGGACTTCGCCACGGCGAAGCCCGACTATGTCGAGCCGATCGGCGCGGATTACCGCGGCCATCGCCTCTGGGAATGCCCGCCGAACGGCCAGGGCATCGCGGCGCTGCTGATCGCGCGCATCCTCGACGGCTTCGGCCTGAAGGACGGCAAGCTCGGCGAGGCCGACCGCATCCATCTGCTGGCCGAGGCCAGCAAGGCGGCCTATCGCCAGCGCGACGCGCTGGTGGCCGATCCGGCGGCGAGCCCCTTCGATACCGAGGCGTTCCTCTCCGACGCATTCGTCGGCCGGCTGCGCGCCGAGATCAGCCTGGAGAAGGCGGCGAAGCCGGAGGCTTTCGACATGCCGCTGCACAAGGATACGATCTATCTCTGCGTCGTCGACGGCGACGGCAACATGATCTCCTTCATCAACTCGATCTTCTCGGCCTTCGGCAGCGGCATCTATGCGGAGAAATCCGGCGTGATGCTGCAGAACCGCGGCTCGGGCTTCCGCCTGATCGAGGGTCATCCCAACGCCATCGCGCCGCGCAAGCGCCCCTTCCACACCATCATCCCCGGCATGCTCGCGCAGGGCGGCCGCGCCGTGATGCCCTTCGGCGTGATGGGCGGGCAGTACCAGTCGACCGGCCATGTCCAGCTCGTCTCGAACATTCTCGACCGCGGCCTCGACCCGCAGCAGGCGAGCGATGCGCCGCGCAGCTTCGCCTATGACGGCAAGCTCTCGCTCGAGCCGACGATCGCCGAGAGCGTAGCGGCCGATCTCGCGGCGCGCGGCCATGACGTGGTCCGGGCCGAGGAGCCGCTCGGCGGCTGCCAGGCGATCTGGGTCGACCATGCGCGCGGTGTGATGTTCGGCGCCTCCGACCACCGCAAGGATGGCATGGCGCTGGCGGTCTGAGGAACGCACCCTTAACGCGCGTCCGCTATCGCTGGCGGCGGCAAGGGAGAGGCTTGTGGCGCAGGAACGGTCGTTCGGCTGGGGAATCATGGGCACCGGCGCCATCGCCGGGCTCTTCGCCGCCGATCTCGGGTTGCTGCCGCAAGCGCGGATCGCGGCCGTCCAGTCCCGCTCGCTGGAGAAGGCGCAGGGCTTCGCCGGGCGCTTCGGCGGTGGCGCGGCCTATGACGACGAGGCCGCCTTCCTCGCCGATCCGGCGGTCGAGGCGGTCTATGTCGCGACCCCGAACCATCTCCACGCCGCACAGGCGCTGAGAGCGCTCGCCGCCGGCAAGCCGGTGCTGATCGAGAAGCCGATCGCGCTGAAGAGCGGCGATGTCGAGGCCGTCGCGCAGGCGGCGCGAGAGCGCGGCGTCTTCGCCATGGAGGGGCTGTGGAGCCGCTTCCTGCCGGCTGTCGGTGCGGCGCGCGAACAGCTCGCGGCCGGGCGGATCGGGGCGGTGAGGCGCATCCGGGCCGATCTCTCCTATGCCCATCCGCAGGAGCCCGGCAGCCGCTTCTTCGACCCGGCGCTGGGCGGCGGCGCGGCCTATGATCTCGGCGTCTATCCGCTCTCGCTGACGCTGCATCTGCTCGGCGCGCCGCAGGCGGCGGGCGGGCGCTGGTTCGCGGCGGCGAGCGGCGTCGATCTGCGCAGCGAATTCCGGCTGGATTACCCGCAGGCCGTGGCCGAGCTCTCCTGCGGCTTCGACCGTGACGGCAGCAACCGTTTCCTGATCGAGGGCGCGCGCGGGGCGCTCACCCTCGCGGCGCCCTTCCTCAAGGCGCAGCGCCTCACCTTCGACGCCGATCCGGGCCGCGCCCTGGCCGCCTATGAGCGCGGGCAAGGTCTCGCCGCGCGCCTGCTCGACCGCATCCCGAAACCAGGGCGCAGCGGAGAGGCCTTCGCCTTTCCAGGCAATGGCCTGCAATTCCAGGCACAGGCGCTGATGACGGCCGTCCGGGCCGGCGAGGCCCATTGCGCGACGATGCCGCTCTCCGACAGCGCTGCCGTGCTGCGGATCGTCGAGAGCGTGCTGGCCCGGCCGCCGGCCGGGCAGGGCTGATCAGAAGCGCGAGCGCGGACGATAGGGCTGCGGCAGGTCGCGGGCGTTGTTCAAGGCCAGCGCCAGCTCCGTGATGTGCAGCGCCAGCGCGCCCGAGAAGCGGGGCACCGTGCCGCGCGCGATCGCCTCCGCCTGGTCGGCGACGCCGCGCATGAAGTCGATCTGCGAAGGATAGCCCGGCAGGGCCTTGCTCGCCGGCGCGGCCGGATAGGGCAGGCGCCGGCCGGGCGCCGGCTTCCAGGGCAGGGCGCGCCCGAGCCTGGCTTCGGCGCGGGTGAGCAGGCGCCCGAGCAGCGGGCGCTGCGCCCCGGCGTCCTCGACATGGACGACGGAGCGATTGTCCCAGAGGTCGCGCAGGGTGAGCGAGCCCTTTTCCGCGAAGATCTGCAGCGAGCGGTCGCGCGGCGCGGCGAGCCCGTTGGTCAGCCGCGCCACGACGCCGGAGCGGAATTGCAGGCAGCCGACCGAGAAATCCGGCGCCATGGCGATCTGCCCGGTGCCCGGCCCCTTGTCCGGGAAGGTCACGGCCGAGAAGGCGGTCAGGCTCTCGACCGGGCCGAAAAGCGTGACGAGCCAGGAGAGGGCGTAGCCGGCATGCTCCAGCGTGCAGCCGATCTCGAACTCGTGCAGCCCCGGCCAGGGCGCGCCGGAATGCGAGCGCCAGCTTGCCCATTTGTCGCGGAAGACGGGACCGTCCTCCATCGCGGCATAGACCAGCCGCGGCGTTCCGATCCGGCCCGCGCGCAAGGTCTCCTCGACCAGGCGGTGCGCGTCGCTGAGCCCGTTGGCGGGCGCCGTCGCCAGCGTCAGCCCGGCGCCTTGCGCCTGCGCGACCAGCGCCTCGGCCTGCGCCAGCGCCATGGCGAGCGGCTTCTCGCAATAGACATGCTTGCCGGCGGCGAGCGCCCGGCTGGTGACCTCGTAATGGCTTTCCGGCGTCGTCAGGTTGACGACGATGCCGACCGCCGGATCGGCCAGCAGCGCGTCGAGCCCGGCATAGGCCGGGACGCTGTGGAAGGCGCGGAAGGCTTCGAGGCGTGCGGCGTCGCGGTCCCAGACGCCGGCGAGCGACAGCGCCGGGTGGTTGGCGAGCGTCGTCATGTAGTAGTCGGCGACGAACCCCGTGCCGACGAGCGCGATCTTCATGATCCGGTCCCGTTCCGCCGACGTGCAGCCGGCGGTCCAGCCTATCTCAGGCAAGAGTGAAGATCGGCTTTCGCGAATCCGGGACTCAGGCCGCGCCGATGGCGTTGGACGGCGTCTGCCGGTCGGTGATCTGCTGGCCGAACAGGCTGCCCGCCAGCTCCACGGCGAGGCGGGCCGTCTGGCCGCGATCGTCGAGGAAGGGGTTGAGCTCGACGATGTCCATCGAGCGCACCAGCCCGGAATCGTGCAGCAGCTCCATCACCAGATGCGCCTCGCGATAGGTGGTGCCGCCCGGAACCGTGGTGCCGACGCCGGGCGCCAGCGGCGGATCGATGAAATCGACGTCGAAGGAGACGTGCAGCACGCCGTTCGCGGCGCGCACCTTCTCGATCACCTGGCGGATCAGCACGCCGACGCCATGCTCGTCGATGGCGCGCATATCGGCGACGTGGACGCCGCGCGCCTTCACCGCCGCCTTCTCCAGCGGGTCGACCGAGCGGATGCCGAACAGGCTGAGCTGCGCCGGCGGGATCGAGGCGCGCGGCTCGGAGCCGAGCAGGTCGTCGAGGCCGGCCTCGCCGCAGAGAAAGGCGGAGGACATGCCGTGCATGTTCCCCGAGGGCGAGATCGCCGGCATGTTGAAATCGGCATGGGCGTCCAGCCAGAGCACGAAGAGCTTGCGGCCCTGCTCCTGCCAGTGGCGGGCGACGCCGTTGACCGAGCCCATCGACAGGCTGTGGTCGCCGCCGAGGAAGATCGGCGTGGCGCCGGTGCGGGCGAGTTCGTAGGCGCGGGCGCTGAGCACGCGCATCCAGGCGGCGATCTCGTGGTAGAAGCGGGCGTTCTCCGGCGCCGGGCCCGCGACCGGAGCGAGGTCGCGCGGCAGGATGTCGCCATGGTCCTCGACAGCGTAGCCGAGGCCTTCCAGCACGCCGACCAGGCCGGCGGTGCGCAGCCCGGCCGGGCCCATCAGCGCGCCGCGGCGCGAGGCGCCGACCTCGATCGGCGCGCCGAGCAGGGCGATGCGGCCCTGGGGAGCGGTGGCGGGCGCGGAGATGGCGGTCATGCTGGCAGTCCGTTGGATAGGGAGTCGACAGGCGCTCGGCGCCGCTGCGCCGTCATTGGCGCATCGGCTTGCGCCTGTCGAGTGCCGCGTCCGCGTGACCGTTCTGTGTCAGCCCAGGCCGAGCACGCCGCGCAGCTTGGAGAGGTCCTCGGCCAGCGTCGTGATCATCGCGGCGAGCGCCTTGCGGTCGGCCTCGCTGAGCTTGTCATAGGTCTCGAAGCCGCCATCCTTGAGCTTGTACTTGGCCAGGGTCTGGTCGACGGTCGCGAAATTGGCGTCGATCTTCTCCGCAAGCGCCTTGTCTTCCTTGGCGACCAGCGGACGCAGCAGGTCGACGATCTTCTTGGCGCCGTCGACATTGGCCTGGAAGTCCCAGAGATCGGTATGGCTGTAGCGGTCCTCCTCGCCGGAGATCTTGGTGGCCGCGACCTCCTCGATCAGCGCCGCCGCGCCGCCGACCATCTTGTCCGGCGGCACCGTCAGCCCCTTGATGCGGCCCTGCAGTTCGGTGACGTCGGCGAGGAGCGCGTCGGCGAAGGGGCCGAGGCCCTCGGTGCTGTTCTTGGCGAAGAGCCCGTATTCGATGCGGTGGAAGCCGGTGAACTCCGGGTCCTCCTCCTTCTTCTCGTGATCGTCGGCGCGCGAGTCGATCTTGCCGTCGAGATCGCTGAACAGTTCCGCCACCGGCTCGATCATCTCGTAGGAGACGCGGGTCGGCGCATAGAGCGCCTTCGCCCTGGCGAGGTCGCCGGCCTTGACCGCGTCGGTGAAGACCTTGGTGTCCTTCACCAGCTTGTCGACGCCCTGCGCGACGTAGAGCTTGTATTCGGCGACCGGGGCGACGAGGTCGAGCGGCGAGGCGGCCTCGGCCGATCCGGCGGCGACAGCGGCGATCAGGCTGGCGCCGGCCAGCCACGCGAAACGCAAGCTCATCTCAGTCTCCTGTCTTGCGGGGGGAAGTGACGGCCGAGGCCGGCGCGATTCCGCGCGCGGCCCGGATCAGCCCGGCGCCGAGCTGGCTGCCGGCATCGGGCACGCCCGGCAGGGCGAAGAAATAGCCGCCGCCGACGGGCTTGATGTATTCCTCCAGCGGCTCGCCATCGAGCCGCCTCTGCACGGCGATGAAGCTGCGCGCGAGGTCTTGCTGGAAGCAGATGAAGAGCAGCCCCATGTCGAGCTGCCCGGCGCGGGTCACGCCGTTGGAATAGTTGAAGGGCCGGCGCAGCATGCGGCTGGATTCGGTCTCCGGCCGGCGCGGATTGGCCAGCCGGATATGGGCGTCGAGCCTGGTGCGCTTGCCGTCGGGGTCGTCGGCATAGACCGGCTCGTCATATTCGCGCCGGCCGCCGATCGGTGCGCCGCTCGCCTTCTCGCGGCCCATGATCGCCTCCTGCTCGCCGAGCGGCGTGCGGTCCCAGCGCTCGACGAAGTTGCGGATGATCCTGACCACCTGATAGCTGCCGTTCACGGCCCAATCCGGCTCGTCCGAGCCGGGGGCGACCCAGACCAGCCCGTCCATCAGCGCCTTGTCGGCCGCGTCGGGATTGGCGGTGCCGTCGCGGAAGCCGAGCAGGTTGCGGGCGCTCTCGGCCGGCTCGCCCTGCCTCGGCTTCAGCACCGGGACGCTGCCCTCCTGCTTCCAGCGCAGCACCAGCAGGTCGGGCGTGTTCTTCAGGATGTCGCGCAGCGCGTGGATGTTGGTGTCGGCGGTGTTGGCGCAGAACTGCAGCAGGAGGTCGCCATGGCAGAGCCGACCGTCGAGCGCGTCGTTGCGGAAGCGCTTCATCCGCTGCAGGTGCCTGGGCTTGAGCGGGCCGAGCCCGAAGCGCTCGTCGAAGAGCGAGGCGCCGAGCGCCACGGTGACGGTGAGGTTGTCGGGCGCGATGACGGGGCCGAGGATGCCGCTGTCGGGCGGCGGGAAACCCGGATCGGCGGTCGGGGCGGGGCCGCCCTCGGTCAGGAAGGCGATGCGCTCGGTCAGCAGGCGCAGCAGCCGTTCGAGCGCGTCGAGCGAGGTCGCGGTGACGTCGAAGGCCGCGACCAGGCCGGTTGCCGGGCGCGGCGTGACGATGCCGGATTGGTGGAGGCCGTAGAAGGGCTGGCGCTGGGCGGCCGCGTCGCTTTCGGGGGCGGCCGCCGGGTTCCGGACCGGCTCGCTCGCGGCCCGGGCCAGCGAGGCGCCGCCGATGGCCGCCGCGCCGCCGGTCAGGAGCGCGCGCCGCGAGGGGGAGAGGGCCTTGCCCGGCCTTGTCATGACTTGCGCTCCGCTTCGGGCAGGGCGAGCGCCTTGCGCATGGCCGAGAGGTCCTCGGCCAGGGGACGCAGCGTCCCGCCCGGCTGGGTTCCGCCCGGTTTGGCCTCGCGCGGCAGGCCCGCGAGATCGGCCTTCGTCCGCGCCGCCAGTTCGGGGTCGATCCGGGCGGTCAGGGGCAGCAGGAGCTGCGCGATCCCGCGCGCGGCGGCGACGGTCTCGTCCGGCACCGTCTCGCCATCCTCGGCGGAGAGGAGGGCGATCGCCCCGGCCAGCATCGTGTCCGGCAGCACGGTGCGCTGGCCGAGCGCCGTGCGGAAGGCCTCGCCCGCCTGCCGGGTCTCGTCGGGGGAAGCCGCGACGTCGCCGCCGAGAGCGGCCTGCGCCTTGCCGAACAGCCTCTCCAGGGCGGAATCGCCCGCTGTCGCCGGGCGCAGCGCCGGCAGGAGGGCGGAGGCCTCGTGCCGCGCGGCGGCCGCGGCCTGCGTGTCGCCGGCCTCCCGGGCCTGCGCGAAGGCGTCGAGCGCGGCTCCGAAGGCGGCCGAGCGTTCGGTCAGCAGGGCGCGGTATTCGGCGGCCGGGCCGACCATGTCCATCAGGGTCAGGGCCGGGGTCGGCTGCGTCGCCGAGGCCTGGACGATCAGCCGGCCGCGCGGGGCGCTGAGCAAGCCGCAGGTGATGGCGTATTCGCCGGGATGGAGCTGCGTCGTCAGCCGGCGCGACTGGCCGGGCGCGATGTTCTCGCGCTCCTCCAGCACCATCACGCCGTCGAGGATCTCCCATTCGAGCACGCGCTCGCCGCGATTGCTGACGACGAAGCTGGTTTTCCCCGCCGGGACCGTCAGCGTGGCGGGTTCGCAGGTCCTGTCGGTGATCGCGATGGCGACGTCGCCGGCGCCCGGCGTGGCGGCGCGCCGGTTGCCGGCGGCGTAGACGAAGGCGCCGATGCCGCCGCAGACCAGCAGCAGCGTGGCGCCGGCGGCGAGCTTCAGCCGCGGCGAGCGGCGTACCGCCGGGGGCGGGGGTACGGAGGCGCCGGCCTGCTCGTGCCGCCCGGCGCCGAGGAACAGCGCCAGCATCGGCACCAGGAAGGCGAGATAGGCGACGACCTCGCCGAGCGCCGCCCGCTCCTGATAGCCGAAGAAGCCGGAGAGGATCGCGCCGAGCGCCCCATCGGCCGGCAGCACCGCGCCGAGATCGTAGACGTTCTGCTGGAGATGGTTCCACAGTCCGGCCTCGTGCAGCGAGCGCACGGCGTTGGCGACCAGCCCGGCCGCCACGAACAGGATCAGGATGCCGGTCCAGCGGAAGAAGGCGCGCAGGTTGAGCTTCACGCCCAGCGCATAGATGGCGTAGCCGATCACGGCGGCGAGCAGGATGCCGAGCCCGGCGCCGAGCGCGGGCGCCCAGCCGCCGTTCTGCTGGAAGATGGCGAGCAGGAAGAAGACCGATTCCAGCCCCTCGCGCACCACGGCGAGGAAGGCGAGCCCGACCAGCGCGAAGCCCTGATGCCCTCCGGCCAGCGCCGCATCGACGCCGGCCTGCAATTCGCCCTTGATCGAGCGCGCCGCCTTGCGCATCCAGAACACCATCGAGGTCAGCATCGCGGCGGCGACGAGCCCGATGACCGCCTCGAACAGCTCCTGCCCGCGCTGCGGCAGTTCGCCGGCGACGATGTCCAGGATGGCGCCGGCGGCGAGGCTCGCGGCGCAGGCGAGGCCGACGCCGACCCACAGCGCCGGCAGCCATTCGCGCCTTCCGCTCCTGACCAGATAGCTCGCGACGATGCCGACGATCAGCGCCGCCTCGACGCCTTCGCGGAGCATGATGAGGAAGGGTACGATCACGGCGGACTGAGCTCGATGCGCGTCGCGGACGCTGCCGCCCGCGGCACAGATGCCCCGTGCCTAGGCACCTCGAAGGCGCAGGTCAACCGAAACCGTTCAGTTTAGAATGATGATAAACTTATGATATCGTTGTTCTTCTCGCTGCCGTGCCAGCCGGGCGGGACCCGCCTGCGGGCACGGCGGAGGGCGCTCAGGGCCGCTTCAGCAGGATCATCTTGTCCTGCGTCATGTCGTGCATGGTGTAGGGGATGCCGCCGGTGCCGTAGCCCGAGACGCGCCGGCCGGCGAAGGGCATCCAGTCGACGCGGAAGCTGGTCGGGTCGTTGACCATCACCGCCGAGGCCTCGAGCCGGTTGGCGGCGCGCAGCGCCACGTCGATATCCTGCGCGAAGATGCTCGACTGGAACGAGACCGGCAGGGAATTGGCCCGGGCGATGGCCTCGTCGAGATCGCGGAAGCGGTAGATCGCGACCGCCGGCCCGAAGATCTCCTCGCGCGAGATGCGGGCTTCCGGGGCGGGGTCGACCAGCACGGCCGGCTCCAGCGTCGTCTCGGACAGGCGCCTGCCGCCGGTGAGCAGCTTGGCGCCGCCCTTGACCGCCTCGTCGATCCAGGCGGCGACGCGGTCGGCCTCCTTCGGCGTGATCAGCGGGCCGACCTCGGTGTCCTTCAGGGTCGGATCGCCGGTGCGCAGCTTCCTCACCCGCGCGACCAGCCGCTCGGTGAAGTCGTTGACGATCGAGTCATGGACATAGATGCGCTGCGTCGACACGCAGACCTGGCCGGCATGGTAGTAGCCGCCCTTCACGATCGGCTCGATGATCGCCTCGAGATGGGCGCTCCGGTCGACGATCGCAGGAGCGACGCCGCCATGCTCCAGCGCCGAGCGGGCGCCGGGCGCGAGTCTGGAATGCAGGTACCAGCCGACCTTGGCCGAGCCGATGAAGCTGAGGAAGGCGATGCGCGGATCGGTCGCGAGCTTCTCGGCCAGCGCCGTTTCGGCCGGCACGAAGCTCTGGCACCAGGCCTCCGGCAGGCCGGCTTCATGCGCCAGCCTGACGAAGTCGAGGCAGCAGAGCGGCGTCGTGCCGGCCGGCTTGACGATGACCGGGCAGCCCGTCGCGATCGCCGGCGCGACCTGATGGACGATCAGGTTGAGCGGGTGGTTGAAGGCGGAGATCGCGGCGACGATGCCGATCGGCTCCTTGGTGGTGAAGGCCCAGCGCCCGTCCGCCGCGGCCGAGAGTCCCATCGGAATCTCGCGGCCGGAAAGGTCGCGCAACGCGTCGGCGGCGTTGTGGACGCCGTCGATGGCGCGGTTCGTCTCGACGATGGCGTCCGGCAGCGGCTTGCCGCCCTCGCGCGCGATCTGCATGGCGAAATGGTCGCGCCTGGCCTCCATCAGCCCGGCGAGCTTGCGCAGGATCGCGATGCGCTGATGCGGCTTCAGCCAGGCGTCGCGGTTCTTGAAGGCGTCCTGCGCGGCCTGGAGCTTGCGTTCCAGCGCGGCTTCGTCGTCGGTCTCGATCTCGGCGATCGGGGCGCGGTCATAGGCCTGAACAACCTGGAGCATGGTCGTCTCCTTTGAAAATGCGATGAGCGCGAGAGTCAGGCCAGATCGACGTCCGGCACCTTGTTGCGCAGTTCCTCGACGAGGACGCGCGTATTCTCGGAATAGTCGATCGGGCAGTCGACGAGATGGACGCCGCCGCCCTTGAAGGCCGCCTCCAGCGTCGGCACCAGCGCCTCGGCCGAGGTCACGCGCGAGCCCCTGGCGCCGTAGGCCTCGGCATAGCGCACGAAATCCGGATTGCCGAAGGTCATGCCGAAATCGGGGAATCTGTCGACGGCCTGCTTCCAGCGGATCATGCCGTAGGCGCCGTCGTTGAGCACGAGCACGACGAGGTTGAGCCCGAGCCTGACCGCCGTCTCCAGCTCCTGCGAATTCATCATGAAGCCGCCGTCGCCGCAGACCGCCATGACACGCCGTTCGGGGTGCAGGATCGCCGCCATCATCGCCGAGGGCAGCCCGGCGCCCATCGTCGCCAGCGCGTTGTCGAGCAGCAGCGTGTTGGCGACATGGGTGCGGTAGTTGCGCGCGAACCAGATCTTGTACATGCCGTTGTCGAGGCAGACCATGCCGTCCTCCGGCATCACCGCGCGCACGTCGTGGACGAGGCGCTGCGGCGTGACCGGGAAGCGGTCCTCCTCGGAACGGTCGTTGATCCTGGCCAGGATGCGCTGGCGCAGCTTCAGCAGCCTGGTCTGCTCGGGCAGCTTGCCGCCGAGCCGTTCGGCCAGCGCCGTCACGCTCGCGCCGATATCGCCGACCACCTCGGCGTCGGGGTGGTAGACCTGCTCGACCGTGGCCGACTGGTAGCCGATATGGATCACCTTGGGTCCGCCGGCCGAGCGCATCAGGAAGGGCGGCTTCTCCACCGTGTCGTGGCCGACGGCGACGATCAGGTCGGCCGCCGCCACGGCCTCGTGGACATAGTCTCCTTCCGAGAGCGCGGCGGTGCCGAGATAGAGGTTGGAGCCGCCGGTGACGGCGCCCTTGCCCATCTGGGTGTTGAAGAACGGCACGCCGATCCGGCGCACGAAGGCCGAGAGCGGCTCGACCAGCCGCGGCCGGTTGCCGGCGGCGCCGATCATCACCAGCGGGCGCTTCGCGGCGAGGATCAGCGCGGCGGCGCGGTCGAGCGCGGCCGCCGGCGCGACCGGCTGGTCGAGCGGATGCACCGGGATCAGGGGAGCGTCCGCGATCTCCTCGGCGGCGACATCCTCGGGCAGTTCGAGATGGACCGGGCCGGGCCGCTCTTCCATGGCGACGCGGAAGGCGTCGCGCACCGTCGCGGGAATGCTGGCGGGGCTGACGATCTGGCGCGTCATCTTGGTCAGCGGGCGCATCGAGGCGACCACGTCGACGATCTGGAAGCGGGCCTGCTTCGCCGTCTTGATCGCCTTCTGGCCGGTGATCAGGATCATCGGCATCGCGCCGAGATGGGCATAGGCCGCGCCGGTCGAGAAATTCAGCGCGCCCGGGCCGAGCGTCGCCAGGCAGACGCCGGGCTTGCCGGTGAGCCTTCCATGCGTCGCGGCCATGAAGGCGGCGGCCTGCTCGTGCCGGGTCAGCACCAGCTCGATCGTAGAGCGGCGCAGGGATTCGAGGACGTCGAGATTTTCCTCGCCGGGGACGCCGAAGACGCGCTCGACGCCCTCGTTCTCCAGCGCCTCGACCAGAAGATCGGAACCCTTCTTCATCGCCAGCAGCCTTTCCTGGAAGCATCGCCCGTCGCGGGCCGAGGCTAGGCCTTGCAGTTAGGAAGGCAATCGCGGCGTTGCGAGGGCGTGCGGCGCATGGCGGCTTCCGGCGGCGCGCGCAGGGCGGCCGCTTCCGGGATTTCCGGGCTGACAGATGAAGCAACGGCGCAGATGACGGCCGGTATTCGGTGCCCGGTCGTCCGTCACGGCGATGTGATGTTTCGGGTCGCGCAGCCGTGAACGCGGCAGGCTGGTCCCGGGATTGGAAAGCGGCCGGCGATGACTAGCTCGAATCCCGTCAGACCCAGCAACAGGAGGCTATCATGCTTTCACACAGGACCCTTTCAGGCAGGACGCTTGCCGTCGTCGCCGCCCTGCTCGTTTCCGGAGCCGGCTCGGCCGCCTATGCCGCCGAGCTCGGGGCCGCGAGCATCGTGCACGAGCAGCAGCAGAATGCCCGCGCTCTGGCGGAGCAGAAGCAGTATCTCGCCTATCACGAGCACTTCAGGGGATTGCCGACCCCGCCGGCTCCCACCGGGCAGCTCCCTCACCACAACTGAGCCGCCGCACGAAGAGGGGCCGCCCGGCGGCCTCCCTTCGCCTGCCTTTCCCGGTACGCGCCATTCGGCCGCGCGCAGGCCGGAGGCTCCCGGTCAGGCCGCCTGCCGCAGCGCCGGCGCGAAGGGGGCGAGGCTGACCGTGCTGCCCCTTACCGTCGCCAGCGTGTTGCAGGGCAGAGCCTGCCAGCATTCGCGCGCCGCATCGACCGGCTCGGAGGCGATGACGACGCTGTCCGTCCTGGCGCAGAGATAGAGGCTCGGCGGCCGCGCATCGGACGACCAGCGCACGGCGTGGATGGTTTCGCCGTCGGCCAGCGCCGCCGCGCAGCGCAGGGGCTCGCGCGTGCCGGCCTCGGCCATCAGCGACAGCGCGTCCGCGAGCGCCGCGGCCAGCGCCTCGCCCGCGGGGAGCCCGCGCGCCATCCCCGCGATCGCCAGCAGGAAGATCGCCTCGGAATCGGTGGTGCCGGCGCGTGCGCCATAGAGCGCGTCCGGGATCAGGTTCTCGAGCCTGCGCCGGATCGCGCCGTAGCCGCCGATCTGGCCGTTATGCATGAACAGATGCCGGCCATGGACGAAGGGGTGGCAGTTCGCCCGCGTCGTCGCCGTGCCGGTGGCGGCCCGGACATGGGCGAAGAACAGATGTGAGCGTACCTGCCGGGCGATCGAGAGCAGGTTCTCGTCCGACCAGGCCGGCCTGACCTCGCGATACTGCCCCGGCTCCGAGCGCTCCCCGTACCAGCCGACGCCGAAGCCGTCGCCATTGGTGCCGGTCTTGGCCTCGGCGGCATGGAGCGACTGGTGGATCAGCGAATGGCAGGGCGAGGCGACGAGATCCTCGAGGAAGACCGGAACGCCGGAATAGGCGAGGAAGCGGCACATGCAGGGCTCGAATCAGTCGCAGGCGGGGCGGTGGCGGAGAATGATCTCCTCCGGAGATGAATAGCGACATAATGATTCTTCTCCGGCGCCGCGGCGCAGGCGGCTCCGGCGCCGCAGTCTCGGCGCGAGGCGGCCGTCTCCTTCCGCCGGCGGGCCTGCGGCTTTCGTCCAATGGATGAGGCCGCTGCCGTCTTGCGCAGGGCCAAGCGCTCCTATACCGATCCACCCCACAAGAGCGCATAACCGGCAGACGGGCGAAGCATGACCGGGCTTGGCGCAGGGCGAGGGGAACGGGACCGTGAAGGGCCTTCTTAGATTGAGCGGTTTGATTGACCTGGTTAACGGGTTTGTCGGCCGTAAGGTTGCGTGGCTGATCCTGGTTGCGGTTGTGGTGGCAGCGGTGAACGCGCTGGTCCGGAAGATTTTCAACGTGTCTTCGAATGCGTGGCTCGAGCTGCAGTGGATGCTGTTCGGCGCGGTTTTCCTGATGTGCGCGTCGTGGACGATGCAGGTGAAGGAGCATAT
>Ga0180223_1001594_pt1 | contig 16782 bp, 9 predicted proteins | sample eDN5th30CKraftOP_FD_151337 | JGI IMG/M metagenome (GOLD analysis project Ga0180223, IMG submission 151337) | Enriched Organic Plus compost microbial communities from Emeryville, California, USA - eDNA 5th pass 30_C Kraft OP (version 2) (version 2) ...
ACCCGCTGGCGCAGGCGCTCATTTTCTCTATCGTGCTGTCGCAGGTGCTGCGCGCCCGGCTGCCCGACACCGATGTCGATGCGGCCTATCCGATCTATCTTCTGTCGGGGCTTGCCGCGTGGACCCTGTTCAGCGAGATTCTCGGCCGCAGTACCACCATCTTCATCGAACAGGCTTCGGTGATGAAGAAGATTTCCTTCCCGAGGCTGTGCCTGCCGGTGATCGTCTGGGGCAGCGCGCTGACCGGCCATGTGCTGCTCGTTGCGGCGATCCTCGTCGTCTTCCTGTTCTTCGGGCATTTCCCGGGCTGGTCGATCCTGGCCGTTCCGCTTGGCATCGTGCTGATCTCGGCCTTCGCATTCGGCCTCGGCATCATCCTCGGGGTGCTGAACGTCTTCGTCCGCGACATCGGCCAGGTGGTGGCCATCGTGCTGCAGCTGTGGTTCTGGCTCACCCCGATCGTCTATCCGCCGGGCATCGTGCCCGAGGGCTTCCGCTGGCTTGTCGAGATGAACCCGATAGCGCCGCTGGTGGGCATCTATCAGAACGCGCTCCTCTACGACCGCTGGCCGCAGCCCGAGGCGCTGGCCGTGCCGGCGCTGCTCGCGGCGGCGGCGGTGGTGTTCGCCTTCGCTCTCTTCCGGCGCGCGAGCCCGGAGCTGGTGGATGCGCTCTGAGATGGAACCGGTGCTGACCGTCGAGGGGCTGTCGAAGCGCTACGCGACCTATCGGTCGAACATCGAGCGCTTCGCGAACTGGTTCGGCGCCGGCGTCAAGCCGGAGGCGGAGTTCTGGCCGGTCCGGGATCTGTCCTTCGCCGTCGGCCGCGGCCAGGCCGTCGCCATCATCGGCCAGAACGGCGCCGGCAAGAGCACGCTCCTCAAGCTGATCACCGGCACGGTGCGGCCGACGCGCGGCACGGTCGGCGTCTGCGGCTCGATCAACGCGATCCTCGAACTCGGTCTCGGCTTCAATCCCGAGTTCACCGGCAGGCAGAACGTCGTCTTCGCCGGCGGCCTGATGGGGCTGTCGCAGAAGAGGCTCGCGGAGCTGATGCCCGAGATCGAGGCGTTCGCCGAGATCGGCGAGTTCTTCGACCAGCCGCTTCGGGTCTATTCGAGCGGCATGCAGGCGCGGCTCGCCTTCGCGCTGGTGACGGCGGAGCGCCCCGACATCCTCATCGTCGACGAGGTGCTGGCGGTCGGCGACAGCTATTTCCAGCACAAGTCCTTCGACCGCATCCGCCGCTTCAAGGAGGAGGGAAGCTCGATCCTGCTGGTCTCCCACAGCATGGGCGACGTGCGCGCGCTGTGCGACCGGGTGATCCTGCTCGACAAGGGCAAGGTGCTGATGGACGGCGAGCCGGACCAGGTCGTGGACTACTACAACGCCCTGATCGCCGCCCGCGAGAACGAGAAGCTGACCGTCGAGCAGCGCCGCGAGAAGAGCGGCTGGAGCTATACCCGTTCCGGCACCATGAAGGTCTATACAAGGGAGCTCGAACTCCTGGACGCGGAGACACGCGAGCCCGTGGCGCTTGCCCGTGTCGGGCAGAAGCTTCTGCTGCGGCTCGTGGCGAGGGCGGAAACCGACGTTTCCCGCCTCGTCCTCGGCTACATGCTGCGCGACCGCACCGGCCACGTCGTCTGGGGCACCAACACCTGGCACACGAACCAGGTGGTCCACGAGGTGAAGGCGCAGGAGGAGATCGTCTTCGAGACCCGGTTCCTCTGCCGGCTGGGGCCCGGCTCCTATTCCGTCTCGCCGGCCCTGGTGAGTTCGGATACCCATCTGGAAGACAATTACGAATGGGCGGACAATGCCTTGGTCTTCGATGTCGTCAATGCGGAGCAGCCGTTCTTCATCGGCAGTTCCTGGCTTGACGCCGAATTCACCGTCGACAGGATTGAAGCCTGATGTTCGTCTCCTACGCCCAGAATTTTGAGGATGTGCTGCTCTGGCGTGCCCTCAAGCATGTGACGCAGGGCTTCTATATCGACATAGGGGCGCACGATCCGACCATCGATTCCGTCAGCCGCGCCTTCTACGAGCGAGGCTGGCGGGGCGTGCACATCGAGCCCGTCGGCCGCTATGCGGAAAGCCTGTGCGCCGCGCGGCCTGACGAAGAGGTCGTCGAGGCTGCGATTGCGACGACGGAAGGCACCATCCCGTTCTTCGACGTTCTGGATACCGGTCTCAGCACCGGCAAGGCGGAGGTCGCCGCGCTGCATGAGCGCGAGGGGCTTGAAGCGAGACAGATCGAAGTCCCCTCGATGCGGCTCGCCACGCTCCTCGACCGCTATGCGGAAAGGGACATCCACTGGCTGAAGATCGACGTCGAGGACATGGAGCGCGACGTCCTCGAAAGCTGGCCGCCGTCTCCGGTGCGGCCATGGATCGTCGTTATCGAAAGCACCGTTCCCCGCTCGCCGGAGCCGAACTTCTCCGACTGGGAATCCCTGATCGTCGATCTGGGCTACGAGTTCGCCTATTTCGACGGCCTCAATCGCTTTTATGTTCATGGAAGCCGGATCGAGCTTAAGGAAAAGCTGCAGTTCGGTGCAAATGTCTTCGACGAATTCAACCTCAGCATAAATTCCTTCTGCACGGGCTACATAAAAGCCGAGATGGAGCATCTGACCGCGCAGCTGCACGCCGTGGAGGCGGCGCTGCAGGCGGAGCTTGCCGAGCGTGACGCCGCCCATGCGCAGGAACTTGCAGCGCATCAGGCGGAACTGGCGTCGCGGGACGAGATCGTGGCGGTGCAGGAGGCGGCCGCTGCGGCGCACGCACAACAGATCGCCGCGCTGCAGGCCGATCTTGCCGCGCGCGACGACAGGCTGGCGCAGCTTTCGCAGGCCCACGATCTGGCCTCCCGCCGCGGCGACGAGCTCGGACAGGAGATCGCCGCGCTGCGCGCCTCGACGTCATGGCGCATCACCGCACCTTTGCGCGCCGTGTCGCGCGCGGTTCGCTGGCTGATGCGCGGCCCCCGCTGGTTTGCCCGGGGTGTGTGGGCGTGGATCTCCTTCAAGCCGGGGTCGCGCCCGCGCCGCGTCCTGCGGGCCGCTTTCGCGCGGCTTGCCCGTTTCGTGCTGAGGCGCCCCCGTCTTGCACGGCTGGCGAAACGCATCGCGGCATTCCTGCCGAATGGCCTCCACCAGAAACTGAGGCTGGCGGCCGCCCGCTCGCGCTGGCCGGAGTACGACGAGGCGCTGTCCTCGATACAGACCCGTTCGATGCAGGCTTCCCCGCTTTCGGGCGTGTCCGGCAAAACGGGGCGCGTGGCCGTCGTGGCGCCTGTTTCCCCCGACGGGATCACTGGCGGCGCGGAGCGGCTTTATGCCGGCCTCGTCGGCGCCATTCGCGATCTGGGGTGGGAAGCCGATCTCGTTACCGTGCCGTTCGACGAGTCGTCCTTCGAGGCGATCCAGGCCGGATATGCAGCCTTCGAGGCGCTCGATCTCGACGCCTACGATCTCGTGATCTCGACCAAGGCCCCGTCCTACTGCGTGAGGCACCGCAATCATGTGCTGTACCTCGTCCATACGATCAGGGTCTTCTACGACATGTTCGTGACGGCATTTCCGGATGCCGACGAAAGCCGGCTGGCGCAACGCCGGTGGATTCACGAGAAGGACAATGAGGCGCTGGGGGCCATCGAACGCCGGTATGCGATCGGCGAGGAAGTCGCCCGCCGTCTCAACTCGTTCAACGGGCTGGACGCCACGACGCTTCACCCCGCGCTGAACATGGAGCGGATCGTTGCGGGGCCGATGGGGGATTATTTCTTCATGCCCGGCCGTCTGCATCGGTGGAAGAGGGTGGACCTCGCCATCGAGGCGATAAGGGCCTCGGACCTGCCGATGAAGCTCGTCATCGCGGGAACGGGCGAGGACGAAGCCACGCTGCGGGCCTTGGCCCATGGCGACAAGCGCATCGTCTTCGTGGGGCATGTGGACGATGCCCGCCTGGCCGACCTCTACCGGCGCTGCCTCGGCGTCGTGTTCTGCCCGGTACGTGAGGACTACGGATATGTCACCATCGAGGCGTTCGCCTATGCGAAGCCGGTCATAACCTGCCTCGATTCCGGAGAGCCGCTTCAGTTCGTCAGGGACGGAGAAACGGGACTTGTCGCCGAACCGGACGCGCAGAGCATCCGCAAGGCCATGGAGCGGCTCTGGACCGATCGTGACGAAGCGCGGAAGATGGGCCTCGAGGCGTCCGACGTCGCCCGCGACATCACGTGGGAAAGGGTCGCGAAAATCCTGCTCGACCCGGCCGCGGAGCGCGACTTCAGGAATGCGCCGCCCAAGCTGAAGGTTGCTGTGCTCGACATGCAGCCGATCACGCCGGCCGTCGGCGGCGGCCGCCTGCGTCTCTACGGCCTCTACCACGATCTCGGGGAGCAGTTCGAAACCCGCTATGTCGGCAGCTACGACTGGCCGGGGGAAGAGTTCCGGCAGGAGCAGCTCACCCCTTCGCTGAAGGAGATCGTCGTGCCCCTCAGCGACGCCCATCACAAGGCGGCCGAGGAGGCGAGGCGGAAGGCCGGCGGCCGCGTCGTCATCGACATGCTGTTCGGGGTGCAGGGACATCTCTCCGAAGCCTACCTGGACGAGGCGAAGCATGCGGTCGACTGGGCCGATATCGTGGTCTTCTCTCACCCCTGGGTTGCACCCTTGATCGACGATGGCGCCCTTGAAGGGAAGTTCGTCGTCTATGACTCGCAGAATGTGGAGCTCGATCTGCGCGAGCAGCTTCTTGAGCGCGGGGATTCCTTCCAGTCCTATGTGCTGGATCAGGTCGAAACGGTCGAGCGGCTGGTAGGAGACCGGGCGGATCTGGTTCTGGCCTGCTCGGCCGGGGACGCGGCCCGCTTCGCCGAGAAATACGGCTGGCCGCTTTCCCGAATCGAGCTGGTGCCCAACGGCGTGTTCTCCCAGCGCATCGTCCCGGTCGAGGCCGCGGAAAGAGCCGCTCTCAAGACGGCGCTCGGCCTTCCCGAAGACCGTTCTACGGCCTTCTTCATCGGCAGCGACTACATGCCGAATGTGGAGGCGGCAAAGATCGTCGTCGAGAAGCTCGCTCCGTCGTGCCCCGAACTGCTCTTCGTGGTGGCGGGCGGCGTCTGCGATCGGCTTCCTTCCGGCGTGCCGAAGAACGTAAGGCTCGCCGGCTCGCTCTCCGAACAGGACAAGACCCGTTGGCTGAATGCGGCGGATATCGCCGTGAATCCGATGCTTTCCGGCTCGGGCACCAATATCAAGATGTTCGATTTCGCGGCGGCCGGACTTCCGATCGTCACGACGCCCATCGGTGCGCGCGGTATTGTCGAAGCCTCATCCTACGGGATCGAGGTGTGCGACCCGGATGCCATGGTTGCGGCCTTGTCCCGCTACGCAGCTGACGCCGCGCTGCGTGAGCGGGCGGGCGCGGCCAACCGGCGCCTGGTCGAAAGCCGCTTTGCCTGGGAACGCCTTTCGCCGCGCCTCGGTCAGGTGCTGGAGACCGGTTTCCTGCGCCGGTCCGGGCAGGCGCGGCGCGGCGCTTCGGAAGGCAATCCGATCAAGACCCTGCATGTCAGCACGGTCGGACAGAAGTGCGGAATTGGCGAATACACGCGGCATCTGATGGCGGAGATGGACCGCCACGGCTTCAAGTCCACGGTGCTTACCTGCGAGACGCCGCTCGCACAGCCCGACCTGCGCGGGCTCGAAGGCAAGGCCTCCATCGGCTGGTTCCACGATACTGTCGGATACGTGGATACGCGTCTGGCGGGCGACATCGAGGCTCTTGTCGATGCCTCCGGTGCCGAGCTGGCGATCGTTCAGCACCACCCGGGATTTCTCGGCGGGCATGAGCTGCGCAGGCTGACACGATTGCTGCTGGACAGGGGAATGCGCGTGGCGATCATCGTGCATTCTCTCGACGGATCGCAGATCCCGCTGATGAAGGAACTGGCCGAATCCGGCGTCGCGATCATCGCGCACAAGCGGGAAGACCTGCGGCTGATGCACCGGTACGGACTGGAGGCGCTGCACCTGCCGCTTGCCATCCCGACCCTGCCGGGCGAGCCAAAGAGCGCGGCTGCGAGCAAGGAGAAGCCGTTTACGATCGCGTCGAACGGCTTCCTGCGCGCGCACAAGCGGTTCGACATCATCGTCGATGCGCTGGCCCTGCTTCGGGATGCGGTGCCGGAGGCCCGCCTGCGGCTGCTGTGCCCCCTCTATCCGAGCGCGGATTCCGACCGTGCGCACGCGGAGGTTCTCGATGCGATAGCCCGAAACAATCTGGAAGATGCCGTCACGCTCGACACCACTTATCAGGACAAGCAGGATCTGCTCGTCGCCCTGAGCGATGCGGACATCGCCGTCTTCGCCTATGACGAGAGCTCCGAGGGCGGCAGCGCGGCGGCGGCGGATGCGATCGCCGCGGGACTTCCCGTGATCGTCAGCCCGTCCCGGATATTCGACGATCTGCGCGACACGGCGCTGACCTGCCCGGCGCAGGCGGAGGCGATTGCCGCAGCATTGAAGGACATCCGGTCTGATCCGGCATACTATCGGAGGCTTGCTGCCCAATCGCGGGTGTATGCGGACCGCAATTCCTGGGAAGCCGTGGTGGACATTCTTTTCGGCGTCCTGGCGGCGCCTCACCGGGGCCCCCAACCGTCTTCTCCTTCGACCGCCGCGGCGGCGACCATTTCTTCGGACGCCGCGTAGCGGCAGCCGGACTGCGCCACGCATCGAGCGGAGCAGGAAAGGCGCTGCCCGGTTGGACAGCGCCTTCGGGACGGTCGATCGGCCGACCCGGCTGTTGCCGTGCTCAGGCCGGTTGAAGCGCGACGAGCGCTTTCAGCTCCGGTCGCGTCTGGCGCAGCGCTTCCCACAGGAAGGCGAGGAGCTGGTCGGGCCGCAGCCACTGGCGGCTGCCGGCGTCGTCCGGGGCGTCGAGGCCCCAGGCCCCGCAGTCGAGCCTTCCGCGTCGAAGGCCGTCTTGACGTCCTGCGCCAGCCAGCCGGCATGGAGCCGCACGCCCGGGCGCGGTTGCTCCTCGGTGATCAGGCGTTCGATGAAGACGGGTTCGCCCTCGGCGTTCTCGCCGTCCGGGATGCGTTCCGTGCCGGTCTCGACCACGTCCACCCCGCCCACCTTCCACCGGTAGAGCACGGGCTCGACCGCATCGACGATGCGCGCGGCCGCCGCGCCGATCTGCGCCTCCACGACCTTGTCGCGCGCGTCGGACGTGTTGATCGCCCCCGTCGCGGCGTAGATCGTCGACCAGCGACGCGATGCCGTGCCGCACGAGTATGCGTTGTCGACATGCGGCGCCGCAATGCCGTTCACGGACAGCGTATAGTCGGGACTGTCCGTCAGGATGCCGACGCGGTTCAGGCTGGTTCTGTAGGCCACGCCCCATCCCAGTGACGCATTGGTGAAGCCGATAGCACCAGTCGAGGAGGAGCCCCGGAGCTGACCGATTTCAACCGGCGCCGAGGCCTCGCCGCCGGATAAAACGACGAACGGATTTCCGTTCGGGCGGTTGAAGTAGAGGCCTCCGATGAGGGGAGGCTGCCGCCCGATACCGACGCCGTGATCGAACCGGATGGCGCCAGAAACCGCCATTGCGCCGCTGGCGCGTTCGATCGCGTAGGCCTGATGCCAGGTGCTGCCGTCGGGCGAGACCTTGATGGCGAGATCGTCGGAGCTGGTGAGCCCGATCTCGGCCCGGCCCGACCAGCCACTCTGGAAGAGGAGGGAGGCGGTGTTCGCCGAGGCTTCCTTGTTCATGGTGAAGCGCAGGTCGCCGGTGCCGCCGTCGCCGGAGGTGAGCGCCGTCCATAGCGCCTTGTTGAGGCGGGCGCAAAAAGGGTTCACGGCGTCGGCCGTCGTGCCGATGCCGACGAGGCTCATATTCTGCAACGTCTTCAGCGTCTCGCCCGCGGATTTCCACGCTCCGCCGGCGAAGCAGAGCAGGGCGTCCTCATCGGCGACGAAGGCGAGCCATCCCTGCCGAGGGGCGGCGAACAGCCAGCCGCCGTCGCGAAAGACGGCGATCTTGTGCTCCTGCCCCGCCCAGTCGCCGCCGGCCGGCGCGGCGACGATGTGGCGGTCGCCGTCGCGGGGGCCGGCGGGCGGCGAAGAGAGGTCACGGTCGAGCACGCAGAGCTGGACCACGACGTCGAGCGCATCCACCGCCTCGTTATGGCTGACGTGCTTCTGCGCTTGCGAGGGCAGGATGTAAGGGAGATCGAGATTGGGCGTGTTTTCCATGGGCCTCACCTTGGTGAAACCTCGAATGGTACGGAACGGTCGGGGGAGGTGGATAGATTCCCCCACGGATGCGGAACGGATAGCGGGGAGGCACCTATTGCCTCAGGCATGCCTCGTCGGCCTGCGAGAGACAGATGGCACCGACGCCGATGCCGAGAAGCCGCGGGTCTGCGAATTCGCCGGCCTGTTGAGGTGATCTCGCGTCGGGAAACCCGAACTCGATCTCTAACTCCGTCGCTCCGTCCGGGACCGGAATCCGCGCGATCTGTCTCGGTATCTCCCGCGTGAAGACCCAGTCCGGCTGAGCCTGGGAGTTGACGCGGACGGCAACACGCTGGCGAGGCGGCTCGCCCGACACATAGGACCGCACATCAAATTCGAGAACGTCTCCGGCCGCAGGCTCGGCGAGCGCATAGTGAAGGCTAGCGCGATTGCCGTCCGTCCACCTGCCCCAGTGTTCTGCGCCGGACCAGCCGGCGCCGCAAACGCTATCCGGCGAAGAGAACATCATCGGCGCGTCGTGAACGAGCTGGACGTAGTCGGCCGGGCTGCATTCCGTTGCCGGCGTCGGTGCGAATTGCGCGTCGGGGGAGGGTGCTTCCGCTCCGTCCTTGAGGCGGACGACCGCAAAATTCGCGGTATCGACGATGTCCACCCGCCCGGAACGCTCAAGCTGCTCTATATACGGACGCACTTGCTCGAGACGGCTTTTCTGAGAAGGCCATCGATGGGCCGACCACAGGAGATCGATATAGGGAATTGCCACGGCGTCGGCGGTTCCGTTCAGGACGCGCTGCACACCATCCGAAAAAGCTTCGGGCGTACGGGCGTTCGCAGCCTCCTGCAGGGATTTCGGCCAGTTCCGTCTTGCGAGGGTGGCATTCTTGTCTCCGCCGATATTGTAGCTGCGGATGTTCAGCCGGGGCGCGAGATAGTTGATCAGAAAGTCGTTTGCCGCCGGCAGGAAAGCCACCGTCTCTCCGGGATGAAAAACCCTCTCCAACTCCCCGATATCCCTGTCCATTTCCAGGAAGGCGGAGCGGTAGTCGGAGTATTTTTTCCACATCGAGTCGATGTGGGGAAGATTGTATGCCAACAGCAGGACAACCGCCCCGCCTGCCAGCGCCCTCGGCATACGCCGGTCGGAGACCGCCAGCATCGTTACAGCCCAGAAGCCGACAAGAGCCAACGCCATCCAGCGGTACACGGCGCGCATGTTGTTGAGGCCCGGCACGTGCTTCCATAGGAACTCGGTTCCAGTGGGACCGAGTGCAGATTCGGCGGGCATGGGATCCCAGGCCAGGGAGTTCATGCCTTCAGGGCGGAGCGAGTTGAACTTAAAAGATGGTCCAAGCGCCAAATAAAGCGATATGATGCCGACAAGGAAAAGAAGTATTTTTGATTTCCTGTCTCCGTAGGGTAAAATTAGAAATAGCAATGCAAGGCATATCGGCACAATTGCAAAGGTTGTAATGTGGACGGATGCGTCGCCGAACAGGGTTTCAAGGCGTCTTTCTGTGCTCTGCCCCGCCATGTCCGGAAACCACAGGCCCCCCTTGGTCGGTGAAAGCAGATACGCGATATCCAGACTCCACGCGCGGAAGAATCCGATATCGGCGCGGAAATCTTGAGACGGAGAGTAGGAGCTGTAGAGAACAAAGGCTGCGGCGAATCCGAGGGATATCATCGCAATTTTTATGAAGAATTCTTTTCGATTGTAGGTCTTGAAAATAAAGGAGAACGCCAGCGTCGCCAGCGATATGGATGCAAACATGACGAATGTATATCCATCCATAAAGGGCGATATCAATACAAGAAAGAGGAAGACAAGAAACCGGTTGATTTTTACGCCGCCCGGCTCCATGAAAATCAGCACTGAATAGTAATAGGTTGGAAGCAGAGCTATTCCGATCGACAGCATGGAGTACCCGGCGTGCTGCCATACGATAGGAAAGGTGAGCCAGATTGTGGCGCCAAGAGCGCTGTAGATGGCAGAAGCGCCATAGTGCCGGCACAGCGCATAAGCGCCGCAGAAGGCGACTGCCAGCCATAGGGCGCACGCGAAAGAATAGGCATCCGGCGGCGTGAGCCCGATCTTCAAGCCTGCTGCGATTGCAAGCGCGCCGGGCAATCCGAAGGCGATGGCGGCAGGTTCGGGAAGCCCGATGTCGTAGGCGAAGATCGAGAAGGTGGGCGCTTCCGCGATCGACTTGGCAAATCCGGTAAGCCAGACGGCTTGTCCGAGCGTGGGGCTCAAAATGCCCGGGAGCGCTCCGTTCACAACGAGGACTACGGCGAAGAGCGGAAGTATGAACGCCAGCTTCGCACTGAGCAAAACGCCTCGGTTCACATAGTGTTCAGCGCTTTTCAAACAGCCCTCCCGCCAGATAGAACCCCAGATCGCCCAGCACGGTCACCGCCCGGCCGGCCACGACCGCCAGCAGGATGACCGGCGGAGAGGCGAGATCGGCGAGCAGGAACAGCAGCACGGCCTCGCGCACGCCGATTCCCGCCGGCGCGCCCGGCGTGAGCATTCCAGTGAGCCACGCGAGCACATAGGCACCGGCGATCCAGGAAATCGCCGGCACTGCGGATGCATCGCCGACGACATGGTAGGTTCCGGCAAAGATCAATCCCGAAACAACCAGAAATCCGAGATAGCACAGGGCGGCCCGGCCGAACTCGGCGCCGCCGAACCTTGCCGCAAGCCAGATCGCCAGAACTGAAAGCGCAAGGAATGCGGCCGTCCCTGCCACGATGACGCCGGTCGAATTGTAGAGAAGCGGTGCAGTCAGCGGCACGAACAACGCGCCGGCGGCGGCGAGCAGAAGGAGTTCGAGCGCCGTCGACTTGGCCAGCGGTCCATTGCCCAAGCCGGCGGCAACGCCGATCGCCTGTCTTCCGGCAAACTGGAATATGTTCCCCGGGACGTACTTCGCCAGTTGCGAGATCGCATAGGCACGCAACGCCCAGCCTCGCGCCGCCGTCACGCCGAGGCATCGGAGCAGCCGCCACCAGCCGAGGGCAAGCAGCAGGTTCGATGCGCCGTAGACGACTGCGAGGCCGAGGAGCGCAACATAGCCGCCGACACCGATTCCCGCCGCGTCGATCTCGTCGGCATAGCTCGCCAGCCTGAGGGCGACGAATACCACGCCCGCCGCGCCGAGCAGACTCCCAATCCGGTTCAACCACCGCCGGGCGTCGGGACCGAGACTGAAGCCGGAAACGGAAGACACTGGCCCTCTCAACATTTCCGGCCCTATGTCTGCTGCCTGCGCCGGCAATGGATCATGGTCCAGGGCAGGGGGGAGCGCACCTCGACGATGTCGAAATAGCGTGCCAGCAGCTTCGTGATGCCGCGCTTCGACCAGTGCTGGAGATGGCCGGGCGTGTTGCCGAAATCCGAAAGATACTTGCCGCGCGCCATGTTGAGGGCACGCCACAGCGGCTCGCGCGGGACGCTGATGACGAGGTCGTCCGTCACGATCCCCTGCAAAGCGCGCAGCGCCCGCTCCGGCTCCTCCAGATGCTCCATCACCTCGCAGCACACGATCAGGCGCGCGCTGTCGCGCTCCGGCGTCACGTCATAGATGCTGCGGACCTCATAGCGCGCCTCGTCCAGGCCGCGGACACGCGCATTGGCGCGCGCCATGCCGATGACCTGTGTCGAGAAATCGGTGCCGCGCGCGTCAATTCCCTGTTCCAGCCATCTGCAAACCCAGTATCCCTCGCCGCAGCCGACCTCGTGGATCGACTCCGGTGCGATCTTGGCGACGAGCGCGCTGAGCGCGCCGTCGAAGCCGTTCATGAGCCAGCGCGCGATCGGGTTCTTCGTGCCGTACTTGTCATAGGTGTTGCCGATGACGATGCCGTCTTCGGCCTGTCCTCCTGCTACCTTCATCGTCATCGCTTGTCTCCGGGCGTCTGATCCGGCGCGGGCAGGGCGTCGGTGCCAAGGCGCGTGCGCTGCAGGTAGCGTATATCCTCGAGAAGCCGCCTGTTCGCCGCAATGACGTCGGCCAGGAACGCCACGAGCACGCTCTGGAAGCCCATCGTCAGCAGCGCGCCGGCGAGAATCAGCGATTGCACGCGGCCCGAGCCGTCGCCGGTGAAGTAGTGATAGAGGAAGCGCAGCCCGATCAGGAAACCGGCCAGCAGCAGCACCGCGGCGATGGTGCCGAAGAAGCGCGCCGGCTGGTAGACGACGAAGATGCGCACGATCGTGAAGATCGACCGCTTGATGTAGGACGGGATGCTCTTCACCAGCCGTGACGGCCTCAGATCGCCGTTCACGCGGATCGGGACGCTTTCCACGCGCATGTTCTTGCGGCCGGCCTGGATGATGGTCTCGAGAGTGTAAGTGTAGTTGTTGAACACGACGAACTGCTGCGCCGCCGTGCGCGAAATGGCGCGGAAGCCGCTCGGCGCGTCGGCGACATCGGTCTTGCTGGTGACGCGGACCACCCAGCTTCCGAGCTTCTGCAAGAGCTTCTTGGCCGGCGAGAAATGCTCGATCTCGGAAATCGGCCGCGCACCGATCACCATGTCGGCGCGGCCCTGAAGCACCGGTTCGGTGAGCTGCGGTATGTCGGCAGCCACATACTGGTTGTCGGCGTCGGTGTTGACGATGACGTCGGCGCCGAGCCTCAGGCATGCGTTGATGCCCGTCATGAAGGCGTGGGCGAGGCCGCGATTGCCGGGATGGCGCACGATGTGGTCGACACCGTTCGCGCGCGCCACCTCGGCGGTGTTGTCGGTGCTCCCGTCGTCGATGATCAGCCATTCGACGCGGTCGAAGCCGGGGACCGAGCGCGGCAGCTCGGCAAGCGCTACGGCAAGCGTTTCCGCCTCGTTGTAGCAGGGTATCTGGATGATGAGCTTCTTCACAGTGCCCCCTTAGACAGCAACTGGTATCCGGAACGAGGTTCTTGCCGGGGACCGATACAGCATGTCGGGCGCGGTGCGTCAAACGTCATTCGGCATTCCCACAAAAACGGCGCGCGAGGATCGCCTCCTCGAACACGCTTTCCATCGCCGCTGCGCTCTTCGCCCAGTCGAAGCGGGAAGCGTTGGCTCTGGCGCGGGCGGCGAGGCGCGCGTGTTCGTTGTCGTCGCAGGCGAGCCGCTCCAGACCCGCCGCGATCGAGGAGACGTCCAGCGGGTCGACCAGAAGGGCCGCATCGCCGGCGACCTCCGGCATCGAGGAGGTGTTCGAGGTCAGGACGGGGATTCCCGCGGCATTAGCCTCGATGATCGGAAGCCCGAAGCCTTCGTAGAGCGACGGCATGGCGAGGAACCGCGCGCCCCTGTAGAGGGCGTGAAGTTCCGCATCGTTCACATAGCCGGCCAATCGCACGAAACGCTCGATCCCGAGCCTGCGCGCGATGTTGGCGGGATCGGTGAAGCCCCAGCCTTGCCCGCCGGCGAGCACCAGCGGCAGGCCGGCTCTGATCTGCTCCGGTAAGGAGGCGTAGGCGGCTAGAAGCCGCTTCAGATTCTTGCGCGGCTCAAGCGTGCCGACGAAAAGGATGTAGGAACCCTCTATCTCGAGCCGTGACAGGATGGGAGACGACCCGGCGTCACTGTCGGCGATGGCGGTAAGTCCCAGATGGACGGTCCTGATTCTGGGGCAGGAAGCGTCAAATTCCGCCGCCACGGCCGCGGCGGTAGCGGCGGAATCGACGACGATCCTGTCGGCGGCAGTGACGGCGTCGCGCATCAGCAGACTGTCGGCGATCAGCCCGCGCCAGCGCATCGACGAGGGCGCATGGCGCCATGTCATGTCGTGGACGGTGACTACCTTAGCGATGCGGGGGTCGAGTCGGCGGGGCAGGCGGTGCGCCGGCCCCCATAACACATCGATGCCGTCGTCCACGGCGAGGCGTGGCAACTCGCTCTGTCCCCAAATCAGGCGCCGCAATGTGCCCGGATGATGCGATGTTCTGATTTCGGCCCACTCGATGACAGGATAACCTGGATGGATTGCCTCGGGCAGATAAAGTATGAGATCGTGGTCCCGCAGCGCCAGATGGCGGCACATCTCCACCACATGCCGGGCAATCCCGGTCATGTTCGACACGAGATTGCGTGCATCTACTCCTATCTTCACGATGTCCGCTTCCCGTGCCGAGGAGAAAATGCCGCATGTTCGGGCTGATCTGTGGCTAGTTCCATCTGCTACTGTCTCGTTTCCTTGAACCGCCTGCCGCGCTGGATCTAGGCCCGGGGGAGCCATCCTGCACGATGAGAGCAGACGTTCTATACTACAATCTGCACCACGACATCCCCTTGAATGGGGGGCGGAAGAAGAGGGTTTCGCAACAGCCGTCGGTCGCTTCTCGCCTGTTGACAAGTTGACGTACGACGGCGCAGCGTACATATCGGCTTTGTTCAGCTAGTGCCGTCGGCAATGGGGGGCGGTGGTGTTGAAAGTTTTGCATGTCTATAAGACCTACCTGCCCGAAGATAACACAGGGATTCCTACCGTCATCCACAGCCTCGCCGAGGGACTTGCCGACCGCGGTGTAGAAAATCATGTGATGGCGGTTTACAATGATACGGCGGCCGTGCCGACGCGGATCGGCCGGCACCACCTCCATCCGATGAAGGCGAGTTTCACGCTGGCGTCGAGCAGCTTTTCGCTGCAGGCAGCGAGGGACTTCGGGCGCATTGTTGCGCCTTTCGATGTCGTGACTTATCATTTCCCTTGGCCATTTGCGGATGTGCTGTATTTCCTGCATGGCCAGTCGAAGCCGTCCGTGGTGGTCTACCATTCCGACATCGTCCGGCAACGCCATCTGCTGCGTTTCTACCGTTTCCTGATGGATGCCTTCTTGAAGAGTGCTGACGCTATCGTTGCCACCTCGCCCGACTATGCCCGCACCAGCGAGACGCTGTGCCGGCACCGCTCTAAGGTCGAGGTCATCCCGCTCGGGATTGGTGAGCGGCGGCCACCGCCGCCCGTCCGTGTTGAGGAGTGGCTGCGATGTGTCGGCTCCGACTTCTTCTTGTTCGTCGGCAGTGCGCGCTACTACAAGGGTCTTCCGTTTCTCCTCGAGGCTGCACGGAAAACCGGCCTTCCTGTTGTTATTGCCGGGGCGGTGGACCGCTCGGAGTTTGGCGGCATACCCATTCCGTCGCATGTTCGCTTGGTCGGCGTAGTGTCGGAGGAAGACAAGGAGTGCCTGCTCGAACTCTGCCGGGCCTTCGTGCTGCCGTCCCACCTGCGCTCGGAAGCGTTCGGCGTCGTGCTGCTCGAGGCGGCGAGGGCGGGCAGGCCGATGATTTCCTGCGAGATCGGCACCGGAACCACCTATATCAACCTCGACGGCGAGACCGGGTTCGCGGTGCCGCCGGCCGACCCGGCGCGTCTCGGCGAGGCGATGCTGAGGCTGGCGCAGGACGACGCGCTTGCGGCCCGGCTGGGGGCGAACGCCCGTGCCCGCTTCTCACTGTTTCGTGCCGAAACCATGTGCGAGGCCTATCTCGACCTTTACCGGCAGGTGCTGCGAAGGCACCGCATCCGGGATAGGACCGGCGGCTGAGGCGGTCCTGCAAGAGAAAACCACGATGGCGAGCGTGTGAAGCATGGCAGCGGATCTGAAATTCGGCACGAGCGGCCTGCGCGGCCTGGTCAGCGAGCTCGACGGGCCGCCGGCGGAAAGCTGGACGCGCGCCTTCCTTGCCCTGCTCGGACGGCGCGGCGACATCCGGCCCGGCGACGGCGTGCTGGTCGGATACGATCTGCGTGCGTCGAGCCCGGCCATCGCCGGCCGCGTCCACGGCGCCATACGAGCAGCGGGCTTCGACGCGCTCGATTGCCGCGTCGTGCCGACACCGGCGCTGGCGCTTTGCGCGATGGAACAGGGCCTGCCGGCGATCATGGTCACCGGAAGTCATATCCCCGAGGACCGCAACGGGCTGAAGTTCTACCGGGCCGACGGCGAGATCGACAAGCGCGACGAAACCGGGATCGTGGCGATCCATTCCGGGCCGCCGCTGCCGGATGCGCCGCGGCGTGGCGAGCTGCGCACCCTCCCGGATATCCTCGGCCGCTACTCGGCCCGCTATCTAGACTTCTTCGGCCGCGAGGCGCTAACGGGGCTGCGCGTCGGCGTCTACCAGCATTCCTCGGTGGCGCGCGACCTGATCGTCGACCTGCTGTCGGCGCTCGGCGCCGAGGCCGTTCCGCTCGGCCGGGCGCAGGCCTTCATTCCCGTCGATACGGAGGCGCTGCGGCCGGAGGACGTCGCGCTGCTGCACCGCTTCGCGGGCAAGGGCGGCTTCGACGCCATCGTCTCCACCGACGGCGATGCCGACCGGCCTCTGATCGCCGACGAGGCCGGCCGTTTCGTCCGCGGCGATCTGGTCGGCGCCATGACCGCCGCGCGCCTGGAGGCCGATGCGGTGGTGACGCCCGTCACCTCCAACTCGGCGCTGGAGGCGTGCGGCCTGTTCCGCGAGGTCGTGCGCACGCGCGTCGGCTCGCCCTATGTCATCGAGGGCA
>Ga0180223_1001596_pt1 | contig 16778 bp, 10 predicted proteins | sample eDN5th30CKraftOP_FD_151337 | JGI IMG/M metagenome (GOLD analysis project Ga0180223, IMG submission 151337) | Enriched Organic Plus compost microbial communities from Emeryville, California, USA - eDNA 5th pass 30_C Kraft OP (version 2) (version 2) ...
CGATGTGAAGATTTTTAATTCCTTGGGCGATCCTCAGTGCAACAAGTCCGGTGTTGCCAGCGGTGCTCCGGCGAAATGGTTAAAGCCCATCAAAATCGCGCCGGGATTTAAGTATATCGATACGACCTGCCAGGGAGACCGTGTCGCGCCGATCGGCCGTATTCTGGGTACAGAGCGAAACAATTTACCCAAACACAATGGTGGAGATGAGCAAAACCATTTAACTCCAGAGGTGGAAAGACTCAAGCCGTACATCCGTGTTGCTCAGCCGCCGATCGATGATCCTTATAACTTCTCTGTTGGTGTGGAGAAGAATCCTTACTGCATGGCGTATGTCGGCGTGAAGGCGACCACAGAGCCCTCCATTCCTTTTTCGCCTTTGGGTTCCATCAAATTGACGGCGCGTGCTTTTTATAAGCCTTTCGGTGGCCGTATCGGTCCTTGGTACATGAAAAAGTGGGAAGATAAAAATCCGCGCGGCAACGGTTCCGGCACCGGCCGACCCGAGGATCGTACAGATCCCAACTTGCCTCCGCGAGTGTTCGACCTTAGTAACTTGGGTGCCGATACGGATCCTTCGCGGGCCGCTAATTTTAGCCGCTTTGTCGGTGATAAATTTGGTCTGAAGAGCCGCATTCCTCTTTATGAATATGGCAAGGCCGTTTACGGTCTGAACCCGAGCTGGCGTAACAAGATTGATCTTAGCACCGGTGATACGAGCACCACGGATCCAATCGATACGTCGGATGCAGCTCCTAACTTTGAACACTGGAAACATTTGCCATTTAGTTTCGCGGCTCGAGGCGGATCTCAGGACATCATGGCTTGGGCCAGCGATGGGCCTTCGCGGATGAGAGACCTTGAGATGTCGGCTGTTTTGCCGGATGCTTTTGATATGGCCTACTACTCCATTGAGCCTGATTTCTATCACACATATTACACACGCTTGAGAGACGGTTTCTTAAAAGGAGTGGGTGCCGGTTTTTACGGAAAAGACCGTGAGTTCTTAGGCGACATCGGTACGCACAAGGGCTACAAGAACGGTGAAGTTAATTATGATGAATTCAGCGTCAAAGACCAGTACAAAGTCGTTTATGGTAACAGCTCCCACTTTAAGAGTATTGTGAACTACACGAGTGATCCCGGCATTACTTACATCGGCAGCAAATGGGAACAGCTTCTCACGGGATGGGCACCGAAGTCTTTGATGGACTACAGCTTAGATACAAACAAACTCGGCAAATGCAATGTCGAAGCTCTTCCTGAGGTTCCCACTTCCGGTCACTGTGTTTCCGGAGGTACCACAGGCTACTCTGTGAAAATGGTTTCACCGGTCTATTTACGCAGTGATATTCCCAATATCAATGGTGGCGGGGTGAACGATAAGATCCTCAATCAACCGCCAGCGGACGAAGATTTCTAATCTGTTCACTCTGAGCGTCTCAGATTGAGATGGAAAATAAATACTCAAGACCCGTCGACTTTTGTCCGAAAAGTGAGACATAGGGGAATACTATGATTAGGGTCATATCTAAGCAACTCATACTGGCGTTGACTGTCGTATCGTTTTCCTTATCTTCATTCACCGTTTACGCCGAAGACGGCGGTGACGCATCCAAGGAATCGGGCGGAAGTTCTCCAGGTGGTTCCGTCATCACGCCGAAGCCTGAAAGTGCTGATAACGATAAAAAAGGTGAACAGCTTGATGATGCGAAGTTAAATAAGAAATTTGTCGCAGACCCAACACTCATTCAGCCGAGCCTTCCTGAAATCAACACGGCCCTTGAGAAATATCTGAAGGATGAAAAGCCCACTTGTGTATCCAGACATGATGCCGCCGCGGGAGCCTGCCTTGAGCATCTGAGTGGTAACATGATTGATACTGTGACCACCCTAAATACTCTGATGTCGACGCTAGGAATGGTCGCTGTTAAAGACAACTGTGATAACTTTTCGAAGGCGATGGACATCGCCAAAAAAGGTATGACAGCGTACACGGCCGCTTGCGGAACGATGAAAGCGGGCTGTGGTATGTCTTGTGTCGGAGCTCGTAAAAGTTTGGAGAGATTGAAGGCGATCGTTGCAAAAGAACAAGCAAATGCAAAATGCAACCCGGCCTCCGCGACGGCTTGTAACCAGGCGGCCCTGTCGTCTTATAAAACTTCACTGACCGATATCTCTAATGGCATTCAAGAAGAATTAAATCAGGCCGAGAAAAAATCCATGGCGGGTAAAGCGCAGCTGTGCACGCAGAAGTATGCGCAACTTTTAACTTCAGCGCTGGCGGGTATCGCTTCTTTGCTGAATTCCATTAACCAAGGTAATAAGTGCGAAGAACAATCTCAAGGTAACGATCCGACAACAACGGCAGACGTGTGCGCGGATCCTGCAAAAGCCAAAACAGAAGAATGCGTGTGTAAAAATCCGAACGCGCAAGAATGTATCTGCTTAAGAAATCCACGCACTCCGGGCTGTTCGAATGAATTGCAGAAACCGGGTGAAACATCCACGGGAACGCAGATTACTACCGGTGCAACTGACAAAACCAATGTCACTGCTAATAGCGGAGACGTCGGCAACCTCGGTGGCAACCCGGGTATGACTACTCCGGACATTCCAAAAAATGAAAGCAGTGCTTCGCTGCCTGGCGCGCCGACGGGTGGCAGTGCGGGTCTTGGTGGTGGAAGCAGCGGCTCTGGCGGAGGCGACTCTGGCAAGGGCGATGCTTCACGCAAAGGACTTGATGCTAATATTCTTGCCGGTACCGGAGGCGGTGGCGGTGGAGGCGGCTGGGGTGCCTATGGCGGAAGCGGCGGTTCCGATAAATATCGCGCTTATCTCCCCGGTGGAGCGAAAGACCCAAGCCGTGGAGTTGCGGGTCAACAACAAGCTTGGACGAAAGAAGTGACCGGCCAGGGCGGTAAATCGAACTGGGAAAAAGTAAAAGAGCGTTATCGTGATAACCGCAATACTTTGCTAAATAACTAAAGGAAAAAACCATGACAAAAGCATTAATAAAATTAGTTTTAGCATTATGTTTAGTCTTGGAACCTGCAGTTCTTTTTGCCGCGGATACCGGGGTTGAAACCAAAGGGAACACACAAAACGGTGCTTCTATTAAAGATGGCTCTGATAAAGCAGCCAATGCCAATAAAGGGGCCCAGGCTCAGCAAATGATCGCAGGTGCGATGATGTTTGCAATGTCGGCGGCTGCCGCAGCTTCACAAAACTATGGAACCGCGGCAATGCTTGCTGGTTTAGGAATTCTGTCCATGCTGCAGGCCGGACAACATGGAAAAACTGCGGGGCAGGCGGGTCTCACGAGCTTACAGTCCAACGGTTATGATGACGGTTTCGATCGGACTGGTACTGACGTAACGAAAAATCCCGTAGTGGCTAACGACCCCAGCGTGAAAGCGCTCGGTGCCAATATCAAGGCTTTGCAGGATAAAGGCATCGTAGATGCGAAACTGGGTAAGATCACTACTCCTGACGGCAAGACTTTCAAGCCGTCTGATTTCTCTTCACAATCTGCTATGGCGGCTGCGGGGTTCCCGAGTGGTGCTATCGCAGGTGCTGTAGATACATACAATGCCATTCAGAAACGTGCTGCTGACAAAGTAGAAAAGATGAAGCTCGGTGCATTGACTGCGGCAGGTGGCTTCGATGAAGGTGGTGGTGGCGGTGCTGCCGGTGGCGGTTCTGCGGTTGGTGACGAAGGCGCAGGTGTCGCCGTTGCCGGTGGTGGCGGTTCTGGCGTCAGCCTTGAGCGCGATCCTTCCAGCGTCGCTGGTATGCAAAAAAATTATAACGGTGAACCTATCGGTGTTGCCGCAGACAGTATCTTCTTAATGATGACTCGCAGATATAAAGTGAAAGAAAGCCAGGAGTCTTTCTTCACCGATGCGGAACTGGCTTTACAAAAATAATCTCTTACAAAAGTAAAGTATCTGAAGCGACGGTGTCAGGGGAAACCTCGACACCGTTTGCTATTATGACGTTCTTCAAACGCGTTTGCGCGCCGATGATGGCGCGACTGCCGGCAACAACCAAACCTGCCAATGAAGCGGAGCTATCCACCATCACGCTGTCAGCAAGTAAAAGTTTGGCAGCGCCTTGCTCTTTGACGTGAACCTTTTCAAAAGCAAAATGTGAAAGAGTTCTTTGCAGCGAAGCCTTCTGATAAGAATTTTCTTTTTGCGCTAAAAACTGAAAACACTTTTCAGAAGCGGAAAGAAAATCCTGCGGATTTCCTGTTTCAAACCATGTGCATTCAAACGGAAATGCCTGCACAAGATCTCCGTTTTGTAGGGCGGTCGTGAGTGCATCATAAAGAATATTAGACTCTCCACTGGCGGGAATATACTTGAAGACTCGTTCGGAAAGAATCTGCACGCCGACGAAATGCCATCCCTTCACACTTCCGGGGATGGGCGTTTTACCAAAACCCAAAACCCGGTGAGCCGCGTCCGTCCACACCCCGCCGAACTGCGAGCCGACACCTGGATGGTCCATCACTAGCAAAGTCGCAATCGCCTTGGATCTTTTATGTGCTTCAAAAGCTTTATTTGCGATAAAAGAATCACGCGGGAGAATAACTTCATCCGCATTCATCATAAAAAAATCACCGCCGCCGAGGAAATGCTTGCGGGCATTTCCCAAACCGCCACCGCTGCCCAAAATTTTTCCGACTTCATCGGAAAAATAAATATTCTTGGCGCCGTGAGGAAGAGAGTGGAAAAGTTCGTGGATTTTCTGCGGCAAGTGGAATGTGTTCACCACAAGTTTATCAATAAAAATATCATGTAAAAAACTAAGTGCATGACCTGCCAATGGCACCGTCAGAAAAGGAATGGCCGGTTTTGGTAGAACCGCCGTATAAGGTCGCAGACGCGTTCCCTCGCCGGCGGCAAGAAGCATCACGTTCATAACGATTCGTACTTTCGCTCCAAAGCTCCGGAATCAATGAGGACGTCGGCAAAGGTTTTGTATTCCGGGAACTCATTGATAGCTTTCATCACGCGGCGAAGAGTTCCGGAAAGATATTTGAGGTAGCGACGGTCTTCACGCAAATGATAGAAGCTGGCAAAACTGCCGCACGCTTTAAAGCAGCGCTGAATCGACTGGAGCTCATAAATACGATCGAAATGTTCCCGGGAGAAATCTTGCGGCAAGTACTGACGTGACTGCTCCAGATAATAGTTGATCAGGGTTTTTGCCATAGAATCGTTCATATCGACATAAGAATCGCGCATCAAACTGACAAGATCATACTGAATGGGACCTAAGCGTGCATCTTGGAAATCGATCACGCTCATTTGATCGAGTTTGATCATCAGATTGCGGGAGTGATAATCGCGGTGAGCAATGCGTTTGGGCTCTTTATCCAGACGCTGGCAGATATCCAGAAAAATGCCGTCAATTTCTTTAGCCAAAGTATCGCTGAAGTGAAATTTCAGAATACCGCAGATCAGATTGTCCTTCCCGTAGTTCATTTCCCAGAGAAACTTCTCGGTGTCGAACTTGATCTTAAAAGCCGTGCATTCAGATTTATCCAAAGTCGCGGGATGATGAATCTTCACGATTTCATCAATGGCCATTTGATAAAAATCCAAAGCGGCTTCCTGGTTTTGATTCTCCCAGAACTTGCGCTCAAGAGTAAGGTCACCCAGGTCTTCAAGCAGAACCAAGCCCTCTGCAGGAGACATGGCAATAACTTGCGGAACATGAACACCGTTTTTCGCAAAGTGATTGAGAACGCTCAGAAACGGATAATTTTCCGGTTGAAAGGGCTCCCAGCGCATAAGAACCCAAGAGTGCTGATCCAACACGACACGGTAGTAACGGCGATTGGAAGCATCTCCGGCCAGGGAAAAAACTTTATAAGCGCTGGATTGCAGCGAGCGGGTTAAAAACGGCGTGAGGTATTCGTCATGAGTGACCATAAGAAAAATTCTCACAGACACTCATGGCATTTTCAAGGAATAAACTTTTAAGCGTCGAGCGGGGAGTCTTTCATAAAGAAGAGTTCGAGGACTTCACGAAGGCCTTGCGCCGTCAACGGAGCACGGTCCACCTCAAAACAATTCACCGAAAGTTCATCGACAAGCTTGTCGTCCAACGATGCACGGGAAAGCTCGCCCAGTTTTAGCGAAGAACTTGTAATGATCAACGGTTCGTCCTGTTCACGCTCGTCCGCAATATAATCCATCAAGAGTTCTTGCTCAGCCGCGTTTAAGGTTTCGGCATTTTCAATGAAAATAGTCATCGCGCCTAATTTAGCGATGTCTTGAGCTGAGTGCAGTTGACCTTTGATATCATTGAACGGGACAAAGGCCCAACGACCGGTCAGTTCGTGCAGTTGCAAAGCCACTTTTTTATTGGCCTGCTCTGAGTGGCCCTCGAGGTGGATCAGATGGGAAACCAAATCAGATCCAGGACCTTTGGCGGGAATATCTTCGTCTTCTTTAAGAAGGTCCTCAATGGAAGGCAAAGACTCGCCGAACAGACGCACGTTTTCAAAATCCGGCTGAGCTTTGTTAATCTCTTGAAGGTTGGCTTCCTTCTGATCGAGATACCATTTGTACATCGCGGGCTCGAGAACCATGCGCACGAGCTGCGCAACGCCTTGGCGTTTTTCCGCGTTGAGATCATCCGCGGAAGGAACAACCGCGGTCCCCAAAACCGCGCCGTTCACACGAATCGGAATATGAAGGTCACGCCCCCGCGTGAACACTTCCTCAGAGCCAAGCTCCGCCAGATCCATCAATTGACGAATCTGTAAACCCTTCCCATAGCGGCTGGAGAGAATCTGCTTCAGACGTTCTACGTATGAGCTGTCCAATGTTGAGTTCTGCATAAAACCACGTACCCCTTACACCGAATCCGTCATTACAAGACTGGTGCCAAGAATCGTCGCAATAAAAAATCATCCGCAACTCCCACAACTTAGCACCCTCGCCCGGCCTAACGGCGAGGCTCTTTTTGCTCCCTTAAAAACCACTAAGTTTCGATCATGCAGGTAAATTCTTTAGGGCGCAGGGACCGATTACGGCACTTTCAGGGGAGGCTGTTAGAAAAGTGGCGCCACTCCGCGAACGACCCTTCATAAACAACGGCCTATTCGATTTCAGCCACCCTCGCCCCTGGCCATTCCTTTGCTGGAAAATGAAATAATGAGGAAAACTCTATGAAATGGCTGCTTTTCACCGTTGCATCTCTATGGCTGTCGCTGGCAAATGCCGAAGCTCCGCAAAAATACTGTTTTTGCGAAATCGGCAATTATCCGGAAAGCCAGCAAGTCTTTTTCAAAGTGGGCTGTGATATGTGGCTCGGGGCTCAGAGAAACTGTGCCGTCCAGGAAACAGTTCCGCAGAATCACAATTACTCGCAGATGGAATTTCCACGCGGCAGTCAGCTTGTGGTCGGTTATGTCGGACACTGGAGCAGCTCTTATGAAATGATCAATTACCTGGATCAAGTCATTGTGCCGGCGATGAATAAGCATCATCTTTCGGCTGTTGTCGATAATACGGCGTGCCTCGGAATGGACCATCCTGAAGCTGTTCAGCACTATATCAGAGGTTTAAATCTCGCGCGCGATCAGGCGCTGGATGTGCGTGGCAATCAAACGGTGAGTGTCGGCAAGTGGGGAGACTTCATGCCGTCATTGAATTTCTGGGCGCATGTTTCTTCCCGCCGCAGTGAAGTCAGTTATCCGAATTGCAAAGCTTATGAAGATTATCCGTGTGGCGAAGCCATTCAATTGAATCAAAGTGCGCGCTGTCTGGATAAAAACAAGGAAGTGTCGCAACTGAGATGTTGCAAGGTCCCTTACGATGGCGGACGCCGTCCTTCGCACAAAATCATTTGGGCAACTCCCGATCGTTGCGCTCAATAAAAAAGGCCCTGCCGAGCGGCAAGGCCTTTGAGATCAGTCTTTATTTTAAGAATTAACGAGCCAGTTTGCGCTTATCAAGACCGTATTTTTCTACTTTCATGATAAGACCTGCGCGGCTGATACCCAGCTCTTTAGCAAGTTTGGATTTGTTCCAGCCTGTGCGGCGTAAACCTTCACGAATCATCTCGCGCTCAAGGTCTTCCAAAGCGTCTTTGAGTTTACCTTGCAGGCGGGAGCCTTGAACTTTGTTTTTCTCGCCAGCTTCAAGAATCTTCGGTGACAGCAGTTCAGCCATCAATTTCGTTTCGTCGCCGGAAAGAACGCAAAGTCTTTCGATTTCGTTTTGCAATTCACGCACGTTACCCGGCCATGGATAATCATAGAGTTTTTCCAAAGCACGTTTCGTGATCTGACGTTTTGGTCCGCCTTGCTGTTCGTGAATTTTGTTAAGGAAGAAATCCACGAGGAACGGGATGTCTTCTTTTCTTTCACGCAAAGCAGGAACGCGGATGTTGATGACGTTCAAACGATAGTACAAGTCTTCACGGAATGTGCCTTGCTCCACCATTTCTTTCAGATTGCGGTTGGTCGCCGCAACGATACGCACATCCACTTTTCTGGATTCAGTGCCACCCACCGGCATGAAAGTACCTTCTTGCAGAACGCGCAGAAGCTTCACTTGCATTTGCGGAGAAGTATCACCGATTTCGTCCAGGAAGAATGTTCCTTTGTCGGCCATCTCGAAAAGACCTTTTTTATCTTTCAATGCGCCGGTGAAGGAGCCCTTCACGTGACCGAACAATTCAGATTCCAAAAGGTTGTCGTTGAACGCCGAGCAGTTTTGGATCACGAACGGTTTATCTTTACGGTTGGAATTGTAGTGAATTGATTTTGCAATCAACTCTTTACCGGTACCGTTTTCACCTTGCACCAGAACTGTCGAGTCAGCGCCTTTGATTTTATCCAAGAGCGCATACAAAGACTGCATGGGCTTGGATTTGCCGATCATATTGTCGTATTTAAAACGGTTGCCAAGCTCTTTATTGAGTTCTTTAATGCGGTCTTCACGGGAAGAGATTTCCAAGTGAAGAGTCACGATCTCTTGAGCCACAAGCTCACACAGTTCACAGAAGTGCGCGCGTTCTTGATCATCCAGGAACTTCAATTTGCCCAAGCATTTTTCAATGACCTCACCGGACATGCCAAAGGCCGCCAGGCGCTCACGGATTTCGCTCATGCGGGCTGTGAAGTTTGCCTCACGGAAAAAACCCATCGCGACAACTGTTCCCACACAGTCATTTTCGATCATGATCGGGAAAACGCCCACGTCAAAACCCACCATGTCCCACTTGCGCAGACTGAAACGGTTTTGAGAAGTGCGAAGATCATCAAGAGATTTAGTGACAAGCTCAGCGATGCTGGCTTGACCAGCTTCTTTTTTCACAAGAGCGCTGATCGCCGGATTGCTGAAGGAGACCTTATCGGAATCGTAGCCTTTAAGAACTCCGCGTTCATCTGTAAATACAACGTCAATGTTCCACCACGCGCTGAGAATATGTTTGAGCTTGTTAATCACATGTATATGTTCAAACTCATCCCAATTAATCATAAATAGGTCCTTTCAGTGACGTAAAAAAGTGTCGATTCTTTTATCGTCAAAAAAGTAGACGAGCTTTAGGGTGGTGGCTAAAATGTGGGCAAACCTGGACCTAAGGCTTACCCGCAGTGTTTCAGACTGAGATTAGGAATGTTGCAGGCTGTGGAAGCGATAGTATTCGCCTTGGCTGGACAAAAGATTCTGATGTGTGCCGATCTCGGCGATTTCACCGTTCTTAAGCACAACAATCTTATCCGCCTTCTGAATAGTGGATAGACGGTGCGCGATCACCAAGGCCGTGCGGCCTTCCATCAAATGATCCAAACCTTTTTGCACTTCAATTTCGCTGGCTGTATCAAGAGCGCTGGTTGCTTCATCCAGTATCAAAACCGGCGCATCTTTGAACATGGCGCGCGCAATACTGATACGCTGTTTTTCACCGCCAGAGAGAAGATTTCCGCGATCACCCACGCGGCTTTCATAGCCCTGTGGCATCTTCATAATGAAATCATGAGCATTGGCGAGTTTCGCCATCGCCATGACATCCTTGCGGTCACGGCTGTAATCACCGGCCCAAATATTTTTTTCGATGGTGTCACTGAAAAGGAAAACGTCTTGAGTGACCAGAGCGATGTTACGGCGCAAATCTTTCAAATTCATATCGAGGATATTCACGCCATCAACAAGAATTTCGCCTTCGGTGGCGTCAAAGAATCTTTCCAGCAGATTCACGATTGTAGATTTGCCGCTGCCGCTGGCGCCGACCAAGGCCACCACTTCTCCGCGGTTGATTTCAAGATTGATATTCTTCAGGATCATTTCTTTGCCATAAGAGAAGCTGACATTTTTGTACGTGATTTTCTTCCAGTCCTTAGGGAAAGGAACCGCATTGGCTTTTTCCGGTACTTCGGAAGGGTCATCAATGATCGCGAAAATACGCTGAACTGAAATCGTCACTTCCTGAATACGAACGTAAGCTTCCTGAAAGCGTTTGATCGGCTGATTGATCATTAAAAGTGATGTGATAAAACCGATAAAAGTACCTGGCGTTGAACGGCCTGCCGCCACTTCATAGCTTGTGTAGAGCAAAACCATCAATACAATGAAAGTTGCGATGAACTCGGTCGCGGGGCCTGCGGCTTCCTGACGTTTATAAACAGTCTTGCGGATGTCCAAATATTTATTTGAATCATTGATCAAACGCTCCGCCATGTCTTTTTCGAGATTGAAGGATTGAATGATGCGAACGCCGTCCAGACTTTCTTTAATGGTGGAGGTCATGTACTCCATTGCGACGCGCTCTTGCGGAATGTATTTGCGCATGCTGCGGGAAACGGATTTGAGGATGCTGCCGATGATAGGAACCATCACCAGCGTTGCCAGCGTCAGCTTCCAGTCGATATAAAAAAGGTTTCCTAAGAGGAAAATGAAAAGCAGAGGATGCAAGAAAATATCCGCCACCACACGCAAGCCGTCCTGGATGATGCGAATATCGTTCAAGATGCGGCTGATAAGACCGCCGGAGCCTGCCTGGTAGTTATTGTGAAAGCTTAAATTGAGGCGCATGAACTTCTGTTGCAGCTTTTGGCGGATATTCTGCACCACACACTCAGCGACATAGTTCATGAGATAAATATGGTAATAGCGGCCCACGGCAGTTACTAAAGCCAGGCCCAGGGCAATCGGGACTAGGTGCAGAATCTCTTGGTGTTTTGAAGCTGACAAGGCGTCAAACAGCGTTTTCGTCATCAACGCGATTCGCGCCGAAGCCACCGCGTATGCAATGCCCGCAATCGCGATAATAATAATCGTCTTTTTATAGGGCTTTAGTTCCGCAGTGAGTTTCTTGATTTCAGCTAACATTCTTATTTCCGCTCTACCGCGCTGGCATCACCTTCGACATAGCGCTTTAAATACTGACCGGTGAGGCTTTTTTTCACCTTTATAATCTCGTCCGGGGAGCCTTCGGCCACAATAGTTCCGCCCTTTTTACCCGCTTCCGGGCCCAGGTCAATAATATAATCAGAGCCACGGATCACATCGAGGTTGTGCTCAACCACGACCACGCTGCCGCCGCTCTCAATAAGCTTATTGAGAACCTTCATTAAAAGCTCTACTTCACGGAAATGCAGTCCCGTTGTCGGTTCATCGAGGATATAAAGCGTTGATTTCTGCTGAACTTGCGAAAGCTCTTTAGCGATCTTCAAACGCTGCGATTCACCGCCGCTTAAAGAGTTCGCAGGCTGACCCAACTGCAAATAATCCAAGCCGACTTCTTTCAGAACGCTTAAAGGCTTGCGAATGTTCGGATGAGCGACAAAAAAGTTCATCGCTTCATTCACGGTCATCGATAAAATCTCATGAACGTTTTTATTCTTGTACTGAATCTCAAGAATTTCCGGGCGGTACTTTTTCCCGTCGCACACATCACAAGGGATCACGACATTGTCCATGAACATCATGTCGATTTCTTCAAAACCGGTTCCTTTGCAGGCCGGGCAGCGACCGCCATCCACGTTCAAACTGAAGGTCCCTGCCGTATAACCGCGCGCTTGAGCTTCCTGTGTCGAAGCCATAATCGTGCGAATCGCATCAAAGGCTTTCAAGTAAGTCACCGGCGAACTGCGCGCCGATTTACCAATCGGAGATTGGTCGATCAAAAGGACGTTCTTGATATGCTCAACCCCTTCAAGAGCGGCATACTCTTGTGCCGGCAAGTATTCTAAATCCAGAGCGCGTGCCAAAGCCGGATACAGAGTTTTCGTGATCAAAGTGGATTTTCCAGAACCACTAACGCCCGTAACCGCGACAAGGCGGTTCAGGGGAATTGTCACATCGAGATTTTTGAGGTTGTGACCTTTCGCGCCTTTCAATTCCAGTTTTACTTTGTAGTTATCCACATCAACGGGACGAACCGTGCGCAAAGGCGCATTGTTCTTCGTCGGTTTTAAATAGGGAACGGTGTTGGATTTGTCGTAGTTATAGAAATCTTGGGTTGTCCCGGAATAAACGACTTCTCCTCCGAGGTATCCAGAGCCCGGTCCCATTTCGATAATGTGTTCACTGGATTTAATAACATCATGATCGTGCTCGACGATCACGAGTGTATTTCCAAGTTCTTTCAAATCTTTCAGAATGGAGATCAAACGATCATTGTCGCGCGGATGCAAACCCACGGTAGGTTCATCCAGAACGTACAAAGCTTGCGACAAGCCCATACCGAGCTGATTGGCCAAGATCAAACGCTGGTATTCGCCCCCCGAAAGAGTGCGCGTTTCACGGCTTAAGGAAAGATAATGCACTCCTACACGCATTAGGAACTCAAGGCGTGAGCGGATCTGTTTAAGAACCTCTCCGGCCACTTCTTCCTGATGGGGAGTGATTTCCAGTTTCTTAAAGAACTGATGCAAATCCTCGATCGTCATGGAGGACAGATCATTGATATTCGCGTTGGCGATTAAAACGTGATTGGCCTCATTGCGTAAGCGCGCGCCTTTGCAAGTGGGACATAAGAAAGGACTGCGGAAACGGGAAATGAAAACCCGCACGTGCATTTTGTATTTAATCTGATCGAGATATTCAAAAAGCCCGCGCACGCCAAAGAAATCTTTATTGCCGTTCCAGATCACGTCTCTTTGCGCTTTGGGCAGATCTTTCCACGGTGTGTGAGTGTCAATGCGCGCTTTTTTGCAATAACTCAAAAGCTGCTTCTTTTCATGAGCCGCACTGGGCATCCAGAACGGACTCAGGGCGCCTTGCGCCAGGCTCAAGTTCGGATTTGGAATCACTTTCTCTTCGTCGATATCGAGAATATTTCCAAAACCTTTGCAAGTAGGGCAGGCGCCAATCGGAGAGTTAAAACTAAAAAGCCGCGAACTCAGCGGCGGCGGAGTGTAACCGCACACCGGGCAGGACGCTTCTTCACTCACTTGCAAGCGGTGTCGCTTTTCGGCTGATCAGGTTTGTATTGTATTTAACACTGGCTTCGTAAGCTTGAGTCAAGGAATCGGCGATACGACCGCGTTCATCTTCGTTAAAGCTCATACGGTCGATAACGAGATAAAAGCGTTCTTTCGGAAGCCCTTTTTTAATGGCTGCGGCATCCCCGATTTCAATAACGGTGCCCATCTCTTCTTGCGTGACTCCATCGGGAGCCGCAATCACTGGCGCGGATTTCTTAGAAGTTTTTTTCGCGGTTTTCTTTGTTTCCGCCACTTTGGGAACATAGATACGCAAGTAACCGTCCTGCAAGAGCAAGGAATGAAGTTTCTTGGCTTGCGCCACCCGTCCTTCTTCGCTGATTTCGACAAGAATATATCCACGTTTGCCGGCAAAGCTTTTGATCACTTTATCCGTGGCTTCAGTGACACTTTCTTTTTCTGTCGGGCAGTGATGAGTGGGACAATATGACTTACCGATTTTTTCGTACAAAAGACGAAGATAATCGATGATCTCCGTGGTGGTTCCCACAGTGGAGCGGGAGCTTTTCACGGTGTTTTTTTGTTCAATGGAAATAGCCGGGGGAATATTGCTGATGCCTTCAATGTCAGGCTTGGGTGCTTTATTCAAAAACTGCCGTGCATAGTTCGACATGCTTTCGATAAAGCGGCGCTGACCTTCAGCAAAAAGAGTTTCAAAGGCAAGCGATGACTTACCAGAACCACTGGGGCCGCAAATCACCGTCATAGATCCGACGGGAATTTTGACCTCAATGTTTTTCAAATTGTTTTGTTTCACCCCCCAGAGGTGAATATCTTTCATTCAGACAAATCCTGTTTGTAAAAATCCGTGGCTTCTTCAGCTTTATTGGCGGCAGCCGTGGGCTCCGTTCCTTCCACAAAGGCCTGGCGGAGAATTTTTTTCGTTGAGGCGGAAGCCAGCTTTCCAGTGTCGCTGTCGATATTAGCAAACACAATTCCGTCGGGCACTGGAAAAGTCATCTGAGGCAGGCCGTCGTGAGCCGACTTCATGTAGTCCACCCAAATAGGTAACGCCGCACGTCCACCGACTTCACCTTTACCAATACTTTTCTCTTTATCAAAGCCCACCCAGACGCCAGTCGCGATTTGTGGACTGTAACCAATAAACCAAGCGTCAAAGTAGTTGTTCGTCGAACCCGTTTTGCCCGCCACTTCACGGCCTACGGCGCGAGCGCGTCCGCCAGTTCCACCAGGATCTTCGACAACACCTTTAAGCAGAGTCGTCATCACATATGCCGTGGTAGGACGAATCAACTGATCCTCATCTTGGAAGAACAAGTTTTCATCCGTTTTGGCGTGTTTGATGTCTTTCTTTTTCAGCTCTTCGCTTTTGGCCGGATCATTCACCGCTTCTAAGTACGCTTTGCGACGCAGTTCAAATTCATCATTGATCGTTTTGATTTCTTTTTCAAAACGCGTATCCAAGCTCATGGTTTGTAAAAGAGCTTTGCCGTTGGCGTCCTCCACTTTGTGAATTAACAAAGGAGTGATGCGTTTACCCAAGCGGCCGAATTCGGAAAACACTTTGGTCATCTCATAAAGAGTCACACTGCTTGAACCCAACGCTAAAGTAAAATCCGGATTGAGCGGAGAATAAATTCCCAAACGGCGTGCATAATCGGTGGCCCAGGGGACGCCGATATCTTCAATAATTTTTACAGTCGGAATATTAAGAGATTTCACCAGCGCGTTGCGGAAGAGGATATCCCCACCGAAGCTCTTTGAGTGGTTGGAAGGCTTCCATACTTTAGGATCACCTTGACCCTCAGAATCATCCGCGGAACCTTCTTCATAAACTATCGGCGCATCCATAATCGGTGTTGCCGGAGTATAACCTTTATCCAAAGCCGAAGCGTAAACAATGGCTTTAAATGCGGAACCGGTCTGCCGAGGAGCCTGAATAGCACGGTTGAATTCACTCTTCGCAAAACTGGATCCACCGACCATCGCAATCACGTCTTGGGTGGTTTGATCAAAAGAAATCAAAGCACCTTCCACTTGTGGTTCCTGATCCAATTCCAAGGCCAGGAACTTATCAAAGTTCGGCAAGATTTGGTTCGGCGTTTTCTTTTTTACGGAATTCGCTAAACGTGCGGAAGAAAACTTATCACCCACAACCTTCACCAAAATAACGTCGCCTTTTTTAAGAGCTTCAGAAGGTTTTTTAATCGTCGCTAAATCCCAGCGTACTTCCGTGTCTGGTTTACGAGCCCAGGTCATAGTCTCGATGTCGATCAGCCCTTGGGTCTCAGGCAATGCGACGTAAACAAGGCCTGAAGCATCGTCGACTTCTTTCACGACACCTTGAACAGTGTCGTTGATCTTAATGTAGGGCGGAAGAAGCGGATGTTCTTTCGCGTCTTTCGCATTCTTGGTAGGAACGATGTCAGCGAATTTTCCTTCCGGTAAGATCGTGCGTTCTGGAGTGAAATCAGAAATCAGTTTCTTGCGGTTTTCTTCTAGGAACTCTTTGACGTCATCGTCGTCGCTGAGATTTTTGATGGGACCGCGATAACCCTGTCGCTTATCCAGAGATTTAAGACCAGCTAAAACAGCATCTTGCGCTGCCAACTGTTTATCGAGATCTAAGCTTGTGTAGATGCGCAGACCTTTATCCAAAACCATGTCCTCGCCCAGTTGAGCCACGAGTACTTGACGAACAGTTTCGAGGAAGAACGGCGCATACTCTTCATAATTTTCGCGAACGTAAACTTTAACAGGCTCTTTGATCGCGGCTTCCGCCTCGGCTTTGCTGATATAACCGACATCAGCCATACGGCGCAGAACGTACATTTGACGTTCTTTGGCGCGCAGAGGATTTCGAACTGGACTGTAACCGCTCGGTGCTTGCGGAAGACCCGCTAGGATCGCCATTTCAGGAAGGGTGAGTTTATCCACGGATTTGCGGTAGTAAACCTGCGCGGCCTGCTCAATACCGTAAGCGCCTTGACCGAAATAGATCTGATTCAGGTAGAGAAAGAGAATGTCTTCCTTGGAAAGATTCTTTTCCATTTCCAAAGCAAGCAAGATGTCGCGCAATTTACGGGTCAGAGTTTTTTCGGAAGACAGCAAAAGTGTTTTTGCCACCTGCTGCGTGATGGTCGATCCCCCTTGAACGGAGCGACCGGCGCGCAAGTTGGCTAAAGCCGCACGGAAAATCGCTTGAGGATTGATCCCTTTGTGTTGAAAGAACTGATCATCTTCGGCAGCCAAAAACGCATTCACCAGATTTTTCGGAATCTTGTTATAAGGAACCAGCGTGCGCCGCTCGCGCAAGAATTCACCGATCTTTTTTCCTTTA
>Ga0180223_1001597_pt1 | contig 16773 bp, 14 predicted proteins | sample eDN5th30CKraftOP_FD_151337 | JGI IMG/M metagenome (GOLD analysis project Ga0180223, IMG submission 151337) | Enriched Organic Plus compost microbial communities from Emeryville, California, USA - eDNA 5th pass 30_C Kraft OP (version 2) (version 2) ...
GCGACATGGACAAGATGACGCACCAGAACACGGCGATGGTGGAGCAATCGACCGAAGCCTCCCGCAGCCTCGCCTCGGAAGCCAATGAGATGGCGGGCCTGCTGACCCAGTTCAATCTGGGGCGAAGGGCCGACAAGTCGTCCTCCGTCGCGGCGTTCGCGGCATCCGCGCGCGCGCCGTCATGGCCGCGCGGCGACAGCGACCGGGATGACTTCGCGCTCGCGAGTTGAGGTTTGAGTGCCGTCCTGTCGGCATGGCGTCGACAGGGCGGCGTGGTCTGCTGCCCGATGCTTCGGGTGACATGCAGGGGCGCTCGCCTTGCTGCCTGGATAGCTGAACTTTCATGGAGAGAAGGTGGTGGACGCACTAGGGCTCGAACCTAGGACCCGCTGATTAAGAGTCCCAACAAAATACCTAATATCAATCACTTGACTGCATCCGGCAACACATTCTCTTAATATAAAACACTGGCAAATCCCATGCGCCCACAACGAGCCACAACACAAATTTGGTCGCACTCAATAAGCAAGACTTGAAAGAGTGCCTGCCATAACATGCCCATTTCGAAGCAGGGAATCGCCACCCTTGGATCGCATTCCATATGGTCAATAAAATAGCTTGGTTTTTGCGGACATCCCGCTGGTCGATCGATGTGGCAACATATCAAACTGCCTGCCTAATAGTGCCCACTTATCTGATGCGATTTCCACAGATTCCAGCCAATTATGCCTGGGGAAATGGTGAGAGAAAGGCATGGGCCTACGATCACTACCTAAAGAGTTGCGATGCGGCGTGGATCGTCTTCGTCATTATAACCGGGCTTGACCTTGCCACGTATTGACCATATGGAAATTATGAGCGGCAGCGCTTAGGCTTGCCGGCGACCATGACAGGAGAGGGTAGGATGGGTTCCGTTGCTGAAATTCGCGCCGCAATGGCAAAGCCGGTCAAGCTCGCGCATTTTGTCATTCGTACCAGTCGCTATAATGAAGTTGTAGATTTCTATAAATTGGTTTTTCGCGCAGATGCCAGTTATGAGAATGATTCTCTGGCGTTCCTGACTTTTGATGAGGAACATCACAGAATTGCGGTGTTGCACGTTCCGGGTCTTGTAGATGCGCCTGATGGCGTGACTGGCGTCCACCACGTTGCCTTCACTTATGATTCGCTTGCAGATTTGTTGGAAAACTATGAGCGTCTAAAAACGGTAGGTATTGAACCTGTCTATGTGATCAACCACGGCCCGACGACGTCACTTTATTACGAAGATCCCGACCGCAACCAACTTGAGTTTCAAGTTGAGAATTACGCTACGGTCGAGGAATCGGGTAAGTTCTTCTTCTCAGAGGCGTTTGCCGAAAATCCGATCGGGGTGGAGTTTGATCCCGAAGATTTGCTGCGTCGCCTCCGGGCTGGAGAGCCGGAAGAAGAACTCAAGCGCAGGCCCGATATTGGTAAGCGGGGACTGGCAGACGTCAAGCTCAGGTGATCGATATGTCTGCATCTGACACACTGACGGTTCGGCTCTTGGTGACCGACGGTATCTATCGGTTTTTCGACTTGGTGGATAATGGCCGGGCGAGTGCCACCGCATCGCTGTTCCATCCTGACGCAACTTTGACTTTTGGACCAGGCTCACCACAGCCTGGGACCATTTCTGGTGCTGATATTAGAAGTGCTATGGAGGCGCGTGAGAACCAGAGGTCGGCTTTCACCAGGCACTTTATCGGTAATGTCATTTTTGACCGGATCGCTACTTCTGAAGCAGAGGTTCGCTATCAGCTGATCCTTTTCCGTTCGGACGATGAAACTAGGTTGGCCGTCCCTGCCTTTGTGGCGGATGTAGGGGAAAAATGGATCCTCCATGACGGCGAGTTCAAAATCATGTCTCGGACCATCCTTCCCACTTTTTCCAAAGCTTGAGGATCAGATTGTGAAAATCGCACGCTATGCTGTAAACGGTGAGGAGAAGATCGGTCTAGTGAATGGCGGCATTTTGGAAATCGGCCGACATCTCTCTAACATTCCAACCGATATTACTTCCTTTATAGCCGGATGGCATACATTCGAACCGGCCTTGCGTTCACTCCTTAACCTGCAGCCCGATCACGAGCTTTCGGCGGTGAGGCTTCTGGCCCCTATATCATCGCCTCGAAAAATTTTAGGCATAGGTTTAAACTATGCAGACCATTTGGCTGAATCCGGTATGGCCACGCCGGAGGACCAGCTTTGGTTTTCAAAGTCGCCCACGTGTGCGAACGGACCATTTGACCCAATCAGTCTGCCACGGGTCTCTTCTCAGCTAGATTATGAGGCGGAACTCGTTGTTGTTATCGGTCGGCGCTGCCGTTACGCGAGCCATGAGGAAGCGGCAGCTTCTATCTTCGGTTACTGTGCAGGCAATGATGTGAGTGTCAGGGATTGGCAGTTTAAGACGTCGCAGTTCATGCTCGGGAAGTCGTTCGATACCCATGCACCCCATGGTCCTTGGATTGTGACAGCCGATGAAATCAGTCCTCAGCAAGGTCTCGACATAAGCTGTAGAGTTAATGGTGAAGTCCGACAGCACTCAAATACGAAGCATATGTTCTTCGATCCAGTGTCTCAGGTGGAACATCTTTCCCAAGTTATGACTTTGGAACCAGGTGATCTTTTATTTACTGGTACGCCGGAAGGGGTGGGGGCGGTACGCAAGCCACCGGTGTGGCTGAAGATCGGCGATCGCGTAAGCGTTGAAGTCGCGGGAATCGGTACGATTGAGAACGAGGTTGTTGCTGACTAAGTGAGGTATTCTCCAAACCCCATCATAGGCTGTCTTACCAAAGAGTAGGACGGATCTGCGATGGACCTCTGCTTCGTAATTGCTGGCGTAGTACGTAGGCATTAAGTCCGAACAGAGGAGTGAATCCTCTTTCGTCTCACTTCCCTGACTAATAGCTAGCGCGAAGGAAAACCCATGCTTCCCATGGCAGATAGTGACGTAAATATTGCTGACAGCTTGAAACATGTACTACGTCAAATGCCCAGTCCCGTGGCCATTGTATCCGTAACAGACCCGCAAACGTCGCTGCCCTGTGGGTTGGCCATAACCGCTTATGCTCCAGTCTCGATGGATCCTCCGTCGATGCAGATATGCATCAATCGATCTGCCGGAGCATATAGCGCAATCCTTGCAGCTGGAGTGTTTTCCGTCAATATACTGGGTGCCACAGGCCAAGATGTCCTGCGCTGCTTTTCAGACCCGCAAAAAAAGTCGGAGCGCTTTGCCGACGGTCATCAGTGGCAGCTTTCTGAAGGCATCCCGTATCTGCCTACATCCAACGCGGTGATCTTTTGCAAAACAGTTGCTACTCATGACTTTGGAACTCACACGTTGGTCATAGGGGTGGTTGAAAAGGTTTCGTATGGGGCTGGCGCGCCTCCGGCTGTCTGGCTGGAAGGCAGGCTTCATACGGTTGAAGCCTCTTAGCGTTAACAGCGCTTATCGAGCATTTGGTCCATTGCGTAGGGCGCTGATTATCCGCTAGTCATGCAATATGACCAAACTGACGATTGCTCCGGATAAGCTGCTCTCTGAGGAGCAGGGCCTTGAGAAAGCCACGCGTACTACATCGCGAGGGCGCACGGCGGTGCGCCTGAATGCTAGGCCTGGCCTTTCGGAAAAGGCTGGGAAACCCAAAACTGGGAAGCGCGTTCCTCGCCAGCGCCGACGACCAGAAGAGGCTCGCGAACTCATCATCAAAGCTGCGCTTGAATGCTTCGGTGCATTTGGCTTCGAGGGTACTTCCACTCGTGCTGTGGCGGAGCGAGCTGAAGTGACACATACCTTGGTTCTGTACTATTTTGAAAGCAAGGACCGTCTGTGGACTAGTACAATTGAATATGTACTCAAGGCATATCTCGAAGAAATTTCTCAATTGTTCGTGGATGTGAATGAGCATAATGCTCAATCCGTACTTTTTGTTTATATTGAAAAATTTGTCCGTCTTTCTGCTCAGTATCCGCAAGTTCACAGAATATTGACAATGGAGGGTAATAGTAAGTCGGATAGAATGTACTGGGTTATAGAAAAATTCATCAAAAATATGTTTGATAATGTAACAAAGATTATAAAAATAGGTCAGGATGCTGGAAGAATAAGGCAATGCGATCCTGCTAGGCTTTATTACTATATTATTTCAGCCGGTGGTACGCCATTCACGCTTGCTACAGAGTATCATGCGAATACGGGGCGTGATATATTTTCAGAACCGGAAATATTGCGTACCATCGCTTTTATATATGAATTTGCTCTCCCTTAAAAGGTTTATGCGTCAATATTAGTATTTTATGAATGGCGGCACCTGATCGAAAACTTCTTCTGCAAACTCAGGAATTCAAACGCATCGCAATGCGCGCATGCAAAACCGACCGAAGCTTCGAGGCAATGATCTACATCGCCGCTGCCGTCATCAATTCACGATGAATCCCCACAATCCTTAGAGCAGATCGTTATCGATATTTTTTTCTTTTAATATCCATTTGGACGCTTGGCTCTGCTGGTGGTCCATTCACTTCCTTCTGGCTTCAGAGGTTGCATCCGCTCCGGATGTCGAAGTCCATATTGACCAAGTGGAATATAACGGCTAATTGAGTCGCTAGCTTATCGGGGGGCGGCCATCTGCTTGGGGCGAACGTTACGCAATTAGATTCGTAGCTTGGATGGCTTTTGGCCTAATCGGCAAGAGCGCAACTGTTCTGGCGATAAATGTGAGGAGAGTGATTGTGGCTGAAAATCATAGTCATAATGCCAAATTATTCCTCAGAATATTGGCGGAAGAAGGTGAAGGAATTTCCATTCACCTGGATAAGCTACTCTCTAGTTAGCTGATGACTAAGGATCTTAAAAGGTTCTGAGAGATTATTAATTTCTCATATCATGCGACTCATAGAGATGAAGAGGGCGTGAATCAGGAGAATTGTTTGCTCCTAGCTTAAATCATTTCGATTCCAGCCAAAATCACGAGAGGTAAAGGGCGTTTTACCATGAACACAGAGAAAATTGAAATTCCGGTTCTTATTGCTGGCGGTGGGCCTGTTGGCTTGGCTATGGCCGTAGAGCTAGCGCACTACGGCATCCAGTGTCTTCTGGTGGAGCGCAATGAAACTACGACACGGCATCCAAAAATGGATTTGACTAACGGACGTAGCATGGAACTGTTCAGGCGTACTGGCCTTGCAGATCGACTCCGTGCAGTTGGAGTTCCGGAAGATAGTAGCTATGATATTATCTGGACGTCTGATTTGAAGCCTAACTCACATGAGCTACATCGCTTTTGCTATCCATCCAACCAGATCGAATACTGGCGTCGCCGCAGCCAGAATGACGGTACGCTAACCCGAGAAGCTCCTCTGCGCGTTAGTCAAATCCTGATTGAGCCAGAAATTCGCAAGGCTGCTGAAGAAGCTGGTGCCGATTTGCGCTTTGCTACTAAGCTGGAAAGCTTTGTTCAGGATGATGAAGGTGTAACTACGACTATCATTGAGGCTAAGACCGGTCGGTCGGTCGAAGTGCGCGCCAAATATTTGCTGGCCTGCGATGGTGGAAACAGCACAGTGCGCAACCAGCTCGGTATAGAGAGCGATGGTCGGCTTGGAGCTGCCCACATGTATCTGGTGCACTTTCGGTCTAAGGCATACGATGTCCTTCATAAATTCGGTCAGGGTTGGCATTATCAAACCGGCTGGGGCCAAATCGTTGCTCAGGACGACCGCGAGGAATGGACTCTCCACTGCCTTGTCCCGCCTGATGAGGGTTTTGAAGCAATTGATCCGCGCAAACTTATCACTGACCTTCTCGGCACGGATTTTGAGTTCGAGGTGTTGGTCGCCAATCCCGTCACACTGAACTATCAGGTCGCGCATCAATACCGCGCTGGTCGGGTGTTCCTGGTCGGTGATGCCGCTCACCAATTCGTCCCGACCGGGGGTTATGGCATGAATTCCGGTATCGCCGAAGTGGCGAACCTTTCTTGGAAAATCGCGGCCGCGTTGAACGGGTGGGGTGGTGATGCGTTGCTGTCGTCCTACCACGATGAACGTCAGCCCATTGCCTACATCTCAAAGGCAACGTCCGAGCGCCATCTTGGCATTCGCGCGGCCATTTACCAGTTGTACGAAGCTGCAGCCGATCTGGATGCCGACACGGAAGAGGCCGCACACAAGCGGCTTGAGCTAGGGCGCAAGATTGCCGAACTGGGCAATGGAGAAAACGAAGCCTGGGGTACTGAACACGGCTATCGCTATGATCAGTCTCCCGTCATTCCAGACGAGACGGGTTATCCGCCTCCTTTCGACATGATGACGGCCAAGCCATCGACGTGGCCGGGAAGCCGTTTGCCGCACATGTTCCTCGCAGACGGTTCGGCTGTCTATGACCGACTAGGCAAGTGGTTCACCCTGCTGGTGCTGGCTGACGTGGATACGTCGTCCATCGAAGCGGCCGCAGCCAAGCGTGGGGTGCCACTCGAAATCGTGAGAATTTGCGATGAGAAAGTGCGGCAGGTTTACGAAAAGGCGTTGATTTTGGTCCGTCCGGATCAGCACGTGGCTTGGCGTGGTGATGAGCTTCCCAATATCACGAAGCTGGGTGCTTGGCGCGGACCGGATGCGATTATCAATTCGGAGGTCCTGCTCGATAAGGTGCTTGGTCTGAACTCTTGATCAAATGGTGAGGATGCAATGGGATTTCTGCGTAATGCCTGGTATGTAGCAGCGTGGAGTCAGGAGCTGTCGGACAATCCTCTCAGCCAAAAAATTATTGGCGAGTTTGTTGTCCTTTACCGCAAATCCGATGGTGAAGCGGTTGCGTTGGCAGACATGTGTCCTCACCGTTTTGCCCCTCTTCACAAGGGCAAGGTCATCGAAGACCAAATCCAATGTCCTTATCATGGGCTGCGTTTTGATCCGCGGGGCAAATGTCAGCACAACCCATTTGACCCAAAGGTAAAGCCATCATCGGCACAAGTACGGACTTATCCTGTTGTTGAGCGCGATAAGATCATATGGATATGGATGGGCGATATCGACCAAGTGAACAAGGATCTTATCCCGGATTATTCTTGGATAAACGACGAGAAATACACTTTCACCTCGTTCGCAAGTATGACTCAATCGCTTGATTACCGTCTGATAATCGACAATCTCATGGATCTGTCTCACGCCCAGTTCCTGCATCCAACCACGCTTGGGAATGAAGCGATGGCAATGGGGGGCACCACCGACGAACAAAAAGAACGCGAAGTGGTTTCACGTCGCCTCAATGTAGATGGTGAGGCGCCGACTTTGTTCACCATTGGAGGAGCTGCCCACAAGGGCGACAGAGTGGATTTCTGGAACGACATGCGTTGGGACGCTCCAAGCTGCTATTATCTTCAGGTCGGTATCACCCCGACAGGCAGGCCGCGAGATGAGGGGCATTTCATCCAAAGCGCTCATTTGCTGACACCTCTCGACGAAGGGCGGACCATCTACCGCTACCTTCTCGGTCGAACTTTTGCTCATGGCATCGACGAGATCACGACGGGGATGGCAGCTGTCGTAGCCAAAGCCTTCATCGAAGAGGATGAACCAATGATTACGGCGGTTCAGGAGCGCATGGCAGGGCGAGAATTTTGGGACATGCGCCCGGTCATCCTCAAGTCCGACCGTGCCGCAGTTATGGTGCGCCGCGCGATGGATGCACTTTTAGCGCGCGAGAAAGCGTGATTGGCATACGATGCCAGCTAAGATGTACACGCATGCTGGTGTGACGCCGATTCCAGTTTGCCGGAAAATCTCCTTGGCAATGAGCAGGAATTTAGTTTCGTGCTTTTGCTTTGTCATTATCCGAATGGGGGAGTGCCGTCCGGTAGGTAATAGGTCTCAATGCAAAACTGGAGGTCACCTGTGAAACCCCTGTAATACGCGTGAGCTTATGACGTAGAAAATCCTCGAATGCAGTAAGAGATGGAAATACTAAGCGTAATTGGTAATCGCATTCGCCGGTCATCAGATAGCATTCCATCACTTCCGAGAAGCCGGCAACAGTTTCCTCAAAAATTGCCAGATGTCTGTCGTCTTGTGTAACGAGCCTCACGCGGACAAAGGCTGTTACAAGGAGTCCGACCGCCTCCGGATCAACAAGTCCGACATACCCTTTGATAATCCCGGCATCCTCAAGTGCGCGAACCCGGCGTAGGCAAGGGCTGGGAGATAATCCGACCCGTTCTGCAAGCGCCTGATTGGTAATCCGTCCGTCAGCTTGGATTTCCATAAGAATGCGATGATCAATCTCATCAAGCTGTATCATTGGCATGATCCATAAAAAAAGTAGCAATAAATAGCATAAGTTGCCTTTCGTTTGGTTGGCAAGGGAGAAGGCTATTAAGGTCGACTGCAATCGCTGCTATCGGAGGGACGGATCTGCAGTGTTCTGGGCCAGCATCGTTCGAAAGAGCGCACCCCCAAAAGATGATGTCGAGTAAGCGTGGCGAGAAGAGCGCGGATCAAGCGGGTTCGGCGACCTTCTGCTGATCTGGCCGCCAGATGTCGAAGAGTAGCGACTGACAGCTGGACACCTCGAACCGTGTTTTTTTGGGGTTGAAGGGATAGCGACGGCGCGATCGGGCGCAGTGGCGTGCCGATTTTCATCTGCGCGCTTGATGCCGACAGTGCGGACAAACAGGCTCATCCGCGATTCCTGCGCCGCAAATACATGCTTTATAGCCGAGCGCACTTTCGAGCGAGCGGCGTTGGCATGGCTGTGACGCCGGTCCATCGGCTTGCCCTTAGGCTTCCTGAAATGGATCATCGATTTGAGCCTGGCGCGGCGGATCACCGTCGCATCGATGATCTGCCCGCCCTGAGCCATATAGCCGCTGGCCTCCAATCGCGCATCGAACAGCGCGAACAGCTTCTCGATCGCACGGGCCTCCACCAGATACTCCCGCAACAGCCAGATCGTCTTGACATCGGGAACCCGGCACATTGGGCGTCAGCATGACGGAATAGTTTCAAAATCCCACTCTGAGAGGTGCCAGTTTCAATGGGGAACAAGTAGGCAATGTGCAAGAATTACTATCAATTCTGTTGGATATCCTGTTTTGTTGGAAGCCAGTCATTTCCTTTATCTGCTAATATTTCATGTAATTGGGTTCGCAGCCATCCATGCATTGGGTCATTTCGATGATAGGAAGACCAAAACGCGCATACCTCAAGTTTTGGAAATGGGATCGGCAATTCATGTGTCCTAATTGGTAGAAATGTTCTAAACCAATTTGCAACATGTCGTTGAACCATTGCTATTGCGTCAGATTGCGAAACCATTATCGGCAAGAGAGTAAATTGCGATACCTGTACTTGATCTGATCGTCGGCGACCGGGGATAGCGCCATGCAGAAAACTTTGATCGTCGAGGCGGCATGAGATAGATGGTAGGTCATTAAGTAATTCCAATGTGATTTTATCTTTGATATTTGGATGATCTACGCGAGAAATGCATACCCAGTCTTCCCAATAGACTGTTAAATAATCCAATCCCTCTTCACTAAAAATGGAATTCGGAATTATTCCACGAGGAATAATTAGGAAATCAATTTTTCCTTTTTCTAAGTCAGAGCGTGTGGTTGATTCTACCGTCGTGAAATGAACTGTTGTCCGTGGTGCATGCAACGAGAGTCGATCAATCAGGCCTCGGCTAAGTGCAAGGCATATTGTATCGCCAGTGGCTATCACAATCTCTCTTTCATTATCTGCTGGATCGAAGCTGCTTGGCTTGAGCAGTTCTTCAGTAGCTCCGAGTATATCTTCTAATTTTGTTGCGAGTGCTAAGGCAAATGCAGTTGGAACCATGTTGCGTCCGACTTTCACCAGCAATTCATCTCCAAACTGATGGCGGAGGCGGCGCAGGGCTTCGCTCACGCCGGATTGAGTCAGATTTAGGTGTTCGGCTGCGACGGTAACACTCTTATGTCGCAGCAATTCCCTCAGAATCGGAAGTAGGTTCAGATTCGCCGATCGTAGGGACCGGAGGCCATCGCTGTTGCTCATGCGTCCTCACTCATCACTGTGTCTGATGGATGGTATGTGATTTATAGTGTTCTATGATGGAAGTCGAGGGCGTAGGATTTCGGTGATCGAAACTGAATCTCAGTTCGCTCTATGAAGATTGGGAGAGGAAAATGACGCTTTCAGAAACCCTCATCGCCCGCGCCCGTGATATTGCGCCGATGGTTCAAAAAGAGGCGTATGAGACCGATCGTCGTCGGTCCGTTAGCGATGAAATCATTAATGCCTGTCAGGATGCTCAGCTTTTTGAGATTCTCGTGCCGAAGGCTTATGGCGGCCATGAACTGGATTACTCGACCATGGCGTCTGTTGTCTATGAGTTCGCTAAGCACTGCACTTCAACGGCTTGGGTGATCTCATTCTATATCGGCCATAATTATCTGCATGCTCTATGGCCCAAGGAGTTTCAGGATGAGGCGTTTAGCGAAGGGCCTTGTTCTTTTACTCCCGGAACGATCGCTCCCAACTTCAAATTGACGCCGGTCGATGGAGGTTACATCGCGAATGGCCTGAGCCAGTGGAACTCCGGAAGTTCACGGGCTGACTGGTTTCTGAACAGCGGCCTCGTCATGGTGGACGGGAGTCCGCAAGGTGCCAAGGCGTTCATGGTTCCCGTAGCTGAGGTCGAAGTGATCGACAACTGGGACATGGCTGGAATGAGGGGTACGTCGAGCGGGGATGCGCGGTTGACGGACGTGTTCGTGCCGATGCATCGTGTCGTGAATGTCTCGGATCTCCTCGATGGCACAGCGCCTGGGACTCAAGTCCACTCGAATCGAATTTACTCGCTTCCGGTTCTTCCGTTCGTCTTGGGTGAGACGATGCCGGTAATGGTTGGAGCGTACAGAGGGGCTGCGAATGCCTATCAGCAGCTCACCGAGGAGCGGTATTCCACCTTCACCGGTTCTAAGGTTCAGGACAAGCAAACTGCCCAGATTCGGGTTGGTAAAGGGCTGGCGGGGGCGTCTATAGCAGAGACACTTCTGCGTGATTACATGCACATGATTGATACGGCCGATCTCGCTGAGATCAAATCGATCACAAAGCGCGCGGAAATCCGGGCCCGTGCAGGGATGGTCAGCGACTATGTCAAAACGGGGATCGATGAACTAATGCTGGGTGCAGGGGGTGGGGCGTATCGTAACACTTGCCCACTCCAGCGTTTCTCCCGCGATATGAATGTACTTCGCGTCCACGGCTTTCTGGACACGGAAACCGCGACGGAAAACCTCGGGCGCGTCACTCTACAACTGAAGCCGAATTGCCCTCTTTAACCTTCTGCTGGTAACTGTTGGGTGTGTTTCGTTGCGCCTGCGCCTAGCTTGGCGCAGGCGTTATCGTCCCCCACTCAAGGCAACCCACAAGGTCAATTGAGGAAATGCGAGCCAAGGCCCCGCCGTTTGCGTGAGCCGCCTGCCGCCTCGAGTCCTCGACCGTATGATGCAGGCATGGTGTTCAAGGCCCCGCTGTAGGATTGGTTTGCGGCTTTGGTATTGACCATATGGAATACAATGGTTAGTCGGAACGGGACGGGCCAGCGTATAAGTCCCGATTCGTTAAAACGCGTCTCAAAGGCGCTAATAGGAGGGGAGTTGCCGATCACGGTGTTGATCTCATGGCGCTATGGTAGATTTTATAAAATGCGAGTGCAGAATTGAATTTTGGGTTTCTAGGCTAATTGTTGCCTAGTCCATGTCAAATTTTCGCTCGCTATATAATTTACAGTTGAAGGAAATGTACCGATTTTCTGAAATATCCCTAATTTTGTCCATCCAATGCGAGGCAAATCGTTAGGTGTTTCAGATAAATAATATTCCATAAGGTCAACAATGCTGTGGATGGAATAAGTGGGGAGGATGCAGATTGTTCTGATCTTCCAGCTTGCGTCCTTACCGGGCTTTCATTGGTGAGTGTAGGCTTTGACCATGCCGCCAGCGTGCATGCTTCTGCTGAAGATGCCCCATAATTTGAAGCCGCAATAAGGCGGTTCGAGACAGATCAGGAAGAGGAGAAGGTAATGATCGCCATACGTAATCAATTGCTTGTCACGGCGTCGTTCATCTGTGCCGGTGTCGCAACACCGCTCTGGGCGCAGGTCGTAGCGCCCATACCTTCCGATCAAGCGTCCGCGGCGGACTCCTCTGTTTCCGCCAGTGCATCCGCCGACGGACAAGAAATTATCGTTACTGCACAAAAGCGGGAGCAGCGTCTCGCTGACGTGCCGCTGTCGATTACCGCAGCGTCCGGTGCCCAACTTGCCCATGCGGGGATTGCCAGCACTGCCGATCTCGTCAAAATATCGCCAGGTTTCACCTATCAGGAAAGCCAGTACGGTACTCCGGTTTTCGGTATCCGCGGCATCAGTTTTTTCGATTTCTCCACGGCCTCTAGCCCGGCGGTCAGCGTCTATGTGGATCAGGTTCCCCTGCCGTTATCGATTCTGACCAATGGCGCTCTTCTCGATGTCGAACGCGTTGAAGTTCTGAAAGGGCCGCAGGGGACGCTATTTGGGCAGAACTCGACGGGCGGCGCTGTAAACTACATTGCGGCTAAACCTACTAAGGATTTTTCGGCAGGCTTCAACGCCACTTACGGTCGCTTCAATGCAACGAAGCTCGACGGTTTCGTTAGCTTTCCTATCACTGATACCGTGGGCATCCGCGTAGCTGCACAGGCCGAGGACCGCGGTCCCTATCAGTATAGCTTGACGCGTGACGCCAAGAACGGGCGCCGCAGCTATTGGGCTGGCCGCATCATTCTTGATTGGAATCCAACCGACACAATTCGGTTTGAACTCAATGCAAACGGCTGGCTCGACAACTCAGATTCTCCCGCCCAACAGTTCAAAGGCTTCTATCCGCAGTTCGCAGGTGCAAATCCATCAGTGGAGACTGCCCTCTCCGCCCAGCCGATTGCGCCCGACAATAATCGTGCCGCCGATTGGGATCCTGGCTTTAATATGAAGCGCGATAATCGCTTCCGTCAGATTTCGTTGCGCGGCGACATCGACATTACGCCCGATGTTACGCTGACATCGCTCACATCGTATATCAAGTTCAATGGCGATATTCCTAGCGACAATGACGGTTCAGCCGTCCTCAACATCCGGACTAGGAGCGTTGAAGATTTCAAAATCTTTAACCAGGAACTTCGGCTCACTGGTAAGATCGACAAAATTCGGTGGATGGTTGGCGGTAATTATCAGCACGCCAACCTAGGGGAAGTACTCTATCAGGATTATAATGCCACTAACACGATTTTGGCACCAGTACCGGGCGGCAGCTTCAACCACCTAAGGCTGACCAACGATCAACTCGTGAAAACAAAAGCTGGCTTTGGTAGTCTTGAATATGAGATCCTGCCGGACCTGACCCTACAGGGCTCCGTCCGTTACACGTCACAGAGCGATCGCTATACGGGTTGCACCGCAGACAATGGGACCGGTGATGCTGCGAGTGCGTTCAGCATACTTTCGACCGCGTTGCGCAGCCAGTTGCCTGGCTTTGACGGACAGCCCACGGTTATTGCGCCTGGTGCTTGTGTCACAATCGGCGATGATTTCCGGCCAGTCCAGATTGTGAATTCGTCCCTGAAAGAGAATAACACCTCTTGGCGAGCAGGGATCAGCTATAAGCCGAGTTCTACAAGCCTGCTCTACGCAAACGTGACTAAAGGTTATAAATCCGGTTCCTTCACGCCTGCACCCTTCATCCGCACATCGCAGATCACGCGAGTTCAGCAGGAATCCGTGCTTGCCTATGAAGCTGGATTTAAGGCTACCGCGTTGAACATGGTTCAGATTAGCGGTGCCGGCTTTTACTACGACTACCGTAACAAGCAGATTACTGGCTTCGTCGATGTATTTCCGTTCGGCAATTTGCCGGCATCCGTCAATGTACCCCGGTCAAGCATTAAAGGTGGCGAACTTTCGATCGCAGTACGACCGATTGGAGGCTTCCGTCTGACGGCTGCGGGCACCTATGTTGACTCAAAGGTGACGCGCAGCTTCATTACAGCCACCCCTCTAGGGACTGCTGTTAATCTCAAAGGGGAGCAACTCCCTAACGCACCAAAGTGGCAGTTGAACGGCGATATTGAATATCGTCACAATTTCGATGGAGATAAGGACATCTATATTGGTGGTGCCGTCACATATCAGTCGGGCACTTACGCACTTTTTGGCCAAGAACCGCAATTCCGAATTCCTGGCTACGCGCTTGTCGATGTGCGTGCTGGCGTCGAGTTCGCCAATGGCAGGTGGCGCGCTGAAGTTTTCGGACGTAACATCACCAACAAATATTATCTGACCAACATCTCTCGCTCGATTGACGCTGTAACGGCGATCGCTGGTATGCCCGCCACTTATGGCGTTACGCTGGGTTTCCGTCTCTGACGGCCGAACTGGGCATCGAGATTGATCAAGAAGGAAGCGGGGCTGACAATCAGCTCCGCTTCTCCATTGTCTGAAAGCGATACTTTTGCAGATTTCTGGCGAACAATCATCCCGTTCTGCTCCGATCGCTGCATGCCTTCTCCTTGCTAACAGGAAATCCTTTGCGGAGCATCCAAGGCTATTCTCGGATCTGAACGAACTTTCGGTTCTATTGGGATAACATTCTGCGCTGTTTCAATTTCGTCGAAAAATGCGACGATCAAATCATCAACGATCAATCATTGGCATAATCCATCAAAAATGTGGATTGTAATGGCATAATATGCTGTCCATATGGTCAGTAAATGCGAAGAACGCAAGGACTCACCCCGGTGGTGCAGGCTAAGCAGCAATCACATTGGGATTCGAGGATCGATATGACGCAAGAGGTTACACACGAACACGCAGAGACAGTCCGCAATCTTGAATTGTTGGATCGCCGACTGCGCTGGCTGTCATCATGGACGATCCACAACGCCAATAACGTGCGTGATAGTCGCGATGGCCTGAAGGTTGGTGGGCATCAGGCTTCCTGCGCATCGATGACAGCGATCATGTCAGCGCTCTATTTTTACGCACTTGGTCCCAACGACCGGGTCGCGGTTAAACCCCATGCTGGGCCGGTGCTGCATGCGGCGCACTATTTGGTCGGCAACCAGACGCTTGATCAACTCCAGCGTTTTCGCGGGCTGGGAGGCATGCAAAGCTATCCAAGCCGGACGAAAGACAAGATTCCAGTCGATTTCTCGACCGGTTCGGTCGGCCTTGGCGTGGCAATCACCGCCTTTGCCAGCTTGGTGCAGGATTATCTCATTGCCCACGGCCAGCTCTCGCCGGACGAAGTTGGCCGGATGATCGCGCTCATGGGCGATGCCGAACTCGACGAAGGCAATATCTACGAATGTCTGATCGAGGCGTACAAACACGATATCCGCAACTGCTGGTGGATTGTCGACTACAACCGCCAGTCGCTCGATTACGCCACTGCCGATCGCATGTTTGGTCGCTTTGACGACATCTTTCGCACATGCGGATGGCGTGTCCTCACGCTCAAGCATGGCAAGCGCCAGAAGGAGATATTTGCACGCCCCGGAGGGCAGGCCATTGCGGACTGGATCGACCAATGCCCCAACGCCGAATTCGCGGCGCTCACCTATCAGGGTGGGGCTGCCTGGCGCGAACGACTGGTGAGGGATCTGGGCACCACTTCGAGAACGGCAAAGCTGATCGCGTCATTTAGCGATGAAGAGCTTGCTGACCTGATGACCAATCTTGGCGGGCACTGCATTGAAACCTTGATGGAGGCCTTTGACCAGGCGAACGACGATGTGCCGACGCTATTCATCGCGTACACGGTCAAGGGTTATGGCCTACCGTTCGCGGGCCACAAGGACAACCATGCCGGGTTGATGAACACGACGCAAATCGAAGGTTTACGTGAAAATCTGGGCATTGCCGCAGGGGACGAATGGAATCCTTATGGCGGTATGGGCGACAATGTCGCCGCGTCATTGCGGGAATTTGTCGCAAATTCGCCTTTGGGGCGGATCAAGCGGCGAGAAGCCGGGCAAAGCCTGCCTGTGCCGGCACGCTTGCCCGTGCCGGACGGCAAGGAGCAATCGACCCAAGCCGCGTTCGGACGCATCCTGCTGGAACTGGCCAAGTCCAAGGATCCGTTGGAAAGCGCGATTGCTGATCGTCTCGTCACGACTTCGCCGGACGTGACTGTCTCCACTAATTTGGGGGCTTTCGTGAACCAGCGCGGCCTGTTTCGCCGCCAGGAATTGCGGGACGTGTTTCATGCGGCGAAAATTCCCTCTGCCCAGAAATGGGCGGGGCATGCGGCCGGACAGCACATCGAACTTGGTATCGCCGAGAATAACCTGTTTCTGATGCTGGCCGCTCTTGGTTTGTCGGCACCGATGTTTGGAACGCGGCTGTTGCCGATCGGCACTGTCTATGATCCGTTCATTTCCCGCGGTCTCGATGCTCTCAATTATGGTTGTTATCAGGACAGCCGGTTCCTGCTTGTCGCGACGCCGTCTGGCGTGACGCTCGGGCCTGAAGGGGGCGCACATCAGTCGATCAACACACCGCTCATCGGTATGGGCCAACCTGGTCTTACCTATTTCGAACCCGCCTACGTTGACGAACTGGCATTGTTCATGCGCTTTGCGTTCGAACATATGCAGGCACCGGATGGCGGCTCGGTTTACCTACGCCTTACAACCCGCGCGATTCCGCAGATTGAACGG
>Ga0180223_1001598_pt1 | contig 16767 bp, 14 predicted proteins | sample eDN5th30CKraftOP_FD_151337 | JGI IMG/M metagenome (GOLD analysis project Ga0180223, IMG submission 151337) | Enriched Organic Plus compost microbial communities from Emeryville, California, USA - eDNA 5th pass 30_C Kraft OP (version 2) (version 2) ...
TAGCCCGGCATGATGATGCCACGCCATTCCCCGGCGCGAGCCAGAATCGCCTCCTGCAGCGCGAGCAACCTGTCGATCGTCGCCAGGATGAGGTCGCGCACAGCGATACGCCCGATCGTCGCGCCTTGGTCGACGCGGCTGCGCGCCAGTTGCAGCATGCCGCCGGCGTCGGGCCCGATGCGAGCTGCGAGATAGCGCTCTACCTGAAGCAACAGCGTCCCATAGGCCGGGTCGACATTGATTGCATCTGCGCCCTCCCGCCTCAGCGCACGCAACGCATTGAGCAGTGGGACACCACGCTCTGGGGTCAGGATGCCTTGGCGCGTCAGCATCGCAATGTGGGCAAGGTCGACCTGCACGAAAACGTCGAGAATGGCCAGTTCGCCGTTTGGACCTGACAGCCGGGGCGCAATCACCGCATCGTTGATACTGGCCATCGGCTTCTTGCCGAGCCTCGCATCGGTCAGCGATCTGGTCTGCATGGCCAGCCCTCCCTCAACAATCCGGCCAGCACACGGCACGAGCACATTCGCTCCGGATTATAGATACAAAAATCATGTTAATTATGTAGCATAATATGTCAATCCATCCTCCCGGCTTTCTGACATGGCCCCGGTTACATATTTATCGGGAGAAATGTCTATTATATATATTTGTCCATTACATTCAGTATGTTGCCATGGTGAACGGCGGCATCCCTTCGAAGGATATTTGATGAAGCGCACGACACAAGACCGATTTCCGCCGAAGACGATCACCCGCGATGATTACCTTTCCGGCGGTCAGGATCTCGATTTCCGATTGGGAATCTACCGGTTCGTGCAAGCGGCGCGCCGTCTCGGCGACTGCCGGGAGGCGTTTGGCCGCTGGATCGACCTGACCTCCAGCCAGTATCTGGTGCTGATGGGAATTGCCTATGCTCAGGGCACTTCCGGAATCACCATCGCCTCCATCGCCACCCATGTCGGCCTTGCCGCGACCCATGTGACGACCGAAGTCGGCCGCTTGATTCGGCGAGGTTTGCTCGTGAAGGCACCGAGCGCGGAGGACCGCCGCAGCGTCCTCGTGTCGCTCACCCCAGCCGGAGAACTCGCTGTCCGGGATGTCATTGTCCTTGTGCGCCAGATCAACGACATCCTGTTCAAGAATATCAGCCGCAGAGAATTCGATGCCCTGGTTGTCACTTCGGAAAAGCTGATCCGCAATTCGGAATACGCGATGACCGAACTGCGGCTGCTTGAAAGCGACCGTGCGGACGGCGAGACGCATTGAATCCAGAGACGTCTCTGCTTGATCCGGCCGGCCCTTACGCAATTCAGTCCTGCGCCGGCTAACAGCAGGCGACCTGCCGCGTAGCAGGCATGAGCGCCGGTCCGCTTGGCCGCCAGCGCCCGCCCATGCATCGAGCGTCATAGAGAGCCCCCTGAGAGACCCGATCTCAGCGGTCGGGCCTGCCCGCCAGGTTGACAGCTCCAAATATTACATACAATATGTATATGAATGGAGGATATACATGGCGATTGATCCATTACGCCTTCGAAACGTTTTCGGTCATTTCGCTACAGGGGTCGCTGTCGTAACCACTGTGAGCGACGAAGGAGAGCGCGCCGGTCTCACCATCAATTCATTCAATTCAGTGTCGCTGACTCCCGAACTCGTCCAGTTCAGCTTGGACAAAAAGGTCCGAAGTCTGCCGGTTTTCCGGCGGTCACGGCACTACGTCATCAATTTCCTCTCGGAAGAACAGGGCGAAACATCTGCTCGTTTCGCCAGAGGCAATCATGACAAATGGGCCGGGTGCCTTACGCGCTTGGGATTGAATGGAGCCCCCATCCTTGAAGGCTGCCTGGCGTATATCGATTGCGAGCGCGAGCAGGTCCTGGCGCTCGGTGACCACGAGGTCTTCTTCTGCCGCGTCCTGGATTTCGCTTCCGATTCAACCAAAGCCCCTCTCGTTTTCTTTAAAGGTCGCTACTGCGCCCTGACGCCTTCAACAATTTAAGGACCTGGCATGAGGCCCAACAAAATGATGTCTGGCAACAGTACGATGAAACTGCGCACCGGCAGCGACTTTCTCGCAAAGCTTGGATCGGAACGCCGGACGATAATTGTTAACGGCGCGGTTGTCAGCGATCCTGTGAGTCACCCGGCGTTCCGCGAAGCAGCCCAATCGATCGCGCGCCTGTATGACTTCGCCGCCGACCCGGCGAACCGAGAGACCATGACATTCCCATCCCCCGTGGATGGCAAGCCGCTTCTGCGCGCCTATCAGATTCCAAGGAGTCATGAAGATCTGCGCAAGAAGCGCATCGCTGCGGAGAAATGGGCCGAACTCACGTTTGGCCTGATGGGGCGCTCGCCGGACCACGTGGCCGGCTTCTTTTGCGGCTTTGCCGCGAAACCCGATGTATTCGCGGCTGGCGGCCAGCAGTTTGCCGACAACGTCATCCGCTTCTATGAGCACATTCGTGACAACCATTCCTACGTCTCTTATGCCATCGTGCCGCCGCAGATCGACCGCTCAAAGCCGGCGCACCAGCAGAGCGACCCCTCGCTGTATGCTGGTGTCGTCGATCAGAACGCCGACGGCATCTTTATTTCCGGTGCGCAGCAACTCGCGACCGGTGCGGTGTTTGCAGACTATATCCATCTGAGCTGCATTCATCCGCTGCGCCCGGGCGACGAGAACTACGCCATCAGCGTCGCGTTTCCGACCAGTGCCCCCGGCGTAAAGCTCTATGTCCGCAAGCCCTACAACCTGCATGTCGGCGATCCGGACGAATACCCCCTCACCTCCCGCTTCGACGAGACCGACAGCACCGTTGTGTGCGATCGGGTTTTCGTGCCTTGGGAGCACGTCTTCTCATTCAAGAATCTGAAAGTCACTTTCGACCAGTGGTGGAGGACCCCGGCCCACCTCTATGGCAACCTGCAGGCACAGGCGCGTTATGCGACCAAGCTGCGTTTCCTTGCCGGTTTGACCAAGCGGATGAACGAGATTACCGGCAACGACCTTGTACCGCCGGTCCAGATCGTGATGGGTGAACTCGCCGCCTATGCCACGATCGTCGACAGCATGTTGAAGGCGCAGGAGACGCTGGCAGCCTTCGACGAAGATGGTGTTTTGTGGCCCTGCCGAAGCACGCTTTACGCCGTCATGGCCCTGCAATCGAGCATCAATCCGAAGGTGATCGACTTGGCGCGAGAGATGACCGGCGCCGGCATGTTGACCCTTCCCTCCTCCGATGAGGATTTCAACCTGCCGGAGGCCGCGCGCGATATCGAGCGCTATTATGTGTCCGGCGTCACCAGCGCCCGCGAGCGCATCGCGGTCATGCGCCTGGCGTGGGATCTCATCGGCTCCGAATTCGGCAATCGCCACCAGCAATATGAGAAATTCTACGGCGGGGCTGCCCATCTGGTGAAAGCGAATATGTTCCGCAGTTTCGATTTCAAGCGTGCCAGCGCGTTGGTGGACGATGCCCTCGCCCTGCCTCCGCTCCAGTCGATGCCCTTCAACTCAGATCAAAAAGTCATGAAAGGAGCGCGCTCGTAGCGTCCTGCTGCCCTTTTCGCTCAAGTCAAGCCATTGCCTTATGCCCGGTCTCGAAGAGACGGCAGCCATCATTACACTGTTGCATCAACGGTACTGGTTGACATCGTTAGCTGTGACAGGACGCGGCGCAGGGTAAAGTAAAAGCAGCCGTAGGCCATGTCCGCCAAACCCGGGCTTTGGCGGGCACTGCCGGCCGCCGGGAGCGCTGATATCAAGGTTTGTCGATCGAGACGCCCGCGCCGCCTCGGACCATGAGGCCGCAGAACGAGGAAGCCCGCCACGGCTCTCCCATCGCGGCCGAAAAGCTGCTCCGCCCAAACTCTCGCCGCCTTGTACGAAAGCGCCCGCAGCCGTGATGCCGCGCGCCCTCCCTTTCCGCGAGAATGCCGCGGAAGGGCATCTCTCCCCATTTCCGGCGGGTTGGACTAGACTTGAGACGTCCAGCTTGAGGGCGAACCGAACGCCGTCATGTCCGAGACGCAAAAAACGCCGTCAGACGTGGCTCGATCTCCAACAGGGACGAGCCACGGGAACTGGATGGTCGAAGGGAGGTCGTCGTGCTGCAATCCACGTTCCGCCAGTTGGAAGTCTTCACAATCGTTGTTGACGAGGGGAGCTTCACGGCCGGAGCCGAGCGGCTGGGAATTTCACAACCGGCAGTCAGCAACCACATTCGAGCGCTCGAGCGGCAGGTCGGCGTAGCCTTGATGGACCGGCGCAGGGGGGCCAAGGCCGGGCTGACCGAACAAGGGCGCCAGCTCTATGAGCAGACAACCGTGTTGCTGCATCAGGCAGAGCAGATTGCGTCGGGGCTGCCAAGGACCAGGACCCACGAGAAAGCCCGCGAGGTGGCGATCATCGCCCAGCCTTACGTCATCAGCCATTGGATTCAACCATCCCTGGCCGGGTTCCTTCAGAACAATCCCAGGATCATCCCCATCATACGCAGCGGCTATTTCGAAGAAATCGTCAGGGCGATCGAAACCGGCAGCGCCGATGTCGGATATTTCGTCTCTGACGGCCCATGTATCGACATCGAATCGGAGCGCGTCTGTAGCGAGCCCGGAGGGCTCTATGTGTCGCCGGCCCATCCACTCGCCAATCGGAAAAGCCTGACCGCCGCGGCGATTTCCCTGCACGCATTCATCATGCCTGTTATGGCGTCCCAGTTTGGAGCTGTGGTGACACGCACGCTTGCATCGGTCGGGATCGTCGGCTTCCCGGTGGCGTTTCAAGCCCATTCTATCGATTTTATCCGAGAAATGGTTCTGTCTGGTGCGACGATTTCTTGCATGTTTGATTCCTTTGCGCGGGCCGACGTGCAGAGCGGCCGTCTGGTCAAACTTGAGTTCAGGATTCCCAGCCTGGAGCTTCATCAGGTCCGCTCCCGGCGTGCGCGCCCCGGCAGCCCGCTTGACACCTTTGTTTGCCATATGTTCCGGCGCATCCGGAGCGAGGCGCTGACATAGTCAATCCGACAGCACAGCCTCACCTCTCTGACCCTGTTGCAGCGCGGCGGGGGCAAGATGGCAGGCGACGCCGCCACCGCCCGCGGCTGCTGCGAACGGCGGCTCCACCTGTCTGCAGATCGGCATGACCATCGGACAGCGCGTGTGGAACCGGCAACCGGACGGTGGATCAAATGGAGATGGGACTTCCCCGCTGAGTCTGATGCGCTGCCGCTGCCCGCTCGGGTGAGCTGGCAATCTCGCCGAGAACAAGGCCTGGGTATAAGGATGCTGCGGCGCGTCGCGGATGCGCTTGCTGGGTCCCATCTCAACGATCTTGCCGAGATACATCACGGCGATCGTCGTGCACATATGGGCCACCACATCGAGATCGTGAGAGATCAGGACGTAGCTCAACTGCAGCCGCTCCTGCAGGTCTTGCAGGAGATTGAGGATCTGGGCGCGGATTGAAACGTCGAGCGCCGAAACGGGTTCATCCAGCACAATCAGGCGTGGCTGCAACGCCAAACCCCGCGCAATGGCGATCCGCTGCCGCTGGCCGCCGCTGAATTCGTGCGGATAACGGCTCCCCATCCTGGGACTCAGTCCGACCAGGGCCATCAATTCCTGCACCCGCTCGTCGACCTGCTTGCGGCTGAACTGACCTGCAACCTCTATCGGTTCAGCGACGATGTCACGGACCCGCATACGCGGACTCAGCGAGCCGTAAGGGTCCTGAAATACCGCCTGCACCTGGGTACGATACTGCCGCAGACGCGCGCCGGTGGCGGCTTCGACCGGCGCGCCGGCAAACATGATATGGCCGCCGCTCGGCTGCTCCAGGCGCAACAAGAGCCGCGCGGTTGTTGTTTTTCCGCAACCGGATTCACCAACAAGCCCCAATGTTTCGCCTTCAGCGACATGAAAACTCACGCCGTCAACAGCCCGCACGACCGGCGCCGGACCAATCAAGGCCCAGGAGGTGCGCGGAGCAAAATGCTTCTTCAGATCGCGGACATCAAGAAGTGGGCCGTTCATGACATTGCGTACCAGCAGCGCACGGTGTGCCTATCCCCCAGCCGCAACTCAGGCGGAGCTTCCGCGTGGCACCGCTGTTGCGCCTTTGGACAGCGGGCAGCAAACGAACATCCCGGCGGCAGATCGGCGAGGTCTGGGGGCTGGCCTTCAATTGTCCGCAGCCGACGCCCGCTTGCATGCTGCCGGCCCGGCACGGTGGACAGCAGGGCCTGGGTATAGGGATGGCGAGGATTGTCAAAGATCTCGCGAACCGGCGCCTGCTCCACGATCCGGCCGGCATACATGACGAGCACGCGATCGCACAGCCGGGCGGCGACGCCGAAATCGTGGGTGATGATCAGAAGGGAGAGGCCGGTTCTTTGTTTGAGCTCATCGAGCAGATCGAGAAACTGCGCCTGTACCGTGGGATCAAGCGCGGTGGTCGGTTCGTCGGCGATCAGCAGCAGCGGATCACAGGACATCGCTGTGGCGCCGACAATGCGCTGCAACATGCCGCCACTCATCTGATGCGGATACTGCCGCAGCCGGCGCTCAGGCGACGAGATACCGACAGCCCGCAGCAGGGCTTCCAGCTTGGAGCGCAAGGCTGTCCCTGACATGGACTTGTGAATGCGCAGCGGCTCCGCCATCTGGTCGCCGATGCGATAGAGCGGATCCAGCGAGACCATCGGATCCTGCAGGATCATCGCGATCTGCTGTCCCCGAAGACGACGCATCTCAGCCTCGGACTTGGCAAGCAGATCCTCACCAGCAAATGAAACCGCTCCGTCCACGATCCGGGCGGATGCCGGCAGCAGGCGCATCAGGCTCATCGCGGTCATCGACTTGCCGCAGCCCGATTCCCCGACGATGCCGACCGTCTCCCCGCGCGCGAGCGTGAAATCCACACCATTGACGGCGCGGACAACCCGCAGTCCGTCACGATCCGCAAGATGCACCTCAAGGCCCTCGACCCTCAGAAGCGCGTCATCAGTCAAGTCTGCTGCTGCGTCAGTCATAGCGGATACGCGGATCGATAACGGCGAACAGAAGATCGATAATCAGATTGAGACTGATCAATAGCAGCGACACGAGCAGAACCCCCGCCTGTATCAATGGATAGTCGCGGTTGGTGATCGCCTCGATCATCACGCTGCCGATGCCAGGCCAGCTGAAGACCGTCTCCACGATGACAGTGCCGCCGAGCAGGTTGCCAAGCTGAATGCCCGCAAGGGCCAGCACCGGAATCAGTGAATTTCTCAGCGCATGCTTCCAGATGATCGTACCTTCCGGCACGCCTTTCACGCGCAGGAACTTGATGTATTCAGTGTCCATCGTCTGCAGCATGGCGGACCGTGTGATCCGCATGATTGCCGCCATGGTGAATACGCCGAGCGTCGCCGCCGGAAGGACAAGGTGCTGCCATCCATCCCGACCACTGGTCGGAAGCCAGCCGAGCACCACGGCGAACAGCAGGATCGCCATGGTGCCGATCCAGAAATTCGGCATCGACTGGCCCAGCACCGCCCCCATCCGGATCAGGTCGTCGATCCAGGTGCCGCGTCGGCGCGCCGAAGCAACGCCGAGCCAGATCCCGAGCACCGTCGAAATCGTGAATGCAGTTACAGCGAGTTGGACCGTCGCGGGCAGTCTGCTCAGGATCAATTCCATGGCGGGGCGGCGATACCGGATGGACTCGCCGAAATCGCCTGACATAAGTCCCTCGATGAAACGCCAGTACTGTATCCAGATCGGGCGATCGAGACCAAGCTCCGTGCGGATGCGCGCCAGTTCGGCTGGCGTCGCGTCTTGCGGCGCGATCAAATAGGTAACATCGCCGGACAGCCGGGCGGCGATGAAGACGACGATGGTGACGCCGATGACGGTGACCACCATCAGTCCGAGCCGCCGCAGAGTATACGCAACCATCTTCGACAATCCCGCGTTTCAGATCATTGCCGACGAAGCTTCGGATCGAGAACATCGCGCAGCCAATCCCCGAGCAGGTTTGCCCCAAGTACCGTCAGGGTGATGGCAACGCCCGCAAAGGTTGGAATCCACCATGCCGTCGCAAGGTAAGCCCGGCCTTCGGCGATCAGCAGACCCCAGGCGGAGGCCGGTGGCTGGATCCCGAGACCGATGAAGGTGATCGAGGCTTCGATGATGAGCGCGCGGCCGAGTTGCAGGGTGATCAGCACAACACAGGTCGCCGCCAGGTTGGGAAAGATGTGCCGCAGCAGGATGCGAAAATTGCTGCAGTTGGCGACCTTGGCCAGCGCGACGTAAGGACGCTCGCGCAGCGACAATGCTTCGCCGCGCACGACCCGCGCATAGTCTGCCCAGAAGACGATCACGATGCTGACGATGACGGTCCACAAGCCGCCGCCGATTGCGGCGCTGATCAGAATGGTGAGAAGGATGGGAGGGATGGACATTTTGACGTCCACCAGCCGCATCAGCAAATTGTCGATCCAGCCGCCGAAGTAACCGGCGACCATCCCCGCGGGAATGCCGATCACCGCGGCCCCCAGCACCCCCAGGATCGCAACAATCAATGCGACGCGCGCGCCTTCGATGAGACGACTGAGAAGGTCACGGCCGAACTGATCAGTGCCAAGCACATAGGACCAATCGCCGCCGGCGAGCCAGGCCGGCGGGCGCCGGGGAGACATGAAGTTGATCGCGGTCGGATCGTGGGGATACAGCCAGGGTCCAAACACCCCGCAGATAACGACCGGCGCCAGCAGGAGGATCGGAAGCCACGGCCACCGCCTCACCGACCGCCAAAACTGTCGCCCCGCGCGTCGGGTCTGTCCGGTATTGGCGCTAGCGGTCAGGAGAGCCAACGGCCTTGCTCCTCAACGGCAGGGACACTCTTGCCCGACATTGGCGTCACGACCGCACCGCAAAGTAAGTGAACACCGAATGATCGGGGTCGCGCCGCCGCTCGCCCTTCCCGACGATCACCGTGCGGGTCAGCCAGTCATGCGGCCCGACCGGGACGTCAAAGACTGGCGCCATGACGAAATAGGATGGCTGGAATTCGGCCGGGTCGCTCCTGTGCAAGTAACCCCGGTTCTGCAGGTAAATGGGCGTTCCGTCAGAGGCCTCAAGCATGTAGTGAGCATTGATCTCGAGCGTTCCGTCCTGGCGGACCAATGCCCAGTCAGCTCCGCTATTGGGAAGGACACGCCCCCGCAGCTTCGGACCCTCGACCTCACCTCTGGCAACCGAGACATAGCCACGGCCGCCGCCAGGCGTCGGCGAGAACATCACGCGATCACGAAACTCAACTCGAATCTGGAATGCAAATTCAAGATCAAGCGCTGGCGGAGCAAGCATGCTCATGATCTGATCTCGAAATAGTTGAAGATCGAGTGGTCCGGCTCGGATATCCGCTGCCCGAGACCGACAATGACGGTTCGCGTCAGCCAGTCGTGCGGGCCGACCGGCGTATCGAATACCGGCGTGCAGACGAAATAGGTGGACGGAACGATCTCGAATCCCTTCTTCTGTTCGGGTGGAATCGGCTTTCCGTCACCGCCACGTCCGTACAGATACCCTCTGTTGTGAATGTAGATCGGCGTCCCATCGGACGCCTCGAACATGTAGTGGGCGTTGATCTCGCTGGCGCCGTCACTATGGCCGCGGGCCCAGTCCGCCCCGCTTTGGGGCATGACCCGACCCTGCAGGCGGGGCCCGGTGATCGTTCCTCCCACCACCGGGACATAGACACGCCCACCCATTGGCGTAGTCGGCTGGAAGCGCGTCCGTTCTTCAAAATCAAGACGGACCTGAAAGACAAATTCATACTCGAGCGTCGGATTCACACCACTACTCCTGTCGATGAGGCTTCATGTGCTGGACCGGACTTTGGATATGAGTGACCGCCGGGCATCACTGGACCCGCAGTCCGGTCAAATCGAGCAGGGCCTGGTTTCGCTGCGTCGGCGTAAAAGACCAGCCCTTCTTCATCGAATAGACCACGACATTGTTCCAGAGCGTGATGCTGGGAATGTCGGCATGCATGATCCGGACGGCCTCCCGCACATACTCAGCGCGCTTGGCCTCATCCATGGTGCTGTTGGCAAGATTCACGAGGCGATCGAAGGCCTCATTCTTGTAGACCGACATCTGGGATTGCGACGTGAAAGCGAATCCAAGCGCCTCCGCCGGGTCGGTATAGTTGGCCAGCGTCAGCGGAGAGAGCATGACGAGGTCGGTATCCTCCGCATCGCGCCTGGCAAACATCCGCTCCATCATCTGCGGCGGTTCATAGCCCTGCACCTTGACGTCGATGCCAACCACCCTGAGGTAGAGCGCGACGGCCTCGGCCGTTTCGCGGATCCCCGAATAGGTGCCTGACCAGTAATAGAGCGGAAGCGTGAAGCCATTACTGTAACCAGCCTCTGCCAGAAGCTTCTTTGCCGCACCGGGGTCAAACGGATAGGGCTTGATGTCGGGATCATAACCAAGCTCGCCCGGCGCCAGACGGGCGAAGCGCTTTGGCACGTTGTGAAACAAGCCCTTGACGATCGCATCCCCGTCGATCGCCAGGGCGATGGCCCGGCGAACGCGGACATCGGCCCATGGCGCTTTCCGGTTGGCGGAGGGAAACTGAATGGAGACGCTCGGATGAACGGCGCTGCTGACATTTGTAAAGCCGGCTTTGGCGAGGTCCTCGACCGCGCTGAACGGCGTGTTCATGATCATGTCGGCTTCGCCGGCCTTGAGCATCGAAATCCGCGTGGTGTCGTCCTTGACGAAGGCGATGCGGACCTTCTTCAGCGCCGGGGGAGCGCCCCAATAGCCGTCAAAGGCTTCAAGCTCCGCGTATTGGCCAAGCTGATGATTGACCAGGCGATAAGGACCGGTGCCGACCGGACGCTCCGCAAACTCCTTCTCGCCAACACGGTCGAAATAGGCTTTCGAAACAACGAAGGGGCCGCGTGACGGCAGGAAGCCGATGGTGGGAGCGGAGAACACGTAGCGGAACGTCTGGTCATCGACGACTTCAAACCGGTCGAGGGCGCGCATCTGGCGGACATAGAACGTGACTTTCTTGTCCAGCATGCGCTTGTGGCTGAACTCGATGTCCCGGGCTGTCAGCTCATCGCCGGTATGGAATTTGACGCCCTTGCGCAGCTTGAACTCGATCGTCTTCCCATCGTCGCTCACGGTCCAGGTTGCCACCGTCGGCTTGATATTCCCGTCAGGCGCCAGGCCAATCAGTGCTTCGGTGACATTCTCCATTGTCGGACGCGAGATCGGTCCATTCCGTGACTGAGTCAGGTCAATGTTGTCGGGGACGTGACCGACGGCGATGACGGCCGTTCGCGATGCGGTTTGCGCCGCCGCGGCCTCTGCCACGACCGCAAGAAGGCATACGGCCAGCAGCCTGATCCAGAGCTTCTTCATCATCCCTCCCTGTCTTTGATTTTTTTGGCCGTCCGATTGCAACAACGCGGTGACTACGCCGTGCTCGGTTGGGCAGACAGATGATCGCCGGGCACCCAGTTTCCATGCAGCCCCGCGCGCAAACGCAAAGGCAACCTCACGGTCGCAACAGGCCCGTCCGCGAGGCGCATGGCATCGAGGATCACGAGATCCGATCGCATCTCATCGTAACGATTGGCCAGCGCGGCGAGATAGCCATCGCCCTCGGGCGCGTTGGCGCTCCGTGGAATGAAAACCGGCTCCTGAAAGCCGGATGTCGGGCCAACAAAGTAGGTGTCCGTCTTGCCGGTTGCATGGTCAACATGGGCAAGCGTGTTGAAGAACATGCCAGTGATACTGCCACCCTTCAGGGCGAATGGCAACGCGGGGTCATGTGCCGCCATATAGCCGTGGCGGTAGGACTGCATGGCGTAGCGGTCGTCGATGCGTGGAAATTCACCAACGACGGTGTAGAGCTGGCTTTGCTCAAACCCTTCGTTGTTGGAATCAAGGTCGATGCTCCACCGTGACAGCCGTGACGCGGCCTTCTCGCGATCGAAAGGCTTGCCCGTGATGTCCGGAAAAAACGGAAACATATTCGATTCCGCAACCGGCGAGTCGACATAGATCTTTCGACCATCGTTGAATGCATTCATGATGTGGCTTGCAAACCGGTTGGGACCGCGGAACCAGCGCACATCCTTGCCTTCGCCGTAACGCGGCAGCACCCCGAGATAGACGTCTTTCGATCCGTCCCACATGTAATGAACACCGCCGGCCTTCAGCCGCTCCAGATCGTTGGTGATCGGAACGATCGGAAACACCACGAAGTCCTGCGTCACAGCGAAATCATGGATCATGCAGGTGTAGGGCACCTTGAACCATGCCTCGTGGATGATCCGGCCTGCCGCATCGACAACATAATAAGCCACGTCAGGCGTGGTTTCTCCTTTTGCGCCGTAGCCGAAGCAAATCATCTCGCCGGTGCCGGGATCGAATTTTGGATGCGCCGTAAAGGTCTTGCTGGTGAGCATCCCGTCAAACGTCCAGTTTCCCCTGGTCTCAAGCGTATCGGGATCCATCGCGACGGGCGGACTGTCCTCTTTCAAAGCCAGCAATTGGCCAGCATGGAACACGATGTTCGTGTTCGCTGTGCTGCGAATACGTCCCTCGACACTCGGATCGTCGGTATAGGGATTGCGATAGGCGCCGAACAGCGCCTTGCGCGCGGCGCGCTCGAGCTGGAACTTGTCCGTCCGCACATAACGCGATTTGTAGTCAACATGTCCGTCCTTGAAGCGGAACATGGTGATGATCCCGTCACCATTGAAATAGATGTCGGTGCCGAGCCGGGGCGGATACTGCGGATCGGGAGCGACGCGATAGAAGGTACCGTCGATGTCGGAGGGGACTTCGCCCTCGACTTCCAGGTCGCGGATGTCCGCTTCAAGCCGTCCCGGCGCGTTGAAACCCGTATAGATCGGCAAATCCGGAAACTTCATGATTCCTCCGCCTGTTTACTGGGTCCGCCACACACCGCTGCTAGTGCAGCATGTAATAGCGAACGAAGAGCACCCACTGCTGACGTTCGCCGATGCCGATGAAGACGTGCCGGGACAGCCAGTCATAGCGACCGTCGGGGGCCTCGAAGACAGTCCAGGTCCGCAGATAATAGCTGCGCGGATCGACAATCTCTTGTTTGGCGGCCAGCCGCTCCATGACATCGGGAGGCCCGTAGCGATACCCGGTATTGCGGATGTTCAGCAGCACGCCATCATCGGTCTGGAAGGTGTAACGGGCGTCGATCGTGCCGATTCCATCGGGCCGCAGCAGCGGCCATTCTGCGCCCCCCGCAAGAATCTCGCCGCGCAGGCGCGGACCCTCGAAGTCTCCGCCCAAAAGCGGCACAAGCAGCTTCTGCCCGGTCCCACCCATATTGCCGATCGGCCGGCTGGGGCCAATCAGCACGCGCGCCTGCATCACAAACTCAAGCGCAGGGACCATCGCCTGCAGTTGGGTCGGCTGATGCGATGGGTCGAGAGGAAGAGCTGGCAACACGGGACTATTCACGGCGGCTCCATGCAGAGATGTTTCCAACGGCGGGACGTTAGCGAACCTTTACGTGCTTCAGATACATCAGGGGAAAGGTCCGCTGTGTCGGCGTATAGTCAACGGACGGCTTCATGGCGTAAACAGCAACGGTGTTCCAGATCGGAACGGTCGCGACATCCTCGTGCATGATCCGGACGGCCTCCCGGATATAGCCGACGCGCTTCTCGCTGTCGGGCTCGCTCATCGCGAGCTCATACTGTCTGTCGAAACTCTCGTTAACATACACCGAGAATGTATTCTTCGAGTAGTAGGCGATGAAGGCCTCGATCGGATCCACGTTGGCCATCGGCATCGCCGAAATGAAGATGCGGCTGACGTTCTCGTCGGTCCGCGACTTGCGGAGCGTCTCCATCATCTGGCCGGAGTCCAGCCCTTGCACCTTGGTATGGATACCGATGGCCTTCAGATAGAGCGTGACGGCTTCGGCGGTTTCCCGTCCGCCTTGATACGTCCCCGCCCAGTAGCTCATGTCCACCTGGAAGCCATTGGGATAGCCGGCTTCGGCAAGCAGTTTCCTGGCCAGCGCCGGGTCATAGCTGTAGCTTTTGATCTCGGGATCGTAACCGAGTTCTCCCGGCGCCAGTCTGGCGTAACGTGTGGGAATGCCCTGCAGCAAACCGTTGACGATGGCGCTGCCATCGATGGCATACGCGATCGCCTGCCGCACGCGGCGATCGGCCCAGGGCGCCTTCGGATTGGCAAACGGAAACTGCACCGACATCGTGGGATGCACGGAGACGCTGGCTGTCTTGAAGCCGGCGCGGCGGATCTCTTCGACACTCGCATAGGCAGTGTTCATGATCACATCGACTTCGCCGGCGCGCAGCTTCGCAATCCGCGTCGAGTCGTCCTTGATGATCACAAAGCGAGCCTTCTGAACCTGGGGCTTGTCGCCCCAGTAGTCGGCGAAGGCCTCGACATCAAGGGATTGTCCGGGCTGATAGCCGACGAAGCGGTAAGGTCCGGTCCCCACGGGATGATCGAGAAACTCGCGCTCGCCGACACGATCGTAGTACGTCTTCGAAACGATGAAGAGCTGCCGCGCCGGAATGAAGCCAGCGTCATACTCCTTGAAGACAAAGCGCACCGTGAGATCGTCCACCGCCTCAACGCGATCAAGCAGCCGCCCCCGGCGCACATATTGCGGCGCCTTTTCCAATGACCGCTGATGGCTGAAGATGACATCGCGGGCCGTTAATGCATCTCCGGAGTGAAACGTCACTCCCGGGCGGAGTTTGAACTCGATGACCTTGCCGTCCGCGGACACGGTCCATGTGGCAAGCGTCGGAACCATATTTCCGTTTGGATCGATGCCCCACAGGGACTCGACGATATTCTCCATGATCGGCCGCACGCTCGGGCTGTCGCGTGTCGAGGTCAGGTCGAGCGTGGACGGCTCATGGTTCAGCGCGACTGTCAGCGACTGCGCGGCGGCTGGTGCGCCCCCGAATGAGACGAGCGCGAGAAGGGCAAGCGCGGCCAGCGCAACTTGCCGTAATGGTATGGTCATCATCATGGTCTGCCACCCTTCACCGCATCATCCTGGCTTTTCGAACGCCTGACTCTTGAGTTGGCATGACGTCGATTGTTGAAGTTGCCCTTCACAAGACAACGCAACGGTTTCCGGGGCCGGCCTCATCCGCCCACGGCCCAGACCGCGCTCACACCCGCTCCTCTTCGGTCGCCTTCGCCAGTCTTTCCGCCACAAACTCCCGGGCAGGCTGCCTGAGCGCACCCCGAACAAGATCGACCAGGGCCAAGGGATTTTCCGGCTCGGCATCACCACGCCAGGCAATGTGCTGGTCAGGTCGCGAGAGCACCAGTTTTTCCCGGTAAGGCTCCGACAGGATGTCAACATCCAGAAGCGCCAGCGGCACGCCCCGGGTCCGGAATGCTGATATGATCCCTTCGACATTCAAAGCCGGATCAAACCTGATGAGCGTGAATTCAGGTCCAAATGCATCATAGAGCGAGCGACCGTCCCGCAGCCAGACATGCGGCGTTCGGCACCCGGGCACAGTGGACGCCGTGTATTGATCCATGGTGTAGGATGGCGGCGTCTCACCGTCATAGGCGATCAGCGGCGATCGATCGTAATAGTAGCCGAAGTTCAGCCCGGCGCAGCAAAACTGCCGGACGTTGAGCTCATAGAGTTCGCGGCCGGTGCTGCTGCGCAACTCATCACCCGCCGGCCCCGGCGCTTCGATTTCAGCAGCAGTTCCACTTCGCTTGTGAAAATCCCGCCGTGCGGTATTCATGGCAAAGTGCGACACCTGTTCGGTGATCGCGTGGCGCTCCGCTTCATACGCATCGAGAATATCGGGCTCCGCCCAGCCGTTCAGAACCGCCGCCAACATCCACGAGAGGTTCGTTGCATCGGCAATGCCCGCATTCATGCCGTATCCGCCGGCAGGTATCCAAATGTGCGCTGCGTCGCCGCAGATGAACACGCGCCGGTCGCGAAACCGCTCCGCCACCAGCCGCCGGGACACCCAGTCCTCTTTGGAGATCACATCGTAGTGGAAGTTTTCATCGACTCCGAGCACTGTGCGAATGGCTTTGTCGCGATCGACTGTTTCGAAGTCCACGTCCAGCCTCATCGAGCAGTGCACGAGCCATTGCTCCCGGCCATCGATCGCGACGACCGCCCCTGACTGCCGTGGATTGACGGCGTGGTACATCCAGGCCGGTTTATCAGGAACGCGTTGCAGAAGCTCCGGGGCGCGGATATGCGTGGACAGCACACGGGATATTTCGGCGTCACCGGCCAGTCGCACACCCATCTTTTTTCGGATGACCGATTTTCCACCATCACATCCAATGAGGTATCTGCTGGAGATGGTGAAGACCTGGCCGGTATCGAGGTCGCACACGGCCGCCTCCACTCCGTCGTCGGTCTGGATGAAATCCTCAACGATCGAGCGGTTGACGATCCGGATTTGCCTCATCGACGCCGCATGTTCGAACATCACGGGCTCGAGATAGATCTGGTTGATGCGGTGAGGCGGCTCCGGGGTTGGCCAATCGGAATCGGGATAGCCGACGCTCGCGTATCGGTCGCGCCTGCAGGGAATCGGAATCCGCGTCAGTTCGATTCCGGTCATCGTCGTGCTGTAGGTGACGTCGTTGGGATAGTCCTCCGGCAGCCCCGCCTCGCGGACCTTCTGCGCCAGACCCAGCCGCCGAAAAATCTCCATC